>Ga0222719_10000159_pt1 | contig 66679 bp, 70 predicted proteins | sample C33_34DmetaG_FD_165039 | JGI IMG/M metagenome (GOLD analysis project Ga0222719, IMG submission 165039) | Estuarine water microbial communities from San Francisco Bay, California, United States - C33_34D | ecosystem: Environmental > Aquatic > Marine > Unclassified | place: USA: California...
ATACATTAGTGGAGTATCCCACCGCAAGAAGACGAGAAAGTCCACCAGTGAACGGTCTTTTGTCTCCCTTTTTAGGTATCGCAAGATTATTTTTATAAGACCACGAGGCCATAATCATTTTCCATAATGTTGCGGTTCCCATCGTTGATAGTCTTTCATATGTAGTTGGAACCAACTTTGACAGTAAGAAGTTAGCCTGATTAAACTCTTCATCAACAACCATAGTTTCCCAAATATCATCATAAAGATATCTCTCGATAATGTATTTACCACCAACCTTTTCAAACGCACCAGGAAATCTTTCCATTAGGTTTTCAGTACCCTTTGCTCCGACTTCTTTATAACCACCTGACTTTGGATTGAAGTAATAGTCCTTATTGTCAAAATAGATTTTACCAATCTTGTCACCCTCAACATAAACACGGTTTTCCTTTTCAGCTCCGATAAATTGAGTAATGTATTTAAGACCCCAACTCTTAATATCTGAGTTAATGGCTTGTGCTCTACGAACTGCATGGGCAATATCAACAATGTTATATCCCCACATCATCGTCTGAGTATAGGGTTCCATTTCGTTTGCAAGTTTTAACATACCCTCTTTTTGTCGTAAAGACTGTTGGGGGTTTAGTGTTTTTGCAATCTTTTTTGGGTTAAGACCTAAGATTTCAGCTCTACGAAGAATAAAGGGAAAATCGAAGAACGCCGAGTTATAACCACCAATAAGTGTTGGTTTAAGGTATGCTATTGTGTCAAAAAAATCGATGATTACCTTTCGTTCTTCTTCATCGTTCTCACAAGCAATAACCTTTTCAAAGCCTTTATTATCCTTCATCCCGATAAGGAATATTCTACTATCCTCTGGTGAAAGACCTGTGGTCTCAATATCGAATACAAAACGGTGTACTTCATCGTATTCATCAAAACCTTTAAATAGTCGTTTGTTTTTTTGAACTAAATATTGTTCTGTTGGTGGTAGAATCATAATGTGGTCTGAACTTTCTCTACCCCAAGGTTCAAGTCCACCACCTTTAAAAAAGTTTACTAAGTTACTATATGATTTTGTGGTCTTAACCAAATACTTAAGACCTTTTTCCATTCTTTCATCTCCATGAGTGTCGAGTTTTTCGATAATAATACCGTGTTCTGACATGGCTTGTTTCTGTGCTGCTTTTGAACCTCTATAGAAGTTAATACCCCTAAGGTCTCCAACCCACGCGAATGGAATAAATGTGTCTGATTTTATAACTTTTCCCTGTTCAGGGTGTTGAATAATTTTGAATATTTTTCCTGATGCGTAATCATATTCTAACGCAACAATATACTGTTCAGGGTCCTCTCCGTGAAGGAATTCTTCAATTTCTGTTTGTGATACCATAATACTTGTTTTTCCGTCTGAGACATTCTACTCACATCGTTGTGATGTGATTACTCTTTGACATTTAAACAAATAATATAATAGATTAACTACTTTGTCAAATGATGTTAATATAAAGATTTTCTCTGATTGGTGTAATCAATTCACCCATTGAGTTTACTATGTGAAATTCACCAATAAAACGACCTTTTTGTTTGGTGTCCCTTTTACTCCATTTGTAATAGATATAATATTCTTTTGGTGCGTCAGGGTTTTGTTGTATCTTTTCCGTGATGTATGCATTGTTCATTAAAACCTTAGGGATACCATTAGCTTCATTCTTCATAGAAAAACGAATTGTTGCTGTGTCAAGGTCTTCATCAAAGACTTTATTTGCGTTTGTTCTACCGTCCTTAACTACCTGCATCTTTAAGATAGGTAACTCACTATTTTGTTTAATAAAAAATTCCATATTACCAAGTGGTGTCTAAGTTAATTCTTTTCCATGAATTAGTATTAATACAAATATACATATGAGTATCATCAAATACGACATCTCCTTTATTACCTTCAGATGTTGGAGAAGATGGTATAGATATATTTTTAATTTCCATACTGTCATGAACATTAGATTCACCAAATGCCGTATCACCTAAATACATCGTGGCATTATGTAGGTATAGGCTTCTAAATTTTTTCTCAGCCGACCCTAAATCATATGTTGCATTTACTGTTGGTATTATGTGACCCGTTAAATTAAATTGTGACCCATCAGCCTGTAATGATGTTGAACCTGAGAAAATTTTTGTTAATAATTCTCCATATGTTATTTTTCTTGCGTTAGTACCGTCATGTATAATGATTAAATCACTGCTCTGAGGTGTACCCGTAAACGATGTTAGTTGATTTATCGTTAAATTTGCCATGTCTTTTTTATTTTATAAATAGTTTTAGTTTATTAAAAAAAATTAGTTTGTTGATGGAGTTATTGTGGGTGTGACTGATTGGGTTGGCGTTGGTGTTGGTGTGGGTGTTATACAATCATCCGCAAAATAACCTGAAACTCCACCTCCATTATTTTGGAAAATATTTCTTAGTGTTACAAAACTTGGTTTAGTTAAAACTGGTGCGAAATAAGAATTAAATAGGTTGTAACCTAAAATATTATTTGTCTGAATACCTGACGGGGTTCTCATATTATCATTCCATTCTGGAGATAATGACCCACCATCCCAAAACTCGGACATTTCCCACATACCGAAGTTTAATAAGTACATATACTCTTTATACGCTACTTGAGCTTGACCTGTGTCGGTATTCCAATTAGGTGCATAGTCAGTTGGGTCATACATACCATTATCAATGGCTTGTTTCATTGATAAGTGTAGGTCGGTCGTTTGCCAATTTGGATTTTCTTCCGCCATCCAATTTACTGCAGTTGATGACCCTGGAACTGCACCCATAATACCAAATAAGTGAACGGTATGGAAAATATGTTCAAATACCTCAGATATTACAGTATCACCACTTGTGGAACCACTTTGGTACCATACCATGTCATTAACTGCGTGGGTATCTAAGAATTCTTGATATCCTGTATATCCTGATATACCTTCATCGGTTAACCAATTAGGGTCATAGTCATCTCCACTACCATATCCAACTCTTTGAGCTGTGGGTAATCCTTCGTGTATTGTACCTACATCACCTCTTAATGTTGCCACTAAATTATTTTGATATGATAGGGTAATTCCCGTGGCTGATGGGTCCATTATTAATTGGAATGAACGAGCAACTTTTTTAGAGAACTCATCAGGTACCGCTGCCTGACCACCAACCGCACCAGCAATGACCTCTAACATACCACTAACGTTAATACTTCTATCGAATACTGCCCCATTACTGGTATCTGCAGTTAAAGGTCCTGCGACATAACAACTAAGAAGAGCTGCGGCGGATGTTGTCGGTGTTGGGGTTACCGAAGTCGTGATTGAAGGTGTTACTGTTGATGTAACATCAGGGGTGACTGATGGGGTGACTGATGGAGTTGGGGTAATGGTCGGTGTTGAACTAGTACTAATAGAAGGTGTAACGGTAGTTGTTACCGATGGAGTTGGTGTTGGTGTTATACTTGGACATGTTATAGTTTCAACACTAATATAAACAATGTCACCAATCACCCATTGTGTTGATGCTGATTGAACTAACTGTATTTGATTATTTCCATCACCTCTAAAGTAATATCCCGTTCCTTCAGTACCTCCTGTCCATCCTCCGTATGGTAAACCTGCACCTCCGACATCCTCTAACGTTCCGTCATATATCGCGGTACTACCATTTTGAGAAATCGTCAAACGAACACAATTACCCACAAAAGACGAATAGTAAGAATCTCTATCTACACCATCCTTATCGATTGCATTCCAATATATTCCATCCATCTGAGGACCATCATTGAATGAGTTTGGATTAGTAGAACCACTAGCTACACCACCGTTACCATTACTAATAATTGTATTACCTGAAGTTGGAATCTGATATGGTGTTGATACTAAATTATAACCATAACCTGTTGTCGGTACAGGTGATGATGTTACCGAAGGTGTTATTGATGGTGTTATGGTATTAGTTGGAGTAACAGTTATTGATGGAGTAGGGGTTACTGTCGATGTAGGTGTATTTGTTGGTGTTGGGGTAGGACATACCCATTGAGATGAAGTGTTATTATATAAATTAGTAATTTGTGTTTGTGATAGGGCGGTGTTATAAACCTCAAACGTACCCATTCTACCAACACCATAAGGTTGGCCACTTGTAAAGTTAGTTTGAGTACCATATGCCAATGCGTAATGTAATTGAGTAGACCCATTATTATATGGTGTTTGTCTGGCAGTTGCAACTGACCCAGCAGGTGAACCATTAACATATGCTCTTAAAGTTGTACCATCATAAGTTAAACCTAAGTAATGCCATTGATTTAATGGGGTACTAATAGACGATTGTATTACTGGTGAGGCGGTTGAACCAATAGCGTATGGCCACACACTAAAGTAAGCGTTACCTGAAACTATTTGTATCTGAGAATCATACCAACCACTATCAGGAGGAGTTACACTACCTTGTTCTGAAACAATAACACCATCACCAGTTGGATAGAACCAAGTAAATAATGATATCACTGTTGATGTATTTGCTGGTGATAATTGACTGTTGAGGTCTATATCAGTTGTAACATAACCATTCGTTCCATTAAATTGTATTGATTGATAACAATCATTAAAAGATGGTGAATTATAAACCGTACCATCAGAATTACCCTCTAAATCAAACACTATAGATGACCCACTATACGATGAAGTATCGTTAAAATCATAATACAGTATTCTACTTGAAGGTACATATGTACTTGAGGATGGTGTTACTGTTATCGTTGGTGTTATGGTATTAGTCGGCGTTATACTTGGAGTAGGAGTAACACTATTAGTTGGTGTTATGGTATTAGTTGGAGTAACAGTTATTGATGGAGTAGGTGTTATTGTCGATGTAGGAGTATTTGTAGGTGTTGGTGTAGGTGTTGGTAATGGACCTGTAGACATCAATAAATAATCACCATCATTTGTAATTATATTATTTCCTAAATTATCCACTAATAAATTTTGTTGTGGTGGAGTGGCAGAAGGTGTCGGTGTTATTGTACTTGTCGGGGTTGGTGTTGGTGTTGGACAACCAACATTTATAGACCATTTACCTGATAAATAATTTTCAACAACTGTTAATTCACTAACGGTTAATGCTCGACTATATACTAAAACATCAAAGATAAATCCATTATAGTAATATTGTTCAACACCTGAAACGGCATTTGAGTATGAAACACCCATAAATACATAATCCGTTAAGGATGATGTTGTGGCACTTATTGGTGAATTAAATGATAATGTTTGCTCACAACTATCAATTCTAAATTTAAGTCTGTCAGAATTATTAGTCCCCGAACCACTAAACACAGTTGTTAAAATATGTGTATTACCATCAACACCACCACCAGTGGCACTACCAAATGCCGTTCTAATGTCATATGTACCACCACTCTGTCTTATAAAGACTTCGTCTAATCCTGTATTACCGTCTTCACCACCTTGTATGTATTGACCTGTCGATGAAGGACTTAATGATTTTGCAACAACAATAATAGTCTGACCTGTAACCGATTGTAAATCAGTTAGAGGATTAACACTCAGACCGTCAGTGGTACCATTAAAGTATACAGCACCTAAACCATTCTGAACATTTGACCACCATTCAGGTGCAGGTCCACTACCACCACCTATTGGGTTAGCATTATGAGCATTAGCAGATGAATCTTCCCATTGAGTAAACGTGTCCCCACTTGTCGGTGTTGGTGTAAAGTAAGATGATAAATCACCTTGATAGTAAATTTCAAGTGTCGGGTCATTGATAGGTATTGGCGGTGTCGATGAAGGTGTAGGTGTGATTGTTACCGATGGAGTAATTGAAACACTTGGAGTAACTGAAGAAGTAGGTGTAATAGAATTAGTCGGTGTAATAGTTACTGAAGATGTGGGAGTAATAGACACACTAGGAGTTATTGAACTAGTTGGAGTTATCGTAACTGAAGGAGTAATTGATGGTGTAGGTGTTACTGAACTCGTAGGGGTAATAGAAGTGGTTGGCGTTATCGTAACTGAAGGAGTAATAGAACTAGTTGGTGTTATTGTTACTGAAGGTGTTACTGAAGGAGTAGGTGTAATAGAACTAGTTGGAGTTATCGTAACTGAAGGAGTAATTGATGGTGTAGGTGTAATAGAAATAGTTGGTGTGTTAGTTGGGGTTGGTGTTGGTTGTGGTGGTGCTGGAGTTGGATTACAAATACAATTACCATTTGTGTATGCACCACCTCCACAACTTGGGTTTGTATTAACAACACTTAGTGCACAAATTGTGGCACTATCGTATATTCCGACAGTAATCTCCTGATTAAGACCATCGCAATCGACATATGTAAATGTTGTGCCTGTTGCACAATCCATACCACCATATAAACTCCAAGTATCACAACATGGTGTTGTTGGTGTAACGGATGGTGTCGGTGTAGGCGTTACAGTTTGTGTTGGAGTTATACTACTTGTCGGTGTAATTGATAATGTAGGTGTAATTGAACTCGTAGGTGTAATACTTGAAGTTGGCGTAATTGATGGTGTTGGTGTAGTTGACGGTGTTGTACTTACACTTACACCCGCGGTTACTGACGGAGTAGGTGTTACCGTAACACTTGGTGTAACAGACGGTGTTGAAGTAATTGTTATACTTGGAGTCGGCGTAATAGTTACTGAAGGTGTAATTGAAGAACTAGGTGTTATACTTGGTGATGGAGTAATTGAAACACTTGGAGTAACTGAAGAAGTAGGTGTAATAGTTACTGAAGGTGTAACTGAAGATGTGGGTGTAATAGACACACTAGGAGTTACTGATGAAGTGGGTGTTGGGGTAGAATATAGTGTGTTTGATGGTGTCGGTGTTATAGTGTTTGTGGGTGTAATAGATGGGGTTACAGTTACCGATGGAGTTACTGACGGAGTTACTGAAGGTATAGGGGTTTCTGAAGGTAAAATTACATCACTATTACCTCTATTTGGTCTACAACATAAATCAGGGATACTTATCGAATCTCTAACGTTTATAAATAATTTTTTTCTTAATGGTAATGTAATTTCTCCTTGTTCGTTAGAAATTTTAAACTCAGCGATATAACGACCAGGATTACGGGTTTCATGAGATGTTAATTGATAATAAACATAATACTCAACTTCAGGACTATCACCTGTAGCCTCTTTTACCATAGTTCTTGCTGCTTTATTTACAACATAGTACCTATTGGTTTCCTCATTCCACATACTAAAAGTAATAGTCGAGGTGCTCGTTAAGTTATCAAACTCACGAAAATCAACTCTTCCATCTTTTACTACCTGTACCTTTATAATTGGTAGTGTACTATTTTTCCTTATAAAAAACTCCATTACGTAATTATATCAAAATTAGGGTTACAATCAGGTTCTGAAATATTAAAACCAAAATCACAAGTTATTTCATTGGATACAAAATCAAAGTTACATGCAGCCTCTTCAATATTAAAGTTAAAGAAACAACCCAATAAACATGGGTAACAATTTGAACACCAAAAATCATATAAATCAAATTTACCTTTTAGGATTCTTGCATTGTGTTGTATCTGTGGTGTACTTAAAGGTTCGGTATACATCCTAAATTGAGATATACCACCCATGAATGTCCCTCCAAAATTTGGTTCCAATAAAATATCGGTAGTTAATCCTGAAAGTGAAGTTCCTGATAAAACCTCATTCGGCATTGATTCAGGGTCTTGAATATATGGACCTTCAGTTGCACTACAACCACTAAACATTAAACTTTCTCTAAGACCTTGTGTTCCTCCACCCCAACTAACATTAAAAGGGACCCCTAACTGCTTTTCTTTTTGAGTGTTTAACTCACGAGGTATAATTTCTTCAAAGTCTTCAATAACCATAAAGAGATAACCATTAACATATAATTTTAACAATCCTTTTCTCTTATCTCTTTCTCTTAACCATTTACGGTTAAGTTCGGTAATGTTTGTTAATTTTTCCTTTGTAGAACCTGGATGTGTTTGTGGTGGCATAATTAGATTCGGTGAAGCACCATTAATTGATGACGGATATAACAGTTCTCGTATATCACCTAACCCACCCCAATTAATTAAATCACAATCTTCAAGGGTCTCATATCTTTCAAAAACTGCTGATATGGTTACCCACCTTTCTTCTGTGTTTGCTGTTAAACACACTAAACTATCATAACCACAATCGCCATATATACCTCTTACTGAACATATTTCATTCACACAATACCCTGACGAGTATGTTAATCCTGTGGTACCACAACTACCCGTTGTAACACAATCACCTGTTAATTTTATGTATTTAACACAAAGGTGTGGATTTTTAGGGTCACCACTTAACCTAATCGCCATCGCATTTGAAAACACATCTTTACCTGGGTCTACAGGTGGATTGGTAACTTTACTGTTGTAACTATTACAATTACCAATATTATGTTGAACTGTTGTAGCTGTTGTAGGAAATACATTAAAACAATTTGAATTGGTTACTCCTGTGTCTGAACATGCACAAGTTTTAATACAATTAGTTAAACCTGATGTCACTCTATCATAAGTCCAACCTGTTACTTCACCAATCACATCAATACCAAAATCACATTTAAATGTGTTAATACTTTGTACATCACCTGATGCGGGATGGTAATACTTATTTTCAGCCCTCGCACCAAAGAAAAAGAACATACCTGAATTATCAGGATATACATCATTCAAATAAACCTCAGAAGGTTGAATTTCATACTCTTCCCTTTGTCTAGGTTTTATGACAGTTTCCATGGTCCATCCTTTATTCACTCTTTCAGGAAAAACTTCATAATCGTACCCATATAATTTGTAGAACCCTTGATAGAATCCTCCGTACAATTCGTTATAGTAACCTACATTGTCATCATTTTTTGAAACAATATTGTATATCGTTTTTGAATTCCCTGAAAACCTATGGTTAGGGTAATCGGCATATGACGTAACTGGATGAAATTTCATTCTCCTATCGTAGTAGTGAGGGTTAAATTTTTCAAAGTCATTAATACCCATAGTAAATGTAATGGATTCACCCGTCATTTTGTTGTATAAACCGTTGTCAGTAGCGGTAAGACCTATATCACATAATGTAGTTGCCGTATAACAACTTAAGTCGTCATTATTTGGGTTATAATAATTTTTTGATACTAAGGTGTTACCAGTGTAATTGACATTCCATAATAAATCTAATTTTTGATTAGATAAGTAAGAATTTAAGTCGACATTAACAGGTAATCTGTTACCGTCATTAACCGCAATAATATTTGTTGAGAATACAACTTCTTCATCATAGTCTCTTTCATCTGACGCTAATGTAAGGTCAAAATAACTACTATAATCTAGCTTAATGTCGTATCTGTTAAAATAATAATTATTGATATTCTGACTCGGCATACTTGTTTTTATAGATAAATACTTTGTTTGCAGTATTTATAGTAAAAAAGAATCTATGAAGTCATATCTTTATAAAACAGAAGAGGGTGCAAAGAACGCAACAAAAGAGTTGGGTTGTAAAGGTTTTCACAAACACAAAAGGAAAACTTTTATGCCCTGTGATTCACATGAAGTATTTTTGAAAAAAACAAAAAAAGAAACACCTGAAGGTGAGTTGGATGAACTAATCGACTACGATGGTACAATGTTAAACTCTAAAGTTCCTATTTTGGACCCTAAAGTAACTGCTAAGGGTGACGAGACTATGGATAAAACAGTGGCCATGACTCGTATCACTCAAGACCCACTTATGAGAGGTTATCGAGTATATTATGGAGAAGGTGTTGAACCTAAGTTTATTTCTGAAGAAGATATGGAAGACGCTTTTGGATTTGAAGAAACAAAGTATATGGATGCCGAAGAAACTATCGAATACTTTATGGACCAATTAGGGTTTGAAGAAATCGATGCCGAAGGTAGAGCAGAAGAAATGGGTAAGGACCCTGAATTAGATGAAACATCACCCTACAAAAAGAAAAAGAATTTTGTCGGTAAGTTAAGGTTAACAGAAAAAGGTAGAGAACTTAGTAAAGAACAAATATTAAAAATGGCTGAAGATTCTTTAGTATTGAAGTCAGACGATAAAGATTTAAAAACTGAAAAAGATGTTTCACCTATTTTACAAAGAAACATTAAAGCATTAAAAAAATTGGCGGTTATGGACGGTGTGTCCACAAACGAATTAATTAAAATGTTAAAAAATGAATAAAGACCTTTACGATAAAAAAGTAAAATTACCTGAATCATTAAAAAACCATTTATCAAAAAGTTTTGAAATGGTTGAAGCTGACAGTAATGTTGAGGGTTACAATCGTAATAAAGAATTACGTGAAAAAGGTATTATGACTTATCAACAGTTAAAAAGAGTTAAAAATTGGTTTGATAGTTATGATGGTAATAAAGAAGATACACCCTTTATTTTAAATGGGGGTGATAGAATGCAAAAATGGTGTGGTCACGTATTAAACCATTGGAGAGATTCTTTAGAAAGTGGTAAGAAAGTAAAAATGGATACAGGTATGGATAACCAATACATCGATAACCATACAAAAGATGGTATTGTTGTTAATCCAGGTGATAAACACGAAAAAGGTATTAACAAATACGACACAGCCGTAACGGAACAAATTAAACAAATAAACTCAATAATGAAAACATTACTATAATGGCAACTCAAAACGACAAATTACAATTTGACCAACCAGCAAACAGATTATCTGATATTGCTGAAGCAGAAAGAGGAAAATTATTCCCAAAAAATGATTTTTCACCTAAGTCTGATTCATACTCACCACAACACCCTGACGCAATGGCTGACGGTGACGAGTTAGGTAGAGGTACTGCAAAATTTTTAGATGTTTACAACGAAAACGCAGGAACTTCAACAGATATTCAAGAAAGAATAGGTGATATCAAAATTAATAAATTTAATTCAAAGAATACCTACCCTAATTTCTAATGAAACTTTTAGAAACATTCAAAGGACTCATCAATGAGGTTGCATCCCTTAACGATATTCAAAAATCGATAAGGGATAAGAATGTTACTATTATATATTATGACGGGGACAACCCTGGAGGTACAGGTGTGAGAGAAATTGAACCTGTTTGTGTAGGATACAGTAAAGCAGGAAACTTGGTTTTAAGGGCTTGGGACCGTGAAGGTGCGTCCCATACTGCGACAATCGGAGAGAAACCTCTACCAGGGTGGAGACTATTCAGAGTGGATAAAATCTTTACTTATAAACCAACATTAGATAATTTTACACAAGAACAACCAGGTTACAACCCTAACGGTGATAAAAGTATGACGAGAGTTATTCTAAACGCACAATTTAATACAGAAGAGAATGAGTGATTTAATGCAAAAATTAGCGATATCTAAACAAATAATGGACAAACACAATCAAGTACCTAGAGGCTCGGCTTCAGGTAACTTACCGATGAGTGAAAATGTAAACGCAACATATAATATACCGAATGAGGTATTACAAGAATCTGTACCACAACAACCAGTGGTTAAACAATCAGTACAGATAAACCAACCCGCAACTGCCGATGCTATTAAAAATTCTAAATTACCTGATGAAATTAAACAACTGATGATTGAAAATCCAATATCACAACCACAAATGGCTGGACCTGTTTTATCAGATGATATTATTGAGGGAGCATCAAGACTTATGAATTCTTCACCTAAACAACAGGTTATTGAGTCCACACCAAATACCGTATCAACACCTAACAATAGTGATTTAAAACAAATGATTAGAGATGTTGTTCGTGATACAGTGAGAGATGTAGTAAAAGAAGAATTACAAAATGCTGGTTTATTATCTGAATCATCACAAAAAGCAAATGAAATGCTATCCTTAAGAGTGGGTAAACATATCTTTGAAGGTAAGGTGTTGAAGATTAAAAAAGTAAAACAGTAATCATCACTTTTCTTATTCCTTAAGTTTTATTATACTTTGTCTAAAAGTAATATATATGGCAAAGATAAGAGTACTCGTGTTACCCTCTGACAGAACAGGGGTAGGTAAGTTCCGTTCTGTGGAACCACACATTTTCCTACAAAACAAATATCCTGAAGATTTTCATGTGGATATTGACTACGAACCAAAAATTAATGATGATAACTATTGGAAAAACTACGACATAGTACACTTCCATAGAACAATTACCAAAGATTATGTAAACACTCCAAAATTAATCGAGAAGTTACATAAGATGGGTATTGTAACCATTGCAGATATCGATGACTATTGGTTACCAACAAGAGAACATCCTGCACATGCAATGATTATGAATAACAAACTCCATGAAAAAATCATAGATAATTTACGTGCAGCACAATACGTAACAACCACAACAAAAATATTTGCACAGGAAATAAAAAAACTAAATAAAAATGTTTTTGTCCTACCAAATTCAATCAACCCTAAAGAACCACAGTTCATGGAAAAGACTTTACCTTCAGATAAATTGAGATTTGGATGGTTGGGTGGTTCATCACACTTGCACGACTTAAAATTATTGGAGGGTAACTTCTCTAAGATTTCTAATCTAAAAGACCAATACGATTTATATTTATGTGGTTTCGATGTTCGTGGCACTGTCACAGAAATTGACCAACGAACAGGACAACAAAAACAAAGACCTATCAAACCTGAAGAAACGGTATGGGCTGCGTATGAAAAGATTTTTACCGACAACTATAAGTTTGTCTCTGAAGATTACAAAAAATATCTTTTGAATTATAAACCTGAGTCTTATGACGATGAAAACTTTTATCATAGAGTTTGGACTTTACCTGTAACGTCATACGCAAAAAACTACTCAAAGTTTGATGTTTCATTGGCACCTATTAAGAATCACATTTTTAATAGAATGAAATCACAACTTAAGGTTATTGAAGCAGGGTTTTATAAAAAGGCAATTATTGCATCAGAAGTGGGTCCTTACACTATCGACTTGAAACATTCACTTGAAAATGGTAATTTTGTGGACGGTAACTCTCTTTTGGTTAAGGAACACAGAAACCACGGTGATTGGTCTAAGTTTATGAAAAAACTGATTCAAAACCCTTCATGGGCCGAAGACTTAGGTGAGAGACTATACGAGACAGTAAAAGACACATATGATTTAAATAACGTAACAGATACAAGAGCACAAATTTATAAATCTTTAGTACAATGATAGATATACCCTTAAATAAACTTTTATTTTTTGATTTGGAAACTGTTGGTATTGAAAAAGACTTACCAACACTTAAAAAGAACAGACCTGAACTTGCAAGACTATTTGAAAGTTATTTGGACTGGTTTGTTAAGAAATATCCTGACCAAGAAGGTAAGTCACCTGAAGAAATTTTTGTTAACAAAGCCGCGTTAGTTGCTGAATTTTCAAAAATTATTGTAGCATCATTTTCATTTATCACACCAAAAAATGATATTCATACACAAACCATTGCGGAAGATGATGAAAGAGAATTACTACTACAGGTTAGAGATTTATTAAGAAAGGTTGAAAAATTAGATTTTTATTTATGTGGTCACAATATAAAATTCTTCGATATACCGACATTAGGTAAGAGATTTTTATCTCATAGAATACTACCACCAAAAATATTACCGAGTTATGAAACAAAACCGTGGGAAATAAAAGCGGTGGACACCAAAGAGGTGTGGCAGTTCGGTAACAATTTTGGTATCTCATCATTGGACCTAATGTGTGTTTCTATGGGTGTTGATAGTCCAAAGACGGGTGAAGTATCAGGAAACTTAGTACACGACACCTATTGGAATGCAAATGGATTAACACCTATCGCTGACTATTGTGAGAAAGATGTTTCCGTTTTGGTTGAATTAATGAAGAAAATTTATAATTTAAAATAAGATATGTTTAACAAGTTTAAAAATTTAAAAGATAGTTTTTCACAATTAAGTGAACTACAAGAGAGTTTAAAAAATATGGATTCTACTGACCCTCAATCATTTTTGAATTCAATGGGAATTGATTATGAAGAATTGGAGAAAGGGTTTAATTCAGAATATTATAAAACACCTGAAATTGAATATGTTTATAAATCTGTAAATCCTGAACCTAAGTACCACTATGGTAGTGATTCAGGTTTTGATTTAAGAGCAAATGAAAAGGTAACATTAAAACCTTTTGAACGTGCAATGGTACCCACAGGGTTACACATTAACGTACCCACAAGACACGAAGTACAAGTTAGACCCAAAAGTGGGTTAGCGTTTAAAAAAGGTCTTACAGTCCTTAATACACCAGGAACTGTCGATGAAGGATATACAGGTGAGATTAAAGTCATCTTAATAAACCTAAGTCAAGAAACTCAGGTAATTGAATTTGGTGATAAGATAGCACAAGCGGTTATTTGTCCTGTAGTACAAGGAAGAGATGTTATTCTCAAAAGGGTACAAGAAATAAAAGATAAAGACCGAAATGAAAATGGATTTGGTTCAACAGGAAACTAATACAAGTCCTGTTTTACCAAACGGGAGAAAAAATTACTTAATAGACATTGACGGTACAATAACTGATGATGTACCAAATGAAGAACCTAATAGAATGGAAAGTTGTCTTCCGTACACGGGGTCCGTTGACATTATAAACGGATGGTATGATGAAGGTCACATAATTACTTTCTTTACCTCAAGGACTGAAGAACACCGTGAGGTGACAGAAAATTGGTTCAAAAAACATGGTTTTAAATACCATAATTTATTAATGAATAAACCACGTGGTGGTAACTATCATTGGATAGATAATCATATTGTTAGAGGAACTCGTTATAATGGTAAATGGACTCCTTTAACAGAAAAAGAAACCACGATACAAGTATTTGACGATTAATGATTACAATAGGATATAGCACAAAGAAAATAGACCCTGAATTCAGAGATTATATTGAAAAGTCTTGCGGATTACGTAACGTTGAAGTAATCCCATTCGAGAATCCAGGTACCCACTCATTAACTGAAGCCTACAACATTATCTTAGAACAGGCAAGCAATGATATTGTTGTTTTATGTCATGATGACATTTATTTTGAAAAAGGTAATTGGGGTAATAAAGTTATTAAACATTTTAAAAGAAATCCTGATTACGGCATTATAGGGGTTGCTGGTTCCAAATATATGCCAAAAACAGGTATGTGGTGGGAAGTTCAAACTGAAATGATTGGGATTGTAAATCATGAACATGAAGGTAAAAAATGGACATCAAAATACAGTGAGTCTAAAGGTAATAAATTAGATGATACAGTTATTGTTGATGGTCTTTTTATGGTGGTTAACAAACCAAATCTAAAAACAAATTTTAATGAGGAAGTAAAAGGATTTCACTTTTATGAGGTAGATTTTTGTTTTAGAAACTTTTTAGAGGGTGTTAAAGTAGGTGTTTTTTATGACGTTAGGATTACTCATAAATCTATCGGTATGACTAATGAGCAATGGGAAAAGAACAGACAGCAATTTGCGGAAACGTATAAAGAAAATCTACCCATCTTATTACCAACAACATTTACAAAAAAAGATGTTAAAAAGAATGAGCCTTTAGTAACATTAGCAATGCCAATTTACAATTACGCAAAAAGATTAAACCCAACCCTACATTCAGTTTTTAATCAAGATTATACCAATTTTGAAATCACGTTGGTAAATGATGGTTCTGATGATGAATATTGTTTAATGAAGTTGGATTCTTTAAAAGACCATGATTCAATTCGAGTTATACATAAAGAAAATACAGGAGTATCAGATACTCGTAACCGAGCAGTTAAAGAAGGTAAAGGGGAATATGTTTTACCTCTTGATGCTGATGATATGATATTACCAGGTTATCTTAAAACTGCAGTAAACATAATTAAAAACAATCCAAAGATTAGTCCAGTATATTGTGATACAATACATATCGGGGAAATGCAAGGATTGGAGAAAAGACCTGAGTGGTCAAAAGAAAGACTTTTATCGGGACCTTTTATAGTTAATAGTTCAATGTATTCTCGTGAAGCATACGAGTCCACAGAGGGTTATAATACGGAAATGAAAGGGTGGGTTGATTATGACCTTTGGGTTCAAATGATGGATGCGGGTTATGAAGGTAAAAGAATACCAAAAGGATTATTTGTTTATTTTCATCACGAAAGTGAAGGTAAAGGTTCGGTATCTACGAGCGCCAGAAACAATATGCAAGAGTTACATAAAACTATTTTAGATAGACATGAAAATAGAAGCGTTTGATGAATTTGGATATATACTTTGGTACTACGCACCAATATCTTACGACGCATTTCTTAAAGGAAAGTTAATTTCCACTAAAAGTAAAATTGGGACTAAACCTGTATTTTATTTCTCTGAAAATCATACAGAAGATGAGATACATTACGACCCACCCAGACTTAAAAAAACATTACAACCTATAGAACATTTCACATCTTGTTATAAAATAGAAGGTCCTTTATTTATCAAAGATAATTGGACACCACCACCATACAAAAAAATATTTAAAAATGATGTTTATGTGTATGATAAACCCATACTAACCATTAATAATAAAAACACAAAAGAATGGGGGCAACATCCTCATAATTATTTTAATTCTGATTTTTTAGATAAGATTTTTACCGAATTAAAAAGTAAGTATCAAATAATTTATATTAGACCACCAGATAAATCTGAAAATTTTAAATTACAAAAAGACACTAATCAAATAAGTTTGGATATTGGTGATAAAGAAATTTTAGCAAAACATCCTGAAGTTATAGATATTGAGACCTTACTACTAAAAAGTGATAAAGTATATAATGAGGTTCAGTTTATGATATTGTCAAATTCAGATTACCATATAACACCTGCAGGAGATGCGGTTGTTCCTTCTTATTTTGGTGGAGAAGTTTTAATTTATAACTGTCCTAATTGTAATTCGTCTAATAGAGGTGTATGGAAAACGGGTTCTTGGATGGAAAAATTATCAGGGTCCAAAATATATGGATTTAATAATTACGATAATTTACTTAATTACGTTAAAACTAACTGGTTATAATTTATCTTAGATGTAGTGACATATCATAATAATTAGGTTTACATTGTCCTAACCACCATTGCATTTCAGAAAAACTACTCATATTTGTACCATAAATGTCCGTAGATAAACTACCTAAGTATTGGTCTATTAATATGTCTTGCATACCTTCTACAGTAGTAAAATCTCCAAATTTTGTTCTTTTAGGTGTGGTATAAACATCGTACTTTTCTTTAATTAAATTTGTCGTTTCAGTGTCATCACAGGTTAATAAAATTTTACCTTCAATTTTATCCATTACCTTAAAAAGGTTATTTATTTTAAAATGTCTACCCCATGAGTTATATTCCGAAGGAAAACTTCTAAAAGTTCTAACGCTAACTGCACTATATTCACCTAACTTTTCTTTCTCTTCTTTAATTTTATTTGAAATATAATCGATAGGTTCTAAAGTTTTGATAACTTCAATATATCTTTTTTTAAGGTTAATAGGTAACTTATCTTTACTTCCTTCATTATGTGTATTCATTTTAGGATGAATAAATTTGCAGTCAGATACACTACTTATGGCATTACCATTATAAATATTTTTATATAAATCATTAAACTTACATCCAACACCACTACTTGTTGTTATATCCCACATTAAATTAATATTTCCATATTCTACGATTGAAGATATTATACACTTCATTCGATTGGAAATTCCACCGTATGGTCTGCAATTAATCATATTTCTAATTGTTTATAATCTCTATGGTAAGACCTACTTATTACCCCAATAAAGGGGTCCCATATTGAACCAAAATCAATCATGGTACATCTATCTCCAATGACATCATATAACTCATCTACGATAACATTTGTTGCCATAGAAGATGATAATCCAAATACAACATCATCATATTTTTCTGTCATTTTTATCATATCATTTTTAATTCTATCTTTATCTAAAAAACAATTTTTAGATGGTATACTAACAAAGTCAGTGTATTTAATATCTATTTTTTTTAGGTTATCATTTGACACAATAATAAAGTTTCTTTTTTCTAATGCTTCAACTAATACCTTTAATTGTCCGTTTAATGCGGCATCTTCCCATATACCAGCATTAACCCAATTTATATTTATATTATTCTTTGATAAAAAAGGTAATAATCTATTTAAAATATTACGAATCTGACCGTGGTCTATATTCCAAATAGCTTTATAATAACCTTTATTGTTTTTTAGCGCAGTATTAAGACCATTTTTTAATTCAGGAAAATATTTGTGATGGTCACAATTTTGACCTTTTAACCCCATAGCACAGAACCACTCACCATCACCCCATCGAGTAAAAGAAAAATTCTCATTATTACGAATTTTTTTTATATAATATTCTATTGGATTATTTTTAATATCAATATTCATATGTCTAATTTCATTTTAATTGTATTGTCAACATTGTCATGAGGTTTTACACTTATTATAGTAAAATCTAATTTATTATAGATATTAATTGCCCGTTTATTAGAACTCAAAACCTCTAAAAAAATTGTTTTAATATTAAACTCTTCTTTTAAATGTTTCATAAACTTTAAATATGATGGTTTAGCGTAACCTAATCCCCTATACTTTTTATGTATATCCATTCCAATATATAAGGTATTATTATTCCAGTTAGAGGTTCTAAAATACCCTATATCTTCATTTAATATTTCAACTATAAAAAATGGAGACTCCAAACTTTTAAACCACTTGACATTATCTTCTAATGTGTAATTATTTTTATCGTGTAAAAACATACTACTATGACTTCTAACCTCATTAAAAAAAGGTAAGTCAGATTCAACCATTCTTCGTATTTTTATGTCCATATTTTTCTAAAATTTGTTTTGCCGCATTTTTTTGAGTAGAGACGTTAGTGGCAAGAATACTATTGGGTAATTTTTTAAATTCATTTAATGCGTCTAAATTTGTGATTTCCTTTTCCCACGCAACGGGTATAAGATTATATTCACCTAACCTCTCTACTCTTTTATTAAAATTATCAAGAACTGTTTTATTATCTTTATGGTGAATAAAATGAAAATTAACATCATCCAATCTCATAATTGGATATGTTTTTGAAATTGAGTCGTGTTTTAGATATCTACCATTTTTTAAATCTTCATCAATAAACAATGGTTGTTGAGAAATATAATGGTCAAATTTCTTACACACTTTAATAAAATCACTATCGTCTAAAATTAAATGCCATATAAAAGGATTATTATATTTTATTTCCTTAAGGTGATACAACCAACCTGAAACACAGCTATTACCCAAAAAAGTATCATTCATTTTACCAACCTTTTTTAATACAATCTACAATATACTCTCTTTGTTCTTTAGTAACCCACCATCCTACAGGTATTGAAACAATTTTTCCTATTGTTTTATCTAATGATGGTAATGCGGTTTTAAATTCTTGAACACATGTATGTTTATCATTTCTTTCATGTACTTGTGATACAGCAATACCACATTCATCCATCCACTTATAAAAACCATCTCTATTATCAACCAACATAGAATAAATCCAAAACGCCGAATCAAAATCTTTTTCTCTTTTTAATAAAGTAACACCTTTTACGTTAACCAAATTTTCATCATAAAATTTTGCGTTTTCTTTATGTTTACCAACAATTTCTTTAAAATGTTTTAAATTTTCTATACCAACTGTTGCACATACATCATTCATGTGAAATTTAAAACCCCATTCTTCAACGTCTGCCTCACATCTAAAATCTTTTCGGTCACCATCTCTGTCAATACCATACCATCTTAATAATTTCCCTCTTTGGTGAAGTTCTTTATGTGGTGATATAAGTATTCCACCATCTATTGATGTAATATGTTTAATTGCTTGTAATGAGAACATTGTTAAATTACCATGACTACCAATTTTTTTACCTTTATATTCAGAACCAAAAGAATGTGCACCATCTTCAATAACCGCAGGTTTAAACCCGAAACGTAAATAAGCATCTTGTTGAATTTTTTTAATCTTATCTAAATCATTTGGATAACCACCCCAATGGACTAACATAATCACTTTTGTTTTTGAGGTGATTTTTCTTGCCAAATCATCCAAATCCATATTTAATGTGGTTGGGTCAATGTCCACCCATTTTATTTTTAATCCGTTGGCTAAAATTGGCCAATTAGATGCGGTACATGTCATTGGAGTTGCAAGTACTTCATCTCCATCTTCTAAACCTGGCCAAAAAGAGTTAAATGATGCCACTCCATCAAAAACTTTTGAGCTCTGATTTGGTTTTTTCAATAGATGTAAAGCTAAATGTAAACCCGAAGTTCCTGCGTTTAGGGTTGATACATAATCATGTTTGAAGAAATTTTTTAAATTACTTTCAAACTCTTCAACTTTAGGTCCCTGACCAATGTACCCACTATTTAAAACTTTAGTTACCTCTTCTGAGGCTGTTGGTGACATAAATACTCTGAATAAATCTATTTTTTTCATATTGATAATTTTTTATATGAAACATAAGAATCTATTTAGAAAATTAAATTATATTCTAAAATATATTACAAAAAGAAAGCGATGGTAGTAGGAATTATTGGAAATGGTTTTGTTGGTGAATCTCAAGCATTCGCATTTTCACCAACTAATGAAATAAGAATATATGATGTTGACCCACTAAGAGCAACACATACAAAAGAAGAGACACATGAGTCTGACTTTGTTTTTGTCTGTGTACCAACACCAATGGATATGGGTGGAAAACAAGACTTATCGTATATTGAAAGAGTTTTTGAGGACGCTAAAGAAGGTCCGATTTATATTATTAAATCTACGGTATTACCTGGTACCACCGAAATGTTACAAAGACAATATCCTCACCTTAACATTATATTTTCACCTGAGTTTTTAACTGAAAGAACTGCAAAGTTGGATATGTTAACACAAGCAAGAGTAATCTTTGGTGGTGATAAGTTATTAACTGAGAAAGTCGAAGAAATGTTTTCAAAACGATTTATGAATAGACATTTCATACATACCGACTCGATAACTGCTGAGTTTATCAAATACATGAATAATACCTTCTTCGCCACTAAGGTTTCTTTGATGAATGAATACTACAGACTTGCACAATTAGTTGGTGTTAATTGGGATGATGCATTATACGGATTTGCTTCTGATGGTCGAGTTGGTGACTCACATTTACACGTACCAGGTCCTGACGGTAAAGTTGGTTTTGGAGGGACGTGCTTCCCAAAAGATATAAACGCACTTATGAACATGGCAAAAGATGTGGGTGTAAATATGAATGTTTTGGAATCCGCTTGGAAAACTAATCTTGAAGTTAGACCTGAACAAGATTGGAATAAATTAAAAGGTAGGGCAATATCGGACAAATGAAAAAGATAGGTATTATTGGAATTGGTAAACTAGGTTTATCATTTGCTCTATTAGTTGAACAAAAAGGGTTCGAAGTATGGGGTTCAGATATTAGTGAAACCTATATACAATCTTTACGTGATAAATCTTTTAAGAGTAGTGAACCTTATATTGAAGACTACTTAACAAACTCAAAAAACTTTCATGTAACCACCAGTAACATTGATGTTATTGAAAATTGTGATATCATTTTCACTTTTGTACCGACACCATCATTAGAGTCAGGTGAATACGACCACCAATATATTGAAAGTGTTATTGATGATTTTGACGCAATGTATCAAACAGGATTTGATTTATCAAGTAAAATGTTTGTTGTTAGTTGTACCACTAACCCTGGTTACACTGATACAGTAGCAGAAAGATTCTCACAATACGGTATAGACGTTTGTTACAACCCTGAGTTTATCGCCCAAGGTAATATTGTGAACGGATTAAAATATGCTGATATGGTATTGATTGGTACATCCTCAATGGAGGAAGTTGATAGAATTAAGGATATCTATACTGAGATAATGGATGAACCTAATTTTAACATTCTTTCTAATACTGCTGCAGAAATTACAAAAATATCAGTAAACTGTTACTTAACAACCAAAATTTCATTTGCCAACATGATTGGTGAAATATGTCACAACACAGGTATCGGTGATGAAGTTGATAACGTATTATCATCAATCGGTAGTGACACCCGTATCGGTAAAAAATACCTTAATTATGGTTTTGGTTTTGGAGGACCTTGTTTACCACGAGATAATAGAGCGTTGGGTGTACATGCCGAAAAAGTAGGTCTTGAGGTAAATCTACCCTTAGAAGTTGACAAATTTAACATTGAACATCACAAATATTTGGTAAATAAATTGGTGTCTGAAAATCCAAACAGAGATACTAATTTTATCTTTGACTCAGTAACCTATAAAAAAGGTACCGATTTATTAACAGAGTCACAACAATTAAATCTACTACTATCATTATTAGCTGAAGGATATACTTGTACTGTAGTTGATAATGACAATATTAGACATATTATAGAGAAGGACCTTAAAAATTTATATAACGATAAGTTTAATTTTATTCAAAATGATACTATTATTGAAGGTATAAGAATAAAATTATGAAAAAGGTAGTAGTACTTGGAGGAGGAGGATTTATCGGTGGACATCTATCAAAAAGATTAAAAGATAGTGGTCACCACGTAACCATATGTGATATTAAAAATCACGAATATTGGAATCATAAAGACATATGTAATAAGTTCATCAAAGGGGACCTAAGAGACCCTAAAATCGTTTCTGATGTTATCTCAGAAGGTGTTGATGAAGTATATCAGTTAGCTGCAGATATGGGTGGTGCAGGTTATATCTTCACTGGTGATAACGACGCCAACGTAATGCACAACTCGGCACTTATTAACCTTAATGTTGTTCACGAATGTACCAAAAAGAAGGTGGGTAAAGTATTTTACTCATCATCCGCATGTATGTATCCTGAACACAATCAATTAGACCCTGATAATCCAAACTGTAAAGAGTCCTCAGCATATCCCGCAAATCCTGATTCTGAATACGGTTGGGAAAAACTATTTTCTGAAAGATTATTCTTGGCGTTTAACCGCAACTACGGATTGGACGTAAGAATTGCTCGCTTCCATAACATCTTTGGACCTATGGGTACATGGACAGGTGGTAAAGAAAAAGCACCAGCGGCTATGTGTAGAAAAGTCGCGGAATCACAAGATGAAATTGAAGTGTGGGGTGACGGTCAACAGACTCGTTCGTTTCTTTATGTTGATGAGTGTGTCGAAGCGGTTTTAAGATTAATGGAATCAGACTTTTTAGGACCTGTTAATATTGGTTCAGAAGAAATGATTACCATAAATGGACTTGCACAGATGGCTATTGATATCTCAGGAAAAACAATTAAAATTAAGAATATAGAAGGTCAAGATTTTATCGACAAATACGGTTTTACTTGTCCTGTAGGAGTCAGAGGTAGAAACTCTGACAATAAACTTTATAAAGACAAAATAGGTTGGGAAGTATCTCAACCATTACGAGTAGGTATGGAAAAAACATATAATTGGATTAATGAACAAGTAGAAGAAAGTAAAAAGACTTATATCTATGAAAGTCCTGATGGTGGTAAAACAGTATACAGGAGAGGTTTTGGAGAACCTCACGAAACACGTGAATTAATTAAATAATTTCAATGAAACTATAAATGTCAAATAGAAATAGAAAAAACGAGGACAACTCAAAGATGACTAAAAAAGAATTAATTAACGCTATTATTGGTAAAAAACCAAGAAAAAAATTCTTATCTGAAAGTCAAAAAGAATATTACGATGTTCTAACTAATAGTGAAATAACAGTTTGTACAGGACCTGCAGGTGTTGGTAAATCATATATCGCAATGAAGGCCGCTGTTGAACTACTAATGGATAATAACAACTCTTACGAGAAAATTATAATTGTAAGACCCGCAGTTGAGGCTGAGGAAAAGTTAGGTTCATTACCAGGTAACTTAGAGGAAAAATTAGACCCATATATTTTTCCATCGTATTACCTTTTAAATAAAATTATAGGGAAGGAAGCTAGAGAAAAACTAAAAGATAATGATATTATTGAGGTTTTTGCACTGGCATATATGAGAGGTATGAATATTGATAACTCAATATTAATTTTTGAAGAAGCTCAAAATTCAACACCTTCACAAATGAAACTCTTATTAACAAGAATTGGGTTCAATAGTAAGTTTTTCATTTCAGGAGATATTGAACAAACCGACCGTTACAAAGATAAGACACAATCAGGTCTATATGATGCGGTAAATAGGTTTCAAGATATGGATGGTGTTGGAACGTATTCTTTTGAAACTAAAGATGTTATCCGTAACCCATTAATTACTAAAATATTAAAAAGATACGAAGTATGAGAATAGCTTTTGACATTAACGGAGTATTAAGAGATACTTTTTTAAAGGCAGAACAACTTTATCAGAAGTTTTACATTGATGAGTTTGAAGAAGAAAAAACGTCATCATATAATGAAGAAACTGAAGAATTTACTGAAGAAATTGTTAAAGATGATTTTAAGTATGAGTTGAATTTACCTGTTAAGTCATTAGATAATTTAGAGGAGTATTTTAGATTTAAGGATAAAGAAGACCTATTTAACTTCTTTTATGTCGATTTTCCAATGCAAATATTTGGACATGCACCATCAATAAGTGGAAACACATTTAATGTGTTGAATGACATCTATGAAGAGTTAAGAGACGAACATGAACTATTAATTGTTTCTGATGAAATACAAAAATCAAAACCAGCTAGTTTATTTTTCTTATCAAAATACGGTTCTTTAATTGAAAAAATTAAATTTTATTCTAACATTACAATAGACAGTATGTGGGATGAGGTTGATATATTAGTAACCGCAAACCCTAACCATATTCTTAATTCACCAGAAGGTAAAATAATCATAAAATATAAAACAACATATAACGAAGATATTGACTCAAAGTTTACTATAGAAAATCTTGAGGATTTTAAAGAGTTATATAATCAAATACAATTAAAATAATGTTAGAAGTATTAGGTGAAACTTATTATGTTGATTTTCTTCAGTTAGAAGAAAACATTAACATACCAAAATCAGACGTTAATACTGTAAAAGGTGAAAGCGATGAATTAGTAGATGACGATACACAACATATCAGTATTGTTAAATATGAAACAATAAAAATGATGTTAGAGGTTATCTTAACAGAAAGGGATGATATGGATGAAAATTTGGGTATCCATAACGCAAAAAAATTAAGTCTTCCCTTTAAGATTGCATTTAATACATTATTAAGACATGGAATTATAAAACATTTTTAAATTATGAGTACAGAATTATTACAAAAAGTCGAAGAATCGGTACAAAAATTAGAAGATAAATCTGTAAGGATTTATTTTTTAGTACAAGATACTAAGGGTAATGCTAAGGCAGGTGTTAGACACATCTATCAAATTGCAATGTCCTTAAAAAATAATGGGTTTAACCCAATCATTATTCATGAAGATGCTGAATATGTTGGAGTTGCTGAGTGGTTAGGTCCTGAATATATGGAATTACCACATGAACCAATCAATGGTCAAAACTTAAAAATCTCACCTGAAGATTTTATTGTGGTACCTGAAGTTTACGGTCATGTATTAGAACAAGTATCTAATTTACCTTGTGGTAAAATTGTTATTTGTCAAGCATATGACCACATGTTAGAAACTTTACAACCTGGTACAACATGGTCACAGTATGGATTTTTAAAGGTTATCACTACAAATGAAAAACAAATGGAATTTGTAAAAGGTATTATGAAAAATGTCACTTTTGATATTATTGAACCTTTCATTCCTGAAACCTTCACGACAAAAGAAAAACCGTCAAAACCAATCATTTCTATTCACACTCGTGACCAAAGAGATACAATGAAAATTATTAAAACTTTTTACCTAAAGTTCCCTCAATTTAGATGGGTTACATTTAGAGATATGAGAGGACTAAACCAAGATGAATTTTCAAACTACCTAAAAGATTCTTTTGTTTCTGTATGGGTTGATGATACCTCAGGTTTCGGTACGTTCCCGATTGAGTCGATGGCGTGTAGAACACCTGTAATTGGTAAGGTACCAAATATGAAACCTGATTGGATGTTAGATAACAATGGTGTATGGACTTATGAAGTTAATCAAATGCCAGATATCATTGCTGAGTTCACTCAGAATTGGTTGGAAGATAACATTTCTGAAGGTCTTTATGAAGAAGGTCTTAACACTGCATCTAAATTCAAAAATGAAGAAGAATTTTCAAGTAGTGTCGTATCAACATTTGAGTCTTACTTAAGTGTTAGAAAAGAAACGTTTGAGGTTCAATTAGATAAACTTAAAGTAGAAGAAGAAAATTAATATTATGGAAAGTACATTAAACGTATCAGTAATCTTACCAATCAGTTCTTCAAAAGCAAAGAATTTTGAAGAGTTGTTCGATGGATGTATCACATCTATTCAAAATCAAACCACTAAAATTGACGAATTAGTTATTGTTCACAGTGATGAAGAATCTTTAGTAGGTTACCTATCAAACTATAACTTTAGCGGATTATCTGTTAATATGGTTGTTAACACTGGTGACATTGATTTTTCTTCACAGGTTAATTTAGGTGTTGAAAACGCAAAAAACGAATGGATTTCTATTTTAGAATTTGACGATGAATATGCATCTATTTGGTTTAAAAACGTAAAAAGATATATTGAATCATATCCTGAAGTATCAGGATTTTTACCTCTTGTTATTGATGTTGACGACAAAGGGGTATTTGCAGGGTTTACAAATGAGGCAACCTTCGCAGCAAATATGAATACCGAAATTGGTTACTTAACTAATGAAGTATTATTAAACTACCAAAACTTCCAATCAAGTGGTATGGTTCTTAAAAAAGAAGTGTTCCAACAATATGGAGGTTTAAAGAAGTCTATGAAGCTTACTTTTGTTTATGAGTTCCTATTGAGACTAAGTTATAATTCAGTAATGATTATGACCATCCCAAGAATAGGTTATAAGCATATGAATATGAGAGAGGGTTCCATTTTCTGGAACTACAAATTTGGTGAGAATAAGATAACTGAGGATGAAGTTGCTTTTTGGATTGATTCGGCTAAAAAAGAACATTTCTTTACGGAAGATAGGAACATAAATTATCAACCACAAGATGTTTAATGTTTTTAGAATCTCTAAGTGCAACTTCTTCTAATTCTGAATCGGTAGAAAAAAAGAAAAGAGGGAGAAAACCAAAATCAAACAATTATTTTGATGTTCGTGAGGAGACGGCTGTTAGGATGTTCTTAACAGCGTCTACCTACACGGAAAAAAACAAAATATATGATGAATATTTACGTGCTCCGTTAGATAAAATGATTGAGTCAATTATACGTAGATATAAATTATATAGAAAAGATATGGATTTTAGAGAAATTCATCACGATACACATTCATTTTTAATTACTAAGGTTGATAAGTTTAAACCAGCTAAAGGTAAAAAGGCTTATTCATATTTTGGTACCATCTGTAAAAACTATTTGATGGGACAAATCATCAAAGACCAAAAAGAACAAAATAGAAAAATATCATATGAGGACATAACCACTAAGTTAGAGAATCGACCTGATATGATATATTATATCGAAAACGAAAAAATAGAACCTTCTGAAATAATCAAAAAATTTGTACAAGAGTTAGAAGAATTTATTGAAAAAAATAATTTAAATAACAACGAATTAAAATTAGGGTATGCCCTTATAGAATTATTTGAAAATTACAATGACATATTCATTGGTACTGATAACAACAAATTTAATAAAAATATCATTTTATTATCTCTAAGGGAAATGACAAATATGTCAACAAAAGAAATCAGAACTTCGATGAGGAAGTTTAAAAAATTATATTACGATTTAATAACAAGACTAAACAACATATAAAAACTTGTTCAACAAATATTTATAGTATTATGGCAAGACCAAAGAAAAAAGAAATAGTACTAAGTAAGGATTCTGTTTTATCGCTTATGCAAGAAATCTACAACGAACTTGTGGAACAGAGAGCAACTGCTGTAAGGATACAAAACAAGATGTTAGCCATGTTGAAGGACCCCGAAGATATGACTGTTATTGGTCCCGTCATTAAAGAACAACAAAAAATAATAAATGATACCATAGAAAAGAAGCTATCATTATCTAAGTTACAATCAACTATTTGGGAAAAGTCAAACAACAATACTGAAGAGAATTTTAGTCTTTCAGAGATTGACGATGATACCTTACAGACATTAATACAAAAAGATATAGATAATGATGATAAAAAAGATGGTTATAAACTAGATTAAATTTAACCATAATGTCATCAAATAAAGAAGGTTGGAGAAGTATTAATAGTCAGGTATCCGCTTACAAAACCACTATACAGACAAACGCAAACGAAACAAAGTTTAAAAAAGATTCTTTGGGTGATAACTTTGCTCAATCAAAGAGTGAGGCTATGAAGCAACTTAACTCTATGGGTGATATTAAACAAAGAGCCCAACAAGAGATAAGAACCACTTTTGATGAACTTGTGGATGTTTTTAAAAAGACAATGCCAAACCCAAAAAATACGGGTTCAAGTACTGTAGACTTTTTAATCAAACAAATATTAACAGCCAGTGAGTCGACAAAATCAAGAATGAGTGAGATTGTCACTGATGAAGTACTTAGTGTCGCGGGGTGTTCTGAAGAACAAACGTTTGACCCTCAAGAAAAAATTTACATTAATGTAGAATCAATTGACTTACGAGAATTATTAAAGAATAGTCCTGATAGTGAACCATGGTCTCTTAGATATGAAAAAGACACCATCAATGTGGGTAACACACCATTCTCAATGGACAAGGAGTTATACCATAGACTACAAAATGAAGGTCTTTCTTTTAATCAAGAGTACGGTACGGATTATATTGGAGCATCAGGTGGTGGTATTTTCGATATAAAGTACGTTACCAGTTATACTAAAAATGGTAATACTTTTTTTGGCGATTTCTATGAAGTTAGTTTAAAAAATAGAATCAAAGGAAATAATTTAGGAGACTTCTTAAGAGATTATTATGGTTCTATAGACCTAATTAATTTCAATATGATTTCAGTTGAAATCATGAATATGTTAACAAACTTTATTGATATATCAGGTGGTTTATCAATTGGTCAGAAAGAAGTGCAGACTAAATGGGCCATTATACTACAAAGAATATTAGGTTTATGTTTTGATAGTACTAAAGAAATAGACGTTCAAGGAACAGCTAAAGTTGGTCAGTTGGATAATATTGATGAATCGTTTTTTGAGATGTCTTCTGCTGATTTACGTAATATTGAAAATGATGTTAATAATATGGTTCAAGGTATTACTGAATTTACCGATTGTGATAATCTAAAGTTACCTGTCGACACTCAATCAATTATCAGTTCAATGAAAAGGGTAAGAGACTTAGATAGTGACAATCCGAAAGAACAAATTGATGAATTTATTAAAACTGTTAATGATTTATCAAAAAACCAAAATTGGTCTTTTAACATCCCTAACAGTATCAATCTTAACCTTGATATCGCCATCAACTTAGACCTACTAAGGATTATACCAAAAGGTGCTATGTTAACCATATTAAGCCCAAAAATGTTATTGGGTCTGTTTATTGTTTTAAAATCAATAAACCCTAATTTTTCAGGTATTATTGACGGATTACAGTCTTTTATAAAAGAGTTTGGAAAATTCATTGTTAATATGATGAGTAAGATTGCCGCGATTTTTGTTGAGGAACTCTTTAAATTATTAAAGAAAAATCTTAGACTATTAGTTGAGACCTTATTAATTGAGATAGTTAAAGAAGCCAAAGATAAAAGAGCGGTTATTATAAGTTCAATAATCTTTATTTTAATACAAACAATTTCAGGTATAATTGACTATCGAGAATGTAAGAGTCTTGTGGATGAGATACTAAACCTATTAAATTTAGGTGCCGCAGTATTAGGTGTGTCTATACCTTCGTTTGCGTTGGCTGCGAGTTCTTTGTTGGGAGGTTTTTCACCAACACGAGCAATGGCTGAGATAACTGAGAGGTTAGAAGAATTAGGTATACCAACAGGAGACTTACCGAGTGGGGCACCAAATGTGGCATTACCAGCAATCGCGGCACAAATTAAAGGTAGTTATCAAGAACAATTAAAAAATGGTAAGGTTGAGGTTTGGATACCACCATTGGCGGTACCACCTGTTGTTGCAGGTGCTACTGTACCGAGTAGAGCATCTGGAAAAGCATTTTAAAAATGGATAAATCGAAATTACAAAATATAATAGTTGAGTATCAATCAAAACCTAATAAGGATTTGATTGAAGCGATGGATTTCCTACAAAATGATTTTGAGGAAACTAAAAAGTTAATTATTAAACTCACCAAACATTTAGACGGTACTGAATTGGTGTATAATAAAATCTTAAAAGAGTACAAAAAAAGAACTAAGTAATGGGAGACCCTAAGTATAACAATAGAATTATTTATATCGGTGAATGTATTGACAATAGAGACCCAATGGGTTTGGGTAGGATACGTGCGATTTTAAAGACGGAGAACACCTCAGACCGAGAAAAAAGTGCCAATGCAAACAATAGACAAGAAGCCGAAAATTACAAAGGTAAATGGTCGGATAAAGACCCATTTGTAATTAAACCGTTACTTCCTGTGTTTTTAAATACGGTTCCCAAAACTAATGAAAATAAAAATGGTGGAGAATATATTCACATATTTTATTCAAATCCTGACGATAAGGCTAATAAAGATAAATTTTATGTTGGTGGTGTATTTTCATCATTAACAAAATTAAAAATGCAACCTTATTCCGATGCTGTACAAGATTTAAATCAGGGAAGTAGGAATAAAAAAGATAAATCTCTTCGTGACCCTGAAACATTAAAATGTTATGAAGCAATTAATGAGGGGGTCTACTCACTACCTGATGATGTATCTATCGATGGTAGAGGAAGTGCCGATTTAGTTTTAAGAGATAATCACGTTATTTTAAGAGCTGGTAAATATGTCGGTGACCCACAACCTAACACTTATCCTGTTGCCAACCCTAATCGTGCCTTCGTACAGTTAAGTAAATTTAAGACAAAATCAGAATATGGTTTACCTGAAAAATTTTATAGGTTTGAATTTAAACATAAACCAATTAACCTATTAATTGAATACACATTAACTAACCCTGATAATACCAGAAACAAATTATCAGGAGCAATATATATTTACCAACTTAACCCATTAAAAAACACATCAACAGCGTCAAAAACAAACACAGAAAGCTTTAACATTAAAACTGAATTAGTAGATGTTGAAGATAAAGCGTTGTTAAAACAATTTATCTTTAGAGGATTATCTAATTTTGAATTAACTAATACAATTAATAAATTCATACAAGGTGTTGTTGATGGTGAAATACCTTATTTACAAAACCTAGAACCTTTAGGTCCTTTTAAATTATCTTCGTTTGTCAATCCTAATAATAGATTTCCAATATATTTTAGACCACAAACTAGTTTATATGAAAAGTTAACTTCACAAGATTCACAAACACAAGAAAAATTAAATATTGGTAACCTAATGTCAGGTATTAAAGCTATTGATAGTGATGGGACACCTGGATATGGTTTAATTTATGATGACAGTAAAAGAGGAACTGTGCCGTTTAAACCTAAAGAAGAAACGAGAATAGACAAAAATATTAAATTGGTTAACAATACTGCAGCCATAATGGGTGGTGATGAAATTTATTTGTTATCACATAAGTCAGTTAAAAAAGGTGCAGGTAAAATAGATTTAGGTGGTACACTATACGGTATAGAAGAAAACAAATTATCTGACGATATCGAACCAAAAACATCATCAGTAGTTAGAGGTGAAGAGTTAATACAATTACTAAACATGATGGTTGACTTCATGGTGAGTCATGTTCACCCTTATCACGGAATGGTTCCCGATTCAAAATCTCAATCAGGAATAACCGCTGACAAACTATTAACGGAACTGGAAGCAGCAAAAGAAAAAATATTAAACAAGTATATTCGTATAAACTAAGTATTTATATAAAAAGAATATATGTCAGTTTACAAATCATATTTTAATAGAAACAATACCTTAGTTTTTAATTCATACACTAACACAGGTAGAAATCCTATTGTTGAATTGTTTTTCGGTAGGGTAGATAATGTACTCATACCTAAAGGGTATAGTCGTTTTATCTTCGATATAGACCTATCACAACTTCAGGATAAGATATCTAATGGTGAAATATCTACAGGGTGTTCAAAAAATATGTCACACATCTTACGTATGACCAATACATCAGCATTTGATGAAGAATTACTAAACGATAAATGGTCAAATGGTAGAAGAAGAGCAACGTCTTTTGATTTAGTATTATTTAGAATACCTAAAACATCAGGTTCAACAGGTGACTCTCAAGTATGGGATGAAGGTGTGGGATATGATTATTATGATTTTAGCCAAATTCCAACTGACAAATCTTATTCTAATCGACCGTCAAACTGGTACGAAGCTCAAACAATTAAAAATTGGTCGTTAAATGGGATATACGATAACGAAAACAATCAAACAATTTCAGGATTAAACTTTAGCGGTTTAACTATTGTAGATACTCAACACTTTGAGTTTGGTAATGAAGATATTGAGTTTGATATGACTGACGAAATTAACAACATTCTTACAGGTGCAACTACAGGTGTTACAGGATGGGGTGTTGCGTTTTATCCTCAAGTTGAGAATATTACAGGTCTTACTGAAAACTATTCAGTAGGTTTCTTCTCTCGTCATACACAAACATTTTACGAACCTTACTTAGAAACAACATATGACGATTTAATTCAAGACGATAGAAATATATTCTACGCAGAAAAAAACAACAAACTTTACTTATATAGTTACAGTTTTGGTAACCCTCAAAATTTTGATTCAAACCCAACTGTAGATATTTTAGATTTAAATGGTAACGTTGTTGATGGATTTACTGATTTACCTACATGTCAGGTTACTAATGGTGTTTACGAAGTTGAAGTTAGTGGTCTTACCGCATCAACAGTACCGTGTATGTATTATGATGTATGGAAGGGTCTTAGTGTCGATGGTGTTGATTTAAATAATGTTGAAAACGAATTTGTTATTAATGACCTTTCAGGATATTACCAAATAGGTTCAACAACAAATGAACCTTCATTGTATGGTTTTGACTTTTACGGCATAAAACAGGATGAGAAGATTTTAGGCACTGACACCAGAAAAGTTAACGTTGTTTTAAAGAAGGCATATACTACAAATGAAGTGTTGAATAAAGTAGACGCGTATTACAGAATCTATGTTAGAGAAGGTAAAACTGAAGTACAGGTTCAAGATTGGACAGAATTAAATAGAACACCAGATGGTCATTATTTTATATTACACACGGACGATAAGATACCTAATGAATATTTTATTGATTTAAAAGTGATTACCGACCGAGAGGTTAATACTTATAAAAGAGAATTAAAATTCCAAATTGTTAATAGAAAATGAAAAAGGTAACCATCACAGAGTCAGATTTAATTGAGATTATTACAAGAGTAATCAACGAAAAGAAAAAATCCAAAAAGAAAAAAAAGAAGAAAAAGGACACAACATTGTGTTCACGTGGTAAAAACGCTGCAAAGGCTAAATATGAAGTCTACCCATCGGCATATGCTAATGGTTACGCAGTACAAGTATGTAAAGGTAAGATGCCAGGTCTGGACGGAAAAAAAAGATGTTCAGGAAAGTATTGTTCAGGTAAAAAATAATACTTATATTTGTAAAAAGTTTACAACAAAAAAAAATGTCATACAGCACCACTACCTATCAACTGATTAAAAAATCTAAGGATTTATCAGAAAAAGTCATATTAGAAACAGACGCATCTACAATAGAGAGAGCCATGGATTATTTCTACATGTTAAAACCAAAATCTTACGGAAATAAAAAATATTCTATTAGAATTAAAAAGAGAGAAACGACTCTATCTTATTGATTTAGATATCACCCACTTGTAACCGATATCACCACCGTGAGTTAACCAATCCACATATTCTTTGTGTTGCTCAGGTTTACCTTTAAATGATTCATTAAGACTTACGTTATTTTTCTTTGAGTCAAAAAAGTTTTTTAGATAAGATAATTCTTCTTCATTAACAACACCTCTTTCAATAATCATAACCATCTTTTTATTAAGTGATTGACCCTTTCTTGAATACATAATACCTTTTTTCATTTCAGAAATTACAGGTTTAGGTATCCTAATTAATCCATTATTTTCCATAATAACGATTTTAAGGTCACCAGTACCCTTAAATACTCTGTGGTATGTACCTTTAGGTATGAAGTATTTTTGACCTTCTTGCAAGTCCTGAGGTATCTCCTCGTCCATTTGTAACTTCCAACCCTTACCTGACTCAACAAAAACAATACGGTCGTATTGGTCTTTGTGCCATTTTAACTCATCAGTATCTACAGATTCACTGAATACCCTTCTAAATTTATTATATGATATATGTTGATTAGAATAGACCATTACCAAAATCTTCCTGAAACATTCTTACCGAAATCTTTATGGGCTCTACACGCCCAATAACCTGCCTTAGTTTTATCTTTTTTCTTTGCACATTGGTGTCTTGCTGCGAATGACTTACGAGCAGCAGGGTCATTCCACTTGGCAGTCATAACAGGGGAACCGTAACTTACCTTTTTAATCTTACCTGTTTTAGGATTACGTACATAAACATACCACTTCTTAGGACCACCACTCTTAGGTTTACCTAATTCTACTTTCTTACCCTTATACTCCGCCTCCGACAAACCAAATATTTTTTTAGCCATAGGATTTAAGTTTGATGGTTTAATAAGTTTTGCTGGGATGGTTTTAGCTTTGGCTCTAAGTGCTTTTTGAGCTCTGTGGTTACCATCAAGTATCCATTGTATTTTATTTTGCTCGTCCACCATTACTAAAATGGGGTATTGAGTTGAAATTTCTACTTGAGATATTCGTTCAATTTCTTCAGGATTATCATCCCAATTTAAAACTATTGGAGCTAATTTTTCTGTAGGTAAGTTTACAATTTTAATATTTTTAGTTAATTCTAAAATATCTTGTAATGTAATAATTTCATTATCAGCACCTATCCAAGATGTATCTGCCCCTTGCTCATTTACCATTGGGAAATCTAAAGGTAGTCTCTCACCTTCATACATAAAGAACTTACCTCTTTCAGATTCCAATAGTTCAATATCCTCTTCAGACCAATTACCATAACCCTCATTATAAAGTTTACGTGCTTCATTTATTACGTTAAAATATTTTGGACTACCATATCTGAATAAGTTTTCATCCAATGAAATTTTATTATCCATGTGATATTGTAATTCTTCAGAAATAACAGATTTGTCATGTTCTAATACCAAATTAACCAATCGGTCAATCGATTCATTTTTCTTTTTGTAATTTTTCACTTTAATACGTGTTGGCTTTTGACCTTTACCTGTCTGAGTGTCTTTTTTTTCCTTTTCTCTTTTTCTACGACAAGCAGAGTCTTTTTCCTTTTGAGACATCTTACCCGCAACACCCGCACCACGACATACAGGATATGCACCTTCATCGGCATCTTTTCTTCCACAAGGAGGGTGACCTCCACCTTTCTTTTTCTTACAGATGTTTACCCACGGACCTTTAGGTTGTGAAGAACCTTTCTTTTTTTTCTTTTTACCGAACCATACGGCCAAATCTTCTGATAAAATATATTCACTCATGCTTGATTATTGTTATAATTTACTTATCTATTAGATAAATATAACTGAGAATAAACTTTTCACTTAAATAAGAAAAAAATGGCTAGACCTAAAAAAACAGAGACTACGGCTTCAGAAACAAAAAAGCCAACAACTCGTAAATCAAGAACTAAAAAAACTGAAACTGCACCTGTAGAGGAGCAAGTAAATGAAGTGTTAGAAGAAACACCTCAAACGGAAGAAACACCTCAAACGGAAGAACCAAAACCAATCGGTACATTGTTCAACGTAATTAACTATAATAATGTTGAAGACTTAGACCGTTTCATTCAAAACCTAACTCAAGACCAAGCATTGTACTGTGTTATACAAGCCGCAAGAGCGGGACATCAAAGAAGTGTATATGGAATGGAAGAGTCAGAAGTTGTTTCAAAAGCAATTAGGGTATTAACTACTCCACCTGCTGAACAACAACAAGAAGTACCTGAACCTGAGGTTCACAAAGCTTAACCAATTAAACTTAATTGAAGGGGACGTAATTGTCCCCTTTTTTATGCAAAAAAACTATGGATAGAAAAGATGTAAGTTCAAGAATTTGTAAATTATCAACAGAAGTTACAATCGCAGTAATAAATGGTCATAGACCACACGACCATGATAAGTTTAGAGAACACCGAAGAGAGTTGGCTGAATTAAGATGTAAATATTTTGGTGAAGAATCCAAAATATGTAAAACTGAAAGAAAAAACTTTAGGTAGTTAAATAAAAAAAGGGGACCAAATGGTCCCCTTTAATATAGATTTTAAGATATATTATCTTAAAGAGTTCAAATCGAATGTACGTACACCGTCAACAACGATTCTACCGTAGAAACGGTTGTTCACCATCTTCTTAGCGTATCTAGTCATGATACCCTTGATTGGTGTGAAGTTGAATGGATTGTACATTGTAGGTGTCAACTGTAATGGTACGTATGGTGCGTAAACGTAACCTGTATCCAATAAAGAAGAACCTTTATGACCCATCAATACAGTGTTAGGTGGGAAGTAAGGGTCACGGTAAACTTGGTATCTACCTGATAACGTACCTACTCTCTCAATACCCATGTTGTATTGGTCTTGGTCTGGTGCTGCGTTTGAAACGTGGAAGTACTCCAAGTCATCAAAGATTGCAGAAATTTCAGAAGAAACTACAATCCAGTTAGCACCACCTCTAAGAGTTGATTTGTGAATTTGAGCTGAGATTTGGTTAATCGCAGTGATTAACGTTTGGTTCCAGTCTTTTTGGTTGTAGTTAACTGAACCGTTAGATACTCTCTTCCACCCGTTGTAGTCCCAACGTAATGTCCAAGCTGCACCTTTTCTCAAGTCTCTTAAGATTTCACGGTCAATTTCAGCAGCCACTTGCTCAGACAATAAAGCTGTCAATTCAGCTTCAGCGTCGATGTTGTGGAATGCAGAAACGTCTTGTGCAAGTTCTGGAGACCATTGTGCTCTTAATTTTCTTTCTGTTACAGAAACAGTAACTGCATCAAGGTCGAAAGATACCTCACCGATTTTATCTTCGAATTCCATATCTTGATAAATTCTGTACTTAGCTTTCAATGTGTTATATAGACCACTATCATCTGCGAAAGTTTGTCCTGTGTAACCATCCAAAGATGTAGTAGAACCGATAGCTGCAGGTTCAGATACGTCTACAGATAAGTAAATCTTACCATCAGCAGTACAGATGTCATCATATTTACCACCTGGGAAACCTTGACCTCCACCAGCAATTGATGTGTCACCCACACTTCCATACTCAACAATACCTTTACCGTATTTCTGAGTTACAACGTTAAAGTTGTAGAATACAGAACCACTGTAAACTTGTAATGAAGATAAGAATTCTTCAGTATCCATTTCGTTACCGTTAGGTCCGATTAATTTACCAGCTCCATCAGATTGGAAATCTGACATTTCAACTAATACTTGTCTGAAACCACCTGTTGGTGTTGTAGACGAACCTGTGTAGTAAGCATTAGCACCAGTGTTAGTCAATGAAGAACCATCCCAAATTACTGGAGTTAATGTAACATTAGTAATTCCTGAGTAAGCTCCTTTTGAATAATCGAATAAACCTGCTGGGTCTTCGTTTGGTTCAGAACCTTCATAGAAACGGTCATACAAGTTCTTACCTGTATCGTAGTTTGAATCTGGTGTTGATGGACCATTAGGTGCTCCGAAAGGTGCAACGTGTGTGTTTAATGAGTCCTGATTTCTGTTTTGAATTTTAGGTACGAAGTAGAACAATTTACCGATTGGTAAGTTCATAGCTTGTACAGATACGATATCATTAGCTAATAATTTAGAGAAAACTCTTCTAATGATAGGGAAAACAACTGTTTCAAATGAACCTGAGTTATCTGAAGCAGATGCTTCGTTGATTAAGTGAGAAGCTTGGTTTTCATACAATTGTGCCATGTTCTCTTTGATGTGACCATTAAGACCTTCTAAGAATCCTAATTTGTCCCATTTGTTGATTGTGTCTTCTTTGATAACTTTCAAGTGTTTTAAACCGATGTTACCAACAAGACCTGATTCTAATAATGCTCCCATTTTGAGTATTTTTTAATTTAATTTTTATTTTTGTAATTTACCCATTAAATCCTTCATTCTTAAGAACTGTGGATTTTCATAAGTTTTACTTTCAATAAGATTTGTCGCAGAACCTTTAGATGGTGATTTCTGTACTTTAGCAGATACTGATTCAGTAACTACTGTAGTATTTTCCTTACTATCTAAATCTTCTTTGATAATCTTGTAAAGACCTTTAGACTCTTTAATTGTTTCTGCCGAGTCAAAACGTCTTAGAATGTTTATTTTTTCTTGCTTTGTTGTCGAATGCTCAGTGAACAGTCGAGTAGCATATGCTAAGTTTGAATTGAAAACAGCAACTTCGTTAAGTTTTTCTTTAAAGATGTTAAGTGCCTTACGGTACTCTTCATTCTTTTCTCTTAACTGAGCAACTTCTTTTTCAAGTGCCTCATTTCTTTGTGCTGGTCTCTTTAAAGACTTAGGGAAACCTTGAGGTTTTTTGTTAGTTGCACGACCATTAACGTTAGAACGAACAGAAGATTCTTTATATTCACCTTCCATTTCTTCACCTTCTTCCATTTCATAGTCTTTGTAGTGTCCATCAACATCACCTAATTTGTGACCATCACGTCTCTTATAGTCATGTTTGTTTCCACCCCAATTACCTTCTTTCATTTCCTCTTCGTCAGATTCATCTTCGTCAGATTCATCTTCGTCAGATTCATCTTCCATTTCGTCTTCTTCACCAAGTTCAATTTCGTAAACAACTTCGTCTTTTTCTTCCATTTCATAACCTTCTTTGTATTCGCCTTCCATTTTTTCTTCGTCAGCGATTACCTCTTCTTCTTCGTCACCCTCTGTTTGAATTTGATATTCAACATCAGCTTCCTCGTCTTTTAAGTGAATCTCATCACCGTCTTGTGTTACCACAATACCGTCTTCTTCACCCATAGCTTTGAAAACCTTAAGGACTTCCTCATCAGAAGCGTCAGTTAGGTCAAGAGGTAAAAGAATTTCTTCTTCATCGTCTACTTCCATGTCGTCACCTGGTAAATCCATCATACTTAACATTTCATCAGAGTCCATTTCGTCTTCCATATCGTCCATGTCTTCCATGTCTCCCATTTCATCTTCCATTTCATCTTCTACTTCATCTTCAACATCCATCATGTCAAGCTCTTCTTGTTCTTTCATTTCGTGGTCCATTTTGTCCTCACCTTCTTCCATTTCTTCGCCTTCCATTTTTTCTGCTGCAGATTCTTCCATTTCAACCTCTTCAACATCTTCTTCAGATAGAGATTCTTTTACTAATTCACTGATTTCTTCCTTCATAGTAGAAGCAAGTATTCCTTTTGCATTCTCCGTTACGGCTTCCTCCAAATTCTTCATTTGTAGTAGTGCCTCTTCAACTAAGTTTTGTTTTTTTTCTGCCATTGTTTTAATTTTATTGCAAAAGTTTATTATGTAGTTTTCTTAATAAATATGCTGATATTAAAAAAAACACTTTTTTATTAACATTAGGCAAAAAAAAATCGGGTTTTAACCCGATTCTTAAAATTATCTGATAAAGAGAAGATATTATTCAAATACCTCATCAATTTTACTTTCAACACACGCGGTGATTCTCCAATCGTGTGGGAAACCTTCAAAGTTTTTAGTAACCTTAGACTCAACGTCAGTAACGTTTATACCTTTAACTAATTTCTCTTCTCTAATTTTCTTAATTTTTCCTGAGTTCTCGTCAGGTAAGTCATAACTGATTTTTGCTACAAAATATTTTTCGTCCATAATGATAAAATTTAATACCCTAAATAATCGGTTAATTTTTTCATTAAGTCAAGTGATTTGTCTAAACCACCTGAAGATTCTGCAGAACCGCTTCTTTGTTTAGTTTCTTCTTCGATGTTCTCATCATATTTCATACGGTCATCTTTATTCAAGAATAAGTACGCACCAGGTGTTGATGGTGAAGAAACAAGGTCAAAACAAATTAATTCAAAATCTTCTTGAACTTCATTACGTTCACCTTTCTTTACTAACGAACCTACACCACGAGATGAAACACCCATAGTTACACCTTGTCTCATAAGGTTGGCTGCTTGGTCACCAGGACACGAAACAACACCACCTTGATGGAAACCTGGTGAAGTTAATAATTTAATCTTACCCATTAATACATTACCTTCCCACCACATATCAGTGATAAGGTGTGATACACGGTCCAAATCAATCAATGATGATTCAGGGTGGTTAAGTTCTGAGATAGATAAACCTTTATCGATAGCTTGAGAATATTTCTCAGCTTCTCTTCTTAATATTTTTTCAGGGTAGATACGACCGTTTCTGTTTGGTGTGTCGTATTTTTGTAGGACAGCATAAAATTCAAATGGTTTTGAATGGTCTAATTGTCCGTAAGATTCTTTAATAACTTCGGCGTTTCTTCTATCGTTTGGATTGATAAAACCTGCGTCCCATTCAATCAATATACCTTTACCCGTATCGTTTGGACCTAATATTTTCATATCTTTTTATTTTATAAATATCTTAGATTCCTAAATGAACGTCCCACTCAGTTATTTTAATTGGTGTAACTCTTAGTAAATTGTTTATTTTATCTACGATAGACATTTTATATTTATAAGCCAGTTCACTATCCTCACCTTCACCAGACCAAAAAACATAATTGTTTGCAAATTGAGTTACGTCTTGACCCTCATATGTTACTTTACCAATATTTACGGTAACGGTAATGTCTTCATCTTCTATACTACCCTCCATAAAGACTTGGCGTGGTATAATAATTGAATCCTTCCACCCATATTCATATGAAAACTTATTGGGGTCTATCATATTATTAAGGTTATCCAAAAGCGTATTTGCTTCGGATAACCTTTTTAATTGTTTCTCTGTTATTAAGATTTTCACTTTTTACCTTTTAAGATAAATATGTTACACTTTTTCTTTTTTTGTTTTGTGTAAAGTAAAGTATTTTGAATTCATAAGAGGATAGGTATAGATTGTCTTAACGACACTTTTTATTTTTTCTCTTAATAGTATAGATTTGAATTCCATATGTTCTTTTATAAATAAAGTAATCTCTAAATTCATAAAACTACGTTTACCTATTTGAATACCACTACTTCTTAAGTCTAAATCCACAATATTATGTTTTTCAAATATTAATGGGTCTACTGTTTCTAATAAGTGGTGTTTTATATCTCTTTCCATCATCCCCGTCACTCTTTTCCAATTTTCCATTTCTTGTGTTGGTTCTACCCAACTTTGTATTACAATGTAGATTGATTTTAATTCTTTGGCATCCACAGTACCGTAACTACATTTAGCATTCTCAAAACCTTTCAGTTGTGAGGTTTTACCTTTTTTCATATATTTTCTATTCTCATATAAGTTTATTTGTACAGAAATTATAAACAATAAATGGGTCGTAGTCAAAATATTGACTAATTAAAGATATTTATATATATTAAGGACACATATGATTATAATAAAAGTAGGAAAAAACGAGAATATTGAACGAGCATTAAAACGCTATAAGTATAAGGTTTATAAAACCAAACAACTAGAAAATATTCGTGAGAATAGGTATCATGTAAAAGATACGGAAAAAAGAAGAAAACAAAAACAAAAAGCCGAGTATATACAAAAAATAAAGGGTTCAGAAGACTGAACCCTTTTTTATTACTTATATATTATATTATTACAAACCTTGTTCTAACTGTCTTAACTTATATAGTGATACTAAAGATACTTCAGATTCATTAATTTTCTCAATAGTTTTTTCAACCTTTTCAGTAAGTTCATCATCAGTAGATTCATTTAACTTAGTATTAAGTTTTTCAATAACCACTAATTTAGACTTTTCAATCTCCTCAGTTAATGATTTCTTATCCAATGATAAAAGAGTTTTTAATTCTTGTTTTTCTTCTTCAGAGATATTTCCAAACTCTCTATTAAATGTGTTTGTTGCAATTTTTAACATAGAACTTAAAGGAATATTAACAGATTCAGATACTGTTTTTGCAACTTCTTTTTTTGAAATAGTATTTTTAATTCTGTTTTTACTTTCCAATACTTGCTCTAAATTCTTAACACTTGAATTATAAACAACTGAATCGATGTCTTTGTAATTGTTTTCAGATTGGGTTTTTACATTTTCAGAAACCCACATATTAATCTCTTTGATTTTTTCAGTATTTGAAGAAACAATATTTTTAATAGTTTCAATACTTTCATTTACATAATCATCAACAATGTCTTTAGATAAACCTTTGTTTTTTGATAGTTCATCATAAAGAAAATATGCTTCGGCAATTCTCTTGTTTTCAAGAATGTTTTTCTTAAAAGATTTCATATGGTTTTTAAATGATGATTTACCATATGATTCTGTCATTAAAGACTCTATATTAGATTTTATTTGACCAAACTTATTCATAATGTTTTTTATTATAAATATTACTCATCTAGTAATGTTTTCAATTTGTCTTCAATTTCACCCAAAGATTTACGTCCTTTAGATAGGTCCAGTTCAGTTATACCATTAATCATATCATCTTCCAATATTAAATTAAGGTCTTTATCTTTAATACTTTCAGGTGTAATATCACCACCCGTATCACCGCCTTCAGGTGCTCCACCAATATCACCACCAGTATCTGCAGCCTCACCACCTAAGTCTCCACCTAAATCACCACCTAAGTCTCCACCTAAATCACCACCTCCGAAGTCAGAACCTCCACCACCAAATCCAGTGTCAGCAGGTTCAGTAGTTTCTCCTTCAGGTGCACCACCTTCACCAGGTTTGTTTCCGTATAACTTATCGATGTTTGCAAAGATACCTGTCTTAGAAATAACTTCAGGTGTTTTTTCAAGTTCAGAAGCAACTGCTTTCTCAATACGTTGTTGTTGTATGTCTAATTTAATTTCTTCATCTGAGAATCCAAGAATGTGTTTCTTAGCCCATGATGATGAAACAGGTTGAATACCGTTTCCTGGGTCAGAAACCGCATCTCTATATAATTGAATCTTAGTTTGCCATTGCTCAACTTTAAGTAAGTCTGCTTGAGTTGATGGGTTAGTTAATCCTAATGTAAAGTTATTTAACTCATCTTCAAAACCTAATAAGTATAAGTGAATGATGGCAATCTTATTCAACTCTTGAATCATAGATTTTTGAATTCTATTGATTGTTCGAGCAAAACGAATGTCTTGTAACGCCAAGTTTTTACCGTCACCAACAACCTCCTCAAAACCTAAGAATGCCTTTGGTACACGAAGTGCTGTTAATAATTTCTTTTGGATATATTCAATATCTGCAATCTCTGATAAGTTCTGCGCTCCTGGTAAAGTGTCGATAGGGTTTGGAGCGTTAGGGTCACGAACAGGGATAAAGTAATCTTGGTCTACCGCCATTTGGTTATATCTTAAGTCAATATTACCATTATTTGGGTCAGCAATTTGGTCACGTTTAAACTTATTAGCAACTCTTTGTACATACGGTTCAACATCTTTATCGTCCATGTTACCCACGAATACTTTAAACACCCTTCTTTCAGGTGCTCTCGATGTTCTATAGATTAACATAGCATCTTCAGAAAGGATAAGTTGTTTCCAAATTCTTCTACCTTTCTCCAACATAGATGTACCATAAGGAAGTTTACGGTCATCACCTAATAATCTAAAGTGAGCAACCTCCCACGTATTAAATGCCAAATCTTTATTTTGCCATAAAAACTTAAGTGAGTCATTGTCAGTATCAGATGAATTCCTTTCGGGCTTAATCTTCATACCTCTTTCTTGACGAGTAATCTCAATGTTTGGTAATTGTTGAGCACCCATCACACCTTTTTCAGGGTCTAATTTGAGGTAGACAAAATTATCCCCATATTTACAAGTATTTCTTGTCCACATAGGAAGATTAGTAGAGATATCAAGTCTATTGTTGAATAGGTCAGCAAGGACTGATTTAATTCGTTTGCTTTCTGAATAAATTTGTAATACATATCCGTCTTCATTTGTTGTTGTTGATTCTTCTGAGTAAATGTCAAGGGCTGCAGAAATCTCAGGAGTATACTCCATACTCTCATAATCATAAAAAGACGCCAGTCTTGTTGGTTCATAATAAACAGCTTGAGTGTATAAGTTGTTCTCAATCTTCTGCCATTGTTGACCAAGATATAAAGTTTGTTGTGCTTGTAACTTCTCCCTTTCGTATTCTTGTTTGTTCGGTGTTTTTAAAAGTTCTTTCTTATCAAACTTAAAAACAGGGGCTTGTTGGTCCAATGTTGAATCGGGACCGAATACCTTAGTAAGACGTTGCCATATTGTATAATTTTCTGCCATGCTCCTTTTTTAGATAAATAGTAACATTATTTGAATTAAACTAAATAATTAAAATCTTCCAAATAACCACGAGTTGTTTTGATAATCCTGTTTCGTGGCTTCACGGTTTATCCTATGGTGATTAACCCCACCAGGTAATACAGGTACACCTGGATTAAAATCATTAGATGTATTCTTAACTGGTGTTTCATTAACCATCCAACTTTCCATCATGGCTTTAGTTTGTTCGGTAACTTTCTCTAATTGTGTAAATGAATTTTCACCCACATAAATTGCCATAGCAATTGCCATGATAAGGTCATCGTGTTGACCCTTTTGGTGGTCAGGTCTACCATTGACATAGACAAAGGTATTTAACTCGTTTAAAAGTCTCGTAGAACGTATTGCAAAGTTATGTCTTAAGGACTCCTCAAACGCAGCAACAATCTGAACACGTTTACTGTTAAAGTTCAACCCTGGTATCTTTTCATTTACCTTTGGATTATACTTCCATTTATCAGCAGCATTTACTCCTTCAACATATAAATTTTTATAGTTCATTTCTTGAAGTTTACGTGATGTGGAAACACCCATACCACCAGTGATATCAATAACAATAAATGCGTTATACATTGTAGCCCATTTAAATGCAATCTCAGCAACAACGTCAGGTGGTACCTTACCTAAGTATTCCAATACCTGTTCCCTTTCATCAAAGTCTATAATTGTAAATGTCGTGAAATCCTCACTATCACCACGAGAAACGTCAATACCCATAATGTATTTATGACCTTGTACAGGTTCTTTCCATTGCCATAAGGCACCTCCCATAAATTTATTTTCAGGTTTTCTTATAAATTTTTCTTTAATAACTTCAATCGTTTCATTTGGGATAACGTTATCCCCTGAACCCAAGAAGTTACATTCCAATTCCTGTGCGATTTTTCTTCTATCGAATTTAAGTTTTTTAGCCATACCTTCGAACCATGAAGAATAAGCTTTGTATCCATCTAATAATTTTTCTTTAATCTCCTCATAGTTCCTTTCACGAGGATGTACGTTAGAATAATCTATAGTAATTTCACTGTCGTTATAATCCTCACGGTTTAGTAAATAATGAACTATGTCTTTACACTTAATGAGTTTGAAGTCCTTCGCATAACGAGGGTCACGATACCAAAACATTTCAGTTATTTTGAAATCGTTCATACCTCTTAAAGCTTGGTCGTAAATGGTATAATAGATAGGGTCAAATCCGTTAGGGGTAGATATTACAATTACTTTACCACCCGTAGAAAGTGATGCCATACACGCAGACCAGAAGTCATCATCCGCATCAATAAAGGCTGCCTCATCAAAAATAAGGATTGTAGGGGTATAACCACGAAGTGCATCTTTTGATGTCGCAACGGCTTTTACCTCACATCCATTTGATAGTTTGAAATGTCGTTGTGAATTTTTTTCTGCAGAAAATGTGATACCAAACCATGCTGGCCATTGGTCAACAAAAGACCTAACCTTATTTGCAAACTCCATTGAGGTATCCAATTTGTTTGCAATGATTAGAATTTTCTCAGGTTTCTTTTTAGAGGCAGTAACCAACTTTTTAGATGACCACGCAGCGGTAACTGTTGATACACCCGCTTGACGATACTTTAAGGCAATATTTTCCTCATAAGTGTCGTAATCATTAATAAGATTAATTTGGTCAGGAAATAATTCTAACGGAACGTATTGTGATTGAGTGTTATCGTAAGTTTGTAGATAGGTTTTTAATGCGTAAGGAGTATCTTTTACACATTTGGCATATTCCAATAAAGCTTGTTCACGTGATAAACCCATCTATACATAATAATTCTATTTTATGATAAAGAAATACCTAAATCACCCAAGAAACCTGCAAGACCGTCCTCATCATCATCATCGTCATCATCAAATTGAGACATCGCATCTTCATAATCTTCAGCTTTCAACTCTTCAATGATTTCATCAACCATATTGGATACAATCTTCTTTCCTTCATCTGAACCTGATAAAATCATCTTCGCAACCTCAAAAAATTCTTCAGTTGTAAGTGCTGAAAAACGAGAGAATAAATAATTTTGAATTTCTCTCATATCGTCTTCATATAACTTATCAGGATATGCTTGAGTAAACTTCTCCCAAATAACAGGTCCTAAACGTAAATCCCATATCTCATAAGGTAGAGTATCTGTTTGACTCATTACCATATCGGCAGCTTTAGGGTCGTCAGGTAATCCTTGAGTACCCATTACCTCATATACACCCTTCACAAGTTCGTGAACCAAAATAGGGAAGAATAATCCCTTGGCTTTAATTGTTGGTGGGTCAGTAGTTTCGTCAACTTCTTCTTTACCTTCCATACCTTGTCCACTTTGTGCTGCGTTCATAACCATTTGGTCAGGTAAAATCCAATACAATAAATCATTAATAGACATCAACACACCATAAAGATTTAATAACTCAGGATTAATGGTATTTAATTGTTCTTCAACTAAGTGGAACATGTAATGTCCTTTTTTAGATGCTCCCTGAATTAGTGAGTTAATAAAACGTCTTTTAGCTTTTTCTAAATCAAACATTTCAAAAGCTGCCATGAAGTTTTCTAAATCATCTTCAGCTTCATCTTCAGAAACACCAAATTGTTCAACAACATCTTCATCATCCAATTCTTCTGAGTCTGTTTTCATACCCGACATATCAATTTGTCCAGGCATAGATGTTAACTCCACATCGTATTGGAAGGCATCGTCAGGTAGTGACATTTCTTGTTTTACTAAATCAACCGCCAATTGTTCCAAATAACCTTCGTTGTTTGATTCAATCTGCTTTACCTTTTGAACCGCTTGCATCATCATCATTTGCAAGTTCATAAGTTGATTTTGACTGACCTCTTGAACACCAGTATATCTTTTTACCTTTTCAACAACATCCTTAAATCTTTTAGAAGCAATAAGTTGTTCAAATGAATTATCAAATTCATCATCATCTTTACGAGGTAATGCAGGGTTGTCAGACATTGGCGTCTCACCCTTCTCTAATTTTGACTGAATTCCTGGGTCCATTCTTTCAGGACCATCATATTCGATTTGTTCTTTTACGTTCTTACTCATCTCTAAATGTAATATTTAAGTTGTCAAATTTAAGGAAACTTGGTATCTCAACTTCACCACTAGCCTTAGGGGCTGGCTTATGTTTTGGTTTATAAGGACTCTTTCTATCAGGTTTTGTACGTGTAGGTGTTTTAACAGGTGCCTCTTTAGTACCTGGTGACATTTCCAATAAATCTTTCTTAGTCATAGTAGGTTTCTTGTAATTCTTAATCAAAGATACAATAGTTTCTTCTATTTGTCTAACTTTTTCTTCTTTACTTTCTTTTTTCACACAGTTAGGAACTCTTTTACCAAACATTGTTTTCATACCTTTCTTTTCGTAACCTTTCCAACATTTAGTACCTTCATTAGTTTCTACCTTATCAGGTAACTTACTAAAGTCTTTAGTGTCATCGGCAAATTCACGAGCCCATTCACACCATTTAGATTTTGAACCTTCTTCTTCACATTTTGCAAAGAAATATCCTTGTTGTGCTTTTGAACGAAATTTTTCTTTTATCTCATCTTCAAACATACCTAAAGTGGTTATAGGTGTTTTCATTTTTGATGGTTTCTTTTTAGATTCATCGATACCCATTCCATCGTTCATAGATTTATCTTTTTTAGGATTAACTCCATAATTTGATGGTCCATCTTCGTTTCCTTCAGGATTTGGGTCTTCATTAGGGTCAACACCCGCCATTTTATCTAAATCATTAGATATTTGACTTTCACCCAATTCACCATCTAAATCAATATCAACATCGTAAGGGTCAACATCTCTAACGGGTTCAAACATTCTTACCATAGCAGAATAGTACTCAGGGAAATAACTTCTCAAATATCTTCTTTTTGCATCATCCACTAAACCATGATAGTCTGATTCGTATTCTTCCCAATCATCCCAATAGAAATCAACTGCCTCTTGAGCCGCGGATTCTAATCTATCATCAAAAGGACTTGGCATTGTTTCAGGTTCACCCATATCACGATGAATTGATGCGTTCATAATGTTTTGGTCTGAAGAACCCCATTCATTTAGTTCATCAGTCTCTAACATTTCACTAGCTTTTTCAAGATTATTTGCTAACATTTCAGAAGCAGCCGCCGCGTCAATAACTTTTTTAGCGGTACCTTGTTCATTTACAACTTTCTTATAAAGGACGTTAATTTGTTTCTCGTCTAACTTTTTAAGAGTGGTTAACTTAAAACCCTCTTTTAGTAATCCCATTATTTTATTCTTCGTGTCCATCTTCTATAAAACTTTTTTCATAAGACAAAACAATGTCTCTTTCATATATTTTATCTTCAACTGATTTTACACTCTCACCGTAGTGGAAAACCAACCTTGTAAATTTATCATTTACAACGGCTTCACTATCTTCATCCTCCCAAGCCAATGCAATAACACGGTCAATTGCATCATACACACCAAAGAAGTCTGAATTTTGTATTAAATGTAATTCAATACCTGAATTTCTTAATACACCCACCTTTTTTATAAACTGAATATGGGGTGGTGAAGGGTTACCATTTGCTGGTTGTGCATCCCATTCATCACCCCATACATCGTCTACATCTGAAAAGATGAATTCATATATGTTATCACCCTTATAATTGGGTCCTAGTTCATTTACATAAACTAAATTCATAGTAACTCACCGTTTGGAGATACTTTAAATTGTTTACCATCAGCTTCAAAAACCAAATTGTCTTTATTTGTTTTTCCTAAGAATTTGATGTTATCGTTTTCTTTAACTAAGAACTCAGAAGTTAATTCTTGTTCGATAGTTTCTGATAGTCTCTTTATTTCTTTTTTAACTGTAATGTTTTTAACTTTTTCAGTTAAGAATTTTTTAATCTTTTTAGATTCAGTGATTTGTTTTTCTTCTTCAGTTATTACAAAGTATTTTGATAAAACTTTATCTACTTTTGATTCACCAAATAACTCATCAACCATAGTTTTCATAGAATCTCCTTCAGCCATTTCACCTTCAGGTTCTTCCATGTCCATATCTAAGTCTAAATCCAAATCTAAATCTTCTTCACCAGCATCTACATCAACGTCAACGTCTCCGTCCATACCGTAGTCAACTTCTTCCTCTTCAAAATTAGCTAAGATATCTTCTTTATCTTCTTCTGAAAGTTTTTCCAACTCAACGGCAGATATAATTGAGTTTAATACATACTTAATATCTTCAGAAGACAAACCTTGATTTTTATCAAACGTTCTTAGTTTTTGACCTAACTTACCTGTTAACTTTTGAATTGCTTTAAATGAACCTTCTTCATCGTCACCCATAGGTTCTTCCATGTCCATATCCATGTCCATTTCTTCATCACCCATCGGTTCTTCAGAATCCATGTCCATATCTAAGTCTAAATCCAACTCTTCATCACCCATTGGTTCTTCAACATCCATATCTACATCCATTTCAGGTGCAGGAGCTGGTGCAGGTGCCGCTTCAGGTTCAGGTTTTGGTGTTTTAAGAACAAATTTCTTTTGTTCACCAATTAAGTTGATACCTTCTTCATTTTCATGAAGTCTATTTAATTCACCCGCCATCAAGTTAATTTTCTTCATCGCTTGTGAAAATGATTTATGATATTTACGATTCTTCATTGGTTCCATATAGTCGAACTCAGATTCGTTGATACCTCTTTTTACAATGTATCCTGATTTTTCTTTTACGATTCCGTAAAAGTTACCATCCGCCAATTGAATAGAATAATCGGCTGAAGATGATTTACTTTCGTTTACAGTAGATGGTTTTGAACCATAATTAGCAATTTCAAGAATTCTTGTAATCTTATCTTGTCCTTGTAATTTTTCACTACCTAAAGGTCTTAAGTCTGCCATTTTTATATTTTTTAGTTAGTAATTTTTAATTATAAAGACCATTACCACCAAGTTTAACTGTATTACACTGAATTGATTCTGTTCCGTCAGCCTCAGTATAAATAGCGTGTGGAGTCTCAGTTCCACCCGTATAAATTACGTATTCATTGTTTGTACATGCAGTAATAGCCATAATAGTTTTTTATAATAAATATATCATAAGTTAAGAATTTCCGTTTTTTCTTATCTTACAATATAATTATAGTTTATTTATTGGGCTAATGAAAGACGGTCATCCACAAAATTATTTTGGAAATCAAACAATTTTTGAATGTAGTCACTTCGTCTTAAAAACTTAAAAACTAAATTTTCATACGAATATTCACCCTCCTTTTCTAATCCTGATTGACGGTATTTTTTTAGTCTATCTTTTAACTTATCTATCTTTAATAGACCTTCTTCTAAATCTTCATCACCTGATTCGATATCCTCAATAACAGTATCAATCATATCCTGCCATTGTTCTACCTTTTCTTTAATAATCTTAGTATCTATTTCTACCTCTTCTTTTGACGGTTCAACTATCCACTCATCATATAATACCGAATAAACACCTGTTGATATATGTGGTTCATTAGTATCTTGAACATATAGTTCTACCTCATAACCCTTTACTGTGATGTCGTGAGTGGAGTTAAATAATGTTTTCTTTAATTTAAATAAATCTTGAAATAATTCTTTTTCAGGTCCACTCTCATTAAAATCATACATGATGTGTAAATCAATATCTGAGAATTCAGACCAATTATAATTAGACAGAGAACCTGTCATCGTAATGTCTTGAATAAAAATATCATATCCTAAAAACTCAATGAACTTATCCGCAATTTCAATAAGACGCAAACGTATATCTTCCTTCATTTTAGCATCAGAAGGTGATTCGGGATTTTCCCAAATGGTAGGGTTTAATTCATCCTTAACATTGAAGCTAGATAATATCTTACCAAAGTTTTCCATCTATTATAAATAGTTAGAAGATTTACTTTGTGATTTTTTTGTATTTGTAATTCTTAGCAATCTCCATGTTAAAGAATTTTCCTTGCGATTCCGCCATTCTAAATTTGGTGTAAATCTTATGTGGGACTTTTTCATATTCATATTCAACACCACTTTTAAATGTTGCGGTTAATTTTTCTTCACCAGTATCATATACTGTCTTTTTAAGATTAGAAGATTCAATTTCGTTGATGATTAATTTACCATCGATTTTTTCACTCTTAATAGCCATAACATATTTTTTAGATAAGTATAAGAATTAATGTAAAATAAAAAACCCCTCTTTTTGGGAGGGGTTTCTGTTATTATATATTTTTTATTTAAAATTGGACTTCTTGCCAAAATTTAAGTTCACCGTTCTCACAACTCCATTTAAATGGGTTACTTTGTTCACCAGCACCTTTATTTAGATTACCACTACCATTAGTATTAAAACCAAAAACTTTTTTATTACCATTTTCATCTTCTACTACTCGTGTAACTTCATAACCTGCCATTTCTTCACCTTGACCTTCAATAGGTTCTCTACCAAGACTCATGTAACATTCGTTTTGATTATTGTTCTCAGTTTCAGTATCAGTTTCTGACTCAGTTTCAAATAATTTAGCGATTGTATTCTTACCTACTTTACCATCTTTCTTTAAACCATTTTCAACTTGGAAAGCCTCAACTTTATCTTTAGTATCGTCACCAAAAATACCATCAGGTTCCATTTCTAATTTACATTGGATGACTGCAATGACTTTTTTGGCACCTTCATAACCTGTTCTATCATCGTAAACCTGCGTACCCTTTTGTACTACCCATCTGTTAACCTTCAAATTGTCTATCCACTTTTTAACACCCTCATCTTTAAGGTACTCATCTACTTCATCACAACTATATGTTTCTTGTGATGATGTTTGGTCAGTAGTAGTTTCTTGAGATGTCTCCTCACCAGCATCGGCTTGGTCAGTTGCGTCATTCTCTTGCTCCTTAAGATATTGTCTAGAAATGGCTGACTTATGCATCCCTAAAATTCTATCTTTTTCAGATTCGTCTATTCTAAATAATCTTTTCATAATTAAATTCTTTTACATATAAATATATCGTAAAATAAAAAACCCCTCACATGGAGGGGTTAAATGAATTAAGATTCAAGATTTTTGATTTGGTCTCTTAATTTAATAGACTCTTCAAAGTCTTCATTCTCAATGGACTCTTTAAGTTTTTGTTTTAAATCATCAATCTTTTCTTGGTTTACTTCAAGACTTTTTATCTGGTCTCTTAGTTCTGCCGCTTTCTCAAACTCTTGAGACTCAACCGCAGTTTCCAATTTAGACTTCAACTGTTGTAGTTTATTGTTTGATTGTTGTGTTTTACCACCATTAGTATTGTTTCTAATTAAAGTTGTAACCACATACGTTCCATCATCAGAAACAAAACTTTCTTTTGTCCATTCACCATTACCGTCACTACCAGTTTCTACGTTTCTTTTACCAGTAACATACTGAGGTGTGTTAAATGCAGAATTAATCTCATTAAATAATGAGTCAAAATCTCCGAACATGTTGTTAAATCTTCTTTTTCCAAACATTTTTTTAGTTTTTTAAATTTTATTGTTTATCTTTGTACTCAACAAAAGGCCAAAAATGTGCCAATCACTAAAATATGTCGTTTTTTCACTTTTTGATAATTTGAAAAGACAAAATGTCATGTTGATGATAAATTATATGACATAATGACAAATGTTTGATTACTACACAATTTTTGTTATATTTGAAGAATAAAATAATAGATAGAATATGATTGAATCAGTAGACCCTAATGAAAAAGGTGGACGTAAGTCCAAAGGAATGACCGACTCTAAAACACCTGTTTTGGATAACTTTGCACGTGACTTAATTAAACATGCTGAGGAAGGTAAATTAGACCCTGTGGTAGGTCGTGAGCGTGAGATTAATCGTATCGCACAAATTCTTTCACGTAGAAAGAAAAATAACCCCATTATTATCGGTGAACCAGGTGCTGGTAAAACAGCCATCGTTGAAGGTTTGGCAATGAAGATTTTTGAAGGTGATTGTCCTCAAAACCTATGTGATAAAAGAATCGTATCTTTAGATATGACCTCTATTGTCGCTGGTACCAAATATCGTGGTCAATTTGAGGAACGTTTAAAGGTTATCTTGGATGAATTGTATGAAAACCCTGATATCATCGTGTTTATCGATGAAATTCATACCATCATCGGAGCTGGTAATTCATCGGGTTCATTAGATGCGTCCAACATCTTTAAACCAGCACTTGCTCGTGGTGAACTACAATGTATTGGAGCAACAACTCTTGATGAATACCGTGAGAACATCGAAAAAGACGGTGCACTTGAACGTAGGTTCCAAAAGGTTGTGGTTGATGGTGCAACTCCCGATGAAACGATGGAGATATTACAAAACTTAAAATCACGTTATGAGTCTCACCACAAAGTTTCGTATTCAGAAGAATCGTTAAAAGCTTGTGTGGCACTTGCTGACCGTTACATCACGGACCGTGAGTTCCCTGATAAAGCGATTGACATTTTGGACGAAGTGGGTGCACGTGCACAAATTAATGTCAAACTTCCTGAAGTTATTGAAAAACTAAAAGAAGAGGCAAATCTCATCAAAGATGAAAAACTTAAAGTTGTAAAGTCTCAACAGTATGAAAAGGCTGCAGAACTTCGTGATAAGGAAAAGAAGATTCTTAAAAAACTTGAGGACGAAAAGATTAGGTTTGAAGAGGAGAAAGATTCCGTTCGCAAACCTATCACTGAAGATATGGTCTATGAAGTTGTGGCAACAATGACCAAGATTCCTGTAAACAAATTAAACACAGACGATAAAGAATCTTTGTTGAATTTGGAGGAAAACTTAAATAAATCAGTTATTGGTCAAGAACCTGCAGTTCAAGTCATCTCAAAAGCAATCCGTAGAAACCGTGTGGGTATTAAAGACCCTAACAGACCTATCGGTTCTTTTATCTTCTTAGGTTCAACGGGTATCGGTAAAACTCACTTGGCAAAACAACTGGCAAAAGAAATCTTCGGAGATGAAGACGCGTTAATCAGAATGGATATGAGTGAATACCAAGAGAAATACACCATGTCTCGTTTGATTGGTTCTCCTCCAGGGTATGTAGGTCACGACCAAGGGGGTCAACTTACCGAGGCGGTGAAGAACAAACCTTACTCAGTAGTATTGTTTGACGAAATTGAAAAGGCCAACAAAGACATCTTTTCACTCCTCCTTCAAATGATGGATGATGGTCACCTAACGGACAGTTTTGGTAGAAAGATTAACTTCAGAAACTGTTTGATTATTATGACATCAAACTTAGGTGTTAAGAAACTTCAAGATTTTGGTACAGGTGTTGGTTTTGAAACCACAAACCGTATGTCAAATAATGAAGACATGAAAAAAGCACTTCTACAGAAAGAATTAAAGAACCACTTCACACCTGAGTTCCTTAACCGTGTCGATGAGGTTGTAGTCTTTAACCCACTTAAAGAAAATGAAGTATCACAAATTGTTGATATTGAATTGTTGAAGTTGACATCTCGTTTAGAGAAGATGAGGTACAACATCACTATTTCAGATAAGGTTAAAGAGTTTATCTCAAAGGTTGGTTTTGATGAGAAATACGGTGCACGTCCAATTAAAAGAGCGATTCAAGAAAAGATTGAAGACCTTATCTCTGAAGAAGTTTTACGAGGAACCATCACTGAAAATAAGTCTTTCGTTGTAGAGATGAAAGATGAAGAAGAATTAGAAATAAAAGAGGGGAAATAATTTTCCCTTCTTTTTGGAAATCAAAAATTAATTCTTATATTTGTAGACTAATATATAAACAATGGATAACAATCAACTCACCCGACTTAAGGAAGTCCTTTCGGTACCAACAAAAACTTACCAAGAGGATAATATGGTACAGTACTTACGCGACGTATTGGATGCAATGCCCGATGTAGAACACTATACCGATGATATGGGTAACGTATACGCCACGAAAGGTGTTCTTAATGAAGGTGAGTGTTATCCTATGTTTATTGCTCACACCGACACTGTTCACGCACTTGTCGATGAAATCGTTGTTCGAGAAGAAACACTTGCCAAACCCAATACCTTTGGTCTAAAATTTGACGACCAAACATTCCTTTCTTTAAAAGGTTACACCCCTGATGGTGAACCTACAGGTATCGGTGGTGATGACAAGTGTGGGGTCTTCATAGCATTGGAACTTCTACGTACACTATCCAAAGTAAAAGTAGGGTTATTTGTATCTGAGGAAACAGGGTGTCACGGCTCCAGTAAATGTGACCCCAACTTCTTGAACGATGTGGGCTATGCAATACAATTTGATGCACCTGGCAATGCTTTAATTACCGAGCTTTGTTCGGGAGTTCGATTGTATGAAAAAGATGGTGAGTTTATCAATAAACTTAAACCTATCTTTGAGCAGTCTATGGGTACTGTTTCTGATGAACAATCACACCCATTTACTGACGTATCACAAATTAAAAGGAAGGGAGATTTTAGTTGTATTAATTTCTCATGTGGGTATTACAACATGCACACAGTACAAGAATTCGTTGTTATTGATGATGTTAAACGAGCTCTTGAATTTGCTGAAAATGCCGTATCGTCTTTGGGTTACGTAAAATACCCTTACGAATACCAACAACCTACATGGAAGTCGTATGGAGATTTGTTTGATATTGATGACTTTGATGATGACTTTTCAGAAGACAAAATCGACATGGAACGACTAATCGTCACCACCTCAGACGAAGGTATGACCATCGAATCAAAATTTAGTGGAGATTTGATTGAGTTGGATGATGAAGAAATGTTGGACATCTATGAGGCCATTAAAAGCCACCTAATGTCAAAATACACACACTAATCCTCAAAAGGGTCAAACAATTGATAGTTCGACATTAACTGTTGGATTGTCGATAGTTTGGCCTTTCCTTTTTTAAATCCGTAGTTGTCACCTCTTCGGGTAAGTTCAAAAACTATTTTATTATCGGTAGGGTCTACACTCTTAAACCTTATTTCCACATTACCGCCAGCAGTTTCAACAGGTATCCTTTCGTCAAATTCATATTTGTTGCTTATGAACGTATAAATTCTTTTATATTCTTCCAAGTCTGAGTATTCATCAGAATCTTCAAGTTTCTCTAATAAAGTATCTAATGCAGAATCCATATCTGAATTAAAGTGGTATTCAAATGTTTCATCATCTCTAACCTCATACGCCATTTCACGAGGTTCACGAATATCAAATGAAACTCTACCAGGTATTACAACGGTTTTTAATAATTGGTCTAAAGTTAAACCTGAAAACGATTCTAAATCGTCCTCATAAAATTCTATTAGGTTATCTATTGGAATCCTATACGATGAGAAACAATCACCATTTTTTTCCATACCTATGGGTGAATACACTTCACACGCTTCTTCACTTATTGCGTTTTTAACACCAACTTTCATAGATTCATCCTCAGCTGTGGAATATGCATATGAAAAATCATCAATAAATCTACTATCAAAATTTAATAAGTACTTACCTATTTTAGACTCACAACCATCACTAATTTTTAAATTGTAAAGGTCATAAAAATCTTTTTCATCATTACCTTTATGTATGAATTTTTGTAAATTATCTTTATTCATTTTAGGTATTGTGGCTTTAAAACAATTGATTAATTCACTTCCTGAAAGTTTTATAATTTCTCGTAACTTTTTTAAATGGTCTTGAGTTAACACATTTAATGGGTAACCTTCACGCATATCATCATCGAAGTTATAAGCATCATAATACATACTATCATAACCATACGGTGTATCGATGGCATATTCAACATCTTTTAATTCGTATTCGTCAACCTCTTCAACAAATAAGCTTAAATAATCCGCAACGTCATCAAATTGGAAATAAACATAATCTTGGTCCATCTTATAAAAATAATCGGCAGATAAAACTTGATTCAAATCTTTACGGTTACCTGATTTGGCATTTTTTAGTTTTTCGTAATCATCGTCACCTTTAACCAACTTTTTGATGATGTCAGTCAACGGTTCAAAACGTTGTATTAAAGTATCCAAAGACCTGATAGAATCTTTTTGGTCGTAGACTTCAGTGTTTCCATTATGTCGAACAAACAACGCCATTTTCCCCCATATGTTATCACTACTCTTCTTATCTATAATATAAAATAAAGAGCCTTCTTCACTGTACTTGTCAAAGTATCGGGTATCGTCTTTTGTGGTGGTACACCATTTGGTATTTGCTCCATAATAACAAGATGCATTGTGACTGAAAGGACGCAATATTAAAAATCTTTCGTCTTCATAGATTTTTTCAACGTCTTTTTTGGCTTCGGTTTCTTTTTCTACCTCAATCTTTCTTTTACGAACACCGTTTAATACCGCTTGTAGTGCCCAAATTGTATCGTATTTGTAAATGTCTTTTGGTCCTGACTTAATTCTATCAGGTTTAACTAAACTTGATAACGTGGCAGCATAATCAATATCTTCTGGTGTTATTGATGAAGATGTTTTATGAAAATTTTCAATAATCTCAATAAACAGATTTACATTGTCGGCGATAGAATGAGTTAATCGGTCACCCAATCCAATCATTTGTTTAATCATCCACTCAGAATACTTTTTTGTCGATGAAGGGTCACCGTCAATAAGTTTTTCCAATAAATGAGTTGCGTCTTCAAAGGTGTCTTCATCTTTATATTTGTCGATAAGATTTTCCTTTTTACCCTCAAGTAGTAAGTTGATGAATTTCATAAAAACTTTTACTATAAATACTTGACTGTTTGGATAATTAACAAATAAGCCTTATATTTGTAGTATGAATAAAAATAAACTAATAAAGAACATAATGAAGAATCTATTTTTACCGATGTTAGTGTTATTACTAATTGTTTCTTGTACTACTAAAAACAACTCGACTATTAGTAAATCGAAAAGTAATGATACCACTAACCAAACCATCATTTTAGTTAATGACACCCCAAGAGTAGTAATTGATACCGTGGCAGTACTTAATGATGATGGGACTGTTGAATATTTTTATACTTACAAATAGAAATACAATCTATTTCCCTAATTCGTAATTACCCTGATTAGTTTTTTTGGTTGCTCTTCCACCTCCAGTGGCCTTTCCATAGTTAACACCGTTTATGTGACCATCCAAACCTCTACCTATCGGTAAATAAGTTTTTGGTTTAACTTGACTTAAAAACGATTCAGACTTTTCAGGGTAATTTTCATCCAAATATATTTTAATTCGTTTTTTATACTCATCTACGATAAATTTAGCAATATCATTATTAAATTTTTCATATATTTTTTGATAGTAATTTTCATTATAGTTACCTGATTTTAAATCTGAATTTTTTAATTTTGGTAACTTAGATAAATACGATTGAATCGATTGTGTATTAATCTCTCCTAATTTTTTTCTATCGTAATCTTTGTCTGCAAAATTTTTGTCTAACGATTCAATAAATTTCACAATACTACCTGCTATTTGTGTACTATTTTGACCTATCAATTTTTTGTACATATCATCCTTACTCTTAAAACCAGGATAGTTAGATTTAGAATTAGTAATAATGAAAGATGCAATATATCTAGCAATACCGTTAAATGTGGATTGAGTATTGTTAATTTTAGATGGGTTCCAACTAACCATACGACTTTCTCTTTTTTCACTACTCATACTTATAATCACCCTGTTTGGCATTTTTTCAGTTGTATCTGTTTTCATCGCCCTTGCCAATGCTAATAATCCATTTTGACAACCAATTATTCTTGTGACTTTATAGATAATATCACCGTCTTTATAATATATGTCAGCATTAATACTTCCAGATTTATTTAGTTTATAAATTTTACTCTTACCCGCACGTTTATCTTTAGTATTTACAGGTGTAACATAAAATTGAATAAAATCACCTAATTTAGCATCTGAAGGAGTTGATAATTCAGTAAATAAAGATAAATCTTTTGTTTCTACAAATGTTTTTCTTGCTTTCGGCCATCCTCTTAATTCCCAAAAATTTTTGTAATTACTTTCATTGGCTTTTAATCCGTATTGTGTTAGTACCTTTGGATTAACTATTCTTTCAGGGCTAGTACTACCTTGGATGGTTTCAAACCCACTTTGTTCATTTAAAATATTTCTCACAATTTTCTGAACATCAGATTCAGTCAAACGTATAATTTTCTTTGCCATCTTTAAAATCTTTTACTATAAATACTTGACTGTTTGGATAATTAACAAATAAGCCTTATATTTGTAGTATATGAAACGAATAGTCAACATAATCTTACTGGTCTTATTATCAACACCTGTTTTTTCTCAGGGTTTTAATGACTCTATTATGAATCATGTTTTATACGATATGGTTGTTGACTACACAATGAAAAGAGATACTACTGTAAATTTATACTTTACAGAAGTTGGTGCTGAATTACATAGTAAACATTCTGTAGAATATATGAGAACTAATGGGGTAAGACACATGCCCTCACACAGTTACATAGGCAGTTTACCTAATAACGAAGCAATGATGATTTTAAATGATATTGGTTTGGATACCACAGAATTTCGTTATGTTGGTCGGTGTGAGATATTAGCCCGAATACCAATACGAGGTGAAACTACTTATCAAAAAGTGGCACAGATAGCTCTTAACGGTTGGTTGAACTCAAATGGTCACATGGGAACGATAAAAAACATGGGTGTATATAACCATAACTTCGCATTAGGTATAAGTTCAAGTTATAATGAAAAGACACGAAGTATAGATATTGCACTAACAAGTTTTGGTCTACATAAATAAAAAAATCCTCGTTATGAGGATTTTTTATTAGTTTCGTATAGTTTCTGTATACTTTGGAATATTAAAAGTAATTCTTCTGTTTGGTTGAGTGTCTTTTGGTTTTGTCGGTTTTTCTTTTGACCATGCAGGTCCAAATTTACTTGTCTCACCATGACCCTTACTTTTGATAGTAACATTAATACCAAAACTATTAAATATTTCTTGTAAATCCTCAGCAACTTTCTTAGCTCTTTCTTCAGATAGACATAAATTATACTGACCTCTTGTTCCGTCACCATATCCTCTACACCCACTGAATTTTCCTTGAACTTTCTCATTAGGGTCATTATCACGAGACGCAAAACCGTTTACTACTAAATTTTGTTTTTGTAAAAATTCTTTAAATCCTTTAAGACCTGTCAATCCATCATTTAAATCAGATTTGAATTTTACCAAAACTTCTTGATAACCTGAAGGGTCATTCATATCGATAGTATCAAACTTAAATACGTCAACCAAATCTAATTTAATATTTTCTGATGCAAATTCAGGAGTTACTGTTTCACCTTCATCACCAAAGTTTACAAGACCAACCTCGTCTAAATACAATCCTATAGAACCCATTTCAATTTCTATAAAGAATCTATTGCGTCCCCAAGCCATTGGATGTCCATTAAAAAAATCCATTAAAGGTATCTTTGTATTAAATCCCCAAAACTTATCATTGGACTTAAGTTTTTTTCTTCTAGCATTTATACTCTTTTTACCCTTTCTACTTGCATTGGACTTGTCATATTGAAATAACTTAAAACTTGGTATACCATCTATATTTTTTAATGGTCCCATTAATAAAGAAATTTTCATATTATCCATTTGGTCTTTTATTTCAGGATGTAACGATATTAATTTCTTGAAATTAGAATTATTACCAATTATTTCATCATAATAATTCTTTAATTCTACACTCCCAAGGTCAAAAGGACGTTTAACAATAACTAAATTACCTTTATCTTGATAATAAAGAAATGGTTTATTAAATGTCACATTTCCTTCTTTATCTGTTATCTCTATATTAGGGTTTCCATTTGGACCTGCTACAGGTTGTATAAACAAATTTTCATTAAAAATCTCTGTTTGTTTTTCTTTCATGAATGATTGTATTTTTTTATTCAATTCATTCAAAACCTCAGTATCGTTCATTCCCTGTTCAGAAATTATTTTCTTTACAATTTTTTCAATATCGGCTTCTGTTAACCTTATAACTTTCTTTCCCATTACAGTAATATTTTTATTATAAATAGTTTGACAGAGAAAAAAAACTATTTATATTTGTATAAGAAATCACGGGTGGCTCCCTTAACAGTCAAGGCTGACCTTGAGCATCTGACCAAAAGTCTATACAGGGGGCGAAAGTGATTTCTTATAGTTCTTTGAAAATATGGGGGTGAATGGAATTGATTGGCGTAGATAGTCATCGAGGGCACGCAGTGAGACGTTACCTATCACTTTAATCTATGGTTGCAAATTTTAGCTGGCGAAACTATCGCAAAACTTCAGGCTGTGGGTCTTATCCGCACTGAAGAAGTAACTGTAGCGTAAGACGCAACAGTGAAACGGGTCGGTGGACATATAACCTTTGAACAGAAGTCTGTATATGGGAGTCACAGGTCAGAGCTCTCTTAAATAACTCTGAGACCAGGTTGTTTATTGGTTTGTTTCCCACACACATCAAACCATTTATTTCGGAATGTTGAGAATCAACATTGACCTAAGCGTGTAGTCCTTTATGGGTGATGCGAGCAAGACGCGGGTTCGAATCCCGCCACCTCCACCATTAATGCCGATTAGAATTGATTTTTAATCGGCATTTCTTTTGCAGTTTAAAAAAAAGGCTTATCTTTGTATTGTAATCATCAGTAAAGTATTAAAAACATCATCATGACAGTAACAGGAATCAACATCGAAGAAAAAGTAAGAAACTACCAAGGAACCAGCAACTTCATCAAAGCCCTCAAACCAGGTCTTATGAAATGGGGTCGTCTAACACCAAGACAATACCAAGCAGCAGAAAAAGTAATTATGAACGAAGAGCGTCAAAAAGAAATCAACGTAGAAGAACTACCTGAAAGACTTAAAGCTATTGTTACCTACACAGGTGAGTCTACTTTCGTAAACGACCTTAAAATGAAGTTCAAAAAATACCGCAAGTTGACCGACAAACAAGTTGATGCAGGTTTCAAAGCCATCGACCGTGAGATTCAAAAAGACTCTCAGAAAGACATGAACATTAAATTGGTGGGTAACACAATTAAAATCGGACGTAAAGTGGCGATGGGCATCAAAGAGAACTACAACTTGGAGTTCCACCCAATCTTGGTTGACGTTACTGAAGTGATGGTTATGTCAAACAAAGCATTCAAGTTGAAGGCAAAACTTACAAAAGAAAACGGTGGCATCTGTCGTTGTTGTGGAAGAACACTTACCGATGAGATGTCTCAAGTGACTGGTATCGGTCCCGTATGTGCCAAATATGTCGGAGTTGAACACCCAAAATCAAAAGATGATGTTGAACAGTTCAAAGTCGATATCTCAAACAAAATCGATGAAATCGGGGAGTTTGAGTTTTGGATTCCAAAACGAGCAATCGTAGAATGGAACGGAACCGCAGGGGTGATGATGAGATGGTAAAAAGAAGTGGGGGTCATTGACCCCCATTTTTAATTTATATCGTCCTCAGTCGGTTCAGTTAATGAATTTCCTGCACTCATGTACCTTGTCTGATACGTCCAATTGTATTTTGTTGCAATTGGGTTAATATTAGGGGGGTATAAGACCCTTAAATCTTCTCTGGGGTGTGTGGTTATCACCGCAGATAAAAACTCATCAGAAACGATTATATTGTCTTTTAGGGTAGGTAAATGGTCTTCCACCAGCTTACGAATCCCTTCCTTTTTTAAAATATAAGTGTGACTGTTATAGAAATAGGTAGGACGAATGAAATGTTCTTTACCGATTTCATACGGTGGGTGAATATTATTAAAGTTACTGTGCAATGAATTGTGAGCCATCAAACATAAATCCCAATCGTAACCTTCCATTTCATCAAAGATACTCCAATCCAAATCACCTTCAGGTTCGAAGTCATCTTCCAATATCATAATGGTATCATAATCGTTATTATATGCATCTTCCCAACACATAGTATGTGAAATCATACCACCTGCTTCACCATAGGTTGTCGGTCTTTCCCACCAATGCCAATCTAAATTTTGGTCAGAGATGTCCCATTTATCATAAAGGGTATATTCCAAATCGGTTTCATCCTTTAACCTTTTACCTAAAAACCCTTCAATAATAAAGACAGGTGTGTCGTATGGTAAAGGTATTCTACTTAGTCGGTCAAATAAATCTTTTATGTATTCTTCAGAATGGTCCAAAGAAATTACATAAACCTGGTCAATTTTCATAAAAATACTTTTTCTTATAAAATATATCACTTATAATTAAATTCAATAATTATAGTAAGAAAAACAACTCAAAACATATGAGCGTAGTATTGGTGTTAAACTCTGATTACTCACCTTTAAATGTGACAAGCCTACAAAGAGGGTTTGTCTTGGTCGATAAAGGAAAGGCAGAAGTGATAAAAAAAGGGGAGAATGATATTGTAACCAGTGTGGGTAATTTTGTTAGACCGTTGGTTATTAGATTGTTAAACTACATTCGATTCAGACCTAAAACCATTAAGGTTAATAGAAAACGTATATTCAAAAGAGACGGTTACAGTTGTCAATATTGTGGGTCAAAAAGAAACTTAACTATTGACCACGTTATTCCTCGTTCTCGTGGAGGTACCAATACGTGGAAAAATATGGTGACCTGCTGTTTTAGGTGCAACTCAACAAAGGGGAATAAAACACCATCAGAAGCTAACATGAAACTATTGACTCAACCTTATGAGCCGAGTATATTTACGCATATCATTCACGATGATATTGAAACAATTTGGAGTAATTTCAAAAAATCATTTGTTTAACAATTTTTTATGTTCTATCTTTGAACTATAAGAAATGCCATAGTGGTGGAATTGGTAGACACGAGGGACTTAAAATCCCTTGAACAGTAATGTTCGTGACGGTTCGAGTCCGTCCTGTGGTACAAAAATAAAAGAGGGACGATTGTCCCTCTTTCATTAGATACTTGTACACCCCCTTCTTTTTGAAAGTTTATGAAAGCATATTATCTCTAATACCTTTCAACTTCAACTCCATATTAGAGTTGACATCCCCGATTAAAGGCTCAATTCTTCTTCTAAGTTCATCTTCCATATTCGATACCATTTGTTGACCTTTTTCAATATTCATTATTGAATACTTACTTCCCATGTCTTCGGTATATGCTTGAACTATTTTATTTGCCAAATATTTTGGGTCATTAAATAATTCAGGAATATCATCCATCTCAGTATTTCCAATTGCATTTGTTATAATTTCTTCCTCAACATCTGTCAATTGCAATTTAGATTTTAGGTATTCAGCCAATTTTTCTTTTAGTGTATCAATGAAACGTGGACCTTCCTCTGCAAACATTAATGTTAATGCTTGAATCATATTTTCATTAATCAGATTTTGACTCACACCCTGAGACTTCAATGATTTGTTCTCAGACAATAACGTATTAAACGCTTTTGTTACTTGTATCTTAGAGTTTTTATTTATATTTTTTGGAACCACAGAAAATCTACCCTTAACTATTTTTTCTTCAGTTAAGGTTACTTTTTTTGTCTCCTGTAGGATTTCAAGATTTTTTCTGATTGACTTTTTTAAACTCATGATTTCTTCTTCCAAACTTTAAACGACTCAGTGAACTCACTACTCTTTACGTTCTTAACATCGTAATCTGTATCATCAACAGGTCTATTAAATAAATATCCACCTTTCTTAAGTTTTTCCAATAATTCTTTTTGTTTTTTTGTCAAATTGTTTGTTAACTCACCATCATTAATTAACGATTCCAAACCTTTCTTTTCTTTACCTTTCATAACCACCTCAAAAGGTTCTTCCTTTTTCATTGGTTGTTGAGGTTGAGATTCAGGTTGTGACATCATTTCTTTTGTTTCCTCATCGAAATCAATATCTTTAATTCGGTCACCAGGTAATATTTTAAAATCTCTATCGTCAGCTGTTGGGTTATTCTCGATGGTAAAGTAATTAATACCACTATCTAATAATTGACCCAATCCTTTACTGTTGTTTTTAAACGGTAGGTTAATATTTGAATTGTCTCTGTATGAACCGATTCTAACAAATGGTTGACTTGTCTTATCGTCCATACCTCTACAGTCAACTACTGAACGGATAAAGGCAATATCTTCAGGGTATTTTTCAGACATATCTAAGAAACTATTTTTCATAGACTCACGGTCATCATCGGTAAATGAAATCTTTTGTTTTCCTTTTTTAGGGTCAATAGTGTAGAAGTTAAACTCTCTAAGTTTATCATCTATCATTTGCGGTATATGTTCCATATTTTCTCTTATTATTGATTCTGTAAATTCAGTTTGACCCTCTTTAGGGATTAAGTAATCTTTTGTAAAACTTTTCTCATTCCCACCTTCTTTAAAATACCAATCGTATTCTCCACCTACTTCTTTTTTATAAATTTCTATCCATGCATCTGTTTTTACATCACTTTCTTCTCCATAATATTTTAAAACACCGTCATCAATTTTTAATTGGTTAGGTTGTATGTCGTTAAATAATGGATTACCATCACTATCTTTCATACCATCAGATTTTTTTACGAATTTCTTACCTTTACTTTCTGCAAAATCTTCCCATATTGGATTTATTTCATCGGCAATTTTTTCCGTTTCATATTTCAAACACTCTGAACCTGATAATGTCATAATG
>Ga0222719_10000164_pt1 | contig 65465 bp, 34 predicted proteins | sample C33_34DmetaG_FD_165039 | JGI IMG/M metagenome (GOLD analysis project Ga0222719, IMG submission 165039) | Estuarine water microbial communities from San Francisco Bay, California, United States - C33_34D | ecosystem: Environmental > Aquatic > Marine > Unclassified | place: USA: California...
CATTGCACCTGCTGTTAATCCATCAACTGGTGGCGTTGCTTGAACAACTGGTGAAACTCTTGTCCATGTTGTTGTTGAGTCTTTGTAAACTCTTAAAACTTTTTCTGTGGTGTCATACCAAATTTGACCTACTAATGTGGTGTTTGGTTCAGGTGCAATAGGACTTGCAAAATTTTCTAAATGTCTTAAACTGTTTTCTGCAAATACTTGACCATAGTTAGTAACATTTTTACCAACTAATTTTAAACTGAAAGCATTATTAATTGTACCGTCTTCAATTGTATAACTGACTCCTGTACTTGATGTTATTGTATATGCCATTATTTAACTAAAGCCTCCACTGTTCCAGCACCTTCATTTGGTTTGTCCGTAATTGCTATACCTATACAACTAGGTCCATTTACGTTCATGTTGTTTTCTGCCGCTTCGGCATGGCCTGGTGTGGCACTATGTACTAGCACATCACCTTTTGAAACTGCTCCTACTACTTTTACTGGTACTCTACCTTTAAGTGCAACCGCTGTTACATGGTCGCCTTGTAATTCTGAATTCATTAAATATGCAGGGTTGTGTGATACTACTCCTGCTATTGACGGACTTGCTTTTACATCTGAAGTTGTTACTTCAGCATCACCGCCAAATACTAAAACTGTTCCTTCCTCATACTCTGTATCTGCCAAATATAACTCAGCCAAGTCAGCATATTGAGCCTGTGTGGCTGTTCCATTAAATGTATTTGCATACATTGTTCCATATCTAACACTACTTGAACCAATGTTGTAAGTTCCTGATGGACCTGTTGCATATATATTTTGTGTTGTAATATCACTACTTGAAATTGCATTTACAACTCTGGCATCTGTGAAGTATAAATTTGTGCCTTCACTTAAATTTGTTGTGCTAAATGCACTCATGTTTACTGCAATATCGTTTGCATTTACAGTAATACCTGTTCCTGCGCCTACATTAAGTGTGACTGCACCTGAAGTGCCACCACCTGTAAGACCATTTCCAGCACCTACGCTCTCAATATCCCCTGCATCATTAGTGAAACTAAATGTACCAGTTGAACTATCATAACTTAAATCACCACCTGCACTAAACATTGCTCTTATTTCAGATTGGTCGGCTGTAATGGCACCAGTTCCACTATTATAATTAACACCACTGCTACCGCTTAATAATGCTCTGATTTCTGACGTATCTGCTGTTATGGCACCTGTTGTGCTATTATAATTTACGCCACTGCTACCGCTTAAATGTGCTCTTACTTCACTGGCACTTGGGCCGGTATATGTAAATACGCCATTACTATATGTTAGGCTTCCGTCGCCGCCACTGTCAGTTACTGAAAACTTGCCCCTAATAGTTGCATCGGATATACTAAACTGTCCACCTGAATATGTTGTGTTAGTACCTGCTGAAAAATGTGCTCTTACTTCACTGGTGCTTGGGCCTGTATAAGTAAATACACCAGCACCATTGTATGCAAATGATCCGTCACCACCGGCATCTGTGGCACTAAAGAATCCTTCAATTTCTGATTCTGTATAAATTTTTTCGTAAGTTGACCCGTCTCTGGTTACTTCCCAGTAGTCTCCACTTTCGTTCCATCTTAATTGAACATTAGTTGATGTTCCTCTTTCAACTTCAATACCTGCATTTGCACTTGGAGTACCTGCTTCATTATTGTTAAGAACAATTAAATTATCGTCAACTGTTAAAGTTTCTGTATTTAAAATTGTTTGCGTACCATTAACAGTTAAATTACCGTCTATTGTTGCATTGTTGAAGGTTACATCTGATGTTGTTTCTACTGCTTGTCCTATAGCAATGACTCCGCTACCTGAATTATAAGTAACTCCTGTGCCACCACTAAAATGTGCTCTTACTTCTGCGGCACTTGGACCGGTGTATGTAAATACACCTGTACTTGAATCGTATGCAAATGAACCGTCACCACCTGTATCTACATGTGATACCTTGCTTCTTATAGTTAAATCACTTAATACTTCTTTCCATTGATTACTGTGATATATTTTTAAATCACCGGTACCTGTTGTAGAGTCAAAAAACATTTCTCCTGCTTCTACTGAACTACCTCTACTACTTGTAGGTGTCGACGTACCGCTTTTTGGTCTATATGCTAATTCTTCAAATTGTTCTGTATCATTTTTATAAACAGTTAAGTGATTACCTGTTTTATCAAACCAAAGTTGTCCAACTAATTTTACACCAGGATTTGGTGCTGTTGTACTTGCAAAATTTTCTAATTGTCTGATTGAATTTTGTGCAATAATTTGGCCATAGTTGGTTACATTTTTACCTATTAATGTCACGGAATAGTTAGTTTGGTCAAGTTGGTTATCGTTGACCGTAATCTCTCTATCGCCTTGAGTGTTTGAAAATACTATCGCCATATTTGTCCTATTATGTCATCTGAATTCTTAAAGTATAAACTACTTCAATAATTCTATTAAAAGATTTTTGTACTGGATGAAACACCACATGTGTAAGTAACTCTGAACTACTACTTGCTGTCGTGGCATTATCCCCTGCTGTAAATGTCATTAATCCTAATTCGTCAAAGATGTAATCACCTTCGTTAGTAGCACTGGTATCAAAGTTATCTTGTCCTGAAGGTTCATTTAAGCCTAATGTACAAGTTACTTTTAAGTCTGTAAAACCAGCACCTTCAATTACTTCTATTTTGTTATTTGTTTTGTCAGTGTTTGCTTCTGTATCACTAACAACTTTTGCATAAGTTTTTCTGTATAAAGTAGCATCAGTTTCTCTTGTTTCACTGGTATTTGTACTTTTATATAAAACTTTACCTGCACTATCTACACTAGAAGCACCGTTACCAAATGCCATAAAATGCACATAATCATTTGGTGCTACACCAGTTGAAGCACTGGTTCCTTTACCAATTGAGTTTGCTATTAAATATCCTAAGTTTCCATAATGAATAGCATTTCTTTTATTAACTATTTCCTCACCGGATTCTTTATCTCTGATTAAGATATGACCAGATATGTTAAAGCCAATAGTTGCATCTACTTGCTCTGTATTTGATTTATTTTCGTTTGTTGCGGTTTCTTCTTTCATATAGGTATTTATCTCTTTTTTAAACTACTGCTATAATTATTAGTCAAAGTAGGACCCTGGCCCTGCCTGTATAAATTGTGCTATTGGTGTAACTGCATTTGACAATGACATACCTGCACTATTCCATGTTGTAAATTCTGGATCTGCTGGATTTCCAAAAGCAAAAGCACCTGAGTTTATGTTGTTTGTTTCTGTAGCATCATACACTTTTTCACCAATTGTATGTGCCTCTGCAGATGTTCCATTTGTACCTCTTGTAACACCTGTTAAAGTATTACCATTGATTTCTTCAAATGTTATTCTTTCATCTCCTATAAACACCGCTGTTGCTGGACTTCCAGTATATGGTGGTGTAATAACACTAGCATCTGCAAGTTGTATTGTTAAACTTTCAGCAGTAATATTTGCAGTCAATGTAGTTTTATTACTGTCATTTAATCTGATATATTCAGTTTTACCGTTCATACCAACAAATATTTTATATGATACATTTGCAAAACCACCAGTACCGTTTGTTTGAACATTAAGTTGTAAACCTTCTAATGGCTGGAATACTGCATGTTCTGGTGGTATATTTGGACCAGTTAATCCTGTGAAGAATGTACTACTATCAAAACCTTGATATGTAAGAGTATCTCTTATTAATTGACTTTGAACTGCTGTATTAACAGTATAGTTATTTACTACCTGTTGGGAATCAAACCCTGCACTATCAAAACCAAATAAATCATAGCCAAGTCCTGTGGACATTACTTCTTTACCAATACTATCAAAATATGCTTTAGCAAATAGATTTGCGTCAAGTTCTTCACCAAAGAAGTCTGCGTATGCTAATGTTCTCAGTGTTGCATCTCTTGTTGCAATAAATCCTGCTATGATATCACTTGAATATGTTGTTGTGTCTGCAATCTTGTCTGTGAGGTCAGTAATGACTGTGTTATATTTAAATACTCTTTCAATGTGGTTAATAGGTGTTGCATTACTACTTGCATTGCTTAACTGTGCCATTCTTTCTGCACTTGTATTAGACTGTGGTTGACCGTATCCTGATGCCATTGTTACTGTGCCATTATTATTAATTGGTAAAATCTCACTTGCTGTTCTATCAAAGAACATTTTTTCTGTAATAGTTCTAATCTTAGTTGAATTATTACTGTAGTTGTTTGTCCAGTTGACATAGTCATCATTTTGTGTTAAAATTAATGCGTCACTGCTATTACCATCGTCTAGTATTCTAGACTCTACTGATAAGTCTGGTTGATACGGTGGTCTATCAAAATCTGTTGCAAAAGATTTCAGAGAATCTATACTGATCTTTCTATCTTCAAAATCTCTTAATTTACTTGTATATGGTTTATAGTTTTTAATACTTTTTACAACACTATCAAATGCATCAATTTTTGTTGAAGCAATTTGATTTAAGTTTTCTGCACTTTGTCTAATATTAAAGTATGTGGTTTTAAAACACCATTCTGTTTGATACTGTTCGCTGAGTACATAATTTAACATCGAGAAAAACAGTTTGTTTTCTAAATTTGTATTTTTAAATATATTGTTTTTAATTGCAAATAGCAGTTGTCTCAATTCAGTAGTTAAGCCTGGATTAATTGTGCCAAATACTTCGTCTTTTAACTTCATTGTGCCTTTTACAATTTTAACAAGTTTATAATCATTTTTTACTGATTCATATTCATAGAACTTATCTGGATTATCGCCAATGCCTTCTAGTCTCACAAATGTACCATCTGATATATCAGTAAGTCCTCTCATCTGCTTGATTGATTTTACAGTTGCTCTTGCTTTAATAGAATTAGTGTTATAGCCTGTTTCTACCCAATCAATTAATTCATAATATGTATTAGTAGCAACTGTGGCATTCCAATTAGAATAAAAATCATCTGTTAGTTTGATTTTTTGCATTTCTTTATTAATAAAGTATACTAACTCTCTTCTAGCATTAGCAGGTTTTGTAAACATACTTTGTCTAGGTCTAATTGATATACCGTATCTTTCAAATTTATTTAGATACGGATCTGGTACAACTTTACCTAATACATCTTCCTCTACTAAACTATCTACTAATTTATTAAACAGTTCTGCAGGTATTGAATCAGATATATTATTTTCACCTATTAATAAGTAAGATTCATGTTTATTAGTATATCTACTATCTGTTCTTCTAAAGTTTACCTGGAATACACCTTGATCATCTGTGAGATATCCTTTAACATTGTTTAACACTATTGAATTATTAGATATAGCACCAAAGGTTGGAATATTCTGTAGTTTAGGTGATTCGATCAATTGACTTATGCTCGAGGCACTTGCTGATCTATTTGCTACATTAGGTACATCTTGAATATCTTTAACCCAATAATAGTACACATTATTATATAAACCTGTTACACTATTAAATCTTTGATCAATTAAATACTTTTCAACATCTAAAGGTGTGCCCTTTCCACTATATTCTATTGGTGTTTCAGTGGACTCTATCCACTCATACACATCAAATTTTGAACCATCCATGTAAGACGCCCAGTATTTTCTTCTATAATCATTATCTGATTGCTCATACCAACGAACACGCATACTTGAAGTATTCCACCATAGTTCGCCTACATTATGTTTGCTAAAGTTACTACTGTCATCGCCATAATACACAGGATCGCTTTCTGAAATATATGTCAAGTTCCTTTCAACTTCAGGCATGAATACATTTTTGAATGGATCATTTAGATAAACATCTGTAATTCGTTGACCTGTTATATTATCGTATACCAGTGCTGATTTTATTTTACTGCTATCAACTAAATTATCTTTTCTGTATACCACTTTGCCATTTTCTAAATATGCCCATCCATTAGCATCATAATTGTCAACCCATACTTTAGGCATTAATGATTGTACATCATACTTACTATGTACTCTTGCTGATTTTAAATATAGTACATCAAGTTCTGTTTGCATTTTTTCTGTAACTAACGGGCCGCCATTTATCCTATTTAGATCGTAACTGAAAACATTACCAAAGTTTTGACTACTGAGGCCTTCAAACTCTGGTGGCACAGATGCATTATACAATATCAAACTATCTGGATCGCCTTTATCAAATGGGTTGTCTTTTCTAATACCACTGTCATTTAATCCAAATCCGTTTCCGCCATCGCCTATGTCTGCACTAAACCCAAAAGCACCTGGACCGTAATCTCCTGCTGGTATACCCAATGCATCAAGTGTGCCAGGCACAATGTCACTTAACTCTAAGCCGTCTGCATCTGTTGTCAATGTTAGACCTTGTACTGATGGGTTAATTGAAGTTGTTGTTGCTGTTAATCCGCCATCTACGCCGCCTACTGTATTAATTAAATCTGCAAGTAATTCAGTTGCTGTTGCAGGTCTAGAAGAGCCTGAATTTCTATCTACTATTCCTGGAGGTTGCTGACAGTTAATAACACTTCTAGAAGTAAGTTGAACTCTAGCACCATAACCTTGACCATATGGTCTACCGTCAATTTCTTTTGATTCCACTTCCCCTTCTACATATTTTAACGGAACACCTCTTTCAAACTCTGCTGGGAATATCTCATATACACCTCTATCAAGGATTCTCATTTTTGTGATACTGCCTGCTTGGTTGATTTTTAAAACTTCAAAAATTGCTTGTTGGCTTTTGAGATCTGGATTATCCTCTCCGACTAATTTGCCTTTGGACAATATTGCTTGTGCCTGGAATCCTTGACCGCTACTGCCTTTTGCTACAACAATATATCTTCTAGTTGAAAATTCAGGTTGGAAACCGCCTTTTTGTATAATTGATACACCAGAGATACTATCTTTATCTGCTGTATCATATTCTGGATTTTCACTAGCAGATGAATATTTAATTTTAATATTAGGTGTGCGTATTTTAGTTTTCTTGTTGCCCATTGACTCTGGAGTATAATTATCGCTAATAGTTCTACCTGAACGTGACCATTCAATGAACCAAGTACCTTTACCTAAAATACCTCTGATATTACCGTCTTGGTCTCTTAATAATTTTCTTAATGTATTTTCTACATTATTAAATTGTATTCCATAGAGACTAGAAAGTGTAGTATCGTTTTGGTAATTACTTGCAAGTACGTTTGATATCTCTCCACTTGCTTGATCATACTGTCTACCAGTGTTATTTGGATGTCGTGCAGGACTACCTATATGAGTTTTTACAGTATTATTATTTCTTAAATTTGATCCACCATATTTGATAGGCTCTGCATTAGATTTAGATGATAATGTAAATTTAAATGTTTGTTGTACTTGAGAACTGTTGTAATCATAACCATCTAAGAATCCATCTTGGTCATACGCACCATTGTTGCCGAACTTACCCAATGTCTGTAATATTGGTACACGTTTTCCTTCAGGTGTTGTTAACCACATCATATCAAATTCGCCTGGTGCAAAACTTTCAAAATTTAAATCAATATCTATATCGCTTACTTTTGCATCATCTGGTAAGTTACCAAAATCAAATTTGTACACTATTGCTTGTGATTCTTGTAATTCAGTAACAGGTTGCACTACTGGTCTATATACAGTACTGTAATTTAAACTTGCCATGTTTGTAGCAAGGGTGCTACCTGATATATCAAATTGACCTGCATGGGTACTTGCTGGTATTGTATAATGTGTTGTAATCGGTAATCTTAGATATCCACTGTCAACACCATCTTGATATACAAATAAATCAAACTGCTGAGTAGTTGGCTCTAAATTTGTGCCTAACTGTTTTGCTTTAACTTTTAATCCGTGTATAGCATCTTTAGTATTTAATGTAAATGAAGCATCACTACCTGTTGTTACATCAGAAGAGACGCTCGAATTATGCTCAACACTTATTTCGTATTTTCCACTTTGTGTTTGTAAAACATTACTTCCATAAGTACTCAAATTGTTTATTGGATAGAATCTTGCAAATATGTTACTAAAATCGGGTATGCCAATTGCTCTTCCTACTTCAGTGTCTAAATCGTATGCACTTAAAATTTGGAAGTATACTCTATCATTTGCTAATTTTAAGAATTTTACAACTCTGCCATTAGTTAATTTTATATTGTCACTTAGGAAATGTGCAAAATTATCTCTATTCCTAGAATCAAATGATTCTACATCATGGAATGATTTCATCAATCCAACTGTGCCTTCTGCTAAATTACCAAAGTTGGTTTGCATGTTTATGCCATTAATAGAACTTGTAAAGTTAGGAGCATTCCAGCACACAATCCATGCACCGTTTAGTGCTGTTTGCTCATCTGTATCAAATGAACTTGTAAAGTTGCTTTCGCCTCTGTTGTTATTTCCGCTTGTTGAATTAATGTTAAAGTTAAACATCATAAATTCGCCAACATTTTCGTACTCTCTTGTTCCTATAAAGGCTTTGTATGTTGTTCCAACTTCTAAACCTGTTGTAGCAGAAATCGTAAATGTTTCTTCGTAAAATGTATTTTGTGAATCTATACCAATGTCTAGACGTCTTTGATCTATAGTAATACCGTTAATGGAATTACCGGACCTATCAACAAATGCTGTATTAGTATTAACGTCATTCAACCAATTTGCTTCTTTACAGCCTTTGTAACCAATATATGTTTTGTAAGGTAGTACAGCAGATGATATTGCAGTTCTACCTGTGTTTTTAACTACAGGAGTAACTGCATTTTCATTTGGAGTAAATTCTGGTTTGATCTGAACTCCTGGAAGTTGTGTTCCCATTTCTGCGTCTATAACTTCTAATCTTGTAGTTGTAGGACTATACCCAAAGCCTGGATTTGTAACAATTATATCGCTTAGATAATATGCATCTTCATCAATTGTTTTTGGTCTTCCGCCAACTATTGTTAGCCTGTCACCAATCATATAGTTAAAACCTGTGCTGTCTTCGACCATACCAGTTTGCACAACACCTACATTAGCATTTGCAATTTGACCATCTCTAGTACCTTCACCTGATCTTGGATTAACTGGGTAGCCATCTATCCTAATATAGTCTGATGTCATAAACGGATTACTTGTATCCGGAGCACCCATAATATCTACAATGGTAACTTCCTGACCAGGCAATCCACCTGATATAACTTTTGGTGTAAATACAGAACTGTTATCCCCGCCTAACTCATTGTACTGCTCTGGTGTGAGTGCATTTGCTATTGTTAAGTTAGCACTTGAGTTCATTCTCTTTTCTCTATAAGGTTGGAAGTCTCCAACTTCTGAAAAAGGACTTCTACTACAGCCTTTACCTAAACTAAATGGCACAGCACTTTTAATTTTTACAATAGGATTAAGTTGCGGTACATTTGCATCATCGGCTGTTGTACATCCTTGTACACGTCTTTGTTGTTTTGCATGATACTGCCATAAACTCTTGAACCATGATCCTGTTCTGTCTTGCCATTTACCATTTTCCTTAACACGTTCACCGTATCCTGTAATTTTAGTAAACTTAAATCCTCTGTCATCTTGTTCTTGTACTGTAGTAATTGCATTACTTCTGGTGTCTTCTTCAGATCTACTGCCCCAACCACCTAACATCAAGTCGTCAATAATTGTAAAGTTATATAAGTCACCTAAATATTTGTGCTGGCCTGTTCCATTTTTTGGCAATCTGTATAAAATACCTTTTCCTTTAGCACCATAATCATAACTACTTCTGTTTAACTTACTCACATATACTGACATGGTTTCTTTATTAATACCTCTGCCCATATGGTCTTTCATAAATTGAACAGTTCCTAGTTTTTGATCTTTATGGAACACTGAGCCTGATGCAGGTGCATACACAATAGCAAATGGTTGTTTGTCTATATTATTGTATTCACCTTTAATTCCCGAACCTGAATGAGTTATGCTGGTGCTTGTATTTTTCCAATGCATTAACTCACCGTTACGATCATCGTTTGTGGTGCTTCTTAGTACAATTGAGTTGTATGTGTTAGGATCTAATCCTTTTTCAATCATCTGTTGTCTTACAGATTCCAATAATGCTTCACCACTAATTTGTACAACCAGTCTAGCATCATCGTGCCTAGAACCAAATAGTACTGCAGGTACTCCGTCTTTTCTACCTTCAAGTAATTGGTAATTGTCGCTTCTATTTGTAATAGGCGATAATTGCTGGCCATTATTATTACCCATTTTGAGAATCTTGCCTATGTTTCGGAAGTCTGTTGTACCCCATGCTTGGCCTCCACCTTTAACTACACATGATTTAGGTGGTTTTGGTGTTTCTGTTACGCATTCTGCATTAAAGTTCGGTGACTGACTGTTTATTGCATCTGCTAATGCACATGGATCACAGCCTTCAGGTAGATTAACTGCTTCGCCACCTAAGTACATTACTTCACCACTTGATGTACAAGTATTACCATCTATTTCTTTAATATGCAAATCTTCTAATTCACACAAGTCAACATCAATTTGTTTATATGGTATCTTGGTATAATTGTCACCTATACCTTGTAAGTAAGATAATATTGTAGTCCAGTTTGTAGCACTACCGCCTGCTTGTAAAAATTGTTCTTGATATCCAGAAATATTAGCATATTCAGAATCAATATATTGTTGTACTACATCAAATAATTGATCACTGAATTCGTATGTGGTCCCTTCTTCTCCAGAATTGGAATCATATAAAGTGATTCTAAATTTACCACAAGTTTCTTGTACTGGTGGATCTTGTGGTGGTGGATCTTGTGGTGGTGGATTACCTGGACCGCCGCCTCCGCCGGAGTAGCCGCCACCTCCGCCGCCACCATTGAGTTGTCTGCGTACACCATCATACTTAGTATTCCACCAACTGTTGCCGAAGTCACCAAAATAATCGTCATAAGGATTAACATAATCACCTGGCATTCCTGTATAAGGCCATGCGCCAATTTTAGGAGAAGCGAATCCTGGTTCTGCTTTGTTTTTAATTGTGCGTAATGTTGGATCCAATTTCATATTGTTAATATTATTTTCATAATTTTTAACAAGTGGATTATCTGCTGTAATTTTTCCGTCTAATGATCTGGTAGAATGTACACCATGTGGTCGTTGTGTTCTTTTTTGATTTTGTGTTCCGTAATAAATTTGTTCTTCTAATCCAGAAACATCTATAATATATTTTCCTGCAAGTTTACTTGGTGCACGTCTTTCGGATATAGTTTCATTTAATTTAACTGGTGAATATTTATTTACACCACCTTTGAGTGCATTACCGCCAGGTGCACCTATATATTCATATGAATATATTTGATCTAGTCCTGTAACATCTGCTGGTCTTTGTACATATTTTTGGTTAAAATCATCTGCATTTCTGTTGTCGCTTCTTGGATCTCTGTGTCCAAATAAGAAACCTAATTGTAATTTTTTCTCTTTGTCAATTGCGCCTGCTTTAAAATCACTAACAAAATTCAAACTGCCTTTGACTTGTTCAATTGTGTCTTGAGCAGGCAAGTATGTTTTATTATCATTTACATCAACTGCATTGTAATCTGTTATAGAATACGATACGTTTTTATCTGTTAAATCTAATGCCACATTAGAGTTTGTAAATCCAAACACTTCTACTTGATTATCTGATAGCCTCCTTTGCTTATAACCTATAGGAGCCATTTTGTATGTACTATTATAATTTCTAACTGGTGAATTTTTAATAGCAATAGAATTTTTATCAGGTTTAGCATTAATTTCATTATGTAAACTGTCAGTACCAGTAATAATTATTGAGTCTGATACCCAGTTACCTTGTGTAATAGCATTTCCTGTGAATATTGTTTTTACTACAAATGAATCGTTGTCTGCTAAAAAAGGTGTAGCAAAGCCATCGTAATTTCTAGTGTTCGAAATTTTGATTGCTTTACTGGAATCTGGTATGTAATTGTCATATGATACAGAGAACACATTTGCTGTTGCTGTTGCGCCGGGAGCCTCAATAGTAATATATTGCTCGCCTGCGCCATCAATGTTATCTATAATAGACACAAAGTCAACAACTGTGAATGTGTTTCCACTTAGTACATGTCCTGTGTTGTTTTTAGAGAATGTTACTGTTGATCCTACTGCTAATCCTCTTAATCCATTGTTAAGTTCTATGTTTACAAATCCATCACTACTTGCATTTGTAGAAGACACTACTAATTGTTTATCGTCTATTTTTCCAATATTATGACCTTTACTGTAGAATCTAGTTGCTGTGTAAACATCTAACATAAGTTCATCGTTAGTAAATGTTGTACCTAATGATTTTTCAAAGTACATCATTGGTGCATCACCTTTGGTAATTAACTGTTTATCAAAATCTAAATATGAAATAGGATTCAGTGTAACACTTGTATTACCACCTAAGGAATAATTATTTTCTGGGTCATAAATTTTACCAGTTAAACTTGGTATACCGTATCCTTTTGGAACTGATACAATATGTAAATTTGCATTTCCTGTTAAAGATGCTGTTAAATTTGTTGTTAAAGCAGTTGGTCTAGTTGGTTGGTTAATTTCAAATGCGTTGCTGTACACTGAATTAACAATATATGTTTGACCATTTACGCCTGCTGTATCAACTGATCCTGCATTTAATGTTATGTCGTCACCTGTTTCAAATATATGTACGTTTGCAGGTACATGCACAATCCTAGATGTTATTGTTGATGTTGTTGCACTTCCTCTAATAACAGGATCTGCATAAGTTAAATATTTCATACTGCTGAGTTCTGCAGTAGGTATAACATTAGTATTTGCTAGTTTTACAGTAAATGTATTTTCTGTAACACTTCTTATGCGGAATTCTGTATTATTGATGCCATTAGCAGAGCCAGTTGTGTTTACAAATATTGTATCGCCTGTGTATAGTAAATTGTTTGGCTTATTAAATACTAATTGTGAACCATTGAGCGACGAAACAATAACTCCTAAGTTACTTTTTTCAGTTTCATTGATTGCATACGTTCCAACATTATCAGATATACTTTTTGGTATAATTGCATAATTAGGCTGAGTGTTTGATACTACGATGTTCCCTGTTAGTACTGAATTTACACCATGTTGAGTATCAGCAAATCTTAAAGTATTATTATCAACTGCTTCGGTATCCATAAACATTTTATGCTGTGGTTCGACTACATGTACATCAATTGCCACATTAACATCTGTTGAATTCATTATTTCCGTATTACAGCCTGTGTGATTTAAAGGCAAGTAGTCGAATGTTATGTCTAAGTTGCTACCAAATATTGAGGATAATTGTACATTTGCACTATTATTGATTCCCATATAGAACGTACCTGCTGACCCAATCTGTGTAGGTAATTTACTGATATATCCTAATGTGGTTCCTGCAATTAGCGAACTGCTACTGCTTCTTGGTTGTAGTAATACTGCAGAATACCCATCGTCATTTGTAGATCTTTCTACTGATGACAAAAAGTCATTTACTAATACCTGTTTGTTTTTATTTTTATCTACTTGATAAACTACTGCATTTAAATTATCAGTAGTGTCATTAGATGTGAATATGTTATCTGTGTTATCCACTGTAACACTTGATTGGCCCACACTGATAATTTTTCTATCAACTATTTGTGGAATTGTGCCTGTATCATCTTTAATTGCTATTCTTAAGTTAGTTAATTCGTTTTTAGTTGTTGGAGCAAGTGTGTATTTAAGTTTTGCACTATTCACAATAACTAAAGGTACTGCAACATCAAAATTGTTATTTGCAGGATATGTTGTTAAGCCATTTTCAAATCCAATGTACAGATTGATGAAATTATATTTTGCGCCTTTGGCCAATATGTTTTTTAAATCCTCGCCCCACCACTCTAGTGGTCTATCACCGCCGTTAGTGTGATCTGGTTTTAATTTAGTTGTTTTTAATCTTGCACGAATCTTATCTGGTTGATTGCTGTGTACCTGTATAATGTTGCCATTAGGATCAGTCCATATTGCTTTGTTTGGTTTTTTATCTATAAAAGTAAATATATCTGACATAGAATGACTGTCAGAGAAATCAAATTTTATTCTGTTTCTATCAACTTTATCAACTAAATTTTGATTAACACCAGCAATAGTTAAACCTCGTTCAACTTCTCCTGTTATGTTTAATGCATGATGGTTTCCAAAATACCTAGGTATAAGTCCCAATCTACTTGTGGCATAGTCAGATACTTCGTCTACTATTTGACCTCTGTCAAACATGTCACTGCTAACACCACGCATTTCTACAAACATTCCATCTAATGAAGGTGTTTCCTGTTTGTATGTAAAGTTATCTAGCCACCATGCTGTATCAAAATTTTCTAATTTGTCTAACATTCCGAATGCTTGATTAACAAACCCGGGATCAGTTGGATCGCCTTTAAGTCCAGTTGATCTTAATAATTCTTTAAATCCTTCATCTGTGACATATCTAAATTCTAAATCTAGTTCAACACCATCAACAGTTCTTAATGATTCTGGTACGCCTGTAAAATCTGTTTGTAATGTTAGATAATTATTTGTGGTAGGTAATCCTAATCCCATATACACAGGTTTATTGTTGTAATGGAACAAACCTGAATGTCTAACGTTACCTATTAGGTCATGTTCTTCTGGTGTTTTTTCGCTGTTATCAAATAATACTCTTGCAAATTCTCCTGCACCATCATCTCTAAAGAATAAATCTACAGTATTATTTGTAGTGTCTCTTAATGTATGTACTGGGAATCTGCTCTGAATTGTTCCTACAGCATCTGCAACATCTATTATAATAGTGTTGCCACTAATTTTTAATGGTCTTTCTGTTCCTGATACTCCAGGTATAACACCTGTGCTGGTATTGGAATTTAAATATTGTATATTACCAAAACCATAGTTTCCTAGGTTACTTGTTTCAAATCCTGAAACTGTTAATGTGTTGCTGGTTAAACTTGCAATATTTCCAGACCTTGACTCTTTAGAACCAGTATATACTATTGCTGTTCTATTTGTGGTATTTCCTGTTGTTGCTGGATCATAAATTTTAATAAAGTTACCGTCATTGCTTTGAACTGGATAAACATTACCTGCATACGCACCTGTATTAGTAAACTGTACAAAATCACCTTTATCGATAATTGTCGAATTTGCTCCTGACAGTATACTATTACCTAATCCATCATTATTACCAAAACCAACTAATGTTATTTCATTGTAAGCAGGCCTTGTTACTGATGCTGTTTGTGTAGTAACATTAGAAGATATTTCAAATGTTTTACTACTTGCGTTCCAATTAGCAACTGCATAACCCAAATCTGATTTATAAAAATCATTCTTGTTTGTGATTCTTTCAGAGTTACCGTTATTTGATAAATCTATGCTCAATCCATTAGTTATGTAACTAGCAATACCTGAATTATAACTATCACCTACTTCTAGTAATACTGTACTTGTACCGGACAAGCCTTTGACTTTCATATTTAGATTAAATTCTAAGTCTGATTCATAAGACACATAGCAATCAGATTTTATTGATGCGTAATCACTGCCAGTGACATTTGCTTCGTTGATTGTAAAAAATCCTTTTGCTGGGTCGTCTACATCTACTGCACCTGGGTTACCGCCAAGTCCTCTTTCACTTATTCCTGTAACAGTATATGCTTTACCAACTGTTAAATTAGCGGCAGTTGCCTGAGTACCTGTAAATCTTACTGTGTCTCCGACACCTAATCCTGATAATGAATTTGGAGATATTAATACTGAATCTACATGAGCATTTGGTAAATTGTCTTTAACAACACTTGCTCTAGTAAAGAAGTCAATGTTTGGCACTGGATGTGATTGCTCTGCATAAATCCTTGCCATGTAATTAGGATCTCTATACGGCTCTACTTTTGTGATAACTTTTGTATCACCTGGTTCTATTTTTGTAATGCCTCTGTTAATTTTCTTTAATGGCTTATAGTCACCTTTGTAAACTACTCTTGGTGTGTATACAAAGTTTTCATTGCTCCACTCTAATACTGTATCTGACAAGTTAGCATTTTTTACTACAATCACATTATCATAAAAATCTGTATGAGCCTTATTGCCTAAAATATTTCCATCTGTCCATTTAGATAATTTCTGATCAGAAAATAACATTGCTCTGCCGCCAACTGAACTGATATAGTTTTTAGCACCTGAAATATTTCCTGTTGAACTTTCTATACCATGTTTCTTTAATCTGAAAACATTCCAGTCTTCATTTTCTGACTTACCTAAATGCAAGTACTGGTTTTCTTTTGGTATATTGTTTTTACCATTTCCAATTAAATTTGCAAAATAAGGAAGATCAATTGCCTCCCAATCTACAGTATGTTTATTAACATATCCTGCATTTGGAACATTATATTCTTCTTTGCTGTCTCTGAACCACAATCCGTCTTGTAAAGAATTGGTTGGTCGTTTTAACATAGTTTCAGTGTCATCTATGTCAATTGTAATTTTGTTATCTGTTAAAATATCTTTTGTACGTTCGTATGTACGTTTGCTTATTGTGTTTGCAATTAGTGTATCATTTGCTACACTCTTAATGCTTAACATTTTTCCTGGTACATCTGCTGTAAATGTATCATTAAATTGTACTGAACCGCTTTCTATAACTGTGATGTTAGAACCTATACTAAAGTTATCAGTGTAAAGAGCAGTATTACTAAAACTAATTGTAGTAGTTGTAGAATCATTTGCTAACGTAAATGCGGTATACTCTGGTGTATTATAAACACGTTTGTTATCAATGTATATTTCTGTGTAAGGATATTTGCCATCTATATTAACAATATTTTGATCTTCAAATTTACTATTTCCGCCTAAAACAATTTGGAATGCATTGTTGGCATTAATTGAATAATCATTGACAATTGAAGCATTTGCTGTTATAATAGTTCTAGCACCTCTATCATATGACCAATAGTTTGTTGCTACATTCTTGCCATCAACACTTACAATTATATCATTTGATGTTGTGTTATTAGCAGACCTTATTGGGAATCGTTGTGTAGGTTGATATCTACCCGCAGTCATATTTAAAGTTGTCAGTGAAGTACTTGGATTGCCTCCTGGTAAGTTGCTTTCTGCCAGTGTAAAATCGTATCCTCTGATGAATAACCTGTTATCGCCGCCTGTTCCTAATAGTGTAACATTTGCTTGTATATTTGCTAAAGTCACGTTAGACGTTGTGTACTGCGATGTTAGAGTGCTGGTATTCAACGGTATTTGCAAAGCAGGATCTGTGTATAGATCAAATGTTGTTGCTGTTTGCTTTCTAACAAAGTATGTGCCATTTAATGCTGTTAATTCTGCATACAAAGTAGCACCGTCGTTTGTTAATGTGCCCGCGGAAGTAAATACTATATTTGCAACATCTGAATTTGCACTATGATATGCTCCTACTTCCTGTATATTACTGCCTGGTGCTGTCCAACCAGTTGCGTCAACGTTGGCTGTTAGTGCCTTGTTAGTGTACAATTCATATACATCTGCTACTGCTGTTGGCTTTGTAAAATAAGTTTTGTTATGTAGATTTGCTTCTGCTACTGGATAACCTGCTTGGCTCTTGTTAATCAATGTTATACTGTCGCCCGGTGCAAAATATTTTTCCTGTGCTGTACCTACTAGTGTAACAGTAGCAGGATTTGTCAATGCAACTGCATTTATATTTGCTTCTAACGAATTAACATTTGAATTAAGTTCAATATTTGTTGCTGTAGTAACTCTTGCTGTTGTACCTTTTGTTATTTGTGTTGCAGAATGTATTTCTGCTGGAGTATCGATATCACTAAATGCTGTAACATTTGCAATATTGGCACTCTGTAAATCTTTATTAATTGTAAAAACAACATTTTCTATATTTCTTTCGTTGCCTAAATATATGTCTCTTGTTGTTGAAGTAGTATGGTCTGTGATACTGATATTTGTTAATGCATTGGCACCTGTAAGAGGCATGTCTACACTTGCATTACTGCCTGCCAAACCATATGCTAACACATCACTGAATTGAGATATAACAATATTACCTGTAATAACTGCAACATTGGGTTTACTTGCATATCCATCGCCACCTGATGTAATTGTAACACTTTCTAATTGTGCATTAGCAAATAGTTTTGCTGTTGCTGTAGCGGCATTTCCTTTTGCTGGTGGATCAATTTCAATTGATGGCACACTATAATATGTTGTGTTTCTTTCAAACACGAATATATTTGAAACAGCACCAGTTACGTTTTCAGGATAAACAATTTCTATTTGCTGGTTATCTCTGATAAATTTGTTTTCATCAAGTTTTATATCCATGCTTTGATGATTGTAAACATCACCAAACTCGCCACGTTTGATTGCCCATTCTTCGAACAATTCTATATTTTTATTTGTGTTTACAACATTAGATCTAATTAAACTTGTTAAAGAATTTGCTGTACCTTTGCTGTTAATAATACCTTTGTAGTATTCGTATCCTACCTTGTCGTCTATTTTTATATCTGCAAAATCTTCTGTGGTTTCGTAACCTATTAATCCTTTTGCTAGTTCTGATTTTATTGGATCTAATAATGTAGCATCTTTGTCATGATAGAGACGTATGCTATCAATTAAGGTGTCAAAGTTTGGCAATACTGCATCGCCTACAATAACCAAGCCTTCGGCTTGATATCTACCGTCCCAATTTCTGCTTCGTTGAGTTTTGACTTCTAATCTTTCTTGTCTAACTCCTAGAACATTATCATTGATGATATCATTGAATACTGTTTTGTTATTAATTACAAATGCATGTTCTACTAATTCTGTATTTAAAAGTATACCATAAATTCTATTTTCAATAGGATTAATTATAATAGTATTATCTTCTCTGACTATAGAACAGTCTTCTGGTATAATAGCATTTCCGTTTTCATCTACTATACTGTATTGATCATTAATTTGTTTACTAATTTTTGATATCTTTCCTGAGGTACTATTGAACTTAACTTGTTCAGATAGCGGACTTAACTTAATGCTGTCGCCTACAGGGTGTACTTCTGTTGACCAAAACAGGAATCGTCTTCCTGCAAGTACCCAGTCATTCATGCTGTTGATGGTGTTATCGTATTCACCAAAATCAAAACCTATTTCTTTTTGTTTTCTTCCTAAACTTATTAGAAAATCAAATACTTTTTCAACTGTTGAGAAATTAGTTTCATAATAAAGTTTTTCAGTTACACCGGTACCTGATTGATATACTGTACCTGATGCTCCGCCAATAGTTGGCAATGCTGTTATCTTTGTCCATTTGTTACTGTCGAATGCGCCTGCTTCTATGTCGTCTTTTGCTATATAGAATGTATTACCAAATTTGATTATTTCATTTTTTAAGTAAGTTAGAGTGATATCAAATACACTGAAGTCTGCTGGTGTGCCACCTTCCTGTACGCCTTCTTTTGGTCCTGCAAAATTACTTGGTATAATTTCAAAATAATTATTGACAGTATCATAACCTGATACTGAATAACCATCTGTGGTTTTTGTAATCTTAACACCACTATAAAAATTTCTACTGTTATACGGACTGGAATGTAAATTAACTGTTACATCTTCTTTAGGTAAAACCTGACTTGCACTGAAGCCATCAACACTGATACTTTCACTGTATACTTTCAATGTTTTATTATTAACAAATCCTGCAAATTTATGTCCTAATCTAGTGTCTAAAGTTTTAATTGGATTTGCTATTTCTGTATTTGTTGATAATGAATAAAATTTCAGATACTGATCTATTAATGTAGTATAACCAGGTTTCAGTGTGATATTGTTATCACTGTTAATAAATCCATGTGGTTCAAAATCTTGCCTTAGTTTTCTTTTACCTGTTGCCTTATCTACACATTGCTCTGGTTGTACAACGAGTTTTTTAATATTTCTATTATCATAAAATTCTCTTGTAAACTCTCCGGGTCTTGCAAGATACAATGCCTCCAGTATTGCAAAAGGATAATAACTACTTTTTCTCCAGGCATATTCTGCTGGGGATATATCTCCAAATGACCATTGCCCATCGACACCAGCAGTAGTTGTTGTTACTCCTGTGTACATAATATCTTTAGGTGATATTAAATTACCAGATGCATCTACTGGCAAATAACTATAAATTGTAGGCCTTGCCCAACGTTTCCAGTATCCTTTTCTACTTCCTGCAGGTATATACCCGTCTCTTACATTATTCCAAAATGCTGTATACGAACTTGTGATTGCTGTTGGATATTCTGTGTCCCACCATGACGGTTTTTTACAGAACCCAAACATTTCCCATGGTGTAGTATTAGGTGTTTGTGTATCATAATAACTGTCATACACTCCTCTCCAGTACCCTGGCAAATCTGGTCCATTTGCATAATTCCATGTAAATTCATTTGACGAATCATATACTGTATTTGTTCTATAATCTACATTGCTTTGTTTTAACCATTTGTTAAAATTACTTTGAATTAATGTATTAAATTCAACTAAACTGAAATCTGTTTCGCTAAAGAAACTTGGTTTAATTGTGTATTCATTCAAGTCAATATATTCACATGTTCTATATTCTTTGTATATATTACTGTAAATTATTTGTTCAAATGCCAATACAATTTCATCTATTTTATCATTCTGTCTTGGCACATAACTACCATCATGACATAAGATCACATCCTTGTTTGTTTGATATGATGTATCAGTGTAATACTGTGGCTGGAATGCTCTGTACATTCCTAGTTTTGGTAAACTTGCTGGTATACTTGCTGATTCACTGTCTTCATAAATTTTCAAAGTCAGTGTATCGCCTATTGCTAATGATATACTATTATCTAATGTAATATCAAAAGGCAATGATGAATCTATATTATAATCTTTGTCTGCACATAATACTGTATTATTATGTTGTATAATGTGCATGGTGTTATCTAGTTCTACATTTGCTGTGTTAGTAAATGTATATTCTTGTAAACTTACATTACTAACTGTGATTGTTTCTGCTGTAAAATTAGAACCAATCGGCAACATGTATGTTAAGTCAAACGCATCTTTTGTAATTTTTGTAGACTTAATTGTTTTTAAAACTGTATCTAAAATATCTAAGTTTGTTTGTTCTAAATAATCATTATTTTTCAAATACAGTTCTAAATTTGTTAAAAACTTTCTTTTAAACTTGTTGTACTCGTCATTACCAAATCTTAAAGCATTAAGTACATTTCTATTTTGATTTTTGCTAAGATACATTGTGTGTAATAAGTCTGAGTCAACTTGACCAATATTGATATTATTGACATTCAGCGATCTACTAGTATCTTTATAATTATTATTTCCTGTGACTTTTCCTGTAAAGCCTACTTGACTTTCCAGTATTTTATTACTGTGACCAATTAAGTCACTTAATCGTGTTTCTGTTATTTCAGTATTCTTTGGATTGTATTTTAATGCACTAGGAATTTCAAAGAAACCGTATGCATCTATGCCTGTTTTTCTAGGGCCTTTGGTGTATGTCTTAATATTAAGAACATCGGTGTCTTTTGGCAAAACTGTTTCTGTAAAATCAAAATCAAATGTTGCACCTGTTCCATGGCCGTTGCTTGATGCTGTTGTAATTATAGAACTGATGTTTCCAGGGTGTCCAACTAATTCGCTATATAATCCGTAGTTGCTAACACTTATAGATTTTATTTGTCCACCGCCGTTACTGATATTACCGTCATATGCTTCTGCATCTGTAACAGTAATCTGTACGTTAGAATTGCTACCTGCAATACTTAATGTTAGTACATCATTTTGTTCGTAACCTGTTCCTGTTTCTCTAAGTGTTACACTTTTTAATGTTGGATTTAATACAATACCTGTACTGCTGTTTCGAATTGCAAAATCTTTGTTTTTAACTAATGGTGTGTCATTTAGTTTAACTAAAATATCATCATTGTATGGTGTTGCACTGGTTGTAAAAAATCTATCTTGATAATTTATTTTATCAATAATGATTACATCTTCAACATACTGTTTTGAATATGTTGAATGCACATCTTCGTAAAATTTAAAATTAGATATATCAAAATTGCCTGCTGATATATTTGCATTTGCTACAAAATACTGATTATTATGTTTTACTACTTCGTTAGCATAATATGTTGCAGTATTACTAAAGTCTCTATAGTGTGTTGGTAAATTAATTGGATGCCAATTGTTTCTAAATCTTGTATTATCATTACCTACATAGTCTTGCTGTAAATCTTTGAAAAACAAATAGCCTGGTATAGTTGATATGTTTGCTAATAAATTTGCTTTATATGTTACAGTATGGTTACCTAAATGATTAAAAAATGTAGGTTCACTATTAAATTTGCTTGTCTGATAAACAACATTAGCACCTAACTCGCTATCATAAGTTACAGTTTTAGCACTGGTTTTATCAGTGTTATATGTAAAAATTGGACATCCAGTAAAATTACTAAATGGATATTTTGCTGGATCATTGACCTTGACTCCTTCTGAGTCATACAAATTAAATAACGGTTCTTGGTTAATTTTGATTTTTTGTTGTGCTTGTTTCCAAGATGTACCTGTCCAATAATAATCTAATCCAATGTTAGTACCTGTTACACTATACACATGGCCGTTTGTTACAACTAAATTGCTTAATTCTGAATCTTGTGTAAACGATATTAAGCCACCATTATCAACAATCCTGTAAACATTCTGTGAAATACTTGTTTCATCTTGTGGGAAAATAATACTTGCATTAGCAGTACCTGATGCACTATTAATAGGAAATCCTATACCTAGTCCTTCTAATTCTTCTTTTTTCTTATCAGCAATTATGTCTACTTTTGATATAAAAGAATTACCCCAGTTATATAATTCTATATCTCTATTAAATTCTATAATCGGTCTAGTTGCTCTTTTGGCTGTATCTGGTAAAGCAAATCCTGTTACATTATCTTTGAGTGGTTCTCTTAGTTCGTTTACATGCCACCAGTAATTTAATCTACTCCACGGATTTTGGTTTTTAGCACCGCGTTCAATTACATAATAATCTGCTTTGTCTTGTGTAGTTTCTGAATTCCATGGTGTGGCATCCCAGCCTTTTACTTCGTCAATGTTGAATTCAATTTGTGGATTATTATAAGTTTTATGAAAATCATCTATAGCAAAATTTGTACTCCAAACTACACCGTCTGGTAAGTAATATGTTCCGCCATCGTCAACTCTTGCATATACGACATTACCTGTTCGTTGAACATTATTTCCTAAGTATCTTACATTGTTTGTTACTGCATCTCCTACTCGTAATTGTAAATTACCTAACCACATTGACGAACTGGCCCATGGGGAACTTGGATCAGCACCACTTAATGTGCCGTCTGCAATGTTTCTCCATGATTCTTTAAAATCGCCTCCAGTTGTTACTGTGAAGTCATCTGGCAGGTTTGAATCTGCATAATATTGTAGTAATACAGATTGAGTGTATGTTGAAGCATTTGATTGCTCAAATGCAAAATCTGTATATTCTGCATAAGCAGATGTTGAGTCAGATGGCTCTTTTAGTTGTATTGCTACACCTACACCAGACACAATGTATGCTTTGTCAACAGAATAATTTGTACCTGTGATATACTGGCCGGTAAATTTAACAACCATGTCATTTCTTAATGCCTGTCCTGTTGGCGAAGTATAACTTGTTAGGCCTACAATATTATCAATGTTAATAGTGACATTGGCACTACCTGTAATATCTGTTACTTCTGGACCAGTTGGGTACCAATAGTAGTCCTGATAATTAACTAATTTGTCATAGTTAATAGGTGGTGCGTATGAGTATTGGGTTGTCTTAAAAAGTCTATCATGGTTTTCTATTAAACCGCCCTTGCTTCTTAGATCATATAAAAAATCTTCATAAAAAGAAAAATTTGTTGGTTTGCCTGTGTTAGAATTAACTGTAGTAACTACAGGATCAAAACTATAGTATTCTCTATTCGGTGCAGGTTGTTCTATAAAAACTGTATTACTAGTGATATCCCTAGGTGTTCCTATAAACCCCTGTATGTTTTCTATGTTTGATTTTGAGAACAACTGCTCGACTGTGCTTTCAAAGAAATTCTTATTAACACTAGTCTGGTGTTGTATAGGTAATAAATCAAAATACTTGTTAGTCATTAGTATCCACTTCCACTTGAGCCACTGCTACTTGAGCCACTGCTACTGCTACTGCTACTGCTACTGCTACTTGTTGTGTTTGATTTTGTGATTGCATTTCCTTTAATTTGTTTTAAATTACTTGCAGACAAACTTTTTACAATTTCAATATTGTCTACTGTTGCTGTTGAAAAGAATAACTCTTCTGATGACGCTCTAACTTGATATAAATCACCAAAAATTGATTCTGATTTCTTAGGCACAATAACAACCGATGCTATTGCTCTGCCTAACTCTTGGTGTATGTATGCACTTAACTCTGAAAAATAAAATGTTTCTCCAAAGTCCCAATTTTCTACAGCAAAATAATTGTTAACCAATTCTAGTACAGCACTTCGGATCTCTGCATCACTTGTAGCACTTCCAGGAAGTTTAACAACTTTTATTTTTGCTTGTAATTCTTCATCTGCATCATCACCAAATAATAATTTAAATTTACCACTACTATAAACTAATTGATCACTTACACTCTTGAATTGATCTAGTCCTGCAAATTCTTGTGACAACTGTTCTGCTGTGGGTGGTTTTGGTAATACTGTTGTTCCGCCATTTCTATAACTTATCATTTCTTGATAATATGTTTTTGTCAACATAAACATTTCTACAACATTGCTTATACTCGGGTCTATTCTAACATCACTAGGTGCAATGTGTTGCCATTCAAAAGAACACTTTCTTGGACTTTCTTGTAGTGTGTTTTGTTCAAAACTCCTACCAACTTTAACATTATACTGATTATTAGATGTCAGCACAATCATTTTAGGTGTAGTGACGTCGTTGATTAATTCATACACCTTAGGTAATAATGCTCTTGGGAATACTAATTTGTGGTTTAATTTACCTAAGTTATTTGTTAAACTGGCTTCTGCAACTGATAAATCTTTCACAATAATCAGATCGAAATCTGTGAATGCTGTTTTGTTATCAGGATCACTGCCAGGTGCAACTGTGTCTAACACATAGTCTACAATTATATCTGTTTCAGTTGCAAAGTTTAGTATTTTAAATTTAGCAGGCCTTTCGTATGTATACCCATCTAAGTCTGTGTATTGCTCAAAAAATACAAAATCTGTACTGCCGACAAATCTATCAAATAAATCTGGATTGTCTGGAAATCCATCATAGTCAGTATCGATAGGCTTGACTATCACTTTTGCCGGATCGGCATATCCGTCGCTGTATCTATATGAATCTATAATTTCAAACTCTAATGGTTTGTCTAGTGCTTCGGATACATTTTTATAAACAATTTGCAATTTATCTGCATGTTTAAATCCGTTCCACCTACTACTTAAACTGTCAAAGTCAGAAATCTTAATATGTGTGTTAGATACTAAATCAATAAACCCTTCGTTGGCATTGTCGCCGATTTCAAATGTTGTGGTGGTTGCATTGCCAGTAAAACTTTTATAACTGCTCGAACCTACATCATAGTTCACATAAGCAATATTACCATTGGCACCGCCAGTAAGTGATACACCAAATTTTGATAGTGGTATAGTTATATCACTTGGTAATGCTGATAATTTTGCACTATTTGATTTTACTACTGCTTTACCAGTTGTAGACGAAACAGGGTCAACTGCTATAGTTGTCGATACTGCCGGAACAAAATCACCTTGACTGTAATCTGCTGAGGCTGATACTCCTGCCTCACCATTTATTAATAATCCAAAGTTGCTGATAAATCTTACTTCTAGATCTTTTGCTTTTGCATCTCTGTTTCTTAAAATAATTTCTGGACTGTTTCCAACATTAGGTGTATATGTGGCATTGGTTGATTCTAACTGCCAACTGTCGCTAATGTCATCTAAATTTGTATCTACCCAATTATAAGTTTCAATCAACTCAGGTTTGAAATTTGCAGTTGTAAGTGCTATGGTATCTTTTAATACTCTACCTGTTTTACTGTCAAATGTTTTTTCGTCTCCTGAAAAATAAAATTTTATATCTTTTAAACTTTCAAACACCAGCCTTGTACCTCTAGATGTTACTGTATAATTTGAAATGCTGGTTGTACTGGTTGTATTATTGTATTCAAATTTCATTAACCAACTTGCACCACTTGATATTGTTGCTACAAATTCTGCATTTTTTTCTAAATTTGAATTATCAATTATGTACCAATGTGTGCCATTTGATTCTGAAGGATTAAAATTATATCCTATGCCAAAATCTTCTTTGGCATTAATTCTGTTTTCGAATGCTGTGCCAATATCTTGTTCTAGTAATGCAGAATTAAGAGTAGGAATAACTTCTACTGCTCTAAATGAATTTTTAATTTCTTTGTTTAATTTTACTACACCTTCAGTAACACTCAATAAATTTGTTGGCACACCATTATTTGTAATACTTGTAATAGTTGCTAATTCTTCAATTGTAGGATCATTTGGATCTCTGAATTTTACGTAAGACCCTTGCTGAATAATTCTATTTTCGTTAACACTATTATTTAAAACCGTTCTTGCACCGTTTTGTATTCTTGTAAAATACCCTGTGTTATTTTTATTTTTGCTTGGCTGTGTTACCCAAGTAATATCTTTATTATTTGCTGTTAAGTCAAATGCTAATGCATCTACTTGCTTATGCAACTTTCTGTAATCGTCATACATAAAGTTTTGTAAATTAGTATCTTTTGTAATATTTGCAATATCTTCTTTTAAAATCTGTGCAGTTGTCTTACTTGACCCAAAACTTAAATACGAGGCTTTCTCCTCTATGTCCTTATATAATGCACCGTCATCTGCAAATGATGTTACACTACTAAATCTGCCAGTAGGATCTTCAATATCAATGTACCTGCTGTGACCTGCATGTGTTCTATTTGTTGCTTTTAATTTTAAAATGTTTGTGCTTTGACTTAATGGGAACACATTGTAGTCTTGAGCACTAACCATTCTGTTTTGTGTATAGTAAGTTTGTGGTGCTCTGCTTTTAATACTTTGTAATGTTTCAGCGGCAGAACCATTTGCTATGGTAGTCTTCAATGACATAGTCATTGTTAAATTATATTTTTCGCCTTTGTTATTAAAGTATGGTAATACTAGTTCCACATTTTGTAAATTCTGTGGCCTTACTGTGAAATTCTCGCCTATGCTTGTTCTGTAATAAATTCTAAATATACCAGAAGGTATATTTCCAAAGTTTCCATCTGGGAACCTAACTCTAATACCGTCATCAAATAAATTATCTATTGCATACAGATTTCTTTCTGATAGGTTTGTAGAATTGTAATATAATGTTTGGCCTTCTAAACTATCAACTTTTTTCCAACTAAGTTGTCTAACAGCATTTGTGTCGAGTTGTTGGACAAATACATCTGTTTCGTTGATGTTTGGTGTAGCAATATCAACAGTTCTATTTGGTAATGCTCTTTCAAAGATGTAGTCTTCAAAAGTCAATGTTCCTTGTTTTACCATCATGAAGAAACCGGTGTATTCGCTGTCTAGGCCTCGCTTGTCATTTCTATAAGAAACATTTAATTGACTGTAAATATCTGGTTCTGCTTCAGTGAAAAATCCATTCTTGAGTTCTGTGCTAACTATTTCAAAAGGCACACTTACACCATTGATATTTGATGATATTGGAAATGTGGGTGTTGAACCTATTTGATTATTCAATGAATAAATGTGTGTTTCTATTCCACCAATTGTTTCTTCTTGTACAGGTTTAGTAAATGGATTGCTTAATGACAATGCACTATTTAAAATTGTAACAAACTGATCAAAACTATTTGCATTTGTTGGATCATTCCAATCTATCTGTACACCTTGTAAACTTTCTCCTGATGCATCTACTAATGGCTCAGTTGTTGATAAACTGTCTATTTTAATTAATCCACTTGCTGGAATATTTCTTTTTGGTGCATACCCTAGCATGTCTGCTAAACGCAAAATACTGTCTTTGCTTTCTGCAGTTGCTAAAAAGTTTTCTCTGGTATTAAGGTCTGCTCTAAACGATAAACTTTGTGAAAGATATGCTAATAATTCTATTATTGCAATAAATTCTGAACTTTCTATGTAGTCGTTAAATGACTCTGGATAATTTTCTCTTATGTAGTTCAGCATTGCTGTTCGCATTGTACTGAAATCGTATGCCTTAAAACTTACTTTGGTGAATGCCTGATAAGCAATGTCCCAGTCTTCTGCGGCGAATAGATTTTGATTTCTTGTACTAATTGCCATTATGTGTCTCCGTTAAAGTCTCTTTCTAACCTTACTTCCAATACATCTTCGCTTTGATCTACTTTGTACTGTAAATAAAGTTCTACTTTAAGAAAATGATCTGAATTTTCTACGTTTGTGCTAATTAAATCTACTCTAGGATCATTACCTACTATATTAACACATTCATCTTCTATATCTTGTTTGGTTAGGTTGTCAAACGGCTCCATTAGAATATCATGAATGATACTACCAAAATTTGGTCGCATAACACGTTCCCCTTTTCTAGTCAAAAAATGATTCAGTAAATCTTGCTTAACTAAATCTAAATCCGTTAGTGTATAGGGTGGTTTTTGCTTGTTATCTGTGCTAAATCCAATAAATGTTGCCATACAAGTATTTATCAGTATTATTAACGGATACTTTAATGATAGGTGGTTTTGCGACTTTTTATATACTACTGATTGACTTGCTGACTAGCCATGTTGATCAACGCAATTTTTTGTGCGTCCGTCATGTTATTCAGTGCTTTTTGTATTTTTGATAATTCACCTGGATCAGTAGTGCCGCCACCTAATTGATTGGGTTGTGACTGGTTGCTGACACCTGGTTGTTGCGCCATTGCAATGGCTAAGAAAATTTCTTGTTTGGTTTGTGCATCAAAATTAACATCATCATTTTGTTTAAATGATTTTTGTACTGATGGCAGTCCAGCAAACATAGGAAAACCTGCCGCTTGTTGGCCTTTAAGTACATTTGATGTTTTTATAAATTCTTTAAATTGTCCAGAATTTAAATAATTTGGATCTTGATTTGGATATTTTGCGGCTAGCCATTTAATATAAGCATCTGAAATTTTATTAGCACCTTTTAGACCCTGTGATCGTACTTTGCCCTGAATGGATTTATTATATGCAGTTTTACTAACTTTACCTGCAATCGCATTTCCTATATTTTTAGCACCCTGGGCCATTCTTGCACCAATGCCAAATTCTTTTTCAGTTATTACTTCGTCAATTCTCATATTAAATATCTCCTGCCAGTTATTTATCTCTTTTCTTATAACAAAGAAATAATTACAAGTACAACTATATAAAGAGGATAATATGAATTATGTATTAGCAGTTGCATTAGCAGACGAATTACAGGGTATACAAGGCAACTATAACACAATTATTACAGGTGTTGGTAAAATCAATGCCACACTCAAACTCACTGAGTATTTGACAAACAATCCAGATACTGAATTAGTAATTAACTATGGTACAGCAGGTGGCATTGACCCTAACATGAAGGGAATGTTGCACATTGGAAAATTTGTACAAGCAGATATGGATTGCAGAGCATTTGGTTTTGAACAATTCCAGACACCGTTTGAAACAAATACACATGAAATAATAGTTGACAACAAAGGGTTTACATGTTATACTCAAGATAAGTTTGCTACAACCAAACCAGATGGGTATTGTAATGTAGTTGATATGGAGGCGTATGCACTTGCAAAAGTGTGTATGCATTTTGATGTAAACTTTAAATGTATGAAGTTTATAAGCGACATCATTGGACAAGGAGATCAGACATCCGAATGGCAGGCGAATAAAGCATTAGGTGTTGAAATGTTTGAAAGTTCGCTTAAAGACTTAATTGGAGAAAAATAATGAACGATTTTGATAAAAACTTTCACATAAACTTTAGTCCACTATATTTTGCATTTGCATTTATGATGTTCATGCTATGGGCAAGTGAGGCGAAGGCCAGTGACATAGAAGAAGTTATAGTAGTTGCTCAACAAGAAAGAACAGTTGAAGCAGACCCAGTAATTAACAGTAGACTGGTCGATGCTATAATGCCTATTTTTACTTATAACCCAGGGGGTTATGGTGGCTTTATAGGATATAACGAACGTGGTGCTCAAACAGTACACACATCAGTTATAGTAAACGGTATACCTGCTAACGACCCAGGAGCAAGTTGGTATGACTTTGGACATGACTTTGCCAGTGGACAAAGTGTAAAAGTTGTTACTGGTGCTAACGGTGTGCTGTATGGCAGTGGCAGTATTGCTGGTACTGTATTAATACAAGACACAATAGAACACGGACTCACTGTCAGAGGCGGCGATCAAAAATATCACAGAGTGGCCCCTATTGATCAATTAGAATTCAGTATGGTAGATGCCAGTATGGTCAGTGCTAGGAACGACAACGACGAAGAAGACAATTACAAAAATAAAACTGCTAGATTTAATGTTGACGCAGGTGACTTTACTATTGTAGGGAAATACTCTGAATACGAATACGATTACGACAACTGTTATGATTATGACTGGGGTCAAAGTAACGACTGCTTACAAGACGGAACAAGATATAACATTGCTATTCGAAATGATTTAATGACAATTGGTAGAAATTACAATACTGCTAATTATTTTACAGTAGAAGATCCTACATACAGCAACGAAAGTTATAGAGACTTTGTGAGATTTGGCGGTGATGCTAAACTCAGTAACAAGATAGAAATTGCTTACGGTATAGATGCTGAAAAAATTTATTACAATACTAACAGTTGGCAGAACATAGAAGGCACCATGGTTGTGGAAACAGAAATCACAGAACCAGGTATATGGTATGCAGAAGCCGACACAAACAAAGTCAGACCAATGTGGACAGGTATCTATATTGGTACTGGTGAATTCAATAGCGAAACTGTTGGCGATGGTGTTTTCACACTCACCGAAGTCAAAGAAAAATACACGGATGAGAATGCCGGTGCTTACTTTACAGTAAACGCAGACTTTATTTTCAGTTACAACTTTGGATTTAGAGTAGGCAATGACGATCAAAATGCTTACCGATTTGGTATAGAAAATGGTCCATGGTTCTTTAACATGGGCGACAGTTTTAGAAAACCTAACTTATATGAATTAAATGGCGACGGATTTGTAACAGGCAATCCAAACTTACTGCCTGAACAAGGAGTTGGTTACGAACTCGGCTACGGTGCTATTAGTATATTTAGATACGAATTTGAAGAATCAATTGAGTATGTGCCAAGTGTTACCACAGACTTCACAACCACAAGCATAGTTTTTGATGCTGAAGCAACTTTAAATCAAATAGGAACAAATCCTGAGGCACCGGACCCAACTTATGTTTCGTGTGTGTTAAATCCAAACTGGACTGCCAACGACGAAGCAACATTTGAACTGCCTGGGTGCATATATAAAACTGTGTCTACTGTTAATCAAATATATACTGCTCCTACATACAGTAACACAGGCGAATATGTTACACAAGGAATTAGATTTAATAATGTGTTTGGACCTGTTACTGTAAACCTAAAATGGACTGACACAGAACAACCACGTGTGCCTGAATATGCCGGAGCAATTACAGTGAATCAAAACTTCAAAGGGGTTGACTTTAGATTACATTATGCTGTAAACTTAAATCGTAAACCAGGTGAATGGGATTTTATCGAAGATGAATATCTTGAAGACTTAGAAAGACTGGATATTAATATCACTAAAAGGTTTGCAAATGGTGTAACACTTTCTTTGAACGTGGAAAATCTCACAGACGAAGTTGTTGAAGTTGTGCCGTTTTACAATAGCACACAAAGACAAACAACACTAGTGTTAGATTACAAATGGTAAAAATATCATATTTTGATTTCATAAAGCAAGTTTTATAGTAAATACAAGTATATCATTTAACAACATAGGACCAAAATGAAAACTGATAGAATTATTAAAAAAATAGTTTCTACATTCAAAGAATTAGAAGCAAAAGCAGACGATCTTAATAACGCATCTGGCGTAACCTTTATACACCCGTTGATGCAAAGAGATAGACGAGGCAAGTTTGATAGTTTGGGATTTTATAATTCTAAAACAAAAAAATATGCAATCGTTTTTATTATAGATTATATTGCAAGAACAGTAGATAACATACCTGAGTTAGACGAAATGAGAAGCGTCGTAGTCAGCAAATGACCGATACAGTAACAAAAAAATTCACTAACAACACTTTAGAAGAAGAATTAAGAACTATGCTTGTTGAAAAAAATAACGAGTGTAACAATCTAAGAAGTCGAATTGAAATGTTAGAAAAGTCTGTTGCAGAAGAGCAAGAGCAAAAGTACAGAGCATTAATAAAAGCGGCTGACTTACAAAGCGAGTTGAATAAACTTAAATTAAAGTAAATAAATTTGCTTCGGCACTTCTTCTATTAAATAGAAATGTACTGATACCCATAGAGGCCTTTAATGGTATTTCTGCAAACTCCATAAAATATGTAGCACACTGATAGTCACCACTATTTAAACATTTGACTATTTTGCTAGTTGTGAATTTTTCATTACCTATATCAAATGCCAATGATAATAATGCTGTAAACTGATTATTATTTACAGGTACTTTGATTTTATCAGCAACAATATTAAATGCAATTTGTAAATCCAAAGAAAGCAATCTGTTAATTAATTCTGGTCTAGCACCGTTAACTAAACTGTAAACGTAAAAATTATTTTGTTCATCATAAACTGCAATAGAACGATTTGCTCTTGCGTAATCTATAACTCCATTTCTTATAAGCATTGTTCCTTTTAGAAAAGGATGATTTTTTCTTATGATTTTTGCAACATCAGGATGATCCAATTTTAGCATAGTCGAATCATTAAATGCCAAAAGCATATTAGATATCTCTGCTTCTTGTAACTTATGTCCTATGCCTATTACTGTTTCATTGCCAACTTGCGTGGGTGTTATACTTGAAGGATAATTTGTCTTGATAAACTCTCTTGCTTTTTTTAATACAATATTAGGTATGATGTTATTTGTATAATTAAAAACAGGAACGGTGTCTCTGGTTTTTTTGTAAGATGCTATTTTATAATCATTGCCTTCAAAATACTGACCTTCAAAATATGCATCTGGAGTGCAATAGTTTAAAGGAACTGTGTCGCTAGAGTCGAGTTGGCCTATTACTAAATCATCAATGTATGCCATTATTTGTTCCTGCGTGAAGGACTTGGCTCTATGCCAGGCCATCTAGTAATAATTGTGTTGATTTTTTTATCAAATAACAATAACGGTGTTAATGGACTTCTGCCCTGTTCTGCTCTTTTGGGATAACCACCTGATAGTATTCCTGCTAGTTCAAACGACAATAATGTATTTGTTGTGGTTGTTGTGTCAATACCTGTAAGATTTGGCACAACTGGTAAAGGTGGTAGAGTAGGTAATGTTGTTGTTTGTATATCAACTGTGCCACCTGCATTTACATAAGTGTTTGTTGTACCTAATATATGTGTATGGGTAGTAGAAAAAATATCTACGTCGCCCATTGATTTTATTTGTAGTGTGGGTTCTGATGGTGGATTATTAGCAGATGCCGGTGCGGCTATTTCTACCTGTGTTCCTGCCATGTGTACTTTGTTATCGCCAAATAATTGCAAACTACCTGGCATTGTGGTGCCAGAAGTTGTAAATAATCTAGGCCTTGCTTCTATGCTGATAGCATTAGAATACATATTAATATCTTTTACGCCTTCAATGTTTACACTACCATTATTCAACACATCTTGATATTTTGGATTTAGGTAGGCTAACTCCTCTATATCTACCACACCTTTTTCTGTTTCTTCTCTATCTTCAGGGTGTGGATAGTTGTTAGCGGCTTTGATATTAACATTTTGTCCTGCTTCTATGTTTACATTTTTGTCTGCTCTGAGATTCATATCACCAGATGTTCTGACATTGTAACTGCCTGTACCGTAAATGTCTATGTTACCGTCAGCATCTATTTCTATGTGGCCAGTACCTGATTTATTTGATATGTATATTAAATTTTCTGCATCGTTGAGAACAATTTGATTTCCGCCACCGGTACGAATTCTTATGTGCGGGTTATCATTGTTATCATCCATTACTAATTGATGCCCTGGATGTCTTCTTCTTGGATCTTTAGGATTCTTAGGTCCAGGTGTTAAAATACCATATACCTCACTTGCTCCTTCTCTTCTTGCTCCACTGGTGCTTTGCCCTCGTATAAAGTCATCGATCAATCCTTGTGAGAACAACACACTTTCTAATTCATGCATTGGTCTGCTGTCTGCTTTGACTTTTATGTTTTTAACAGAGCCTGTATATTCCACATTGTGATCTTTGATATTAGAATTCATATTGGCTTCATTTACTGGTGTGACTCCGCCAACGGATTTACCTGCTGGTATACCTGGCACCATGAAGTTTCGTTGTTGTTGGAAAAAACAACCTAACACAATAGCAACCTTTGATTTGGTGTTATCGTCTATGGAAAATCCTACCACCACTTGGTTCTCTGGATCAGGTGGTCTCATCCACATTCCATAACTGGTCTGACTGACTTCTGGAGAATCCTTGCTGTCTACTCCCGTAGGGGGAGTTGCTCCAGCAAATGGTGATGCCCACTTACATTGAAATAATGCATCAGCACTTGCATCTGTGCCTGTTATTTCAGGAATGTGTACCCACATGTATCCATTTCTTGTGGGATCGTCTGTGCTTTTTACTGTGCCAATGTACAATGTACCACCTGAACTAACAGCACTATCGACTTTGTTTTTATATTTTGATGGTATCATAAGTCTATTTATTACGTCCCTGGATCAAATGCAGGGTTGTTTCCGCCGCCGGCTTGGCCGCCTGTGTTACTAGGTCTCACACCTCTAACACCTGTGCCAGGTATTATTCCATTTGGGGTTCCTAGACCTTCAAACCTGTTTTCCAAAAGATTTGACAGTGATGCATTTACATCAGTGGCTATGGCAACGGGATTATTTTCTATTTTTTCAGTGTTCTCTTCTGCTTTTTCTTCTGCTATTTCTTCTGCTTTTTCTTTTCTTAATTCCACTATGGGTAGTTGTCCTTTATATACTTGCTTTAATGCATTTAATGTTTGTGTAAACTTTCCTCCTGCAAATTGGTGTTGTACTTGATATACTTGAAACTGCCCAGAAAATGATTTATTCATGCTGAGATCTGTTATTTCACCAGTGTGCGTATTTTGGTCATCGCTCCACATGTCATATTCTCTGGGAAATAGATATGCAAAAAAGAAACTGACTTCCCCTATTCCATATGGAGCGGTATTTGTTTCTTTGGCTGTGTTTCTTACTGCACCAATATCATTTTCTAAATCTCCTAAAAATTGCTTGCCTTGTGTCATAGTATATTGTTTATTTTTAATACTGTCAATTGGCATTCCTAACCAGTATGGATCTCCTTTGATTTCTAGACTGGTTTTAACCATGTATGGTGCACCTACTGTAGAATTAGATAACATGGTGCTGAAAATACTTCTGTTTGCAAATTTTGATGCTGGACCTACTAATCCTGTTTCACGATTTAAGACACCACTATAACTTGTATCTGCTACACCAAGAGGTTTAGGCTGAAATGTGCTAGGGTCCACGTCAATCATATAACTGTTATTATCAAATTCAAACTCTTCCATGTAGGTATTTTCTATGGTACTTACTGATTGAGTAACAGTTGATCCTCCAGGATTAAAACCAGGTGGAGTACTGTCGGTATTAGTATCTACAGCATCGGATGTGTACTTGTCTGTTGCTTTTTTGGCTTCATCAAGTAATGCATTTGTGTTGATCCCAAACTGGTCAATGCCCAGGTCCCCAGTTGTAGATTCTATCTTGTCAATGAAATCATTTATACCTGCACCTATGGCACTCAATTTACTGTCAATGACATCAAACGGTGTGAATGCCTTAGACATAATTTTGCTTATTTGTTCATCTATTGTTTCGCTGATTGCTCCTTGTATTTTTTCTTGCAATTCTGTTATAGAATTAGTTAATGTAGATACCTCATCAGTTAAATTTGTTACACTCTCTAATTTTTGTAAAACTGCTACTGGCGAACTTGGTAACCTTGCGTTCACCATTCTTACTTTGCCAACCTTACTTGATATGCCGTCTGGTTTATTGCCTTTGGCAAGTGCCGCTAAATCTTGTGTGATTGTTATTGGTAACATTGCCAATGATGTGATTGTTGATTTTAACTCTGTTGCTATTTTGGCAAATTTATCCAATATCTCTTTTTCTGTTGCTGGATTGTCCCCAGCCTCTTTTTTGTCTGTTTTATCTATTGCCTTATTGCTTGGGGCCGCGGCTGGTGATAGTGTATAATTTGATTGCTTGCCTCCTTTACCTGGAAATAAATACCTAACGCCATATTCCTGTTTTAAATCAACATCAATTATTTGATCATTTAGACCAGTATATGTATATGCATAAAATTTTGATACATCTCTGTCTTGGGCGGCTTTAGTAATCTTATCGTTATACTTGTTGTCTTCTATATTTAACTCTGCAGGATCTATCACAATCGCAGAATCTAACTTACCTGTTAAATTATAAGTGTATGTTAATGCAAGTTTATTATCAGACTTAAAAGATTTACCATCCCATTCTGTAGTTACATAAACATCAGGAACTAGATATTGCGTCTTGTCCTCATTCAAAGTTTTTGGATCAAACTCCGAACTTTCAGGAGCCACATCATATCTGCCACAATGTTTACAAAAGTCAGAATTAAGGCTTGCCAGTGATATCATTACATCTTCGACCTTTGTGTTTTTGGGTATATTAACTGTTATAGTCTTACCAGAGTTTCCGTCATTTCCTGTATCGGCCTGTCCGCTTTGATCTTTTTCTTTTACTTGCGAAATAGTACTTTCATTGGTATTTGGTTTTATTTTTTTAATATCTAGGTTTCCAGTATAATCATCATCAATTTTAAGTACCTCAAATATATCTTTCAATCCAGGCATTCCATGACTTGCTAATTTATATACTCCTATATCAAAACTTGGTTTTTTGTTATCACTGCTTTCGCTCTTTTGTGTTTGTATTGATTGTTGTTTATCTTTCATTTGTTTAGAAAAATCAGCCAATAGTTCGTTGACTGTTGAACCGGATATCGTTAATTCTTCGGGTGCTGTTTCAACTGTGGTATCTGCCACAGGAGCAAAGTTATGTATAGGCACACATCTAACTTCGTAAGTTGTGCCTTGTTTTGCTCCATCCATCTCAAAGTCTATTAGTCGTATAGGATATGCATTGTGATAAAATACTTCACCTAACTCGGCACTCTCACTACTATTTTCAAAATTGTCTTTTTGTCCGATTAATTCTATTTCCAATAACAAAGGCATTTGTTGTATAGGCGGATTTTTTGCTAGGTTAAGATCTTTGTTTAATTCATACATTGTCCTATTCAGCAAATCAATAAACGACATGCCAAACGGCTCTAACAACGAAAAACTTAAAACAAATGGATAAATTCTGTTCCCTCGTAAATTTTTAGGAGCAGTTTTACTCACAACAGATGATATCTGCAAATTGTCTATTTGAAATTTTGTTACACCAGTTTGTGCTATGATGATTCTGGCGCCACCTGAACCGCCCTTACCTACATTAAGATCCAAATTCACTTGAGGATTTTGATGAAACGAAAAGGGCAACATACTTAAAGTTAATTTGTATGTATACGAATAGTACGAATCAACAGTATTGTCTACGATATTCTGTCTAACACCGTCTGGAATAAATCTTTTTAGATACTCCCCTGCATCTGGTCCTTGAGTTTCTTGAGCCATATTAATTACCGCTTACTTGAACTGCTCGGTCTCTGCTAATTAGCCTTATCACTTTGCCTTCAGAGAAATCTGTTAATGGATCTTTGATAATTTCCAAGTTACTTAATGCTAATACCCACCATAATTCTGGAGTACCAAATTTATCATTTGCTAATAAGTCTGGCCTGTTAGCATACTTTTTTGTGATTAAGAATTTTTTATCTGTTAAAGATTTTTCAATTGCAGGTAAGTTCATGTAATTCAGTCCTGTATAAAAAGACATATTACTTGCGTTTTTTAAAAAACTATTTTTGTTGTATTGCGCCATTAAATAAATCCTATATTTTTGCCCTGTCGCATTGCATCTAGATTAAATCCTCGTCTTATTCTTCTTGGAGAATACTGCGGTAAGCATGTTATTGTCATATCTATATCTGTAGGTACATAAGTCACAGAAGCACTACCTCCTTCGGAATCTTCTGATTTAAATGCACTAACATGAAATTTATTGCTGGCAATTCTCGGATGAGCGACTGGAATATAATCTACATTGTTAACCATTATATAGTTGACGTCATTAATAACAACTGGTACTCGGTCAAAACCGTGCGGTCCTAAATAACTGAATTCTAATACCGGTGGCGGTCTGCCAACTTTGTCGTTTGTTACTGCCATTTCACCAAATTGTGCTTTGGTAGATACTTTTAAAAATTGCATCATTGCTAAAAGATATCTGGCTTCTTCTTGGTTTGTACACGAGTATTGCACCTGTATGGGTAAAGTAGGAGGAGTACTGCTCATATATGTGTGCAACGGATAATTTGATCCTTGGAATGTTTGTGTATCATATGTGGCCGCATACGCAATAAACATACTTGGTTGGTATTGAAAAACAATTCCTCTGTCCTGCTTTAGTGGAAACATCATGTCGTCCTCTTTGTCTTCGTCTTCCTTTCCAAAAAACTCGTCAACATTGGCTCGCATAACCTGTAGCCGTGCTCTCCAATCAATATCTAAAGTTTTGTTCTTTCCTATTTCACTTGTAGCCATTATATCTCCTAATGTAATATGTATTTATCGATATCAATAAAGTAGCCGTTATTGGCCAGAAATGGATAATTATACTTGACAACTAAAAATTTTAATGTATAATAAAGGCTATTACAAAAGGAGATACAATGCCAGCAAAAGTGAAATACTTAAATAACAAAGATTTACTTAAACAGATACATCTAAGCAAGATGTCTTTCTGTTGGGTTAAGTCACCACAGTATGATTATCCTGACGTTATAATTGATTCTAATGATAGTATCACCGATGAAGTTATACTGACTGCAAAGAAAAATCAAGCAGGAAAAATAAAAGATTTAGCATATCAACAAGCGGTTGCTAATTACGACGGACCTGCAAACAAAAAGCCTAGACAAAAAGATTTTTTAGTTGAGCCTGAATCCATACCTGATGAAGATATAACTGTTAGAAAAATGACGTTTGAACACATTCCATTAGAGCCAGGCAGAAAAAAGAATCCTAGAAACGAGTCAGAAACTAAATCAAAGTGCAACTTTCCGCCATTTAAACATTATGGATTAATAAATGGTACATGGGAAGAGGTTGCCAGGAGCCACTGGAAAGGTGGTCCTAAGAGCGGAAAGTTCTGTGTTGACCATGGCAGTATCACAAATGAGTTAGGCAAAATGTATTTAAAACTCGTAGAAAGGTATAGTCAAAGATCAAACTGGCGTGGTTATACTTATGTAGATGAAATGCGTGGACAAGCATTATTACAACTTGCAATGATTGGATTACAGTTCAATGAAGCAAAATCAGATAATCCGTTTGCATATTATACTGCCGCAATTACAAACAGTTTTACAAGAGTGTTAAACATAGAAAAGAAAAATCAAAACATCAGAGACGATATTTTGATCGACTCTGGGCACTTACCGAGTTATGGCAGACAGATTCAGCATGAAAATGAGATGAAGGCTTTGAGAGACGAAGCAGATAGTACTGAATCGGATGCTTAACTATGGCAGATAATTTATTCAATAAAGCCGCGGTCTTTACAGACATACATTACGGCTTGAAACAAAACAGTCATCAACATTTAAAAGATTGTAATAATTTTGTTGATTGGTTTATCACAGAAGCGAAATTACGAGAAGCAGAAACATGCTTCTTTTTAGGCGACTGGCATCATCATAGAGCAAGTGTAAATGTTGCAACACTTAATGCAAGTTGGAAAGACCTTAAAAAATTAAATGACGCATTTGACAAAGTGTATTTTATCACAGGTAACCACGATTTATATTACAGAGACAAACGTGAACTCAACAGTATGGAGTTTGCCAGAGACTTAGATAACTTTGTTATGGTTGATGAGTTATTTGAAGAAGGCAACGTTGGTATTGTACCGTGGCTAGTTGAAAACGAATACAAAAAAGTTGCAAAGATGAAATGCAAATACATGTTTGGTCATTTTGAATTGCCTTTCTTTAAAATGAATGCAATGATTGAGATGCCTGACCATGGTGGCATAAATGCATCTATGTTGCGTAATCCAGATTATGTATTTACAGGACACTTCCACAAAAGGCAATATGACGAAAACATACATTACATAGGTAATGCATTTCCACATAATTACGCAGATGCAGGAGACAACGACAGAGGCTATATGTATCTTGAATGGGACAAGGAGCCTGTGTATGTTAATTGGCCTGAGTGTCCTAAGTATGTTACTTGCGGACTTGTTGAATTAATAGATGATCCTGCAAAATATCTAGATGCATACACTTATGCTAGAATCAAATTAGATGTTGACATCAGTTATGAAGAAGCAACGTTTATCAAAGAAAACTTTATGGACAAATACAAGTGTAGAGAAATACAACTTGTACCAATAAAAGAAGTCGAAGAAGAATACGAAGCCGGCGAAATATCATTTGAAAGTGTTGAACAAATTGTTATTAGCCAATTACAAACCATAGAAAGTAATACAATTAACACAGAAAAGTTAATTGACATTTACCAAAATTTATAATATATGCTTAAATTAAAAAACATCAGTGTAAAGAATTTCATGAGTGTTGGAAACAACGTTCAAGGTGTACGTTTCGACGACAAAAACTTAACACTAGTTCTAGGTAATAACTTAGACTTAGGTGGTGACGGTAGCAGAAATGGTACAGGTAAAACTACTATTATCAATGCACTCAGTTATGCATTATATGGCGAAGCATTAACAAACATCAGACGTGATAACCTTATCAACAAAACAAACGGTAAGGGCATGATTGTTAGTGTGGACTTTGAACTTAATGGTGTTGAATACCGTATAGAAAGAGGTAGGCGTCCTAATGTGTTACGTTTCTTTGTTAACGGCACAGAAACCGAAGACCAAGAACAACAAGGCGACAGCAGAGAAACACAAAAACACATAGAAAAAATAATTGGTTTTAGTCATGAAATGTTCAAACACATTGTTGCACTAAACACATACACTGAACCTTTCTTGGGTATGAAAAATAACGATCAGCGAGACATGATCGAGCAACTGCTTGGTATACAGGAATTATCAGAAAAAGCAGAAACACTCAAAGAAAAAATGAAGGACACTAGAGACAGTATCAAAGAAGAAGAAATTCGTATTAATGCTATCAAAGATGGCAATACTCGAATGGAAAAGAATATCAAAGAAATAGAAAGCCGCAGTAAGGCTTGGGAAGCCAATAAGAAAGCCAAACTATCTGAAATGGCTGATGCATTAGAAGAATTAAATGAACTAGATGTAGATGATGAGATAGCAAAACACAACACACTTGTCGAAATAAAAGATCACGAAGCAAACTTAAATGTCCTAGTAAGTAATATAACTAACACAGAAAACAGCATTAAAAGAAGTAATACTAAACTGCAAACACTAGAAGCAAATCTATTAAAGGCAAAAGAAGGTGTATGCCCTGCATGTGGGCAAGATACAGCACATTTAGACACACACGAAGAATATACGGCCGATTTAAACACCGAAATAACAGAAGAAAAGACATATTACGACACACTTGTCACTAAAGAAAAAGAGTTAAAAACAGGCGTAGAAATGCTAGGCCCTGTTCAAGAACGCCCTAAAACCTTCTATAGAACATTAGAAGAGGCCCTTACACACAGAAATAATGTGGATAATTTAATACAAAGTATCACAGACAAGAGCAATGAAGAAAATCCTTATGTAGAACAAATAGAATCTATGAAGGAAACAGGAATACAAGAAGTCAGTTGGGATATTATTAACGAACTTACAGCACTAAAAGATCATCAAGAATTCTTATATAAATTGCTTACCAGCAAGGACAGTTTTATCCGTAGACGTATTATTGATCAAAACATTGCTTACTTGAATCACAGACTAGCACACTACTTGAATGCTATTGGCTTGCCGCATGATGTTAAGTTTAACAGTGACCTCAGTGTAGAAATAACTGAGTATGGCAGAGACTTAGACTTTGATAATTTAAGTAGGGGTGAACGTAACAGACTTATACTGAGTTTGAGTTGGGCATTCAGAGACATATATGAAAGTCTTAATCACCCAATGAACTTCTTGTGTATTGACGAACTTATTGACAGTGGCTTAGATGGTGTTGGTGTAGAAAATGCATTAGGCATACTCAAGAAAATGAGCAGAGAGCAAAACAAAAACATCATGCTAATATCACACAGAGAAGAACTTAGTGGTAGAGTAAATGATGTGCTGTATGTAATCAAAGAAGGTGGCTTCACCAGTTACAATACAGACACAGAATATGTAGGAACTTAATGAGCGACTGGACCTATAACGGAGAAGTAATAGACAACTTACCAGAGGATTGCGAGGCCATTGTATATCTAATCACTAACAAACAAAACGGCATGAAATATGTTGGCAAAAAATTAGCCAAACGTAAAGTTACTCGTCCTCCGCTCAAAGGCAAAAAGAACAAAAGACGCAGTACAAAAGAAAGCGACTGGAGAGACTATTGGGGTAGTTCAGATCACCTACAAGCAGATGTAGAAAAATTAGGTGAAGATCAATTCACCAGAGAAATACTTTACTTCTGTGCCAGCAGAGGCATAGCCAGTTACTTAGAAGCCAGAGAGCAATTTGAAAGAGAAGTGTTGCTCACAGACGATTACTACAACGGAATCATCAACGTTCGCATAGGTGGTTCAAAAATACTCAAAGAAAACGTCAAGCCGCGATAACTATTTAACGAACAGACCAAGGCACAACATCACGGCACACCCGGCACACACATAGGTCCATGCACCACCCCATCGAGGCTATTAATATCGATTTCCCTGACAATCCGGCAATGGAAACACCCGGTGCGAGATTCTGGAATGTATGGCGTTAAATGAAATACAGACAAACGACAAACAGTATTAAATGATCAGGCTCTGAGAAAAGCAACCTGCAGTCAATATAACTGAACTCTACCAGGTTATATTGGTTTCCGTGAGATTCGTGACAGTAGTGTATGAGGGGATAAGGCTCACCACCTCTTTATAGCACCTGGGTTAGAGATGACGATGCATCACATGATGACACCTCATTGATTCACCTGTAGTAGGTGAATTATGACTCAACATACATGATAACTTCTTTATTAAAAAAATTGCAAACAAAAACTGAAATGAACGAAGTGAATGAAGTTTGCAGTTGGCAAAGACACGAAGTGTCTATAAACATTAACACATAAATATTAACATGATACCAGTAGAAGATAATTGGTTACACATAAAGCATGAATTTCTTGAAGCATGTGATAACTTAAACAATAATAGTTTTATTGACAATCTCATGACTTTTAGAAACTTAGGATTGTTCAAACTTTTACTGGATAAAAAATACAACGGTTTATCAGGACACCCACAAGACTTTTTAGAATGTGTATTGGCTATAGCAGAGCATGATGTAACAGTTGCACATGAGTTTGCAAAGATAGGTAGTATGCCTTTTCTTATACAACAATTTTCGGAGCAAACAGCAGACCTGGTATACAAGGATTCCCCGGATGAAATCATAGTTAAAACAAACAGCGAAGCACCTGAGTATGCTGACTGGGTGATAAGAGAAGATGCCGGCAGTTATATGTTGGACAGAAACTATGAAAATTTTAAGCCGGAGCACTCTGTATCTTTCCGCGACCTCCTAGACCCACAGCATGATAATTACATATTAAGATTAAGTTGGTTTCAATTGTATAACAGAGTGTTAGTGTGCAGTCACTTAGGGGGCCTACAACGCATTATAAACGTCGCTATGCAACACAACACACATCATGGGTTCATTGGTATAGCGGCACAAGAACTCGATGCTATGCGTCTTGTAATGCACAGAAACATCAATCATGCATTACTGCATTTAAAACACAATGAACAAATACCAATGTTTGATCGCACCAAATATAAATTACAAGCAAGTGTAGTACCAGGCAATGTGATTAATTGTGTTTCAGAGTTTTGTTATCTTTCAGATGAAATTGAATCTATAGTAGATCAGTTAGAACAACTTGACTTAGAGCATTTGATTGACGAACACCATGACGGTGTTAACCACGTGGAGCAATTAAAAGGCAACAACAGTACCGACTTATTCCTCTGATGGCAATTCAGGTGCACTATCAGGTATCATTTCCTGTGTCATAACATCTTTGGATTTCTTGCCAGACTTGGCATCCATTAGAGTAGTAAATGATTCTAATAATACAGTTTGATCAGTAAGAGCAATATTCCATGCTGTTTCCCAAGGGATAGAACCTTCAGTATAGATAACAAAGTCAGCAATCGATTTGGTTATGCTGTTTCTGTCCTCTTCTAACGTTCCTAGGTAGTCCCTAATTTGCTCAGGTTCTGCTCTGCCTAGGAATTCAAGAAAAAACCGACTGGATCATAGTTTATGGATGTGGTATATTCGTGATTGCATTCATTACACAACATTGGTGCTTCTTTTACAACACCGCCATTGTTTATTTTGCTTACTGCATCATTTAATTCCATACCAATTTCTTTATCAACATTTTCTAAGAATTCTGAAATCATTACAGGGTCGGAAACTGTTTCGCCGTCTGGTATTGATATATGATTGATAGATTCCAATATTACACGATAGTTCATTTCACTTAAACGTTCCATTGCTTGTCCCAGTGACCTTAATTGCTCGTCGCTGTCATTGACATCAACGTTTCTAAAGTTTCTGTTTTGTTCTATAATGGTTTTAGCACTTTGAACTGTGTGAATATAGTTTGTTGGTGAAATATTTGCTATTAACCCGTTTGATAGATTAACGTCCTGTCGTGCAATAACTTCTTCTGCACTTTGAATTACCAAACTTAAATCTAAACTGTAATTGTTTTCTGCTTGGCATTCTGGACAGGTTCTCACAATTTCCATGTATTTTTCTTTGCTACTTGCTTGACGTATAGCAATAAGAATTGTTTCCATGTCCGGTGCTAATAGTTCTGCAGGTTTTTTTACATTGGGCACACAACTTTTTACTAACTTAATTACTGCATCGCCATTTAATAATGCATCTGGGTTTTTTGTTAGCAAATCATCTTTTGCTGTCATAGGATACACAGGCAGTTCGCCTACTTCAGGCATATCAACTACATCTGCACTATAATAATCAGTACCGCTGGGCAATGAAACATATAACTTGGGATTTCTATAGAAATCTGCTAATGGACTTGTGTTTTGTGTCATAATATCTCCAATATGTGATGTTTTAATAAAAACGATAAATATTAACTATCGAAGCATCACTAAATTTGTTAGTGTTATTTATCGATCATAAAATGCGTATATTACAGGAATTGAAATGGCAGACATTATAATTAACGGTCCAGAAGGTCAGAGTACTATAAACAACATACCTGCATGGGCCACTGCGGCTGGTCAAGTCAGTGTTGAGAATGTGCTGAAAGGCATGGCCAAAGAAACAACCAAAACCAGAACAATCCTTGAAATATTAGCAAGAGGCGGTAAACTAGATGACAAGAATCAAAAAGCAGTAAAAAAAGAAATTGAAACTCTGCAGAAAACTTTCAAAGACATTGACAAAAAACAAACCAGAAGAGACAAAGGGTCTACTCAAACAATAGATAAAGGATTAAAACATTTACAGGATCTACAGTCAGACGGTATCAGTCAACTTAACAAGTTGAATAAAAACATGACTGAAAACGATAAAAATCTAGATAAAATCTTAAACAATTTGAACAACAGTTCAACCGGATTAATGAGTATGGCAGGCATGGGTTCTAAGGCTGGATTTGCGTTAGGCTTTGCCTTTGATGCACTTAAGGCCACTGCCGGCGTATTGGGTTCCGCAATACTTACTGCCGCTAATTACATTAAAAATGAGTTTTTAGATGTGTTTAAATTTTATAATCAGGCGTTATCCGCAGGCACAGGCGGAATAGTTGGTTTAACACATCCTGTGGAAAATGTAGCCAGGGCGGCCAATTTAGCAGGAATGAGCCTTGAGGAATTTGGAGAATTTGCTCGAAGTAACAGTAAGATAATGAGAACACTAACTGCTAAAGGTTTTGGAGACTTGTATTCTAAAAGTTTAATTGCAAGTGGTGGATTATTAGAATTAGGATTTACGGCGGAAGATGCGTTAGGTTCTATGATGGCTGAATTAGAATATAGACGTAGGTTTGGTATGGTGATTCAGAATCAGGGTAACAACCTACAAAGCAGTTTCACAGAAAGTGTCAGAATGATTAGGCGATTTGCTCAAGCCGCCGGTATGTCTGAACAAGAACTTAGAGATGGTGCTGAGGTTCAAGAAGATTATGTAGATCAGATGAGAGCAACAGGTATTAAGTTAGGTGCTAATGGTGAAGCCATTGCTGATTCAACTAGAATAATATCAGCAGAATTAAAAGCGGCTGGATTAGAAGATTTGACAAATCCATTATTTGAAGCAATATCCAAAGGTTCTGCGGGTCTTTCCGCTGAAACAATGAATCTTATAACAGCATTCCCTGGTTTATATGAAAGCGTAGAACGATTGGCAAATGATTTTCAGACAACAGGTCAACTGCCAAAACGTGCAGGCAGAGAACTTGCACTACTACTCAGAAACCTATCCGCAGATGAACTTGCATATTCATCATCATTATTCACAGCCGGCGTAGATGGTGCGGCGGGTATACAAAACTTGGCCAAAAACATTGCAAAGTTAAGTGGCGAACAACTTGCAAAATTTGACGAAGCATTAGACACCTCAAGATTTAGTATGCTGAGTACATTTAATAAATTAGGATTTATTGTTAATCAGGGCACAGCAACCATAGGTGATTTTGGAAAAACTGTGTTAATGACAGCACTTGGTTTTGATAAAATGTCTGACAATACATATGACTTTAATGATAGTGTAGTATCATTATCTAACGGAATAACAGAATTGGTCGGCAATGTGTTTGGTAGAGAAACCGGGATATACAAGGCTTTTGAAAACTTCACAGAATACATGAATGTAATGTTTGGAGGTCAACAAGGCGATAGCAAAGAAGTATTTGAAAAAAAACTTGAAGAAGCCAGAACTGCATTTGTAGACAACATATCAGATTTTGCCATATCAATAGGCAATGACCTTAACAAAGAATTAGCAAATAACACATTGGCTAAAACTATAGGTAGATTTTTTGGCGATTTAATGGACGACATGGCAATTTCCATAAACAAGGCAACCAAGGGAATGCTTTTCAGTGACAAGGTTGGTGAAATTTATGCTCGCCAACTTATCAGTGGAAAAATAAGTGCTGGTCAGTACAATCAACAGGCAGGTCGTTATACCGAAGGCTTCTTCGGTAGTGAAGCAAATGTATTAACAAATCAAATGATCACAAGCAAAGTAAGAGGTGCTTACGAGACAACAGGAATTGGTCAAAACTTATCTAGAAGAGCCGGCAGAGATACATCGACGATGTTCAAGGACATTACCTCGGGTTCAGATGAAATATTAGCAACCTTTGGAAAAGACTACCCAGGTTTAATAGATGCTATTACCGGTTCTTTGTACGATATAGATACAGATTTTGAAGACGACCTCTTTAGATTGTTTGATTTCGATAATAAAAAAGGCAGAACAGTAATGAAAAGTGATTTATCTGAAAAAGATAAAGCAAGAGCAGAAAGAATGCAAGAAATGATGCAACAAAGATATGAACAGGCTGTATCTATAAACGAGCAAGCCTATAATAGTTATGCCGCATTTTTAGAAAACGCAGATGCTAACAACATTAAGATAAATGGTGCTAAATATCTTGAAAAACTTGGGAAAGGCCTCAGTCTGGACGTGATTATGGATGATATAGTTATCGATGGTGCGTCTATCGGTGAAAGAAGTAATAGTGCCGCAGACCGATATCGAATAGAGCAATTTGCAAGATCATCACAAAATATCAGTGCAATGCAAGGATTCAATCCTGGACAATTTATAATGGGAAATGAATTAAATGCATTAATTCAAGAAACAATTGGTAGTAGTCCATTATCCAAAGTTGTTGGAGGAGAAGACGGAATTGATGGTGCGTATGTTTTCAATAGTGTTGGTAAAAATAGATCTAAGTATTTTAGTAAAGACAGTAATGCACTTGCTGATATGGAAGTATTAAATAAAGCACTCGTTGATAAAATAGTCGATGGTCTAACACTGGGTGAAACAACTTCATTATCCACAATGCTGGAAACAATGGAAAGGAGATATCCAAATCTCAATGCGGCAGACAAAGAATACATCAATCAAACAAAAGAACTAGTAGAGAAAGTTAGTGATTTAACTAACGAACTTTCCAAGTATGTTAAACAAGACGGAGCAGACGCCTCTTCCGGCGGCTAACCTTCATATACCCCAGCCATAACAATTAACTCGATTGACATCAAGAGATAAATATAGTATTATAACACATTAGAGATATTATATGAGTTGGAAAAAATTTTTTAATCCGGTAGAAAACAGCGGTTTACCGTCAGGTGTTAGAGGAACTGACGGAAAGGCAGATATGTATGCCAGTAGATACAGCAGTTGGCTACCAGAAGTTTACAGCGGATCACCTGATAGGGTCATGCGATATTATCAGTATGATGCAATGGATAGAGATTTAGAAATCAACGCCGCATTAGATATTATAGCAGAATTTTGTACGCAAGAAGAAGATACAAAATTACCATTTAAAATTGAGTATAATGATACTCCAAGTAATCCAGAAATCAAAGTTATACAACAAGGATTACAAAAATGGTGCAAACTCAACGAACTGCCAAGACGTATTTTTAAAATATTCCGTAGCACACTTAAATACGGAGACCAACTTTTTATTAGAGATCCAGAAACTAAAAAATTATATTGGGTAGATCCTTATCAAGTTGAAAAAGTGCTAGTTAACGAAAGCAATGGTAAAAAGATTGAACAATACTTTATTAAAAATCTAGATCTACATTTAAAAGATTTAGCGGCAACCAGTGTGTCACCTAATCAGGATAGACCATATGGTTCAGGTGCAATCATGAGTGACTACACCAACCCACAATCAAGTGCAGGTTTCAAAAGCAGTAGTTCAGGTTATGGCCCGGATGCCAATAATGCTATGCCAGTTGATGCTCAGCATGTATTACACATCAGCATGAGCGAAGGCATGGAAACAACTTGGCCTTTTGGTAACAGCATACTAGATCCTATTTTCAAAGTTTACAAACAAAAAGAATTATTAGAAGATGCAATTATTATCTATCGTGTACACAGAGCACCTGAAAGACGTGTGTTCTTTATTGACGTGGGCAACATGCCTCCTCATAAAGCACAACAATACTTAGAACGTGTTAAGTATGAAGTACAACAAAAACGTATACCTAACAAGTCACAAAGTGGTCAAAATATAGCAGACAGCAGTTACAATCCAATGAGTATGTTAGAAGACTACTTCTTTGCACAAACGGCAGATGGTAGAGGCAGTAAAGTTGACACACTACCAGGTGGTAGTAACTTAGGAGAAATTGATGACCTCAAGTTTTTCAACAACAAACTGATTAGAGGTTTGCGTATACCTAGCAGTTACTTGCCAACAGGACCAGACGATGGGTCAGCACCTTACAATGATGGTAAGGTGGGTGTTGCATACATACAGGAATATAGATTTGCCAAATACTGTGAAAGACTGCAAAGACAGATAATCAAAAGTCTCAATGATGAATTCAAAATTTATTTAAAAGCAAGTGGTGTTGAAGTAGACAACAGTTTATTTGATATAACATTTGGCGAACCACAGAACTTCAGTTCTTATAGAGAACTAGAATTAGATCAAGCAAGAACACAACTGTTTGGTACACTAGAAGGCATACCTTACTTGTCTACACAGTTCAAACTTGCTAAGTACTTAGGATTAAGCGAAGACGAAATCAGAAGAAACGAATTACTGTGGGCAGAAGAAAACGCATTTGATGTTGATGCTGTAGATGATACAACATCAGCAGACTTACGTCAAGTAGGTGTAAGACCGCAATCAGGTAGTGATGTTACTACTGCACCAATAGACATGGGACCAGTTGATGCTGGCGATGGCACTAGTGGACTAGACACATTAGGAGAACTTGGAGACGAAAGCGGAAACCCAGGAATATAATATGAAACTAAACGAATTTTACGAACCAGCCAAAGACACTATTAATCAAAGGCATAAAACTGATACTAGAAAAAAGATGCTTAGTTTGGAAGAACTTGGCAAATTGAGAAAGATCAGAGAACTCAAAAAAGCAGAAGCAGAAAGTCATAAAAAACTTGCTTCAGTGATGTATGCCAAACCAGTTGATGGTGGCGGAGCAGGCGGCTTAATATAATTTAATGAAGACCCTTGTAGTTTGCGGTTGCAGTTGGAGTTGCCGCGATCCACTATATCCCAATTTTGAATTCGGTTATCTAGTAGCAAAACACCTAGGCTACAATTACATCAACTTAGCACGATGCGGTATGAGTAACTTTGGTATTCGTACACAGATTGACTATGCACTAAAACACTTACAACCAGATTTAATGATCATTAATGCAACTGGTGTAAACAGATTTGAAATACTCAAAGAACTAGATAACACTTACGATCATAACAAAGCATATGATCAAATTTGCTTTGGCGAGTTTGACTGGGATCACTTTGATCACGAGCACCATATAAACTATGGCAAAACATATGATCCTCAAATTTGGTGCGACAGCATTTACACAGTTATAAGTCAAGAAGCAAGACGTTATCAAGACATTGATGAAGACAGAGTAAATGCACTAAAGGACTATGCATACTATGTGTTTGATGAAAACATAAAAGCACACAATGATTACTATGTGTTGCAAAGTGGTTTACTGAGTATATTAAATCATAATGTGCCGTTTTTATTCTCCCCAAATACCTTCGAATTTAGCGAATTTGATAAAACGGGTTTGATAGAAGACCATCACCAAATAGGCAGTTTTAATTGGGACTTCGTTCCTGATAAATACTTGTTACAAAATGGTGCTGGGTACTATGCTCAGTTTAATCCTAAACACTTAGACGAGCAAGGAAACGAAACTACACATTACCCAGTAAGCAATCATAACTCACCATACGCACATAGAAAGTATGCAGATCACATCATAGAGGTAGTAAATAACAGGTCTTTATAACTTGTTATAACTAAAATACCTCAAAAAAACACCGTTTTTTACATAAAACACTACATTACTATTAAATACAATTACGATATATCAGGTATAGCCTGAGTTTAAAGGAGAAATTACGATGTCAGATAATAAAAGTGTTTTAGAACAAGTACTGGAACATCTTTTAGCAGAGGACGATGCTCAGGCCAAAGACCTGTTACACAGTTTTATGGTAGAGAAGTCCAGAGAGATTTATGAAGATCTCTTAGATAAAGATGCTCTAGAAGAAGCAATCGACAACGAAGTTGTTGAAGAAGAATCTGAATCTGAAGACGAAGCAGTTGAAGAGGCTGAAGAGTCTGAGGAAGAGGCTGTTGAAGAAACAGTTGCAGGTTCACCAAGTGAAGACTTCTACGACGAAGTAGAAGCAGACGTTCATGCAGATGAATCAGGTGTTAACGAAGAAGAAGACGAAATCGAAGACGAAATGGAACCAGAAATGGAAATTGATGGTGAAGAAGAGTCCGAAGAAGAAGTCGAAGACAGAGTTGACGATTTAGAAGCACAACTAGATGAACTAAAAGCAGAATTCGAAAAGTTAATGTCAGATGACGAAGGCGAAGAAGAAATTGAAGATGCTGAGGACGAATTAGCAGACGAAATGGAAATGGAATCTTTTGAAGAAGAAATTGACTTAGATGAAGAAGTTGAAGAAGAACTAGAAGAAGCAACTAACTTCAGTAAAAATCAATCTGCTAAAAATGACTCAAGTGCAGACCACGATGCATCACCTAAGTTTCCAAAGAAAGAAAATTTCGGAACAGACGAAAAAGAACTTTTTGGTAAAGACGGTGCAGAAGGTAAAAAAGGTGATTCAGCCAAAGACAATCCAGTAAGCGATAACATTGGCGAAAAACCAGCATCTGTTTCCCCAGCAAAAGTAAATGCTGAGAAATCAGAGAGTCCTATAGCAGGAAAAGTTAAGTAATTAAGGAGACATAATGTCAAGACAGTTATTCGAGTATTATAGTCCAGATAAAGCAAATATTGTAGTTGAATCATCTAATGATGGTAAAATTATGCATATGAGCGGACTGTTTATACAAGGCGAAGTCAAAAACCAGAACGGAAGAGTATATCCCAAAGAAGAAATACAGACGGCTGTAGAATCAATTGGTGGTAGAATTAAATCTGGTGAAACTGTTCTTGGTGAATTAGATCATCCAACAGAATTACAAATAAATTTAGATAGAGTTAGCCACATGATAACAGACATGCGGGTCGACGGAGCAGATGGATTCGGTAAACTTAAAATATTGGATACTCCAATGGGTAAGATTGCCGAAGCATTACTTAAAGGTGGCGCCAAATTAGGCGTTAGTAGTCGAGGCAGTGGCAACGTAAATGAAAGCGGTAGGGTAAGCGATTTTGATATAGTAACTGTTGACATCGTAGCACAACCAAGTGCCCCAGATGCCTACCCTAAAGCCATTTATGAAAGTTTATTTAATATGAGAGGCGGCGCTCAGATATTTGAAGCCGCTAGAGAAATAAAACAAAGTGACAGAAACGCACAAAAACACCTATCGCGTATGATTGAAAATTTCATACGTGAATTGGAACTCAAATAGGAGAAAGCACATGGCGGATACATTCGTAGAACTTCTTGAAAATGGTGACTTGTCTGAAGAGACAAGAATCAATATACAAGAAGCATGGGAAACACGCCTTGCTGAAGCAAGAGACGAAATTACTGCTGAATTGAGAGAAGAATTTGCACAGAGATTCGAACATGACAAAAGTCAAGTTGTAGAAGCAATGGACAAGTTTATTACTCAAAATTTAGAAGAAGAATTGAAAGAACTTGCAGAAGATAAGAAGGCAACTATTGCTGAAAGAGTTAATTATAAAAAAGCAGTTGGTTCACATACCGAACTGTTAAATAAATTCGTTTCAGAAACATTAGCCAACGAAATCAAGGAATTAAAAGAAGATAGAAATGCACAAAGTGATAACTTTGCTAAACTTGAAAACTTTGTACTTGAAGCAGTTGCTGATGAAATTCGTGAGTTCCACTCAGATAAGCGAGAACTAGCAGAGAAAAAAGTTCAGTTAGTTCGCGAAGGAAGAGAGCAACTTGCGGATGCTAAAAAACAATTTATTAGAAGAGCCGCAGAAAAAGTTGAATCAACTATTTCATCTGCTTTAAAAAGCGAAGTATCGCAATTTAAAGAAGATATTACTAAGGCTCGAGAAAATGAATTTGGCAGAAGAATATTTGAAGCAATGGCTGGTGAGTATGCTACTTCGTATTTAAATGAAAATACAGAAGTCAGAAAACTTAAATCTAAGATTACTGGATTAAAATCTAAAATCTCAGAAGCACAGGCTAAAGCAGAAAATAGTTCAGAGCAAAAGAAATTAGTTGAATCTAAATTGCGTATAGCAGAAGATAGATACAACAGAAACAATGTTATTAGTGACTTAATTGCACCTTTAAGTAGTAGCAAAAAAGAATTAATGACAGAACTTCTAGAATCAGTAAAAACAGAGAAACTTGAAGAATCATTTAACAAGTACCTTCCAAGTGTTATGAACGAAGAAGGTTCTGTAAGAACTAAGAAAGAAGTTATTAATGAATCAGTGAAGACAGAACACACTGGTAATAGATCGTTGGACGGACAAACCGGCTCCACCAATGAAGTTGACGTAGTCGAACTTGACGAAATCAGAAAACTAGCCGGACTTAAATATTAGGAGATTATAATGGCAGAAGCATTATTTGAATCAAATTGGTCCGCAACCAAGGACGCTCTTCTTGAGGGTTTACAGGGATCTAAAAAGTCTACAATGGACGTAATTTTAGAAAACGCAAAAACTCAATTACAAGAATCAGCGACAGCAGGGTCAACAATGGCAGGAAACGTTGCATCACTTAACAAAGTTATGCTACCATTGATTAGAAGGGTTATGCCTTCTTTGATCGCCAACGAATTACTTGGTGTGCAACCAATGAGTGGACCAGTAGGACAAATCCACACATTAAGGGTAAGATACGCAGAGTCTAAAGACTCAGTAACAGCAGGACAAGAGGCTTTAAGTCCTTTCGCATTAGCAACAGCATATTCAGGAACACCTGATGCAACTGCGGCAAGTGAAGGAACAGCGGGTAGCAAAATGTCTATTCAAATCCTCAAGCAAACAGTCGAAGCAAAAACAAGACGTCTATCAGCAAGATGGACTTTTGAAAGTGCTCAAGACGCCAACGCAATGCACGGTGTAGATGTTGAAGCAGAAATTATGCAGGCATTAGCACAAGAAATTGCAGTTGAAATCGACCAAGAGATGTTAGCAAAATTAAGAGCACTTGCTCCTACAGTTGACACTTTAGACTTCAACTCAGGAATCACAGGTACTCAAACATATATCGGTGAAAGACACGCAATCTTGGCAATTCTTATCAACAGAGTTGCAAACTTGATTGCCGCTAGAACAAGAAGAGGCGCAGGTAACTATGTTGTTGTAAGTCCACAGGCTTTAACAATACTACAATCTGCAACAACTTCAACATTTGTTAGAAGTACAGAAGGTCCTTTTGATGCTCCTACAAACTCTAAGTTTGTTGGTACATTAAACGGTACTGTTAAAGTATTTGTTGACAACTATGCGGCTGATGGAACAGCAGTACTAGTAGGATATAAAGGTTCATCTGAAACAGATGCTCCAGCATTCTACTGTCCTTACATTCCATTAATGAGCACAGGTCCAGTTATGGATCCAAGCACATTTGAACCAGTAGTGTCATTTATGACAAGATACGGTTACTTAGAACTTACTAACACAGCAAGTTCATTGGGTAACGCGGCTGACTACTTAGGTGAAATTGGACTTTCAAACGTCTCATTCAAGTAAGTATTAGTTTTACTTAAACGAATTAAGCACCTTCTTCGGAAGGTGCTTTTTTTTGTATCCTAAAAAAATGCCATAATCTGATAAATATGTTAAAGCAATGTTGCAATTGGAGTAATTAATGGCAGACAAAAAAGGTATATTTAGATCACCGGGTAATATAATATTTAATGCCCAATCAATCAGTGAAAGAGCAGATCAACTCAGAGTTGCAGATGACAGCATAATTGTCAACTATGATAGAACTGGTGCAACAGCAACCTTACAATTAAGTCAAACAACTGCAAATGCAACAATAACTTGGGACGGTACTGCATTAACAACGTCAGCACCTATCACAGGAGTATTAAATGTTGTAGATGCTGGTGGCGACGGAAGTGTTGCATACTCTGGTAATACATTAACATACACCGGTCCAAGTGCCGCAGAAGTACAAGCACATTTTTCAGCAAGTACAGGCTTAACATATAGTGCTGGCGTATACAACATTACAAATACAGCGGTAACAGCCGCAAGTTATGGTAGTGCTACAGCAATACCAACATTCACTGTAAATGCACAAGGACAATTAACAGCGGCCGCTGATGTAAACATAGCAATACCGGCCTCTCAGATAACAGATTTTTCAGAAGCAGTCGACGACAGAGTTGGCGCAATGGCTTCCGGTGGTACAGGCATAACAGCAGTTTATAACGATGTTGCTAACACACTTGTTTTTAATTTAGACAACACAGCAGTTACTCCTAATACATACGGAAGTGCAACAGGTGTAGGCACATTCACAGTTGATCAGCAAGGTAGAATAACAAGTGCATCAACAACAGCAATAGCAATACCGCATACGCAAGTTACAGATTTTGACACAGAAGTAAGAGCATTATTTGCCGGTACATCAGGTGAAATAGATTATAATAGCAGTAATGGTACATTTAGTTTACCTTCACAAATTACTCAAGCAACAGATTTTAGTACCGAATTAACAGCACCAACGTTAGCAAGTGCAGATAATAGTACAAAAGTAGCCACAACAGCATACGTTACTAATTTTGCACCAGGTACACTAGTAAGTGTAACAGGTGGCACAGGCATAACAACGTCACCGAATCCTATTACAAGTTCTGGTACAGTAAGCATCACTAACACAGCCGTTAGTGCAGGAAGTTATGGTAGTGCTACAGCAATACCGACTTATACTGTGAACGCACAAGGACAATTAACAACGGCGGCAGATGTAAGCATAGCAATACCAAGTTCACAAATTACAGATTTTAATAGTGCAGTTGGCACAAGAATAGATGCAGAATTAACTGGCGGTGATGGTATTGACTACACCGCAGGTGATATTGCTGTTGACACCACAGTTGTTAGAACTGTCGGCATTCAAACTATAGGTGGCGCAAAAACATTTACAGGTACTGTGGATTTAACAGGTACCGCAAGTACAACTGCAACTACTCAAAGTGCAAGTGATAATAGTACAAAAGTAGCCACAACAGCCTATGTAGAAACGGCTATTGCAAACTTACAAGGTGGTGCACCAGCAACACTAGATACATTAAATGAAATTGCAACAGCATTAGGTAACGATGCCGCACTTAATACAACATTAACAAATTCAATTGCCACAAAGGCACCACTAACAAGAAATTTAACAGCAGGTAACGGTCTAACAGGTGGCGGTGATTTAAATTCAGATAGAACATTTGATATTGTTGGAGCAGGCGGTGGTGGTATCACAGTTAATGCAGATAGTATTCAAGTAGATTCAACCGTACTTAGAAGAACAGGTGTCGCACAAACAGTAGAATCACAATTAACATTTGATTCCAGTGTAAGTCCTGTTATAAACAGCGGCGGTACATTAACAATCGGTAGCAGTATATACAAAGAAAATGATATTGAGTTTGACACAGGCGGTGATATATTCTTTGATACAGGAACAAATTTTAAAACTTCTATTAGAGCCGGCTCAGGAATATTAAGAGTTGAAGCAGAAGAGATTGTTTTTATTGATATTGCAAAAGGCAACACATTATCTAATTCAGGATTTGTAGTTAGAGATCAATTAAATGATGCTAATGCATCTACAAATGCAACACTATTAACAACCACTGAAAACGGTGGTATAGGTGTTAATCATTTATTATTAAAAGACATTACTAATGCAACTCAATATGCCACAGGTGCAGACGATGATTCGCAAACAAGTACAAATGTATTTGGTGATGGCGACACACCTGATAGTGTAATTTTTGCTAGAGATAGCGAAATATACGGTATTATAAATGGCACAGAATATCCATTAACAAACAGAGGCATATCAGGCTCAATTGAATCAGTAGCGGCAAGTGGAGAATCAGTATACGGTGGTTCTAGAACAGCAGGTGCAACAACATATCATAATTTTAGAAAAATTGCAGGAGGTACTGGTGTTACTGTATCACAATCAGCAAACGTTATCACTGTTACAAATTCAGATCTAGGTAGCAGTCAGAATATTATCAAAACAATAAATGCAGATTCTACATCTTATACAGCAACCACAAACACAGATACCTTTACAATAGCAGGCGGTACTAACATAACAACTTCTATCACTGGATCTCAACTAACAATTGACGCACCAAGTGATGCAACAACTAGAGCATTAATCAGTGCTAGTGCGCCAATATCGTATAATAACGGCACAGGTGTTATTAGTTGGAGCGGCGACACTGATGACGTATCAGAAGGTTCAACAAATTTATATTACACAGATGCAAGAGCCAGAGCGGCTATCAGTGTAAGTGGCGATTTAAGTTATAATAGTTCAACAGGTGAAATCAGTTTCACAAACGATGCAGGCGACATTGAGAGCGTAGGTGCTGGAAACGGTTTAACAGGTGGTGGTACAAGTGGTGCTGTTACATTAAACGTTGGTAGCGGTGACGGTATTACAGTAAATGCAGACGATATTGCAGTAGACAGCACAGTTGTTAGAACTAGTGGGTCACAAACAGTTGGCGGTGCTAAAACATTTAGTGCAAGTGCAACATTTAATAACAGTATTGTAGGCCCTGGTTCAACAGTATTATTTGATGCAAGTGGTAAATTACAAGCAGGTGCATTAAGTACTAGAAGCACATCAGATTTAAGTGAAGGTACAAATTTATATTACACCAATGCCAGAGTAGATACTCATCTTAACACTGGTTCAGCAAACTCATCTGAAGTATTGAGTTGGAATGGTTCAGACTATGACTGGGTACCTGCAGACAGCGGCCCAACTGGACCAACAGGTGATAAAGGACAAAAAGGTGATACAGGTGCTCAAGGACCTCAAGGAGCAACAGGACCTCAAGGTGCTACTGGACCAACTGGAGCCACAGGCCCACAAGGTGCAAAAGGACAGAAAGGTGAAGTAGGTGCTCAAGGACCAACCGGTGCTACTGGAGATAAAGGACAAAAAGGTGATCTTGGACCACAAGGAACACAAGGAACACAAGGAGCAACAGGACCTCAAGGTGCAACTGGAGCCACAGGCCCAACTGGTGCAACAGGACCTCAGGGTGCTACTGGTCCAACAGGTGCAAAAGGACAGAAAGGTGAAGTAGGACCTCAAGGTTTACAAGGTGCTCAAGGTGCCCAAGGTGGCCAAGGCGATAAAGGACAAAAAGGAGAATTAGGTGCTCAAGGTGGAACTGGTCCAACTGGTCCACAAGGTTTACAAGGCGATAAAGGACAAAAAGGTGCAACTGGTGGTACAGGCCCAACTGGTGCAACTGGACCAACAGGACCATCGGGTAATCCATTCCCAGGTGGTACATTCAGTGGTGACATAACCACAAGAAACATTGTAGCAACAGGACCAAGTGGTACATATAATATTGGTTCAAGTAGTGTTAAATTTGGTACAATGTACGCAAACACATTTAGTGGTACAGCAACCTCGGCTCAATATGCTGACTTGGCAGAAAACTATAAAGCAGATGCTAGTTATGAACCAGGTACAGTTGTTGTAATAGGCGGTAAAGCAGAAGTAACAGCAGTAAATGAAGCAGGAAGTCATGCAGTAGTTGGTGTAGTAAGTACAAATCCAGCATACTTAATGAATGCAGAACTGGATAGTGAGCATGTAGTGTCTATAGCATTACGCGGCAGAGTGCCATGTAAAGTAGGCGGTGTTGTTAAGAAAGGTGATATAATTATTGCAAGTGACTTAGAAGGACACGGTATGGTTGCCGCAGATCCTAAATCGCTAAGTCCATTACAAATTATTGGTAGAGCATTGGAAACTAAAACAGAAGCCGCTCCTGGTGTAATTGAAATCTTAGTCTAACTCCAAAAAAATCATAATATACGATAAATACATGTACTTGCCCCTATTGGCTAACTTATGTATTTCGGGCATACATATTAAAAAGTAGTCAAAATCTTCTAGGTTGCAACATACACATACATCATTTCAGCAACCAATATAATTAACGTTAAAAATATTTTAGGAGAATATAATAATGGCATACGCGATTCAAAGAAGAAGAGGTACAGCCGCAGAACACAGTTCCTTTACAGGTCTAGCAGGTGAGATCACGATCGATACTACTAATAATACCATCCGCGTACACGATGGTAGTACAGCAGGTGGTCATAGACTAGCAAAATACTCAGAAATCAATACCCAAGAAAACATCGAAGATGCAGTAGGTAATTTACTTACAGCAGGTGCAGGTATTAGTTTAGCATATGATGATGACAATGGCACATTGACAATTACTAATACTACATCAGCAGGTGATATTGAGAGTGTTACAGCAGGAGACGGTTTAAGTGGCGGAGCCTCAAGTGGAGATGTTACATTAGCACTCGACTTAAACGAACTAACAGCGGCAACAGTAGATGTAAGTGCAGACAGCATTGCAATTATTGATGCCACAGACAACAGTTCAAAGAAAGAAAGCATTGCAGACTTGGCGTCTGGAATGGCAGGAACAAACTTAACTGCAACATCAGGTACATTAGGTATTGCTGATTCAGTTATAAGAGGAAAAATTAGTGCAGGCGGAGATTTAAGTTACGACAGTAGTACTGGTGTAATTAGTTTTACAAATGACGCAGGTGATATTGAAGGTGTTACAGCAGGTTCTGGTTTAAGTGGAGGCGGTACTACAGGTACTGTTTCATTATCTGTAAACCACGAAGCATTTTCAGGAAACTTAATACCAAGTGCAAACAATACATACCAATTAGGTAGTGCAAGTAATGTGTGGAAAGACGTATTTGTAGGTCCAGGATCATTATATGTTAATGGACAACAAGTTATATCTGATAATTCAGGTACAATCACAGTCAGTGCAGACACTAACCAAAATTTAAGTATTACAACAAGCGGTTCAGGTGACGTTGAAATTACTTCTGGCGGTCAGATTCAAATGAAATCAGACATAGTTTTAGCCGCAGGTAAAACAATCAGCACAGCAGGTGGTGGTGCTACTGTACAAGGTGGTAACATCAACATGAACAGCAACAGTATTAACAACCTAGATGATCCAGTACAGGCACAAGATGGTGCAACCAAGGCATACGTTGATGCTCAGGTGGCAACTAAAGACGCATTGAGCGAATTAAGTGGCGACACTGATGACGTATCAGAAGGATCAACAAATTTATACTTTACAAATGCAAGAGCAGATGCTAGAGTAAATGCTGTATTACCAGATACAGGAAGTTTGTCAGAAGGTTCAAACCAATACTTTACAAACGCAAGAGCAGACGCAAGAATCGATGCTAAATTGGCATCTGACGTTACTATTGGCGGTAACTTAACAGTTAACGGTACACAAACAGTTGTTAATTCAACTACTACTGAAACTGTTGATAACATTTTCCGCGTAAACAGTGACGGAGCATCACAAGATGCTGGTTTTGAAGCCAATATTGCAGGATCAATCAAGTCATTGGTATGGGACGTTTCAGAAAGCGAATGGTCTATCGGTAATGAAAGATTCAAAGCAGGAACTTTAGAAGGTGATTTAACTGGCGCAGTTACAGGTACTGTTAGCAGTATTGCTAACCATGACACTGATGATTTAAGTGAAGGTTCGACAAACTTATATTTCACTAACGCAAGAGCAGATGCTAGGATTACAGCGGCATTAATCGACGAAGATGACATGTCATCAGATAGTGCTACTAGACTTCCTTCACAGCAATCAGTTAAAGCATACGTTGATTCACAAGTAGCAGGTAAAGATAACACAGACGAAATCACAGAAGGTTCAACCAATTTGTATTACACAGATGCAAGAGCCAGAAGTGCAGTTAGTGTTACAGATGCAGGCGGCGATGGATCACTTGCATATAACAGCACAACTGGTGTAATTACTTATACAGGCCCAAGTGCTTCTGAAACAAGAGCACATTTTAGTGGTGGTACAGGTATTAACATATCAAGTGGTACTATTAGTACTGATGATAGTGCTATAGACCATGATGCTTTAAACAACTTTGTAGCAAACGAACACATTGATCACTCAAGTGTAAGTATATTAGCAGGTTCCGGTTTAACAGGCGGTGGTACTATTGCTTCTAGCAGAACATTAAATGTTGGTGCAGGCACAGGTATTACTGTTAATGCAGACGACATTGCAGTTAATATGGGTGCATTTAACACTGACAATTTAGCAGAAGGTTCAACTAACTTATACTTTACTAATGAAAGAGTAGATGATAGAGTTAATGCATTAGTAGTAGATGGCGATGGTATTACAGCAACATATGATGATGATGGCGGTACATTAACATTTGCAACTGACTCAGGATTAGCAGGTGCTGGTCTTACATATAGTTCAGGTATTATCAATGTAGTTGGTGGCGACGGTCTTACAGCAAGTGCTGACAGTTTAGATGTTGATAGTACAGTTGTTAGAACATCAGGTTCACAAACAATTGGCGGTGCTAAAACATTTAGCAGTGACATTGTAGTTTCAGGTAACTTTACAGTTAATGGAACAACAACTACAGTTAATTCTACAACAGTTTCAACAGGTGACAACATTATTGTACTTAATAGTGACGTTACTGGTGCACCAAGTGAAAACAGTGGTATTGAAATTGAAAGGGGTGACTCAACTAATAAACAGTTCTTATGGAATGAAACTACTGATAGATGGACAGCAGATGCGGCCCTATCAGCCGCTGGTTTCTATGCAGATTCGACTCAGGTCATTGATGCATCAGGTAACTGGGTAGGTTCAAGTTCAGGACTTAAAGGTGAAGTAGGACCTACAGGTGCTCAAGGACCACAAGGTCAGAAAGGTGATCAAGGTGCACAAGGAGCCACAGGCCCAACTGGTGCAACTGGACCACAAGGAGCACAAGGAAACAAAGGCGATACAGGTGCTCAAGGAACAACTGGACCACAAGGTCAGAAAGGTGATACAGGTGCTCAAGGACCTCAAGGTGCAACTGGACCTCAGGGTGCAACTGGACCTCAAGGTGCTAAAGGACAGAAAGGTGAAGTAGGTGCTCAAGGTGGAACTGGTCCAACTGGTCCACAAGGTGCTCAAGGTCCACAAGGACAGAAGGGTGCCACAGGTGCTCAAGGTCCACAGGGTGCGACAGGTCCAACTGGTCCTTCAGGTAATCCATTCCCAGGTGGTACATTCAGTGGTGACATTACCGCTAGAAATATTTTAGCAACTGGTCCTTCAGGAACATACAACATTGGTTCAAGTAGTGTTAAGTTTGGTACTATGTACGCAAACACATTTAGTGGAACAGCAACATCGGCTCAATACGCCGACTTGGCAGAAAGATATGCTTCAGATGAAGTGTTAGAGCCAGGTACTGTGGTATGTTTTGGTGGTGAGAAAGAAGTTAAAGCATGTGAAGAAGCAGATCATCATAGTGTAGCAGGAGTTGTTAGTACAAATCCAGCACATTTAATGAATGCTGATGCAGGTGATAACGACAGCCATCCAGCAATAGCATTAGCAGGTAGAGTACCTGTTAAAGTTGTTGGTCCTGTAGTCAAAGGTGACTTACTTGTAAGTTCAGATGTAAAAGGACATGCAAAGGTAGATAACGATGCTCCAGCAGGTAGAATACTTGGTAAAGCAATGGAAGACACTGATGTAGGTGAACATATTATTGAAGCATTAATTAACTTAATGTAATAAGTTTACATAACTTTAGAAAGGGTCTTTTTAGGCCCTTTCTTTTTGACTAAATTTTGATAAATACACATGTAGAGAGTAGCAGAAAAACACAAACGAGAGTAATATGGAAGATATCTTCAAATTGATAGCCGAGGTAGGTGCCCCCATTGCCGGTAGTTTAGCGATGGGATTTTTTATTTTTTTAGTAATTAAACAAATAATGGAAGGTATCGTTGACCAAGTTAAGACTTTAACAATTTTTTGTAAAAGTTTAGAAGCACGAGCAAGTACAATGAGTAATGAGATGATGAAAATTGATTTGTTAGTTTCAAGTGCTTTGGAATTAAGACCAGACATCGAGCGTATTGCAAGAGCAGAAAATTTTGTCGAAGACGGCAAAGTTGATGCTAGGAGAGATTAATGGATGTAGGTCAATTAATTTCTGAATTTGGTTTTCCAGTTGTAATGACTGTAGGACTTGGTTACTTTATATATTTCATTTGGAATTTCATCGGTGAACACATCGACCCTGCTTTAGAAGAAATGCATTTTGCATTAATCAGAGTCATAGACAAAACTCGTATGTTAGATCAAGATATGATACGACTACAACAAAAAGTTAATGTTGTTTTAGAATACAAAGCAACACAAAAAATTCTCGAACAAGCCAAACAAAAAGAGGCCCTAGAGAAACAGGAAGGGAAGAAAAAATGAAATTAGTATTACCAATAGCATTCTTATTATCAATTTTTAGTTTTAGTTTATCTGCAGATGAAATTAAATTTAAATTTAAAAGTCCTAGTTTTAGTGGACAAGGAACAGGTGCTCATTATTTAACTATTGAGAACCAAGAAAAATCAAGACGTGATAAAATTAAATCAGATATAGAAGCGGCATTAAAGGCGGCTGAAAGAGAAGATGATAACAGCACAATAAACAAATTTATTAGAAATTTGGAGAGTAGAATTTATTCACAAATTTCTAAGGGCCTCGTAGACAGTATGTTTTGCGACCCAGCAACAGTAGTAAGTTGCACAGGTTCAACCAGTGGAGCATTTGATATCGAAGGCAATACAGTTTCATATCAAATAGTTACAAACGCAGATGGATTAGAAGTAATCCAACTTACTATCGTTGATCCAGATGGAACAATAACAACAATAGAAATACCAATTGGTATAGGACAAATAGCAGGCGGATAAGTTGACTAAAAATATTTTAATAGCACTAATAGGTGTTTTATATTTAAGTGGTTGTGCCAGTATCGCTATTCCGGGCGATGAGATGTGCCAAACTGACTTTCTTGAATGTGTAGAAGAACCACAAAAAGTAGAATTACCCACATATAGAAAATTAAGATATCTGCCACCGGCAGAAACAATGCCTGTGGTTGCCATATACTCATTTGGTGATGGAACAGGACAAAGAAAAAGTCAAGACGGAGTTGCTAGTTTTAGTACAGCAGTTACGCAAGACGCAAAAAGTTTATTAGTAGATGCTCTAAAGGCGGCAGGTTCAGGAGAGAATCCAAAAGGAACTTGGTTTAGAGTAGTTGAAAGAGGACTAGGTTTAGATAACTTAGTTAGAGAAAGGCAAATAGTAAGAGCAACTCGTTCAGAGTCAG
>Ga0222719_10000165_pt1 | contig 65422 bp, 50 predicted proteins | sample C33_34DmetaG_FD_165039 | JGI IMG/M metagenome (GOLD analysis project Ga0222719, IMG submission 165039) | Estuarine water microbial communities from San Francisco Bay, California, United States - C33_34D | ecosystem: Environmental > Aquatic > Marine > Unclassified | place: USA: California...
CACTGCTATCATCATACAAAGGATTGTTGTCTGAATCTGCAACCAACGCACCACCTTCTTCGAAAGTGTTAGTTACTGTACCAGTGTCTGGGTCAGCCTCAGCAGTTGTGTTTTCATTACCAGTAATTATGTTACCAGATTCATCTACAGTGGTAGAAGTACCCGTATTGGGATCGACTTCAGTGGTTTGTCCAACCACATCTTCTTGCGCAACACCATCAACTTCAGGTTTTTCTTCTTCAGTTGGGTCGTATACAGGTGGTGCTTGAGTAGTTATAGTCAATGTTTTGTAATCTGTAGAGTAGTTACCAGCGCTATCCACCGCATACGCAAGGAAGGTGTAGTTTTGACCCACAGTAAACACATTCGAACCCGTTACTTCATTACCACTCAAATCAATATAAGTAGAGAATGGTTGGGTTTGGAAGGGACCAGTATAATTAGGATTGGATGTTACACTTACAGGAGGATTGTTTAAGAAAGATTGTGTGTTGGTGGAAGTGTGGGCGATGTCTCGCAATGCAACCAAATCTGGATTGGAACGAGATTCAAAGAGCGCGACATGGACATCATAGGTAGAATGTAAATCAATGACATTGATGTTACCAAGGATGTATTCTTGATATTCAATAGGTGTTTGAGCCACAAGATGCATCGCTTCATCAGTACCTTCTTGGAAGATTGGACCAGCAACATCCTTGACTTGGAAGGTGGTAATGGATGGGTTAATAAGACCAGACTGATTTCCAACTGGATCTGTCATAGAAGTGGTTACATTATAGGATTCACCAGATGTTAATCCTGTCAAACGGAAGACAGTGGTATTATCTACATAATTCCAAGCACTTAAAGTCTTCGTTTCAGAGGTTACTGCACTTGTAGTTTGATTGTTAACTTGAATGGTGAAATTGTAACGATCGAGAATGCTTGTGTCACTGCCATCCAAGCTTCCATTAGGATACCCAGTGGGTAAAGAAGAAGTAAACACGAGATTGTCAAGTTTGATCGTTCCGACTTCTTTTTGGTCACCAATGAGGTCAATGGTGTAAGCTGGTTTGACATTGTCCATGTATATATTGGTTGATTGAGTGAAGGAGTTCCCAGCAACATTGATGTTGAATGTAAGTTGTTTATTAGTGGTTTCGTCCGTGGGTACAGTAAATACAACATTCCAATTTGTGCTGTTTGTGGATGTAGGAGTTAAATTGGAACCATTAACTGTGACATCGAATGTATCTGCAGCACTAATGTATTTAGAAGTCCAAGACAAAGTGATCTCATTATCGGCCGTAGAGAATGGAGCGGTTGTGGTATTTGACGCAATGTTAATGTTTGTAACATAATCACTGTAATCAAAGGATACATTCGAGGAAGTCATAACCGCATTCTGTTGTACAGAGTCATCCACCACATAATAGTATACGGTGAAATCAGTTCCATCAGTTGGGATGATATCATTCTTGAAGGTTGGTGAAGTCACTGTATCATAGAATCCAGTGAATGTATGTGAAATGGGTAAATCAGTGTTCTTTGTGCTTTGGAGTTGTTTGACACCCAAGCCGAGTGTTACGAAGAAGTTGTTGAGTTGGGCTTCTGTAAAAGTCACATGACCTTGGAACATCGCCATGTATCCTGCGAAGCTGCTATGTTCATCTTTGAAGGTAGCAGCAGTAGATACCGTAATATCTCCTGAAGTAGAAATAGTTGGTGGAGTGGTGACTTGGATGGTTGGGGGAGAACTAGACAAGGTGAAGCTATCTACATTGGAGGCACCTCCATTGACATAGAAAGTAGATATGGTATCAGAGTTTCCATAAATATCGGTGGTTTTAATGGATAATTCACAGGTAGAACCTTCTGTAAGATCAGGTTGTACATAAGTGAACAGTCCCAAGTCAGCTTTGCTATATGATGTATTTAATATTTGGGCGTTTTCAAAAGTGTTGTCTGTGTTTGTTAAGCTAATCTTGATTTGGAAGTCATTGAGTTCTAATGTGGGACAAGTAGAACTATCAATGATTTGTTCAAGATTAGACAATGTGAAAGAGTTATGGGATACATTGTATACATTGAAGGGTTGTAATTCAAGTTGATGTTGAATGGTAATGAATGTGGTAGGATCGTTCGATACAGAAATCACATTTTCAATATCACGGTTTAATGCGAGTTGATAATTGAGTTTACCAATCTCAACAGGTGCAACATTCAAAGCGGCTTTCCAGATGGTGTCTAAACCATCTTCCTCGACCACTTGGAAACCATCATGTCCAGTCATATCTTGAATTGTGGTTCTCAAAACACTGCCCATATCAGAATGATTTTCACAAATAAAGTAAATCAAAACATTAGATCCACCAGTGAAAGTCATTTCGGTGTACGCACCAGTGGATCCAGGAACTCCATTCTTTACAACACCAGATGCTTCCCCAGGCACACCACCAAGTAAGGATGAATCGAGTACATATCCTAAAGGATGGGTATTATTGGTAGCATCACTTTGATCGAATACATAAGTCAATCCTTCGATGAAACGAGAAGGCATAGGATCAAACACATATTTTTCACCAGATACAGTTACATTGATATTGGTTTGATGTTCAATCACAGGAGAATATGTTTGTAAGAGAGTATCAGAAACATCAGACACCTTGAATTGGATATTGAAGTTGGTTTCATGTTCTAAGTATCGGAATGCATCCAAGTTCAAAGTGATATTGTTGGAGTTTTCCGCAAAGGAAGTGGATACTTCATTATCTGATACAAAGGAGTCTTCTGTGATGACTTGTTGGAATGTTGCTAAGGCAATCTTGTTGAAGTTGACACTATCTTCGCTATCAATTTCTACATTAGAAGCATCTAATTGACGAGAAATAACATAAGCATAGTATAATTGTTCACTCTTCAATGGAGTTTCGGTAATAGTGTTTAAGCCATCTGTAGATAAAGTGTGTTCATTCTGAATATTGCTTACACTCCATTGAGAATTAGATTCAGTCAAAGAACCAGGTACATAGTTATCTACTAAGAAAAGACTTTGGTATTCAGCATCACTAGTCATGACATACATTTGGGCTTCATCAATATGTTGACTAGACACAATAAGATACACATTGAAAACATCTACATTATCATAACCATAACCACTGAGGTTGTAGGTGGGTTGTACCAAAGAAGCATCGAGGAAAGCAGAGTTGGGTTGGGCAACCCCATCGAGTTCCAAAGTGATGCCTTGGGTATCAAAGGTACGCAAAGTGAATGGTGTAGAAGAGAATTGATTGCCGGCTGGATCAGTGACATCTAAACGAATGGTGTAGATTTCACCCATCTCAAGACTAGTAATCGCAACACCTTCGAATCTAGATTGGACCAATGCCGTGGTCAAATGTTCCACAGTTCCAGTATCTCCAGTGGTTGCCAAAGTGATCGAAGTCGATATCTTACTATTGAATGCTGTAAATTTGAAAGAGTATCCAGTGTAAGCTAAACCATCAGTCGCACCATAGAATGGGTTGTATTCATTTACATCAATGTTTTGGAATTGGAAGCGACGATCACTCAAGTTGGAGTCACCCGTAATTATATTATCATCAGTGAAATCGACTACAGGATCATCGACCTTAATGTAGACAGTGTTTGTATCAAAGAGAGTCTTCTTATTCTCACCTACATAAGTAAAAGTATTAATAACTCCAGATCCGAAGAAAGCGTTTGTTGTCCAGTCAGCAGGAAGAGTCGTGGTCAAAGTCCAATTGCGACCATCCAAACTGCTAGGGGTAACCGAAGAATTGAATATACGAATATCGAAGTCACTGGTAACTGCATTGAAGTTTGTTTTGAAGTTTACTGTGATATCATCTGAGTTGGTCAAGAATGTATTTGGAGTTCTACTATTGGTGGTGGTAATGGATGTAATACTCATTTCTTTCAACGAAGTGAAAGTGACTGGAGTGGTACGAGTTACAATAAAGTTTTTCACTCCTGGGGAGTTGTCTTCTGCAATGATTACAAAGATATAAGAAGCGATATTCTTGGATAACGATTCAGGGGAGAAACTAGTGGTATAATAATAAGTGAATGCTGATAAATTTCTGAACTCTTTCGATACATTCGGATCATAGTTGGTATCCACCAAAATTGCTCCCGCTTGGTTACCTTGAGTCTTTGCGAAATTATATAATTGTTCATCTGTGAATGAACCTGTGTCTGAAGCACGAACAAAGAAAGCATAAGTGTTTACTGTAGAAGTCTTATCCAATATTTCATAGGATGGAGCATTGATTCTCATTTCACCAACAGTCGAAGCATAGGCAGGATTCTTACCAATATCAGAAATAGTTGGAGCATCAAAGCCACTGTTCAATAAACTATTGTTTGTTGTGAAAGATGTGCTTTCAATTTGATCAAAAGAGAATGAAATACCAAGTTTTACATTGTAGTCCGTTTGTTCTAATAATCCAGTTAATTGGAGAGAGGATGCTAAATTCGCATAACTAGAAGGAGAAATTCTAGATACATTGTCAATGGTTTGGTTTACAGTGTTGTTTCTGTATACATTGATGGTAAATGGTAATCCAGACATCACATATGGATTGGTATCTAAAGTCATATTCTTTTCGATCGCATTGTATACATTGTTGATGTTCAAGATGTTATGGGGCAACAAAGCAGAGTTCGCGTTCGCACTCAAGTACCAAGAAGTCGCCAAGTCCGCATCACTCAAAGACACACTATTTTGGAAATAGATTTCATTCGAAATATTGGTATGTGTTAAGGTTTGATTAGTGTCAGTGTATACTAGAGAGAATTGTAAGCGTCCATTATTGAATAGTGTTTCATCAATGAATTGATAGGAAGCAGCGTAATCAAAAGAAGGATTAGTGGTAACGGGAGTTAATGCAATAGGGTTGTTATCCTTATCGGTAATTGCTAATTGAAGTTCACTGATGTCGCTATGATCGAATTTCATATTCCACTTGAAGTTGATGATTCTGTTCTTGTACATAATAGAACGATTCGGGAATGCTGCAGGGATGATACCATTTGCTGATACAGTAAAGTTTTGAATTGATTGTTGGAATGATATTTGAGCTGACTTACTAAAGACATTGTTTTGGTAGAAAGTCTCCGTCGCACCGACACCAGTTCCAGTTTCAGATACCAACATGTATACAAAGTAGCTCTTTCCAGTGACAATAGATTCCATTGCACTTGTGGTGATGTTGTAGTATTGTGTAATATTGGAAGTGAATGTCCCACTGCTTGAGTCGATCACTAGACTGGAAGTTGCAATTTGTGAAGATGGATTATTTTCCATAAAGCTCTTAATGCTTTGACCATTAGTGATTCTGGTAGCATCGATTCCTTCATAATTGTATCCATCTACATAAGTGTGAATATCCAAGTCTTGATCCAAAACGAGTACATAGGAATCCACAGGGGTTACTAAATCGTAATAATAACCAGATACAGAAATACTGGGTAACCCTTCAGAACTTTCAACAGCGCTAGTAAGTTGGGCAATAGGAGGTTCGATATCCAATACACGAATCGTGTTGTCTACCTCATTGGTGGAAACTACAGTCAATGCTGAGAAATTGTTAATATGATCACTACCAACAGCAAATACTTTATATAATCCAGTGTATCCTTGAATGAGATCCGCAGTTGAACTCAAGGTAAGAGAGATCAAGTTGTTGATCGCATCTTGTTCAATAAAGTTGGCATCATTCTTAATTTTGATCTTGTGTGCGTTACCATCAGAAGGATCTTGAGCGATTTCATATTCAACAACAGGTAAATATTCACGATTATGGATACCATTAATGCTCTTGGTTGCTTTGATGGATATTTGGTTTTTAATAAAGTTCTTTACAAAACCAGAATCTGAGAATCCACTTTCATCAATTTCTTCATAATAGTTCCAATCTGTTTCCCCCTGTTCAACCTTGTATAGTTTTCCTTCATGATAAGGCAAGGCAATAATAGTGAAAGTGAAATTCTTACCAGGTTTGCGAGTATTTTGTGCGGTACCAGGCATATAACGATTAGACTTTCCTTTATTTCGTTGGCCAGTTCCACCATCCGATTGAAGTTGGAACTTACCTTTACCATTTACTTTGGCGGTGGGATCGCTCTCATCCACAACAATATTTTCATCAGCAATATAGTCAAAAGTCAATTTGATATTTTGACCATCAATACCTTGGAAGTCTACTTTAATTTCAGGAGGTGTATTGTCAACAAGAATGGTTGGAATGGTTGGGACATTCAAAGAGGCACCAATCTCTTTACGACTCAACTCTACATCACCAATCTTGATGATAACATCTGTTTCGACATCCGCAGTGTTCTCATCCAACTCACCCGAAGGGAAATCAGTAGGTATAGACCCCACAAATTTTCTTTTTCCTTGAATATCAGAAATGACCTCAGAACATATGATGTTTTTGGCATCTTGTCCCGTAGGTTTCTTCCGAATAATGATTTGTGTAGTACCCAAATTTAAGCTCATTTATTATAGATGAATAATTAAAATTTTAAAATTTAGCATAAATGTAAATTTAAATGTTTAATATTAAGGGGGGTACCCAATGACAGATCTAAAAAAAATAAAAACTACAATCTCTTATTCAATGTATAACACGAGTTCATTATCACCAGTAACATACATTTGATCTGTAGTGGTTGTTTCATCATAACCTATATCTGGGTCATTAAATGTAAAGATGGGTTCATCATAAGTAATGTTGTTTAATTGTTCGATACTGTATTCAATGGGATACAAAACCCCATCAGACACTTGAATTGGATTATCATTTTCTGAGAAGGATGCTAACGCATAATCGAAAGTTTGATTCCAGCCAGATTCATTAGTCCATCCTGAAGTATAAAAGTACAATCTTGGTTTTGTAATCATATAATTGTGTATTGTAGACAACCCATATCCAGTCGATTGTAATACAAAAGAGTTAGTTGGATCTGTTAAATCTTTCATGAACAAGAGAATCTTCTCTTCATTGATCCCTGAAGGATTGTAGACCAATCGAAAGGTGTACTCTTTATTATCTTCAATGGATAATGCTTCAGAAGTGGGGAGTGATTTAATATTTCCATCTTTTGTGGTTAATCCAATGACTGGTTTTTTCTTATTACTATGTATTGAGTCAGTTCCAACTGTAAATATGTTTCCTCCAACGCCTGGAACATTTTGGCCTACTGAAAAAAATACTCTAGACTTATTAAAGTAGTTCTCATCATATTGTATGGTGCCTTGATAAGAAGAGTTTGTGAGATCAAACAATGTGCATGTGATTTCAATAGTGTACGGTTTACCAGATAATACTAATGGGTCAGTAAAGCTGCGTCTATTCTTAGTTTCATCATAAGTACAATCTTCATCAAGGTCTATGTAAAAAATTTTGCTAAAGATGTTGTTAATTTGAAGATCATAAGGTGTAAAACTCAAATTATATGTTGTGATGATATGATCATTATTGTTGTTGATTTCAGAATTGATAAACTTGTTCATTCGAAAATAAGTGGATGCTTGAATATCATCATTACCTTTTGCATAGTAATTATTATTTCCATAAGGCCAAGTTAATGTCTTCATTTTTTTAAAACAACTTTATTTTAAACAAAAACTAACCCACAACTCTCTTCTTTTTTTACAAATAGATCTCTAAATTGGTATCTGATGATGCAACTTCCGAATCTGCTGCGATTCCTTCAGGTTGGCTCATCTCAGGTTGTTCAAATACAACAGAAGATAGACTATCAATCAAAAACTCCTGGGAATATACAACTCCGTTGGTTACAATTAATGATTGTTCTGTTAAAGTTCCATAGGCATAATCAAAAGTATTATTCCAACCATACTCATTGGTCCAACCTGAAGTATTCAAATACAATCTGGGCTTGGTTACATTGTAATTGAAATTGATGGATAACCCATAACCATGACTTTGAGTTACAAAAGAATCTGTTCCTTTTTTCATGAATAATATCAAACGATTATTTCCTTCTGTTTGCGGATTAAACACTAATTTAAAACTATAAGTTCCAGAAGCATCCAGTTCAATAGATGTATTGATAGGAGGAGCTTTTATGGAAAGATTCTCATTTAAGAATCCGATTACTGGTCTTCGTTTATTAGCAGTGTCTTCAGCATTGGTTCCCACTGTAATCACACCACCTGTTTTTCCAGCAATAGGTTGTCCAATAGAAAAGAACACTCTACTTTTATCGAAATAGGTATCTGCATCCATAACATCCAAATTCATAGTGATATCGATTGTGAAAGGTTTCAAACTATCCAAAAATGGATTTGTTTCACCTTCTAATGATTGGTCTAAATCAATATATTTAACATGACGATAAGGAGGAGAACTTTGTGTAGAATCAAATACAACTGAAGTAATGATATTGCCTTGAATATTATTCATTGGAAAATAAGAAGCATCCATGGTAGTTGCTTGGTCATCAAATGCGTAGTAATAGTTTAAAGCTATGTTGTTTGGAAACTTTAAACTAGGCATACTTGTTTTTAAAATTAAATAAGAATTAGCAAGGTACCCTTTATTTTAAATATTTAAGAAGAGGGAGCTACCATTTGAATATTTTCACCATCATAGTTGAATATAGATTCATCAAAACGAATTCCATTAATGATAGTCATACCATTGAATAAGCGAGTAGTGACAGCATAACTATCTGGGTTGTCTAAGATGGCGGTATCGACTCCTTGCACCAAAGCATCATCTACAGGATTCAACTTACCAGGCTTTCCATATTTCAAGTAAGAGTAAGTCAATTCCAAAAGCTTAAGTTTCCAAGTCAATGGAATATTAGCAGGTACTACAGTTGAAGTAGCTTCATCGACAATATCCCATTCATCATAAGGTACAATTTCAAAAGTAGTGTCATTTCTATCATTTTTCCAATTTCTAAAAGTGATTTTAGGGTAGATTAAGAAATCACCTCCGAAAGCATCATTGATGGTATTCAATGCGACAGATTTAGTGAAATAGTGATAAAATCCTCCGATTCTATCTTCCGTATTTTTAGGAGCAAAATAGAAATAGTTATTTTCATTGGAAGCAGTATCATAACCTAGTGCATATGGACTAAGATCTTCATAAGTATGAGTATGTCCCGCAAAGGTGTCCTCATCTTCTACAGGAATATCATAATAAGAAATGAATTGAATTAAGTGTTTATTGGTATCCTCTGTATGAAGGTTGTTGTTGTTATTGTTTAAGTATTTCGTTTTATTGTAAACACTTAATTCCCCACTCAAGTATCCGAAAGGAAGATATTGGCTAAAGTCACGATCATCAACAGATAACATTTGGTCATTATGGAAGTAGTTGAAATCTACAAAGAATTTATGGTTGAACTCATCGGTGTTTGGAATATAAATATTCACATCAATAATATCATTAATCGAATTCGGTCTAAAGGTTGATATGTATACTTTATTTCTCTTGGTACCCGACTCATCCGTAAGGTTAATATCGACTGAACTTATGTTTTGACTAGTCAATAAAATAGAGTTCCTCAATTGGAATGTTAAACTAGAAGAATCATAAGTATCATAATAAGTACCTGTCTGTTCATTTGGAGCGATTAAACCACTTGAGTTCTTGCTTTCATAAATATACAATTTCGTTAACTCAGTGCTTGGTGTGTCTGGTCGTTCTTTCTTTTGGGTAATATCACCTTTAATACGGTAGTAAGAGTTCTTGTAGCTGCTTAAGCTCACATAATCGAAAGTGGTTCTTTCATCACCTTCGATACCCATACCATTCAAAGGAGACCCATCCGCAAGGATGATACCAGCTGGGTCAGTAATTTGAAGAGGTTTGTCAATAGTCACAATATTCTCTGCAGTAGTGGTAATGGTAGCATCACCAATATGGGTCTCTGATACATAACTAGCATGGAAAGGCGAAACTTCAGTACCAATAGTGGTTGTGTTGGAATCAGAGGGAGTGATATCACCAATAGTGCCAATAGATAGACTTGCTACGCTTAACACAGATTTTACAGTAATATCATCTACAAAGTTGGTTAAGTTGTAAGTATTGGTTCCCAACAAGGTGTCAATGGTACCATCAAAGTCCGCGTTAGATTCGCCATAAGTAGCGGTGTCTTCAGTGGCAGGGAAATGAATAGATTGTACACTGAGTTGATTTTCAATAGTTAAGTTACACAATGAGTCTAAAGAGTCATACTTGAAGTTTCTAAGTTCAACATCATTTTGGATTTGATCAAACCATACAGTATGCATACCAGGACTCAACAAAGATCCTGGAATCGAATTGACACCAGTGATACTCAAATTTAATAAATCATTTACATTTGTATTATGAATGATATTTGCAATAATTTCATTATGTAAATCTTCACCATAGAATAAGTTTGCCATAGTTAATTGTTTTCGATTGAAGCCTGAAGCATTCGCAATATTGGTGTCGCCATTTTCAAGACGATTACCCGCATTGAAACCAGACAAGTCAATTTGTTTAGGTTCCGCAAGAAACCATAAGCGTGAATTTATTTGTCTACGAGTTTCATAGTCTGCTGGTAAGTCATCAAAGTACAAACTAGATAGAGTACCACTAAATACGGGATCTGGGGAAATGACTCGATTCGAGAATTTGTCAACGGTATTGAAGGCAATACCTTCCACATTCTTCATATCATTTACGCCAATTTCAATACCAATTCCATCCCCAGAACCAAACTCAAGACCCGATTTAAACAATACTTTATTGAAGACTTCTAAATCGTAGTTATTTGTATCTGCATTGGCAGATATTTCATCACTTGCACCAATAATAACAGTACCAGAATTATAGAATACATTGGCACCGTTGGTTTGCCATATAGAAGTCGCATCTCCTCCAGTGTTACCAAGGGTGATTTGATTACTAGCACTGTAATTTGATGTTCCGAAGATAGGAAAGCTTTCTTCAGCATCATCTTTGATTACACCACCATCACCAAATATAGCAATTCTTTGTGTAAAATTATTGAACGCATCATATTTGTACAATTCTAAAGCATCATTATTGGTTACTCTGAATCCAAAACCAGTGGATACTGATTGGTCATTTTGACTATCGCTAGTTTTAACTACATTCAAAGTACGCGACATGATGTGTCCATTCGTGAGCATATCTCCTTGAATTTGTACACTTCCAGAGAAGTCCGCCATTTTTGCATCAAATTCAAAGTTTCTCTTGGTTACTTCTCCATAAAGTTGGTGGTCACCTGCATCAATAATATTTGTTCCAGTAGATGCATCAAAAGAAAAAGTAGTGGTAGATATTTCTACTGTATTGTTGCTGTCACCACCTTTAATATGGGTACCATGTTTACCAGTCAATTGAAGTTTGTCATCTGAAGATAATCGCATTTGTGCTGCTTCATCCTGGCCTTCGACGATAAAATGAATATAGCCAGTAGATCCAATAGTTAATACAGTATCTTCGTTAGGATAATCTGCATTTGCGCCCCATGCCATCACAGCACTGGTTAATACAGATGCATACTGAACCGCACTATCATTGGTGTATTCTCGGTACAAATCTATTCCTTTGAAATCAAAAGAAGTATTACTGTCTCCATCATCGTAAATAACATCTGAAATTGTATATGTCATGATTTTTGTGTTTTCCCTTTTTATAATTTGAAGAAAGATAAATACTTGTTCTCTTCATTTTTAAAAAAGAGTATACTTTACTGTATCCTTGGATATGAGTTGAGTAAAAATATTAGAAACATATTATTTTATGTTGGAAATTTAAAAACAAATAGTATGAAATTAAGTTCATTGTTAAGTTTAGTTGTTGCTATAATCCTCATTATAATTGTTTTAGTTGGATGTGTATTCGCAATCGTTTATTATATTAAAGAATATATCATTAAATGGAGACCTTGGGGTAACTTTGCAGATTTAAATGATCAAATTAAATATTGGTCAAATAGATTCAGAGAATGCCTACAAGGCTTTGAACATCTTCAAGAGCTATTTGAAGACTCAGACAAAACAAGACTTGAGTCATTTATGCGCAATGTATGTGGATTAGAATACTCAACCAAAGATATTACTTCAGAAATTAAAGAGTTAGATTCAATATTTGAAGAAACAATTGAAAACAATATGACATTGTTGAAAGGTCTAAAAACCACTTATGATGAGATACATAAGAAGTTTGAGAATACTCCATTAGAACGATTGACACTCAAATCAAAAATCATAAAGAAGTTTGATAGTTTGAATATGGTTGACATTGGTGACGACCTGTTCTGTTATAAGATGTCAGATGAACCAATAACCAATGAGGCAGAATTATTTATAAGAGTTTTTTTGATGGATTTTATCATTGATTTTCAAAAGACATTATGTAAATACGATACAACACGATTCTTTGCATTTTATCATGATGAAAACACCAACTTTAATATGAAACAAGCTTTACGAGATATAGAAAGACAGAAAAGTAAAAAGGATACTAAAATTTCAAGAAATAAAGTGGATCAAGAGAATGATATTGCTGCTTTCTTTGCAGGAGCTTTTACAGGAATGATACCAGGAATGGAACGCACTAAAGTGTCGATTGAAAAGAATTATGAAAGTCAAACCTTGTCCCATTACAAAGAGCCCACTAATGAAAGTAAATTAATCAATAATGTGAAGATTGAATATTTATCAAAATTGTACAAGGACAACCTTGTTAATTTGCTTGGAGAAGATCGTAGTACTGATATGATTGGTAATATGAAAACTGATTTGACGAAAAGTATTTTCAGGAGAATTTTAATTGAAATCGCGAAAGTAGATCAAAATATAAACTATAAAATATTAACCGACTTTCTAAAACTAGGAACAGATGACATAAAAGACAATGCACAACTACAAACCTTAATACAATTCTATAAACGAGAACAAGCGAAACTAGATTCAGACCATTGCCTAGAAGATAAAAAGAATGATGCCACAGAATATCAAACAGAAGACGAGCTTATTGAAGCATTAGATCTAACATTATACGAATTCAGAATAGAAAAAAATGAAGAGGATAAAAATTATAAGATATTCAAAGACCTTAAGTCACAAGTAAAAGAATATGAAATTATGCTTACATCATTAGAGTCTGAATTTGGTGCTGGTTTAATGATGGTTCACTATGATGAAATGATGCAACTTTTTCATACACTCATCTTACTAGAGGAATATAGGGCAAATAAAGAGTCAATTGATGTAATAATCGATTATGCAGAGGAAGATAAGAACAAGTATTTTGAAATCATTCGATCTTTACAAGAGTTAAATATCCTAATATCTCATGACTTTATGTACCTTCAATATTATGATATGTGTCGAGCATCCAATTTGGAAAGAAAAATGATTTACTATCTAGATATATTCGATCGTTATGGTGATTATGTAGCCACATTAGCTGAAATTCAATTGTACTCTTACGAGTACTTTGATTATCGAATAAAGTCGACTCGTCACAAAAAACTTAGATCTTCTATGATCAACAGTTTTGTAGATTGGGTGTATTCGATTCGAAAAAGCATGCATAATATTGCAAAGAAACCGGGTATTTTTATTCTTAATAATTTTGAATGGGCCATGGAAGGGTTTACGGATGAATATGAACAGTTTTCTAATGACGAAAACTACAAAAATAAAAAGGGAGATGTCATCGAACCATTTACTAAAAGCATAAGTAGATTCTTCAAAGGAATCCTGGATTTCATCAAGACTTTGTTGAAAATGGTCAAAATAATAACAGATCCCATCAAAATCATCAAAATACTCATTGTGTCAGTGTATTCGATTATTGTGATCTTAATGTCCTATATCGAACTAATTACATGCTTTTTTACAGGAATATTTTTGATAGCTTGTTTATTGGTTATAATTGTTAACCTATCAATACCATCACTCTTCTTTATAGCATTTATTTTTGTTATAGCATTCCAGGAAATTTATCTATTTGGAACTTTAATAGGAGCTACAACTGGAAGTAACAAATCATATTTAGGCTATTGGGCTTATAATTTAACAGCAGCTGAAAATGATATCAGGAACTGGCACCGTACTCCAGGATTTGATCAAGGAAATAAAATAGATACTACGATAATTGGTCATACTACTCCATGTCCTAGAAACTATGATAAACAAATTATTTATTGTATTAAAAATCCAAATTACTTACCCACCTTTTCACATCAAGCTAACATTTATAAAATTGCAACTGGGGATCAACCATCTGGTGAAATGAACTATCGACAAATTCAAAAAACACCCGACTTCTTAAATAAGTCTACTGGTAGGAAAAAACAAGCTGTCCGTATAGCAAATAATAACAAACGATCACACTACACAAATAATAAATATTTCTTTGACAAACATGACAATATCAAAAACTACCTCAAAACAATATGTTTGAATCCAGATCAATTTGATGTTGGATCAGACATAGACAAACTAAAACAACAATGTGCACAATTATTCTGTAAAAATGGTAGTTATATATCATCTTGTGTAAGTGTTCCGCCAACTGACTTATCAGTTTCATCTATCCTCAATTCAGAACTAAAAACGATTGGTCGATACATGAATATCATATTTTCAATAATCTTAGTTGTTATCATCATCGCATTCCTCACGAGAAAAGACATGTTACAAGATGCTTCACCATTAAATATTTCGATACCAAAACTTCCTCAATTATCTTCAATTGTTCCAAAGTAGGATCCTTTTTATAAGTGTCAAAAAAAATTTCACGAATCAAAGCACGATCTGGAGTATCAATTACAATTAATGGATTTTCCAAGGTCTTTAACTCTTTCATCAACAAATAAATATTTCTTTTCCTCATTTAATATCCTAGTTGATCATAGTAAATGGGATATTAAAAAACCAGCAATTATAACCCATATTCTTTCAATATTCTAGAGAGATATTGAAATCAATGAAGTTATAATTCTGTTATAAAAATGAATGCACAATAATCTTTATTTTTTTTTAATGATTTTAGAATTGTAATACTTTACATACATACTTAGATCATACATACATACTTACAATAACCTTTCTCACCATCTCTCAATGTTGAGGAGGAGGTGTCATTTTTTGATTGTACTTTTGAACATGATTATCACACATGAGTGGACCACCAAGTACACCACTTACATTGACTGCTTGAAGACCATTTTTACCATTTTCAATGTCAAAGCTTACATACTCACCCTTACGAAGGGTCCTAAAATTACTATTGAGTGGCTTAATTCCAGAATGATGTACGAAGATGTTCACACCTTTGTGCTCACCCTGATACACTGTAATAAAACCGTATCCTAGTTTCTTATTGAACCACTTGCAGTTACCTACAAGTTCGCCATGTTCAACATCACAGACTTCTTCTTTTACATACTTCATAGCAGCGGTTTCTTGTTCAGACAGCATAGGAGAATCGGGCGATTGATTATCCATGTTACGCTTTGGATATATATGATTTGTTCTAAAACTTTAAATAATTTTGTTTGACAAATGAAATAATAAATTGATGATTTTCTTGTTTATATTGATAGTGATAGCATTTCTTCTTTTGTATGTTCAGTCGTATTTCAAGATTCCAAAGGAGACACAAATCATTCAAACAACTTTATCTACTTTCCACCCAGATCTTCTTTTAGAAAAACAGCCTATTTATGTGAATGATAGCATTTACAATCCTGCGGATGTGATTAGTACTGTTTTTAAGTATCAATATATTCAAAAGGTGTTATCATTATCCAACAGGGATTATATAAAGAAGAATCTCAGTCGGTTCGTGTTGATCTATAATGATAGTGACAATATGGTAGAAGTAGACATCTCCAACCCACATCTTCAAAAGAGTTTGCGATATTATAATGGCTTGTTTGTAAACAAGTTTTATAAGGTCGTAAAGAATAAAACCGATTCCCTAGATAAAACGAACTTCACCAAGATATTATTGAAGCCATATAACATGATTGTATTACCAATCAGCTGGGTCTATCAAACAAATACATCGAATCTATTAGAGATCCATCTCTTTGATATGATAACCAAGGCTTACTCATTTTTTGCGTAAAGTCATATTCACTTTAATTGTAGAATCCTCAATGACAGTAACTTTAGGATTATTGATATGTTCTTCTAATTGCTCAATCATCTTGTTATATTTCTTTTCTTCTTCCTCAATCAAACGATCCATGAGCTCTTTCGGTTGAGTTTTCAATGCCTTCAATACAGGAATCTTTATGTTTGGCATCATCACAAGATAGTGTACAAACATGATTAAATGGATCTTGGTCAAGTAAATGAGAGTATCTTTGTCATTCACATATTTTTGAAGGTTGGATGCTTTGATGTTAGTTTTCAAAAACTTAACCACCCATTCTTGAACATCAGTACGAAAGGTGATTTGTGTTTTGATATTTTCAAAAGAATCTTTGTTATGGAGCCAAATATAGAATATATATCCCCATAAATCAGACTTATGAATCAATGGGATTTTTTCAGTCTTGATCATACCATCTGGAGACAGCACATCTTTTGATACCATGGTTTCTATTGTTTTGTTAGCATACTTTTCTGAAGATTTGAAGTTAGGTCCGAATATTGTGGTCATATCTTTTTTGATATATTATACATATTTTTATCTTTGCTTTGTGATTGATTTTGATTTTTAAGAATGATCACCTTGACCTGATTTTGTGTAAAATCGATCATGGGTTCTACTGGTTTGAATGGTTTCTTTTCTGGGAGAGTGAATAACACATCAAAATCTTCCAAATCAGTAGTATCCTCTTCATCTCCGATTCTATTTTTAGTGGTGGTTTTACTGTGATTCATTGGATATTTATCAATCGCTTCTTGTTCAAGTGTAAGTGTTGTAAAATCGGTTTGGCACATTTCATTATACAAATAATCTACTTTCATTGCGCATTGTAGAATTACTGGAAGGTAGAAGGTGTTTTTAGTACTATATACTTTCTCAAAATGGGGTGTAGATGCTATATTGAATGCAAGCAGTAACAGATTAAAATGAGGTTTAAGCATAAACAAATACAGCACATACCAGCATTGAAATCGATCAGATATAGATAAGCATAAAAACACTAGCACACTATAAAAGTTGTCTGGGAATATATCTTGAAAATTGTCTTTGAATTCTGATAGTTCTGATTGTTGTTTTAGTTTTTGTAGATTGATTATTGCTTTGTATCGATATAGAAGAGATAGCTTTTCGGTAATCATGTTGGGTTTATAATCCTGCTTACAATAATACAATAATGAATGAATCAATGATTGATGCGTATCATCTAGATTACATAATTGTTTCAGACCAGAGAGATATGTCATGCTGCTGATCATCTTATTTCGGAATGACATATGGAATGGAGGGATATCAATATTGTTTGATTCTATCGTTTTTTTGAGAGTCTTTATCATTTTAATTTTCGGTTTTCTTGGAAGTTGTAAAAGCGCTACAAATAGCTCACATAAGGATACACGCACAATTCGTTTCGAAATAGAGTGGGAACATTCTTGGATTGAAAGAATACGATCTACCATGAAATGAATGAACATTACATTGTCGTTCATATAATGATCACTATATTGAGTGATCAGAAAGGTGATCAATGTTTTTACTTTTTTTTTACATCCATATTGAGCTACAGTTTGACATGTTTTTAAAATATCTCTTGAAATGATATGGTTTTCCAAATCATTCATGATTTATTGCTTTAGATGTTTATTGTTTTTAATATAATTAAATATCTTATAGTAGTTGACCATACCTTGGATATAAAATACCATCACATTTCGTTTCAACTCTAATTCAATAGCAATCAACTGATCATGACTAAGATCATTCAATTTGTAAGATTTGCTAGACTTATCAAAAGAGATCAACTTATGAATGATTGAAGTTACACCATTGAGATTCATAAGATAATCATTCTTGAATTTTTGGAAAAGACTCTTGATTGTTTTATCATAAGGAATCATCATTTTCTGTTTATCATAACACAGTTCGTATGAAATGATTGGTTTGTCCTTCGCTACAAAAAACATAAAATGTTCGCTTTTCACACCACCACCACTTTGACATCTCATGTCGATCGGAATACCTTCATAAATCATTTGATAAGTCTCTAATGACAATAAGGTATCTTTACATATCAACTCTGATATTTTGCGTTTGTTCATATTACCAAACAACTGCTTCAAATGGTTCAAGAAGGTTCGAGCTTCTTCTTCAGTCAACAATTCATCCACAAATCGTTTCAACCCCTTGAGCTTACTGAAATCGACTCGTTCCCCTCCATCCAATGGCTCTTGGTTCATCCCACAGTAAGACACTTGGAACATCCCATCCACATTATCAATGTTACGGAACAAAATGCCAGGTAAAGAGTAGTCACCACCATTTTCAATATCATACATTTCACGAATCATGGAGAGAATCTTCAATGTTCTGGTGTAATGAGATGTGATAATACTACACAATTCCTTCTTGGTTATATTTTGGTTTTTTAAAGTGACCTCATTGGTTTTCTTCGGAACAAAATATATATTAGAAGCTAATTCATGTAAGTGAATCTTTAGATGTTTGTTTAATTTATCTTCTACAACCATCGTATATTCATTACATATGCTATCATTCATAAAATTGTAACTTGGATCAACAAATTTATCATTCTTCGTAATGATTTTGTTAATGATGGACTCAATGTTCTTTAGTTCCTTTTCAAATACCTTCTCAGGAGATTTCATGGTAGAAGAAGATCCACCCATTGTTGTATTTTACATTTAACAAACAATTTAAAAACATTGGTGAAATATTGCTTCTCGAATCTCCACTGGCCTTCACTATCAATGATCACACAACCATCATAGTTTTCATCATTCCATTTAAATGCACAATTACCACAATAATGTTTGATGATGAAAGGTATATCATGATGATGCCATATGATAAGAACATCGATGTCTTTACAAGATGATAATGGTGGTAAATCTTCAATGGATATGAGTTGTATTGGTTTATCAAAATGAGTAGCAATGATGGTTGCTGTTTGAATGGGTCGAATATGTTTGGATTCTTTGGCGAAGCAGGTGAATATCTTGGGTTGAGGACATATTTTTAGAAAGATGAATATATAGTTTATAGGATCTGTCCATTCCTAATTTGGATAGACAATTGGTATGTATATCTCCTTGTTGATGTCTTAGAATATAGATCATGATTTAAGGTAAAAATTGAAATTAAATTCAAATCATTGAACCACTTCAGATTCATTCTCTTATAAAATGCATTCTTTTCAAAATGAAATCATTTTGGGTTCATATTTGGATTGTAAAGAGAGTATGTATATAGAGTTCAAAGAGTTCTGTTTGAAGGAGTATATTCATAACTATCTGACAACCAAACAGGTCAAAGACATGGTTCATCATGGAAAACTTCCAAAGAAGTTTGATTACTTGGTGATTAACAACTTGGAAAGATACATCGATATCTATTTGTCAAAATATGCTTCTTCTTTTCACAATTCCAAAACGAAAGAGTCTTCTCCGATGAACTTCATTATTGGAGTGAATGATGATTCAGAAATCACAGGAATCCCGTTCTCTGGTTGTATTGATGCTTTATGCGATCATTTGAAACAATACATGAATCAACATATTGATTTTTATATGAAAGATAAATGCTGTTTACAGTTTGATATTCACACAAAAGAATGTGAGATTGATCAAGCATATTTGGATGATTCCTTTTTGACGAATCAGATCGAACATCATAATAGAATCATGAACCACTTCCATATTTGTAACAAAAAATACACCAAAAAAAGAAAACAATGGTTCAATACGATTATGCGTTATAAAGGTAAACTTCAGAATGCGGTATGTGATCCCTTATTCATTGCAGAGTTTACGGATTATCTCAAATCAATCCATAAATATGAAGCGTTTAAGGAACATTTACACACCCATTATACTTATGATCCTGATCAAGTGAAATACTTCAAAGACAATCCGAATCACTTCATGTATTGGGTGATTCAATACAAAGATATGAAAGCAAATGAATGGATGACAAAAAAACCAATCCCACCTTCTCTCCAGAAACTTCCTAATATTGAATTCTGTGCCTCTACACAACTCTCGATGTTGCGCTATCGTCTCATTCGAGAGAATCAAAAACTGAAATACTTTACCATCTATATTACCATTTCAAAAAACAATGATTGTTCTAAGAAGCTATACTTCAAAGACCATCGTCATCATTTATGGAGAACAATGTGTAGAATGATTGATAATAATGAGCCTCATTCATTTGATATTTGAATGAAGAATTTGAAGAAATTTGATTTTTTTATGATCAGATATAAAGACAATCGTCTTAACACACTTACACTTACACTTATTTGTGGAAAATGGCAAAGAAACGATGTGCTTTCTGTAAGACCACAAATGCTCTCAAGTTAGACTGTAAGTTCTGTTCTGAATCATTCTGTACCTATTGTTTGATGCCAGAGAAGCATATGTGTTCAAAAATGAAAGAATGTAAAGAGCAACATCAGTCTCGTTTAGAGAAGGAATTGATGGCAAATAAATGTGTGAAACGAAAAATAGAAGTGATTTAAAATCGAGTATATATATTATAAATAGTGAATCATGGATCTTAGCGAAATCAAACAAAGAGAGAAAGAAGAAGAAATTCTTCTTCAAGAGACGAGCAATCGTTATGTTTTATTCCCAGTAAAACATAATAATGTATGGGAGTATTATAAAAAGGCAGTTGCTAGTTTCTGGACTCCAGAAGAGATTAGTTTCTCAGACATAGAAGATTGGAATAAGCTAAGTGAAAATGAAAAAACATTTATAAAAAATGTACTTGCATTCTTTGCTGGAAGTGATGGGATTGTGAATGAGAATTTGGTATGTCGATTTATGAATGATGTACCCATTCCTGAAGTACAAGCCTTTTACTCCTTTCAGATTGCTATCGAAACCATTCATAGTGAAACCTATTCTTTATTGATTGATACATATATCAAAGATGATAGTGAAAAAGAAGTGCTTTTTGATGCGATCAATCAGATTCCATGTATTCAGAAGAAAGCACAATGGGCGTTGAAGTGGATTGCGGATCAAGATACACCATTCGCTGCTAGATTGATCGCATTCGCGATTGTAGAAGGAGTGTTCTTTTCTTCAGCATTTGCATCCATTTATTATATTAAGGAAAAGGGATTGTTGCATTCATTGACATTTAGCAATGAATTAATTAGTAGGGATGAGAGTCTTCATACAGAATTTGCGGTCTTATTGTATGGGATGATCAAGAACAAACTTAGACAAGAAGATGTGTACACGATTGTTCGTGAAGCAGTAGATATAGAGATAGAGTTTACTTGTGAGAGTATACCTTGTAGATTGTTAGGGATGAATAGTGACATCATGACAGAGTATGTAAAGTACATTGCTGATCGTCTTATAGTCCAATTAGGATATGAACCATTGTATCAAATTCATAAATGCCCATTGGATTTCATGGAGCGTATTTCGATTACCAATAAGTCTAATTTTTTTGAAGTGAGAGTATCTGAATATAGTAAGGCAAATGTTGGTAATAAAATAGAAAAAATTAATTTTGATTTTAATAGCAATGATAGTGATGATTTCTAAAGAACACACAATCTGAATCATTTATCGAATGCTATTGTGAACATCTTCTTCTGATTTAGGGAGAATATAGTCTTTGTATTTTAGCAGTTTTTTGTAGCATTTGTTGATAGTAACTTCTGATATTTCACATGCTTTCGCGATATCTTTCTTAGAGATGTTCATTTTATAGTGAACGCTAATCAAGTAGATACAACCAGCAGCAATCGATGGAGGAGCATTCTCACTTACAATGCTATACTCTTCAGCCTTTTGAATAACATAGTTACATATGTCAACAATATCATTCTTGTTTAGTTTAGAACAGAATCGTACAATAAAGTCATAAGGATTGGATGATTTGGTAGACATCTTCATAATATCATTGAATTTCTTACAGCCTTTGGTCATCGTTGTAATATTGAGATTGAACATCTTGGCGATCTCCTTGGCACTCCTTGGGACTTCATTGGTTTTACAAGACATATAGACACTGGATGCGATCAAACCATTACGGTTATCACCTCGTGATATTTTCTTATCACTTATAGATTTGTACATCATCTTGGCATCTTCAATAATGGACGAAGGAATTCCATTATTGGTAGCATTCGTATTGAGTGATTCCATAACATGAAGAAGACTACGCTCTTTATAAGGCATGGATTGAAACATTTGGAATCTACGGATTCGTTGAAACTCATAACCATTCTTTTTTACATTTTCGGTACCAATGATTGTACCTAAAGATGATTTGGGGATAAAGATGTTGGATGGAGTCCCAACTCGAGTTGGATTCGCTGATTTGTTATCATCGAATCCATAATAACGCCATTCAGCATTTCCATCAATATATCTAGATTCAATCGTGTGACAGGAATCACATGAATAGTCACCATCAGTTAATATGTATTTATTGACTTGACCACAATTAGTACAAACAAACTCTTTGTCAACATCAATGACAGCATGAAGACCAGATTTCGGATTATTCGATTCATTTAACCCTTCTAAATGGGTCCATATTTCATCATTGTCTGATAAAAATGGATCCATATCTAAAGAATAACTTCGTAATTTATTTCTAAATATGGTTTTCAAATTTTTGTCCAATTTGTGGCTGACAAACAATAAGACCGAGTTCACAAATATGACGAAAGAAAGCACGCGAAAAAACAATTTAGTCAAACTAGATCTCACTACACCAAACAAAATGAATATAGAAATGACCTCTCATGCTTTTTTGAATATGAAAACAATCCTTGTATTGTACAATGACATTCATTCATTAATTGAATTCTTGAAAGAGTTTGTGGTCGTACAAGGTGGAGGACAATCGTATATGAATGAGTTGGAATCAATCATTAAAATGAATTTAGGTGTAAACTAAAAACGGAGAAAAATAAAAAATGCATCCGGTATGGGGATCGAACCCACAACCTTTCGATTAGAAGTCGAATGCTCTATCCAATTGAGCTAACCGGACACACAGAGAAGACCCAATGAATCTTCTCATTCATTCTTTATTGGGAAATGTTTAAATCATTTATTGGATACTTTTTTTGTTTGATGAATGGTTGATGATGTCTCATGTGAAGTATAAATTTGGTTTCCAAATTCACCATAAATCATAAACAACAAAACACAATGGAACGATTCAAGATCAACATGTTTCAGTGTATTGTTAAAGTGAACACCGATGAATCAATAAAAATACTCGAAAGTAGTTTAGAAGACATACCCCATAAATGTTATGCTCCTGGAAGTTTAGGGAAAGAAGTGAAAGATAAGAAGAACTATCAAATTGGGTCTATCTCTTTGAAATGTGAATTGCACAAACAAAATGTTTCTATTTTGTTATTTAGTACACACAAGATGAAGATTAGTGGGGGATTGAATATTGGAAAGGAGATGACAAATGAGGAGTTTGATTGTTTTTTTCATCATCAAATCATTGTTCCAGTCATTCAATACATCTATAAAAAGGAGATGCTTTATGAGTTGGAGAAGAAGATGATCAATGCGACGATGTATCGTTCTAAGTGTATTGGAAAGATTCATTTCATGGAGTTTATTGAAAACTTGAAAAAAGTATTCATAGATGATCAGGTGATCATGCCAGATATCATGATAAAGAATGGGAATAAAAGAGGTAGGATATGTGCAGTCAAGGTGAAACGGAAGAATGGAAAAGGTCAGTTTGCGGTCGATCATGGGGGCAATGTACAGTTTTTTTCATATGATTGTTTGTATAGTTTACAAAAGCATAAGTCAGAGTTAATGAAGGTATGGTTATGATAAGTTTTAATGATATTATCTTTGATATCTATTGGTATATAGTTGAAATCGATCATTTTCGTATTAAACTCATAGTTTTCTTTTTGTTGTGAAGTGAATCCTCCTACAAAATGATCGATCATATTGCCATGCTTACATTGATTGAGTATATGATTTGCTTTGGTTTTGGATATAACTCCTTTAATATTATCAGAGGGATCGCCAATAAGTATTTTAGAGAGCATAGTTTTTTTACTACAACCATCAATTAGTTTTGGTTTAAGACTCTTACCTTGTAAATTGATAATATCATGAACTTTATTCATTAACTGTAGATAGTCATTATCATTTGTGATGATAATAATGTTATTTCTGGGGTTTTCAGATTGAATACAATCAATCATTACTGCAATACAATCATCAGCTTCAGCACGGTCTACATAGAATTCATGGATGCAATAATATTTTTTCATGAGCCTTGGCAAAACTCGACTATACACATGTTCGAATATCAAACCATCAAAATGATCTTTTTTCTTAACATGATCACGACAAGCTTTATAACCTTGAAAATGATCAAGTCTCCAAATGTTCGCTCTTGAACAGTCTTTCGCAAAAATGATTTGCAAGTCACTACTCAATGCTAAGTTTTTGATTCCATAATTCTGTTTGACAATCTTGAGGAGAGACTTTTCGAACATTTCGTCGAATTTATTCATAAATTCTTTGTTTTCGAGAACATTTTTAAGATTTGGGGTGGTCTTGGTAGATAATTTGATATAATTCACAATGGCAAAATATCTGTAAAACACAAAATAGGATAGATCTATTAATAAGTATCTCATAATTAACAATCTCTTATGATACTCTCTTTAATTACATTCTTTCATTTTTTCAAACAAAACATAACCACAAACAAACACCATATCATGATTAATATCGCATTATACCAAGCGAGTGTGTTGCATTTACCTGATATTAAACATTGAACACTTATTACACTAATAATACAGGAAGGTAACATGATTAAAGCAAACATTAATCGTTCATTTAAGGTGTATTTTTTAGAACTAGGGTCATCTTTACAAGGAATAATTACTGAAATCAAAAGAATCGCATAGGCAACAATGGTCACAATGGTGGATGGATGGAGCTTCTTCAAAAACTTCATATTTTACTTAGTGTTTATATTTTAAAAATTTGATTTATAAGATTCCAAAGTAAGGTAACTATAGCCATTTGATTCTAACTCTCGAGACCAATGGGGATCCCTTTGTACTTCAAGAAGATTACGCATGAATTTACGAATATTGTATCAGATACAAAACCAAAGGAAGAAGTTTCTAGATTGTTTCTAGATTTTAATTGTGCGATTCATTTTTGTAGTAATCAGATCAAGTCGAAGAAGTTGAATCTATCAGATGGAGAGTTTGAAGAAAAGCTTATTCATGACTGTAAGAAATACATCCTTCATTTAAAAGAACATGTACAACCTCATGATCTGGTGTATGTATCAATCGATGGAATTGTTCCAATGGCTAAAATTTCTCAACAACGAAAGCGTCGGTTTTTTAGTGATTTGAAAAACAAAAACTCGAAAGAATGGAATAGCAATGCGATTACTCCAGGAACAAAATTTATGAAAAAGTTGATTGAAGAGTTGGAATCGTTTAGCAGAGCATATGATTTTAAGATTATTATCGATGCGGAAAGAGGTGAAGGAGAACATAAGATATGTCATTTCATTCGTAATGAGCCATCTCCAAAAGGATTAGATGTTGTCTATGGAATGGATGCAGATATGATTCTGTTGACGATGTTGTCGAAACATTCAGATCATACTTACTTGTTGAGAGAACATGTTCAAGACCCAACTTCCTTGATTTATATGAGCATCAATAACACAAAGCAGAAGGTTTATGAACAGTTCTCCACATTCATTCAAGATAGAACATCTTCAAAAGAGTTCCTTATTCATTGTTATATTGTATTGACCTTCTTTTTGGGAAATGATTTCCTTCCCAACTTATCCTATATTTCCCTTCGTTCAGATGGTCTATCTCATCTTTTGGAAGCATACAAACAGAGTGTAAAAGAAACCAATGAACATATTTTGGATAAGTCAATGACGAAATTGAATGATAAATTTATGCAACTGTTCATTATGAAATTGTCAAATAAAGAGGATCATGAGTTTTATGAACAAGAGAAAGCCTACTACAAGTATCATTATGGTAATAGACGAAAAAATGACACAAATGAAGAAAATTATCCGATTGAAAATAAATTCCCGAAAGTAATCAAATCAAACGAAGAAGGATGGCGTCAAAACTATTATTACTATCTGTTTCTAAAGTCATCAGACACAAGTATTATCAATACGGTTTGTAAAAAATATGTACAAGGATTTGAATGGCTTATATCCTATTACTTTAAACAGGAAACAGAGTGGTTTTGGTTTTATCCGTATAATTACTCGCCAACAATCATGGATTTATCTAATTATATCATGATTACTGATATAAGCATAATTGATCTCGAGACAAAATATACCCATGACATTCAATCTATTGATCAACTTATTATGGTTCTTCCTCCATCATCCATTGATCTACTTCCCGATGAATCATCAAAGAAAATTATGCGTGACACATCATATGGATGTGGTCATTTATTTCCCACCCAATTTGATATATGTACATTTATGAAGTATCGATTACACGAATGTGGATCACAAGGTCTATTCTTACAAGAGCCTGTAAGAGTAGAAAGGATCTTGGCTCAGTGATTATTGGAAAAGGAGTTCGAATGTATTCTTGTTGTTAATATGTAATTTGGTGTCTTCTATTTTTTGAATTTTGTAATAAATGATTTTCTTTTTTGTTACGATTCGCTCTTTTCTGGAGAGAGTATAATTGAATAGTTTGAGGAATTGGCTGAGAACTGTAATAGCTCTTTTTTCATTCAAATCATTCAAATATATTTTGGCTTTACAAGGAAGATAATACATGACAATTTCGAGTAGCATGTTTTCAAGTTTTTCCACAGTATTGTGTTCGATTAAGTCACCTTTGCTAAACTCGAGTGTATCATCAAAGCCATTTAAACCATAACATTTCAGAAAATCATTCATGAATTCAACCGAGGGTTGTTCGCTGAACAATTGAAAATATTTCATCGTGTTATAATTTACCCTAATATCTTTCTGCGTAACCCCAATATATAATTTTTATTGACCCTCATTTTTAAACTTCTCTAAAACATTTATGAACGCAGTAGTCAATTCTTTTTTCGATGTCAAAGGTGATATTATAAAACACCCCATTTTATTTAAATTCACAGTCGAATTACAAATCTCCACAAACTCATCTTGGGTCATATTTTCAATCATCTTCAAGAAGGTTGGCAATGTGCATTTATGATGCTTGGGTAAATGAGACAATGTGCTTTGGAAATCAAAAGCTTTATCATTATTAGTGAGATCGAAATTCATTCTCTGAACGAAGTCTTTCTTGAATTTCTCGAATTTACTCTTGCTCATCTTGTTCTTAGTATACAAGTTGTCATTCATTATTTTAAAAATGTCTTCAATAATTTGAATACAATTGCTAGAACTAGTATTCAACCCAATAGTATACATTCCAAAATGTTCAAATAGTTCGATATCACTGATGATATTATATGCCAACCCTTTCTTTGTTCGAATATGTTCAAAAAGCAAACTATATTTACTATTCTTGGATAAAACAAACTGTATAAACTGAACATATAAATGTTGGATCTCATGTTTGGATGGAATTTTAAATACAAAATAAATCGCGTTTTGTTTTTTGGGTGGACAATCATGAACCACCAAAGAATAGTCAAAACGCTTAAAATCACATTCCTCCTTAAATGTGTTGTACAATTTCTTTGCTATTGGTGGGTTAATTTGGACCTTGTATTTGATGAATGCTCTTTTTAACATACGCTTCATCGCAGATTTTTGAGAGGATGCACAAGAACACATAATGTTCGCATTGGATAAATGATAGAAATAATCATTATAATCCTTTATTACCTTTTTAGTCGCATTATTAATGTCAGACTTTGTACCAACTATTAGATTGTTATATAAATTATTATCATCAACTATTGTTTCAAGCAATGAATTGAAAAACTCAGATTTGGTACGCGTCAAGTACATCTCTTCAATGACCACCTTCTTTTCATTTTCAAGATCCACATCCGAAAATGAAGTATTGAATACAATATCTACACAATGATCAATCGCATCCTTCATAAACTCTTGACTACACTTAATATAATAAGAAGTCACATCCTTCGTAGTGTAAGCATTCACAATACCACTATTTTCTAAATACAACTTACTATTCTTTGATTTGTGAAATTTGATATGTTCCAATAAATGACTATATCCATAGATTCCTTCACTTTCATGAATAGCACCACAATTGATAGTTACTTGAATCATAAAAATATTATCATTGTTCGTGGTAATAGTTACATTATTTTTTACAATGTCATTTAGTTCCATTTTAATGTAGAACAAGATATTAAAATCATCCCCTTTTTTTCAGTTTAGACATCGCTTTAAGCAACTCTTCTTGAGATATCGCACTTAATCCAGAACGAATAATTGGTTTGGGTGATTTATTGTTTTTATATTGTGATATCACTTTTGTATTCTTCATACTTGGTGGTGGAGGCGGAGGAGGCATCGGAATGGATTTTGTAGAGATGGAGGAGAGTGGTTTTGGGTTCGTTAAAAGATTCATGGTTTGATTTACATGTGAATAAGGTAACAACTTCATGATTTGTATCAATTTCATTTCAAATTGAACCTTCATTCCTTTAAACACAATCCCATGTAAATGAAATAAAATCTTGACCTGATCGTCACGAACAATATCTTGAATGCTTATCTGTCGACCATCTTCATCATAACTTGATATATCACTTATGTTCACATTGTAAAAGCGTAATGTATGTGCATCATTAGTATATGATTTGATTTGATTCAAATCGATTTCATGATCGCTCTTGCTTTTTTTCTTGATCACTTTGACACAAAACTCTTTGAGTCTTTCGATGAATTTATTCGAGTCACCAACAAACTCAATATTGAATGACTTTTCATCATTGGAGTATGTTTTGTTCCATGCTAATCGTAATTTAGGCGAGGTCATGTATATAGACTTTAATACCATATCATTCGATGAAGTGAATACAGGAATAAATGATTTGGTTGGATATGAATATGATGCCCCATACTTGACCTCTACTGATTTAAGGTTTTGACAAATGCTATACATTTATGGATAAACAGACACGCTACAACATTATATTGAAAGAAGATTTGATTTTTAAGTCAATACATGAACACTACAAAGACAATGATGATCTTCTAAAAAAAATCAAGACAGTGATGGGACTAGAAAGTTTTCATCAAGATAATGTGATATGGTTACACAAGAATAAGGACTTACTTGTAACAAATACCTTCTCCAAATAATTTACCATTCAAAAGTTCTGATTTGAAATTTAAGGAGTTATTCAGAATTTTATATGATACAAATACACTAAATCCGATCAATCCAAAAGCTAGAGTAATATTGGTGAAGGTAGAATTAATGTCCATGATTGAGTTATCCAGTTGTTTCAATTCGTTTAACATATTTTCTTCTTCTTCTGTATATTTCATCATTTCTTTCATCGATTCGAGTTTATAATCAGCTTTAATTTGTTCAGAATTATTTACAAAGTTCATTCCATAAGGAGTGATCATCATAGGATTACCACCTTGTTGATTCCCATCAAATATTGGATTTTCATTATAAATCCCCCCTCGTTGTTCATTACTGATTAACTCTTTTTTCCTCAATCTATCAAGGGTTGATTTGTAATCCTCATAAATAGTATCTATATCATCTAAAGTATTAAATAATTGATTGAACTCTGCATCTTCATTTGTATTCATTTTAATGTATTCAGATACCTTTTCAAGAATAGGTTGAATGATAGATTGTGAATTTGGGTAGTTAGCTTCAATTTCATTTATGGCCTTACTATTATAGTTATCAATATCTAATGATTTTATCTTGGATTGAAGTGATGATCTAGAATCCTTGAGTTCTTTTAGCGTATTTTCGTCAGAAGGATCCACTTTTTTCAACAATATATTTATACGATCAAATTTAGCATCCAACGCATCTTTCATCAAACTCTTTACGAGATCAACGATTTGTAAGCGATTTGCGATGTATTTTTTATTTTTTTGTGATCGTTGAATCATCTTGATCTTTCGCATAGCCTCGAAAGGATTGTTCAACAAGTTTTGAGAGATAATAACAGCACAGCACAAAAAGATTAAAAACAAGGTTAATATAATCTCTGTTGTCGGGAATGGTATTGAATCCTCATTGAATCGCAACAAGTTACATTTTGATTGTAACTCCAACAATTCAATGATGGCTTCATACAGCTCTTTTTTGTTTTCATATTCATTCGCCTTTGATTCTTTTAGTTTGGATACTGGATTTTTCACATTCATGAACGCATTGTTTATGTCTGCACTATTCGCTAATTTAACACTTATGTTGTAGTTTACTTGCGTATCCATTTTCAACCAATATGTGTACAAAACAATGACACTGAAGAACCATCCTGAGAAATACACTGAAATATTTAAAACATTGATTGGACACTTAACTCCATCTGTCAATTTATCTTTTGCTGATTTTATCTTTGTCCTTATTGAATCGTTTTCTGTCGAAACTAACTTGTCCTTCGCACTTTGAACCGTATTTTTCACTTTGTTTTTTACCACAGACGCTTGTTTACCAACCCCAGCTGCTGCCGCAGACATATTTTCACTAACCCCAGTTGCTGTCGCAGACGCTTGTTTACCAACCCCAGCTGCTGCCGCAGACGCTTTTTCCCCGAAGTTAGTTGCTGCCGCAGACGCTTGTTTACCAAACCTATCTACTGCATTAGACATCTGGTTAGACAACCCATAAAGGTCTGGTAATACACCAGCACCACCAGATTGAATAGTATCATTTGCATCATTTTCATCAGTTTCACAATCAGTATTTCCATAGACACCTCTAAGAATGAAATCGATTAAGAATGGTAAAGATGATGTAATATAAATATAGACCACTTCTTCAAATAACTTAATTTTTTTCTTACTGATTAAGTCAATACTATTCTCGCTTCGATAGAGTACGATTTGGTCAACATAAGAAGTTAATGTATCTAATTCATTCTCAAGTTTCTCATAATCATTTTCTTGATAATCAGCTATTTTATGTAAAAACTGATCAAACACAATGTACTCTTGTCTCTTAATGCTATTCTTATCGTTATCAAGTATGCTATGATTTTTCTTATATTCTTCTAAATTCAAAAACACAACATCTAATACTTTGCGAATATTATTCATGAAAATGTCAGGATTTGACACGATATCATCAGTTGTTCTGATTTCTGTTTTAAACAATAATATGAGGTCCTTTTTAGTAATATTTGAATATTTAAATATTTCTCTAACAACAGTAGTAATATTATCCAAAACATCATTATACTTAGCTTTCGATGTCATCTCTTTTTTGGACACGACTTCATCATTTATCTTTTTAATGAACATATGAACACGATTGATAGAAATGTCATTATTATCTTCCACAAATTTGCTGATGATGGAATTGTATGCCTCTAGTATTTTATTAGGACTAGCACTCACTGCTGAGCATTCATCGTTCACAAATTCAGATTGAGAGGATAACTCTTTGTTTCCACAATTATCGAAATTGTCTTTTAATCGCATGAGTACATTAACCTCATCCTTGAAATTGTATCGGTCTTTCAAATCAAAGAAAGTAAGTAACTCTGGAGTATTTTTAAAAAAGAACTCATATTTCAAAGATCTATATTCAGGGAGTCCCATGTGCTCAAGGATTGCCAAGTACTTGTTGATTCGAACTACAATTTCTAAACATGTTGAGACATCTGGAAGAGCTGATTGATTAAGATAAGTAGTTAGTTTTGCAAGTTCATCTTTGAATATGGACTTTTGGAAAATATCTTCATAAGTGCTATCCATACTTATCTGGATTCCTTGTTCATTTTTTTCTATTTCATAAATGTCATCTTTGTATCTGAAGGTTTTTAATTTCTTACCGAATAGATCGATCTCACTATCTTTATTCCTAATTGCACTATAATTTTTGTTACTAATAACATACTCTTTTGCAATTTGCATTGTGCTTTTTCCAGTGAAGAAATTCAGAGATTTATTTACCTTATTTTTGAATACCGAGTTTTTCATTCCAATATTTTCACTCTTCATCATGAATTGTTCTTGCTTTTTCAAAAAGGAGTCAATGGTCTTGGTCAATTTGATATTGTAAGTTGAATCTTTTTTGACAATATCATAGTTTTGTTTAAAAAATTCTTTAATAAGGTTATATACTTTTTTATTATCCTCGGTGATAAGTTCGTCTTTTATATCTTTTATTTCTTTTATCTTATCGATAATATCTTTTATTGTATCATTATCTGTTTTTTGAGTCTTGATTTTCATGATATCCATAAATTGTCCAACAACATAATTGAAACCAACAATAATGACAAACAAACCCATAAACTGCAGTAAATTCATTGATCCTCTTCCAGATGGTTTAATGAAGTTGCCCCATTTTACCCGGTAGGACAATACACCAATGATGAAAATAGTAAGTAATGCTAAAATCGATTTGAAAACTCCATACATATTATCTCCACTCTCAGATGAATCATCATCTTTCTCATCGTTCGTATAAACATTTTGATATAAAGAGTCCTCAGAGATTTTCATAATGTTATCATATCTCTTCGCTGCTTCTTTGCGAATAGACTCAACATCTGTAATTTTATAGTCAGGACTGGAAAGTTTTTCTACCTCAGTAATGCGATAAATATCACTGTATGAAAGTTCTGAATATCCAACAAGTCGATCTTTAAAATATCTAATTTGATTGCTGATTTCTTTTTTACCATTAGAGTTAACTTTATCTAAATCAATCTTGGACTCTGTCATAATTTATATATCTCTATCTTTTTTTTTATAAAAATGTTCATAATTATAAAGATAATGGATAATTCTGATCTATTGAGTAAAAAAGAAATCATGAAACAGATTGAAAAAGTACAGAAGAACCTAGCAGGGAAAAAAACTAATAAAACTATTCAAATAGGTTTATTTTTTGTTATCTTATGCTTAATGTTGTTCTTTCTTGTTTTCTTTATTATGGATCTAATCAATATTCTAATTTTGTATTTCAAAAGAAGAAAGAATATCAGCTCAAAGGAAAAAATGTACTTTGTAGATGATAATAATGATTTTGACACCTCAGGTATTCAATATGAAAATGAACTAGATAGCATTGAAGACCAAATTGTCAAACGCAATGCAAACTTAGAAAGCAGATTAAGTGAAATGATTAGATGGAAGAAATCAAACAAAATACCAAATGCTAAGATTCACAGCAAGATTGATATGACTGTACTCGAACAGAAATTCGACGACTACACTTATGATAAGGGTAAAGATGGAGATAGCTTCTGGAAGATGATTCTCATGCCACCCCAGTATTATAAACTCGTCAACAACCAAGCAAAACCATTTTACCGTTTCATTGATAACTGATACTATTTAAAGTCATCTTACATCCTACATAAGTAGAGTAGTCGATCTCTTCGGATAATATGTTTGAAAATGGACTTGAAAATGGACTTGAAAATGGACTTGAAAATGGACTTGAAAATGGACTTGAAAATGGACTCCAATTCTTGACCCCATTTATCTATATGGGTCTCATTGTTCTACCATTTCTCTTCAAAAAAACACTGTTTTCAAAATCACAAACCTCTTATAATGATGTTATTATTGTGTTTGTAAACATCAATCGTCTCACAACTCCAACAAAAAATGAAAGCAATCCTATCATACATAATCCATATTACGATGAAGGTCTAACTCATTTGGAGATTTATCTTGAAAATGAGACTGATTATAACATGACTGGTGTATTGACTCATGATATTTTCAAGAACCAAACAGTAAATCCATACAATCTCGAGAAGAACTTGTTTGAACTGCGAGACTTTTGTGATTATTGTATAGAAAAGTTGGATAGAAAACCATTCGTTATGGTAAATACCAATGATTCAATTTATGAGATTTTTATTAGTGAATATGGTGTTCCTAATGTGATCAATTTGAAAAGAATGTATGGGTTTTTTAATACGGATGATGAAAGTATTCCACCTTTAACACCAATTACATTATTGAATGAAATTGTAACCAAAAAATACAGTACTATGGAAACCACAACGATGAATAAAGCTGACTTTATGGTTAAATTGTTGGAATCTTGGTAAACCCAAAAAGAAACAGACTAGACTATCATTTCTTAAAATAATACAGTAATCATTCTATTTTTTTTCCTTTTTGATAATAAATGCTTATTAACGCAAGTTCTCAAAGTATAGTATTATTATTCTTGTGTGTAGTTATTATCGAATTCATCTATTTCGTGGGAATGAAAAACTTTTTAGGAATGAGTCAGATTGATGTATTTATGATCATAGTATTTAATGGTCTCTTTTTATTCATCATTACTTCAAATATTCTAGATCATTTTAAATATGCAAACCTGCCTGAAAAACCAAAATCTCATTATATTGGAATTGGTGGAAGCATGTATGAGTACATTTGGGGTATGTTCTATGATTACAAAGTTATAGTAGATCGTCATGATAGAGATCGTTTGGTTGGAAATCCTCCAAATGAATATGATTAAAAAAAGCGTAAATGAACAATAGATAAGAACGCAATTAACACCCCACCATAAAATACTATTCTTTGTAGCTTATCTTTTGAAATACTTGTGTTACCATAATAAGAAGTATCGAATTTGGAATCATTACAAGTCAAATACCACACATAATATACAATAAACTGTAAAACAACATAAATTGGTTTTATTTTTGTCATGTATCTCAGATTATAAATACAATATAGTAAAGGTAGTTTATGTATGATAAATTCACCATATATGTAAACAGAAGGGTCTAGATTAATAATCTTATCAAAATGAAAGTTAGTGATTATATTTTTAAGAAATGATCGATCATGTAAATACACTCCTTCATATAGAATGTTGATGAATAAGAAGTTTGTGAAATGAATAAAAAACAAATCTGGTTGATTCCATGTAAGTAACATAAACCCAATAGACATTGTTGTGAAAGAGAAAACACATTTAGATAAAGATGAAAGCAACAAAGAAGATGACAACGACAACTCTTTCATTCAAATTTAAATTGATCTTATATATTAATACACAAATCAAATAAAAAAATGGATTCTAAAACACAACTAACCATTATCTCCTCCATCATCAATTTCATGTTCTTTACATCTGGTATTGACAAAGTAGTCCATTTCACGAAAGTCGTAGATGGTCTTAAAAAACGATTCCCACTCGAACTACCATTTATAATGTATCAATTCATGATCATAGTCGCAATCATTATTGAATTAGTTGCACCTATAATGATATTGTACACCATTTATAATCCTCCATATCGCAAGTATGGTGTGTATGCGTGTTACTCTTTAATCTTATTTACTATCCTTGCGACCCTTCTTTACCATTTCCCACCAAAAGGAATCCAATGGTATCCATTCACTTCAAATATAACAACCATTGGAGGATTATTCGCTTTAGCAATGTTATTGACATCCATAAAGAAATAAAGCACGAGGGTTTTCAACAAATAGGTGATGGTGTCCATCAACCATATGACAACTAAAACGATCACTGTATTCTGAAGCTAACAGTTGACTGAATTTATTATACCGATCTTTTTTTCCCTGAATGATTCGAATTCGACGATGGAATGAACAGTTTTTTATCAACTCTAACCAACTTGTGGTCAAACCAATATGGCTTACAATGTTTTCCCAATGCGCATAAGGTTTTGATAGCAAATATCTCATGTGATTCGGTGGTTCATGTAGTTTTTTCTCAATGGTTCTTTCATAATACATCAAATAAAGATTCTTTATACATATTGGCATTTTCCAAAGTATCTTATACCATCTTTCGTGTTTTGATTGGATTGTATCAAGCACCAAATTACATGGGTTGACAAAAGTTACCTTGTCACACAAATGAGGGGTTTCTAAAACTTTCATAAGAAGCATACACCCTAAGGAAAATCCAATACAATGAATATGATAGAATCGTTTATCATATCTTTGTAGTTTCATTTGTATTTGTATTGCTTGCTCGTTTAAAGATTGATTTGGTCGAAGTACATAGACGAATGCTGTATGTGGTAATATATAATTATTTACATATTCTTCAAAGTAGTTGGATTTGATTCCTAAACCACCGATTATGATAGTAATGCTTTGCGTCATGATGATTATTAATATATAAGATGCTACTTCTTATATAAATTACAAAAATGAAGTTTTTAATACAGTTATTAATGTGTATGTCTATGTTTTTTTTATTATCTATTTTTTTTATTTAGAAGCTCCATCCATCAATCCAAGGCTTCCATATCCTCATCGGGCGTTCCAGCATCAGGCGTTTCAGCATCAGGCGTTCCAGCATCAGGCGTTTCAGCATCAGGCGTTTCAGCATCAGCATCTGCATCTGCATCAGCATCAGCATCGTCTGCAACACTCATGCCCATTGAAATCATATCATACACCTTCTTACTATAGGAAGATGGGTCTTCTTGAATATATCCAGATGAAATCATTGCGGTTTGAAACAAAAGCATAACAACACTCTTAAACATAGCTTCATTCATCGATGATGCAGCATAGTCATTATAGAGCTTCTTGATCATCTTGTGTTGTGGATTGAGTTCGAGATTTCTCTTAGTCATATAGTTTGCTTGTTGTTGAACACTATTCGCTTGGAGAGTTTGTGCCTTCATGATACGCTCCATATTTGCGCTCCATCCGAAAGAAGCAGCAGTCACACAACAAGGCTCATCTTCAGGAAGATTGGAAACTGTCACCTTTGTCACTTGATCCCCAATGACTTCCTTGATCTTCTTACAAAATCCTTCATAGGTCTTTTTTGTATCTTCATCGATCTTGTTTCCTTCGATATCCGCATTCTCCTTGGTAATGTTCACAAGCTTGTGATCTTCATACTTGTCTAGATGTTGAATAATGTATTCATCAATCGCTTCTGTCATAAAGAGAACATCAAAACCTTGGTGGACCAAATTCTTTACAAATGGAGTATTCTTCAATGAATGTACATTTTGTCCAGTAATATAATAGATATTCTTCTGTTTCATATGATCATCATCTTTCATGTTTTCAACATAATTATCGAATGAAATGAGCTTGTCTGGTGAAGTATGAGAATAGAAACGCAAGAGACGAATCAATTTGGTACGATTTCCAGAATCCTCATGAATACCAAGCTTGATGTTCTTACTGAAATTCTGATAGAATGTTTTGTATTTCTCTTGACCTTCTTCGGTGTCATCTTCACTGAGTTCATTGAAGAGTTCGATCGATTTCTTTACAATATTCTTCTTAATGATCTTCATAATACTATTTTGTTGAAGCATCTCTCTTGATACATTCAACGGCAAGTCTTCACTATCTACCAAACCACTAATACAAGACAACCATTCAGGTACTAGTTTGTCACAATTATCCATAATGAATACACGCTTCACATACAACTTAATATTGTTGTTCGCATCCTTGCTCTTTTGAAACATATCGGATCGTTGTGTTTTTGACAAATACAAAAGCGCCTTAAACTCGATTTGTCCCTCCGCACTAAAATGCTTTACTGCCAAATGGTCTTCTGAAGAGTTAGTTAGGGACTTGTAAAAAGATGCATACTCTTCTTGAGTCACATCACTTGCCTTACGAAGCCAAATAGGCTTGTCTTGATTTACTTGTTTCCACTCTTCTATTTGATGCTCCACGGCTCTTGTTTTAGGTGGCTTCGGTTTTTCATCTTCATTATCCTTCTTCTCATCCTTTACTTCTTCAGTGACCTCCTTAGGGGTGTCCTCCGTAGCCTCCTTAGGGGTGTCCTCTGTTGATGGTGTTTCCTCCGTAGCCTCCTTAGGGGTGTCCTCTGTTGATGGTGTTTCCTCTTCTGTCTTGGCTTTGGACAACGCATCTCCATCAATTTCTTCGATATCCTCATCGTCTTCATCGTCTTCGATGATTTCTTCCTTCTTTTCTGTACGAACAGTATGTAGCATAATTGGATGGGTCAAATATTGGCAATGATCTTTGATGATGGATTGTAGTTTGTTCTGCTCAAGGTATTCGAGACAATCATCTTTCATGGTAAGCTCAATAAGGGTACCACCTTTTTCCAGTATAGGATTCTCAGTAGATACTTCTGTAATCGTAAAACTGCCTCCAGCATCTGACTCCCATACATAACAAGGCTCATCGTCTTTCTTTGAAAAGACTCGAACATTCTCAGCCACAAGATAGGAAGAATAAAATCCAACACCAAATTGACCAATTAGACTTACATCGGCAGTTCCTTCTTTCAAGTTTTGCATAAATTGCTTGGTACCTGAATTTGCAATAGTACCAAGACATTGAACAAGATCATCTTTACTCATTCCAATTCCATTATCTTCAATCGTAAGTTTCTTCGATTCTTTGTCAGCCTTCAATTTCATTTCAAAAGATCGGCTCTTGGATGAATCAGTGAGACTAATGTAGCGCATCTTATCGATCGCATCTGACGCATTACTCAATAGCTCACGAATGAAGATATCTTTGTTGGAATAGAATGCATTAATAATAAGAGACAATAGCTGATTAATTTCAGCTTGAAAAGTATATTTCGTTGAAGATTCAGTTGGAGCACACATAAGGGATAGATGGTGGGGTTCGCTTATGTAAATAAGTAAATGGTATTTTTCTAAATCAGTTATTAGTTACTAAATTATTTTTATGTTTTTTGAGTGTTCTTGTTTGGATATCTTATTTGTTTCCATAAAATAAAGGAAAAAATGAAATCAGTATTGTTTGTTGTTTTTGGTAGTAATCGATACAATGATAGAACAAAGGAAATATTGGAATCAAATCATTGTAAAGTCACCAAATACAATGTCTTCAAAGATAATCGTGTACAAGAATTCAATCTTTCTGAGTTTGATTGTTTGATTCTTGGTGGAGGCAAGAAAACAATTAGCATTTACAAACTCTTAAATCTTCCTAAAAATGCATCCAATAATCCATTGTATGAAACTTATAACATCATCAAAAATTTCAAAAACAAACCTATACTATCATATGGTTATGGATGTTTGGTCTTAGGATTATATTACAAATGTGCCATTAAGCCATTAGATGAAGTAAATAAGAATGATAAACAACACATCATTGTAGACCATCGATACCGTATCACAAAATCAACCATTGAACCAAGCAAAATCAAAGTCACATTTAATAATAACAATATGTTAGTCACACCTTCACATAATCCAACAGACACGATTATGTTTCGAGCAAAAAATAGATTCGAACCTTGTGGGTTTCGATTCGATACGGTACATTACGGATTTCTATTTCGACTAATTGACTCAGAGTATGGTAAAAGACTCTTTCTCAATTTTATGAATTTATAAGTGTATATATAGGTGTATATATCATCAGTGTATATCTTTCTAGGTGTAATATCCTTTTTTGAATTGAGACTTTTGTTTCATGTAATGTGGATTACTTTTGCGATCGATCTTATGTTGAGCAGTCGCAAAGATCACATTCTTGGATTCAAGCTTCTCTTTGGGTATATTGTGTTGAGGAATTACGAATTTCTTTTTATTCACAGGGTTCACAAAAGTTAACTCCTTCAAAAATTTGCATTTTTCATTCTCATTCGTAATACCTTCATTCATGTATTGTTTTAATAGTTTACTGAAAATAGTTGGTCCAGACAATTCGAACATGTTTGTTTTATATTTTTGAGTTTCAATACAAGTACAAATATGATTGATCGCATTCATAAATACAGCACTGTTTGCTTCACCTCCCAAAAAAGCTTGATAGATACGATCATTCTTATTGTTCCTACAATTATCTGTAGTTGTGATTAAATGTATATCATCAAAATTGAATATGGAACTTAATGGCTTTTCACAACTGATATCAATGTCAATGTATAATCCACCCTTGATATACACTACGCAATAACGAAAGAAATCAGCTTTCAAACTCCCATTCAATATTCTGCTATAACATTTTTTTACTCGATCATCAAAATGGGTTTCGATAAATGTCTTGATATCATTATCATCATAATACTCATATGCAAATTCAGGATTTTTACTTATCCATGTATTTCTCAACTTATCAATACTACCATTAGGTTCCTTTGTTTTCCATGTCTGAAATATGATTTTAGGAATCATCGAATATGATTTATTATTATAATTTTTTTTAATCTACTTCTTCAATCTTAGGTTCACCTACAGGAGGACCTTCCTCATTAGGCATTTTCATACCATCCATCGAGGGGTCTTGTTGATCTTGATACATACTACTCATAATCGGATTGACAATATCTTGAACCTCCTTCAAGATGTCATCATATTCTTCCTTTGATGCGGTAGTGTTATTGTCCAGCCAGTTTGTTTTTTCATCAATTAACTCCTTCAGCTGATTGCGTTGATCATCACTGAGTTTCACATTGGAATCATTGACTGTGTTTCGCGTGTTGTATAGATAACTCTCCAATGAATTTCTAGATTCAACTCGTTGCTTCTGTTTTTCATCCTCCTCTTTGAACATTTCACTCTCCTTAATCATCTCCTCGATTTGCTCCTTGCTCATTCTTCCTGTTTCACTCGTAATAGTGATCTTTTGGCTCTTTCCAGTACCTTTATCCATCGCACTCACATTCAAAATACCATTCGCATCAATATCAAAAGACACCTCAATCTGGGGAACACCTCGAGGAGCAGGTGGAATACCACTCAGTTCGAACTCACCAAGAAGACGATTGTCCTTAGTAAAGCTTCGTTCTCCTTCATATACCTTGATGGTGACGGCGGGTTGATTGTCTGAATAGGTTGAAAACACTTGAGATTTTTTAGTGGGAATAGTAGTGTTGCGATCAATCAAATTGGTCATCACACCACCCGCTGTTTCAATACCCATAGACAATGGTGTCACATCCAAGAGAAGAAGATCCTTAATCGCATCATCCTTTGACCCACCGAGAATCGCTGCTTGAATAGAAGCACCAATCGCAACCGCCTCATCAGGATTTACACTCTTACACAGCTCCTTGCCATTAAAGAATTCAGACAACATCTTCTGGATCTTGGGAATACGAGTCGAACCTCCCACCAGAATGACCTCATCCACTTGTCCCTTCGAAAGCTTCGAATCACGCATCACCTTTTCCACAGGTTCCATTGTACGCTTGAAAATATCGCCACACATCTCCTCGAACCTCGCGCGTGTAATACTCGAGTTGAAATCAATACCATCGAAGAATGAGTCAATCTCAATAGTCGCTTGTGCAGATGTAGAAAGAGTTCGCTTCAGCTTTTCACAAGCAGTACGAAGACGACGAACAGTTCTAGCATTTCCTGATGGATCCTTCGAATGCTTCCTCTTAAACTCCTTCATGAAATGCTTCACCAACGCATCATCAAAATCCTCACCACCAAGATGACTATCACCAGCTGTTGCTTTCACCTCAAACACACCATCTTCAATGCTCAACATCGTACAATCATGAGTACCACCACCACAATCAAAGATCAAGATGTTCTTCTCCTTCTCACACTTATTATCCATACCATAAGCAATCGCTGCTGCTGTAGGCTCATTAATGATTCGAAGTACATTCAAACCAGCAATGACACCCGCATCCTTGGTTGCTTGGCGCTGATTATCTCCAAAGTACGCGGGTACAGTAATCACCGCATCCTTGACCTCTTCTCCAAGATAAGTCTCCGCAACCTCCTTCATCTTGGTCAGAATCATCGCACTGACTTCTTCCGCATAAAAGTCCTTCCTTTCACCCTTGTGTTCCACCTTGATCTTTGGCTTGTTGTTTCCATCATTAATTACTTCAAATCCCCATGTTTTCGAATCTTGTTGAACATGTGTGTCGTCAAATGTTCGTCCAATAAGACGCTTCGCATCATGAATGGTGTTCTTCGGATTCATCGATGCTTGGTTCTTTGCACTATCGCCAATCAGTCGTTCTTCATCTGTAAATGCTACATACGATGGTGTGGTTCTATTCCCTTGATCATTCGCAATAATCTCCGCACGGCTGTTTTGCCATACACCAACACAAGAATAGGTCGTGCCCAAATCAATACCAATTACAGGAGGCATGTTGTCTGGTTAATATACAATTGTGACGAAATTTTTAAATCATTTATACATCATGACTAGTTCTTTAAAGTTGTATATCATGATGAAAAAGGATGAGTACTTGATATAGATCAAAAGGTAATATTTTACTTTACTTGTATTACAATAATAGCGTTCCATATCTTTGTTATGATCAAACAACCATAAACATAGATAAATAAACAAACTTATCATAAAAAAAAACAATACTTCTTTATTCGTTGCCATTTTTACATGTTAATTATTTTTTATTCTAGAATCTTACATTTGTTTAATCTTCTTCCAACAATGATACACTGTGCTGGAATTCTAAATTTTCCATTAAGCACTCTTCATCAATATCATAATCTGATTCATTGTCCTCCAGTTCTTCAAAGTCTTGATCATCATCCTCCTCAATCATCTCTAACATCGAATCATCTACAATGATTTGAGTATCTCCTGTTCCACATGGAGGTACTTGTCCCATCATTATATTCGCAGACACTCCATTCACCTTATCATACTCACTGAATATACCTGCCTTGATCAACATATCAGATGTCTCCTCAAAACTACACTTCGCAAGTGGACCAATGTCGCTACGATTGATACCATGACGATCAATCGATAACATATATCCCTTCGAAGTCATTGTATCCACCAAGAGCGCAATATGACGATAGTTTACAGAAGTCTCCTTCAACACTTCCTTGATCTCATTCAACAAACACTCTCTTGCTGCTTCAATTCCAAATATTTGGTAAATTTCATTGACATCATTCGAGATCGTCTTTTGCGTATCAACCATTGGAGAACCAAGAATGTCAAGAAGATTATTACCATCTGTATCTAATGTCCACTCTGAAACCTTCTCAAATGATTCGGTAGATTCATTATATTTTACAATATCATTCTTGTTCAAACTTACCTTCTTAATACCACTAATACCCTTGATAATGATACTTTCTAAAATGTTGTGCTCTAAAGCCTTCAACTCCGTAATTGCATCGTCTTGATCAATACTAGTTAATTTGATTCGGAATACTATATTGTCCGCATTATCGTCACTAAATACACAATCTACAGTATCACCATAGAAGTTATAAATCGTACGATGAATATCAATGGTGGTCAATTCTAAATCCAACATTTTCATCTTATCCAACTCAAGACGCAATACCCAAGGAGAGTGTGAATCACATTCATTCATAATCAAGTTCTCATTGTAGAACTTTATAAACTCATCATCCTTACGCACCACCTTTTGAGATTCATAATAGATCTCTGAACTACTAAACACATTTTTAATATAAGTCAATTGAATGTCATTCAACAATCGCTTTGCCTTATCAAAGTTGTTCGAATACTCAGACTTCAAGAAGATCGAACAAGAAGGTGCTTTGATATTCTTGCTTACACTCAACAACTCCTTCATACGAGGTACACCACGAACTGCTTTCGAAGCGGATGCTACACCTGCTTGATGGAAGGTGTTCAAAGTTAGCTGTGTACAAGGTTCACCAATCGATTGGGCTGCAACCACCCCAACCATCTCAGAAGGAGGAGCGATCGAACCATAGAATGCCATACGAATCTTTTGGATCAAATAGTCGAATGTATCCTTATTGAAACGATGAACCTTGATCAGCTTCTTAGGATTTAAATAGAATCGCAACAACATTCCTAAGAGCATCTTCCCATTGTTGCTCTTGTTAATCACCATATCCTCATGCTCTAGTTTGTGAATTACATCCAACACATACAATGGACTTAAGTCACTCTTCTTTACAACCTTATCCATACTACTCTTGAGCGCATTAATATAACGAGCGATTGGTACTGGATACACAATCTTAGATTCCATCATATTTTTAAAGATTTTCGTAATGATGAAGTTTCTATCTTCTTTCACCTTTGTGAAATAATCAAACATCTTCTTTTCCCATTGGACATCACCCACAAACTCTTTGTAAGTGTTTGCTAGAAGATAGGGTTTCAAAATGTCTCCATTATTCAACAAGAACTCTTCTTGCATCTTATCTTCATCAAACTCGATATGATACATCTTATGATTTTCCAACTTGATTGCATTCATTCCATCATCACCATACAAGAACTGGATAATATGTCCTGAAGCATTTCGTACAGTCATATCAAAGTTGATCTTACAATCCTCCATTGCCTTTACCAACTTTCTTTGCAAATATCCTGTTTCACTAGTTTTCACCGCAGTATCAATCAAACCTTCACGGCCACCCATCGCATGGAAGAAGAACTCCTGGGGTGTCAAACCATTCACAAACGAGCTCTCTACAAATCCACGAGACTCTGGCCCATCATCATACTTAGTGAAATGTGGAAGTGTACGATTATCAAAACCATACCCAATACGCTTACCTTCTACACTTTGTTGTCCTAAACACCCAACCATCTGAATCAAGTTGATCGTACTACCTTTGGATCCAGATTTGATCATATTTAACATACGATTCGCATCATCAATAGTGTTCATACCAATCTTACCAATCTTCTTGGTAGCATCATTCAACAAGTTGTTCACAATATCTTCAAAGTACTCTTCATTTGATTTGATGCTATAATTCTTCATCTCACCCATATGAATCTTCGTGATTTCATTGTATACATTCTTTTTCATTTGTCTTGTGATGTCTTTCATGTCTTGAGTGGTTTCACGATTGATCATGAGATCACTAATACCTACACTGAAACCATCTTGTACCAACCAATCACATATCACCTTTTGAGTGTTATCGAACAAGTCAGTACACTCTTTGGGTCCATTATCATTATATACCATATGGATCAAACCATTCGTCATATCTTGATAGATACCCTTGTCAATCACACCTTGTGAAATGTTTCCATTCTTGATTTTCACATAATTAACATCATAATCACCTTCTTTGTCTGGATCATAGGATCGATTACCACCTTGCATATTCAAATTAGGTGGGAGAATCGAAGAGAGAATCTGCTTTCCAGACCATCGTTGATTTTTATTCATGTCATTTTGTGGAATGAATTTGCTATTATTACACATGATATTGAAGTACTTCTTTTGACTGATACTGATGTGATCCTTGCTGATACGATAGACACCCAGCGCAATATCTTGTACAATTGAAATAATCGGTTTCGCATCCCTTGGAGATATGATTTGGGTAGGTACCGCCGCGAGATTGATCAGTTCATTCTCCGTTTGTAATGATTGAGGCACATGCATATTCATTTCATCACCATCATAATCCGCATTGTATGATGGAGTAACACACACATTCAAACGGAAAGTATCATATGGCATAACACGAACACGATGAGCCATCATAGACATCTTATGGAGAGATGGTTGACGATTGAAAAGCACATAATCACCATTTTGTAAATGACGATCTACAATATCCCCATTCAATAGTTCGAAGGTTGTAGTGTCAATGTTCTTGAGACGAATGGTACGATAACTTTCCTTGTGTTTACGAACATACTTCGCACCAGGATACAAAGATGGACCATTGCGTACAAGCTCCATCATTCGTTCACGATTGTATTGATTGACCACCTCAGGAAATGTCAAATTCATCGCAATTTTGATAGGCACACCAAGTTCATCAATACTAATCCCTGGATCTGGAGTAATCACACTACGAGCTGAGAAATCAACACGCTTACCCATCAAGTTACCACGGATACGACCTTCCTTTGACTTCAGTCTTTCAGAAACACTACGGAGTGGACGACCTGTTCTTTGCTTCGCTGGAGCAATGCCAGGAAGCTGATTATCTACAAAGGTAGATACATGGTATTGTAATAGAATCGCCCAGTTTTCAATTTGCTCTTTGTTCGCATTCTTTTCTATTTTCTGTTTCAACATATTGTTGGTCTTGACAATATCACACAGCTTGTGTGTCAAATCATCCTCACAACGCTGACCAGTATCATTGCGTACAGATGGACGAACAGATGGAGGAGGTACTGGAAATACAGTACAAATCAACCATTCAGGACGATTGTATTGCTTACCCATTCCAAGAAGCTCTGCGTCTTCATCACTGATTCCTTTGAGCACCATCAACAGTTCTTCTGCATTGAATATTTGCTTCTTCACATCATCTTCGTTGCTTTCCTTCCATTCCATAATGATTCGTCCAATGTTTTCTTTGGTGATTTTGGTCGGAAGCTTGACTCCACATCCATCGACACTTTCTTGACCACAACGCTTCACTTTCGAACAAAGCTTGTACATCAATTCGAAGCGTCTTTGTCTAGAAATTTTCTTGTTCATGATAGCCTTTACTTCACTATGAGAGCCATCTACAAGAATCTTGCTACATCTCCAACATACACATTTAAGAAGCTTCCTCACCATGTCGAAAAACTGAATGTAGAATACGGGTTTCGCAAGTTCGATGTGTCCAAAGTGTCCAGGACAAAAAGTGTTCTTTTGTAAACAAGTTTTACAAACCTTGTTATGTTCAATGACACCCATTCGATTATCGAAAAGTCCTCCAATAACAGGCTCACTTCCGGAGTAAGTGTCAGTAGACACGATTTCTGCTACGGAAGTTTTCCTAATCTCATCAGGACTCATAATAGTGAACTGAATTCCATGGATTGTTTCGATATCATTTTCAAACGAAAGTTCCTTGTAAATGGATGACATTGTAGACTTTAATTATATATAATATTTACTTTGTTTAAATTGATACTTTAATTAAGTCTAAATCAATTTTTTTATTTAGGTTTTGAAAAATTGATTTTTGCTTTAAGGTTACAACTCAACAAAAGTATACACACAATAATTAAAAATCAATGTGCTCTGGAAGCAATAACATGCATCAAATGATGACTCGTTCCAAGGGCAACCCCGAAGAGACATATTCAAACGCTAAACCATTTGATGACAACAATGAATCTTCTGAAGTACCCAAACTTGTGGAAGACTATGATAGCGATTCGATGAGTTCTAAAGATTCAGATAGTGATTCTTATAGTAATTCTGATAATGAAACAGAAAGTGACACTACTGATATGAATGAAGATGAAAGCACAGATATGGATGAAGATGAAGATGAAACTGATATTGATGAAGATTATGATCCTAAGAAAGAAAAGCTTGGTCCTAATAACAATATATTCATTCTTTATAGTCAACCTCATTCATACGAATACGAATATGAATTGGAGGGAGATGAAGAAGAGTATGACGAAGCGGAAGAGGAGGAAGAGGAGGAAGATGCTACAATGGAACCCAAAACCAAAGAGGCAAAATACAAAGAGTACAAATCTAAGTTGTTTAAATCAGAAGAACGCAAGTATTTCTCAAATTTGCCAGATGAAGAGAAGGATCGCATTATTGAAACGGAGGAGATGATCGCTCAATCTAATAAATCAGACCTTCCGATTCGGTTCAAGATACTAAACTCTCAAATGAGTGATATGATTAAATCCATTGCGATTTCTAAACTAGATGTGATTGCCCAAATGGAATGTGCGAATGGTGAATACACCAAGATCATGAACTGGATCACTAATTTGTGTAATATCCCTATTGGTCGCTATGTATCTTTACCGATCACAAATAGTTCTCCAAGAAATGAGATTTTCGATTTCCTAGAGAAAACATCAGATCATTTCAACAACAACATCTATGGTCATGATGCAGCAAAAGAGCAGATTATTCGTATCATTGCGCAATGGATTGCGAATCCTGGATCCAAAGGAAATGTGATTGGTATTCATGGAAATCCAGGTGTTGGAAAAACCACTCTTGTGAAAGATTGTATTTGTAAATCATTGAACCTACCATTCCAATTCATTCCCCTTGGAGGAGCATCTGATGGATCTTATTTAGATGGTCATAACTTCACCTATGAAGGCTCCACATGGGGTAAGATTGTGGATTGTCTTATGAAGAGTGGATGTATGAATCCAGTCCTCTACTTTGATGAATTGGATAAGGTAAGTGAGACATTTCGCGGACAAGAGTTGATCAATATTCTCATTCATTTGACGGATCCAGCCCAAAACTCAACCTTCTTCGACAAGTACTTTGGGGATGTTCCATTCGATCTTTCAAAATGTTTGATTATATTCACATACAACAATGATAGATTGGTCAATCCAATTCTTAAAGATCGAATGATTCGAATTCAAACGAATGATTACACAATGAATGACAAGTTGGAGATCATGAAAAACTTCTTGATTCCAGAGTATTATACACTATTCTCTTTTCAACCAGATGATATCATTTTCAATAAAGAAATGATGCAATTGATTATAGAACGAACTGAAAAAGAAGCTGGTGTTCGAAATCTGAAGCGTTCTCTAGAGTTGATCTTTAGCAATATCAACCTGATCCGAATGATCAAAACTGAAGACTATAATGGTCCGATTGGTAAAACATTCAAGATTCATCATGAAACTAAATCTATATTGCCCATTACAATCACCAAAGATATCATTGACTTGTATATCAAAGATATTAGTGTAAATGAATCTCATCATCATCTGTACATGTAGTAAATTGTAAATTGTTAAAAAAATATAAAGTTATTCATTCATTTCTTATTGAATGAATGGATGAATGGTTGGGTTGTTGGGTTATAAAGTGTAGTCAGATTCTCTTTTTTTTTGTGGTTTTCATAACAATGCCAAACCTTCCAGTTACTTCAATTCGGTGTGAATCATGTCAATCATTCGATGTTGTTGATGACTATTCTACAGGAGATTCGATTTGTCGAGATTGTGGAGTGGTGAATGATCGACTCATGAATCAAAGTTTTTCTAGTGACCAACATTCGGAATGTTGTGCAATCAAATATGAATCATTCATTCGGAAATTTTGTAAGAATCATAATTTTGATGAGTGTACTATACAAAGTGTATTAGAGTATACAAATGATCACCCCATTGAATTCAATGATCTGAAAACAATCATTTATGCGGTTCATCTCATTGAAACAAATGATGATATCCATACATTTGTGAAGAAAAGGAAAATGGACACAACGATCATTCAACAGGTAATGAATGATATCAAAAAAAAGTATAGGATCGAAAATAAACAATTTATTACAATAGACACGAACGAAGAAACATGGATTCGAACATTATATGATGAAATCATTAAGATGTCAATGACACACTGTATACATGATATCCCAAAGAGAACATTAATGGATATCAAGAAAGAAATCCATACATTAGTTAAGATGAAACCAGAAGCTTTATTTTACAATTCTAGTGTTTTAGCTACTGTATTACTAGTTAAACATGAAATACCTATTGAACATAAATTACCTCGTTCAAAGATTAGAAAAATTATGAAGGAGTTGTTTGTATGATTTATTTAATGTAACTATGGAAATATCAAATAATCTACATAGCTCTTTCTTCGTCATTGTAAGGAGTTGGTCGTCTTCTTTATGTTCAAACCAATAATAAATACAGGTCACAATTTTCGTATGTGGTGTTTTTCCTTCCATTAAGTTTTCATTTTGCAACCATTCGCAAATCTGCTTAATGAGCTTGTATTTCTTGTTCTTGTTCATTTTATCGATTGAGTTATCCATCATATATGAATTTATGGTCTCCATGTATCTAGGCAACATTTTTGTGAATTCGTTATCCTGATCCATACTGTGTTGCTGTATGGTGTTCTTTTGTTCACTTTGTTGGTATGTTTTCATGTGTTTACAAGTTTCATTTATGGTTTCCATGTCAATATCAAGAAGTACAGAAATTTCCTTAAGACTTCTGGGAGTATTATGTAACATACAAACTTGATGTAAACAATTCGCATACACACCCTTTTTAACTCTTCCACGATATTTAGTCGGTAATTTTAGTAACATGTTGTTCGCTTCTTTCCAAAAACTTTCTGGAATACTACATTCATTTTTAGTATTGTACTCATCCATACTTTTACTTCCATCTTCAAATCCAATCCAACCATCTTCACGATTATGATCATGTTCAAAGTGAATTTCATTCCATGTCAAGTTTTCCTCTTGTACACTACCACATTCAGTGCAAATCAAAGCGCCTTCGATATTGTCTACCACAATAGAATGACTTAAACAAATGTAACATGAATTCATTTGATCTACACTTTATAAAGCATTTGGGTGATGGTTTCCTCTAGAGTAAATCAAGTTCTTATCGTCCTCTTCTAGACATACACAACCACGATCAGTAGAGTAAGTAGATGGACAACATCCTTTAGAGATTGTTTTTCCCTTAAAGTAAGAAGGGATGTCATCTGAATCTATAAAATGTTCCAAGTTGTCGATTGTTTTTTGGTTACGAAACACATTCTTTTGGAGATAACATAAAGACACTAAAATCAATGCAAATAAAATGATTAAGACAATGATTACACTCTTCTTAATCATGATCAGAGCTATTTCTTTAGTTTATTCAGATATATTATTTTATTCGTAAGTTAAAAATACATAGAGACAAAAAATTGAAAATTATGTTAAAGAAAGGTAAAGGTAAGTTGTTACTTATGGACAAAAATACAAACATAAAGATGACAGACACGATGATAAATGCTGTTCAATGTCTGAAGAAAAACATTCATTCTATAAAACTGTTGAAACTCGAAGTGTGTAAAGAGATATTAAAAATGGCAGATGAAAACTATTACCAAGAAGGAGACATGAATAAAAAAAACAAAGAGACCTTCTTAACAGATAATGAATATGAATACATAAAAGATTATGTACTAAGCATTGATCCAGATTTTGAAAATAAATTAGGACATGAGAACATTCAAGTGGATAAAGGAGCAAAGAATGTTGTCAAGCTTCCAGTGTGGATGGGTAGCATGGACAAAAAGCGTTCTCTTTCTGCCGAACAGATGAATGTGGTGTTGACAGACAAACTAGATGGAGTGTCTTGTTTGTTTGTGAATGATAAAACAGATGGTGTAAAATTATACACTAGGGGGAATGGATCACAAGGTCAAGATATCACTCATTTACGAACTTTTGTAAATGGTGTGAAGAAGAATGGTAAATATGATTTTATGATTCGTGGAGAGTTGATCATGAAAAAGACTGTGTTTGAGGAGATCAAAGATAATGAATCGAATGCTAGAAATACAGTAAGTGGTATTGTGAATTCAAAAAAACCCAATCCAAAGTATAGAGGAAAGGTGGATTTTGTGGGTTATGAAGTCATCTCTCCTTCTATGAAACCATTGGATCAAATGTTATTTATGAAAGACATGAAGATCTCATGTGTTCATTATGTGATGAGAGATCGCATATCACCTGATGAAATCCATCAAGCCTTGATTGATCGCAAAAACAACTCGGACTATGAAATTGATGGAATCATTGTAACAAAGAATATCATTTACGATAAGATTGTGTCTGGTAATCCAAAACATGCATTTGCTTATAAACACAACTTTGATGACAATGCGATGACCACCACTGTGACTAATGTCGTATGGAATTTGTCAAAGAATGGACATTATAAACCAACCGTAGAGTTTGAAAAGATTACCATCAATGATGTGAACATTCAAAAGGCCACTGGCTTTAATGGAAAATATATTTATGAAAATAAGATAGGTCCAGGAACAATCATTAAGGTTCAACGAAGTGGTGATGTGATTCCATATATTACAGAAGTTGTCAAATCAACTTCTCCCTCGATGCCTTCAGAGTATATTTGGTCAGCTTCAGGGAATGATATTATGGTGAAATCGAAAACGAATAATACTGAATTAGATAAGAAACTATTTGAACATATGATCACTAGTTTAAAGTTCGATCATTTTGGGAAAAAATCAATTGAGAAGTTGTATGAGAGTGGAGTCCAAACACTCGATGGCTTGTACAAACTGACCATAGATGATATCTTAAAAATCGAAGGCTTCAAGAAAAAGTCAGCCACTAATCTTTTTGAAAGCATCCAAGAAAGAAAGAAAGAGATCACTTGTGTTGAGTATATGGTTGCTTCCAAATGCTTCGACGAAGGAATAGGAAAGAAAACATTAATCAAGATTACAGATGTCTATGGAAATGATGATCAGGTCACTTTAGAACAATTAATTCATATCGAAGATGTTGGTGAAAGCAGAGCCAAGTCTTATTTAGAGGGATTGAAAGCATTCAAGAAGTTCAAAAAAGATAACAAGTTAGAATGTGTCTCTAAAGTAACACCACCAGTGGGTGTTCAATCCACAGTATTGAAAGATAAGATCATTGTCTTTACTGGCTTTCGAGATGCTGAATTGGAAAAGAAGATCGAAAGTATGGGAGGTAAGGTAGGTTCGAGTGTCAATAAGAAAAGCACTCATTTAGTGTACAAGTCTCTTGAAAAGTCATCTAAAAAAATAACAGAAGCTAAAGCGTTGAATACAATCTCCGTATTACAAGTAGATGATTTTAAGAAGCTTTGGAACTTGGGTGTTTGAACTAGGATCGTCTTTACTTAAACATATCCACCACTAATTTAAAACAAACAACCTTATGTTCTCGTGTTCTTTTTCATCTTCAGTCTCATCGATGCTCTCCAAGGTAATGTGTAATTTGTTATACAAGTGTATTGATATACAAGAAAAGTTAATGGATGTATATTTTCAGATGTTTGATAATTCAATAGTATCTGTAAAAGCATATTCAAATGAAAAAACATTTTTATTGTATCATGTGTTTTTTAGTTTGTTGTATCCATTTCGTACATTCAAATGTAATGATATCATTTATGAAGACAATGTTATATTGGAAGTAGTTCATAACAAAGATAAGAAGATCATCACGACCATTCTTCCTTCGAAAGAAGTCATTCCACTTTCTTCCAGACAATTCCAGGAGAACATGGTGGGTGTTCAAACGAGAAAAGCAGATGTGTTGAGTTTTAGTTTGAATGAGGTAGCATTCATTCAACTGTTTAATCAGATTTGCCATAGTTTTCAAAAATACACAATCGATACTAACGATTTCGCATTGTATGTGATCCAAAAATACAAACTAATGATCAAGCCTCCATATTCTCTGGAAATTATTGATAATGATTTCAATGAACAAACATTTAAAGAAAATGATACAATAAAGATAAATAAATTCCATGAGCAATGAGATGGAGATTAAATGGTTAAATGATACCTGGTCAATTTATTTTCATAATCCATTCGACAACAACTGGGATGAGAGTGGGTATATTAAGCTATTCACTCTTGCGAATATAGAGGAGTTCATCATGATGAATTCATTATTGAAGAAGCATACTAATGAGGGTATGTTTTTTATTATGCGCGATCATATCTTTCCAAAGTGGAATGATCCAGAAAACAAAAATGGTGGCTTTTTGTCGATTAAGATATTAAAAGACAAGGTTCCTTCGTTCTTTGAGAAGATTGTAATTGACTTGATTAACGAAACATTACTCAAACCAGAATACTATCATCTATCTGGGAATATCAATGGGGTTTCTATCAGTCCAAAGAAACATTTCTGTATCATCAAAGTATGGGTGAGAAACTTTGATTTGAATGATAGTAGTTATTTTAACATTTCGAAAGACTATCATGGAACGATTCTATTTAAGACGAATACTTGTACTGCGTAGCATTTCATTGTACTGCGTAGCATTTCATTGTACTGCGTAGCATTTCATTGTACTGCGTAGCATTTCATTGTACTGCGTAGCATTTCATTGTACTGCGTAGCATTTCATTGTACTGCGTAGCATTTGATGAATATATTGGTTTGGAATTTAAGGGTATTTAGGTTGACGCTTGTGGTGCCAAACAGAGTTTGATTTCACCAAGTGATCCAACAGTGTATCGAATTATCAAAGGATAGTCATTCTTCAAATAGAGTTCAACCGTGTTTGACAAGTTGGTACATTTTGTGAACAATACAAGAAACTTGAGATTGAACACTCCTTGAAAGATTTCTTTTTCATTATCAGTATGTTCTACTGTTATTTGTTCGCTATCTGAGATGGTGATTTCGTGAGAGCAGAAATCACCAACACAAGATAAGATCAATTGATTGTTGATATTCTTGATTTCTAGGTAATCAGCAATTCCATTGATGTCACGACATACTTTTTGGAAATCACAAGAGGGTAGTGTGATCACACTTGTAAAGGTTGCGGAAGGTATTTCGATATTATTGTTTTCAAGATCTAATAGGTTCATATAAGTCACGCGCTTTGCATTCTTGTCGGTGTTTTCGATTTGAATGCCAAGGATATTACAATTCTTAGAGTTCATAAAGAAGGACAAAGTATCATTATTGTTGATGGTCTTGATGATCTTATTAAGATTCAACATGTTAATGCCTACCAACTTTCGTGTTTCACAATAATAGTGTTCGAACTTGCTAGCATCCAATCGTAGATGAATCAATATGGTATGGGTGCTATCCATGGTACAAATTTTAATGGCATCATCAGTGAATTCAAAAACAGTGTCTGTGAGAATTTCTTTTAAGGCTTCTACCAAGATCTTAATGGTAGAAGATTGTACAGTTTTAATTAGAATACAATTATCATCATTGGAATCAATATTCATGGTTGTATGTGTTTAGAAAACTAAATCATCTTTAAATAAATAAAAGAAATATGCCAACCTTTGTGAATTCATTAAAAGATTCAGAAGATATTGAGTCCTATATCAAAACCTTTAATAAAAAGGATCGTGAAGTAAGAGACTTGACTTTGTATTCAGAGTATGTACAACCATTTACACTTTATGAAAAATGGTATTTGAAAATATTGGTTATATATATGAATTCTATATTGTATCCATTTAAGTTTTTGTATGATATCCCCTGGGTTTTTGCAAAGAGTATTCGTGGGATTGAAAATGATTACCCACATACCCACAAGGATATGATTATCCTTCCTTATGATTTCTTGAAGAGATCACGATTCAGTTTAGTAAATACAATCATTCACGAAAAGGTGCATATTTTTCAACGATACAATATGATTTCGACCATTACCTTGTATTTGGATTACTGGGGGTTAGTATTAGAAAGTTATGAAAAAATGAAAGACCAGCGAGCAAATCCAGATATAAACAACATCAACTTTAGTTACTTTGATCCAATGATAAATGATAGAGTCATTACATACAATCGTTACACGAACAATGCTGTTTCTTTAAAAGATAGTGTAGTTATTCAAAACAAATTGGAAGCATCTTCTGAAAAGAAATCACTTGTTTACTTTGGTTTAATCCAGAATGATCATTATCAAACAGAACATCCAAATGAGGTGATGGCCTGTTTGATTGCGGATAAGATTATGAATAAGAAAAAACATAAACCTACTGAAAAGTGGATCAAGAATCTTTACTTAAAATCCAATAATAGATAATCATTCAAAAGCATGTCTGCTTTATATGATGGAAATCGAAAAATCAACACCATCCATATCTTAGGAATGTACCGTCAAAATGAAGCGTATTTATCATTTCTATTTAAACGATTTCATGAATGGGAAGTTTACTATCAAGATGTAACATTCATTTATTATTTTATTGAAAACAATTCCAAAGATAACACCCGAGAATTGTTAACAAAATTTATAAAAGATAGACCTAAAAGTAAATTAGTTTTGTATAACTTAAAAAAAGATTATGAAAATGTTGGAGATGGAACCAATTTCAATCGTATTTCCACACTAACAAAGCTAAGAAACTTACTCATTGATAAGATCACTCCATTGCCAAAAAATGAATGGGCTTTGTTCATTGATAGCAATATCTATTTTCAGGATGATATATTGTCCTCTATGTTTGACCAAGTAAAACCAACAGATGAAAACATTGGGATGATGTCTGCTTATTCTCAACAGTTATTTCTCCCTAAATTACACTCACCCAACCTAACAAAACCAGCAATACTCTCACACTATTATGATACATACTCCGTCGTTGATACGAACAATATTTCATTCTTCCCTAAATGTCCGTTTGAAAAATGTAAGGTTTGTACCAGAAAAGCTCAAAACACGGATAAAACGATGACTACCCCACGAATTAAAAAGGACCAACCTGTAGCTGAAGTAAATTCATGTTTTGGTGGATTTGTTCTCATCAAAACAGATGTGTTAAACCATCCACAAATACGATGGTCTACCATGTGTTTGAATTTAGATGAGGATAAATCTACTTGTGAACATTGGGCATTTTGTGATCGTCTCCGAAACATTATGAAGTTGAAGATTGTGGTGTTGCAAAATGTGGATGCTATTTATCGTACGATATAGTACCAGTTGTGTTTCCTATTTGTTTGTTATTTTTTTAAAGTTGTCCTCCTTAAGGCATTTAAAACGGTTCTTTGAAAGGATTGTATAAATTGGAAACGCAAAGGATTCATGTCTGATTACTATAACATTCTTGGAGTGGATAAGAAATCAACTCAAGATGAAATCAAGAAGGCATTTAGGAAGAAGGCGGTAACGCATCATCCAGACAAGGGTGGGAATGAAGCGACCTTCAAAAAAATCAATGAAGCTTATAACACATTAAGTGATAATAACAAGCGTCAGATGTATGATATGCAACAATCTGGTGGTGGTATACATATGGGTCCCTTTGGAGGGCCAGGGGGTGGTCCCTTTGGAGGGCCAGGGGGTGGTCCCTTTGGCCACATGGGACCTGACTTTATGAATATGTTTTTCAGACAAACACAACAACAAACCAATCAGTCACATCCTTTTATGAATCGACAGTCGAATCGACAGAAAGAATCAGCACCTACAGAACTAAGACAAACTATCCAGGTGAATATGGAAGATGTGTACAAGGGCATGACCAAAACGCTGAATGTAAAAACATCAAAGAAGTGTATATTTTGTTTGAAGCCTTGTCAAGAATGTAAAGGTAGTGGTATGATTGAAAAGTCGGTGACAAAGACGATGCATCATGCGAAGTTTGTACAAATTTCTAAAGTAAAGTGTGAAGCATGTAGTGGATCTGGTGATATTTCAAACAAAACAAATTGTGATAAATGTAACAAAACGGGTGTGTTTGAAAAGAATACAACCATAAAGATTGAATTGCCTCCAAAAAGTTACCACGATTTTGTGTCCAGAATAAAGCATCCTGAAGAGGATAATGTATTTATTGTGATTAAGGTAATCGTAAAATGTCCAGATAAGTTTTACAAGAATGGAGATAATTTATGTTATACTCACAAACTCCACCTAATTGACACACTTTTAGGAACAAATATAAAGATACACCTTCCAACTGGAGAAGACATCGAAATTGATTATACCAAACGAACAGATATAATACGACCTGATACAGTACTGTATATTGATAACAAAGGAGTAATACCTGGTTCTGATTTAATGGTGAAGTTTGATATTGAATATCCAAAAACAAGGTTGGTTCATTCGGAGAGTACGGAAGACACATTTTCTTCATTACGAGAAAATCTTGAGAAAGTTTTTAACAACAAATAAAATTTATATATTTTATAGTAAAAAAGTAGGAACAGATGAAAGAATCAAACTTTATCGAAGCATTGTATGATGCATTGCATTCTAAATCTGGAAACAAAGAAAAGACTATGAAACAATGGGGTGGAAAGCTAACCAAAATAAACTTGAAAAACACACAAAGTTATGCTAATATTGAAAACGCATTAGGAGTCAGTATGGATGTATACCATAAAAATAAATTGATCCACAAAACCGCGAAACCCATGGCAAAACATGCGAGTCTTGTACTTGACAAAGATGTGTTCAAGCCTGTTGGATTCATGAATGGTGGTACTAATAAATCGGATATCGTTAGATTATTTTCAGATTCGAAACAACAAATTGATAAATTATCACAAGATTATGGCAATAATCTTTATAATCATATTATTAAACATATCAAATTGCCATCCTTTGACCAAAATACCTTAATGTCCGATTTGGGTAGAAAATCACACGCACAACTTCTTGTTGCATTGAAAAGTTTTGTTCCAACCATTCCAGAAATTAACTACATTAATGCTGTCCTAGTAGAGAATGAATTACAAATTGAAGCTCTCTTTGATGTTCCCAACTTATCGATAGAAAGAGTGTTAACCCACAGACACTTAATGGGAGGAATGTCACAAAGAAGAGGAGCACCAAGTCCAAGTAGTAGTGGTGGTAGCGAAGCAAGTGGTAGCGAAGCAAGTGGTAGCGAAGCAAGTGGTAGCGAAGCAAGTGATGGAAGTAGTGGTTACACTGTTCAAGAAGATGATGACTTTGAAGAAATAAGTAGCGGTCCTCCTGAAACTATACAACAACCTTATCAATTATATTCTAATCCAAGTGATAGTATTATGAAAAGGATTACTAATACCAAGCTTAACATTACGGTGTTGCAATTCTTAAAACTCATGGCAATGTTTTGTATACTTGGTGCGTTTATATTGAATCCTATTTTCAAATACATGGGATTTTGGAAGTTAGTCCAAGTATCCCAAGTGAATTATGAATTTCCAGTAGATTTACCCATTTTTTATACAAATCAAAATCATGATCAAGAAAAGATCATTTTTACAGGTGACCTCATTGGGTTTCCAAGATATGAGCTAAGTCCATATGCGAAATCGTTTCAAGACATCTTAAAAAACCCAACCTATATGATTACTAATGTTCTACCAAGCATTACTTTCACCGACCAAGACATTACTCAACGATTCAACTCAGAGCAAGAATTCAAATCAGAAATGACCAACAAAGTTGCTATTTTGGAAAAGATGTACAATGTGATGAAGTCAAACCAACCATTTGGTCCTTTTTACTTAGAACAACATGAAACAAAGCTTCTTACCTATTTCAATCGAATCTTTGGATTCAAAGATATTACTAAAATCAACAAAGAGGTATTCCGATACATGGATACCGCATTGTCCTCTATGTATGAAGACAAAAAACAAGAAGTCTTACGTTATAATCGTGAAGTGGTTTCTAAATACAAAGGTGAACTAGTAAAAATAGTAGTCGAACACAAATACAACAAAATATCCGATTCAAAGTTAATTGAACATATCCAAAAGACTGCTATGTCTTTTGAGAATGATTTCAAAGCACCCAAAGCATTGGAAGCAGTGAGAAATATACGATATTGTTTGAGTCGTGAGGGACCTAAGAGTGTAGTTGATTGCGTACAAACGGATGTGTTGAGTGAACGCGATCTTTTGTACTCAAAAACATACTTCGAGTTTATTGAATTTTTCAACAAAATGGGGTTGATGTATAATCAAATATATGACTCAAGCAAAAACATGAATGATAAGGTCAAAGATATGATTGTCAAAGATGTACCAGAAGCATATCATAATAACATTGAAATTGGAGTAGTTGCATTGAAAAATGAGTTCTTAAATATAATTACAGAGGCAATATACAATTCTAAATTTACAGAGAGTGAAGTAACAACAATGAACAATCTTAAAATCATTGGCGGAATGAACATCTTTGATATATTTTTACAAATGTATTCTGATACACTAAAAGATACCTTGGGTGGTAGTACTATCAAAAATGTTGTAAACAAAATAGTTGGATTTATTAATGATAAAACAATTACGAATTTCCTCAACGCATCTGAAAGAATCATTGATAGCATACAAAATGATATCCGAATGAAAGAGAAATTGTTCCTACACACCAATTACGATACTGATGTATTAATTGATTTTATGAAAAATTTGGATCCCAAAACATCATTGACTACGCAAGCCATTCGATCAGTCAGCAAAACCAACATTGACTTGTTTGTTGAAATCAAAGTCAAGAATATTGTATTACAAATCTTGAGTATGCTCAGAAACGCACAAAGTAAAGAATCTACTAAAGTATTAACCAACTCCCTTACTGATTTGTTTTATATCATCCCATACTACTCATACAAACATAGATATAGTATTGAGTTCTCTGGTGGCGGCAAGAAGTCCTCTAAAGTGAGAGGGTTGAAGTCTTCTAGAAAAGCTTCTTCTAGAAAAGCTTCTTCTTCTAGAAAAGCTAGCAAATGAGAAAAAATGGAAGTAACACACACAACTAACACTTACTTCAATACAACATTTCCATACACAACCCTGAGAGAATCGCACAAAAGTTAAAGATCATGAACGATACATCATCAATGAAGCTATATTGGAACATAAACAACATCAGTATCCAACACAAGATAATCATCAAAATCATCTTTGTTTCATTACCAGTACCGATCTTACTGTTTTTAGACACATTCTTTTGCCTATTATCATGATTAGTCGAAAGCTTCTTCATGGTCTTTTCATTTCCTTGAATCTCAGTCTCCATGTTTTCAATCAGCGCATTCTGTTCACAAATGATGTCCATGAGTTCCTTGTTGAAGTCGAATAGGTTCTTATTGGCCTTCTTCATCCTTTCCACACGATCATATACCTTGATCATCTTCTTGTTGGTCTTGTACTTGTTCTTGTATTTGTGGTTCTCCTTCTCCGTCTTGTAGAGCTTCTTGATCATACGGTAGGAAGACATGATTGATTGGGATTGATAGAGAGAGCTTTTGTAATACAGTGTGTATTGATTGAGATTTGTCTGAAGCAAAATTTCAATTTTTTGCTAAATCCACCATTTCCTTATCATCATAAAGTGAGAGCTCCACCTTTTCGTATATTGTAATGCTTTCAAATCATCTATATAGATAGCATCTTTACTATGTAAGCTCATTTTTGCCATGATGTCCGCATTCTCATTGCCGATGTATCCTTGGTGGGCACTAACTTTCATAAAATAGGCAGGTTTCATACGATTGTATACGAGATACACAATCATGGATACGATCTCTTTATATTTTACTTTTTTTATGTTATCGATGTTCCTGGATCCTTCTTCAATGAGCTTTAGTGCAAAAAGACTATCTGTGTATACAATCACTTCTTGTTTAGAGTGGCTATTGATCAATGCTACATAGATCGCAATCAATTCACAGTAATTGATATCGATCAATGAGTACTTCGAGACGATCCTTTGGGAAATATTACGAGGATCATTTGGACCACACCATATTCCAATTCCAGAGACTTTAGTATCATTTATCATTCTTATCGATGCATCTGTGTAGATGATATCTTTTGGAATCATATCCTCTGACTTAGAAGAATTTGTTACCATGGCTTTTATGGGTTCAATTGTGGGTGGTCTAGGGAGAATGATCTTTGTTTTCATATTTGGTAGCAAGTTATGATTCAAAACATGTTCTATTTTCTCAAAATGTTGAGGTTGGATGGGATGTATTTGTAGAGAAAGATCATTACAGTATAAACAAATCGCAATAGGAACTTTGTTCAGTAAGTTGACCTTTTCACTATCGAACCAATGATCACTTGGATTCAAATACATCGAACCTTCTGGTATGATTCCAAGAAGTGTATAGTTTTGTGCATATTTTGTGATCGTGTCTAACGATTTGTTGTTTAGTAATGGAATGGTGATCAATGCCCTTTTGGGTTGTGAGGTATTCGAGATGGAATCTCCAATCTTTTTAATGAATTTGATTGTGTTTGAAGTGGAATAATTGCATTTGATATAGGAGTTGGAAATAGGCATTCTTTCGAGCGATCCATAAGAGACATCATCTTTAGAAATATAAGCTCTGTGATCGTCAATAGGTACATTCAATGGATTGAAGTTATAATAAGTTTTGAGATTGAGAGTACTCGTTAAACAATTCAATACCGCTGAATCAATGGTACAATAATGATAAATGTCCATTGGCCTTTTCATTGGATATCGTTGAATCAATGAATGTAAGTCATGTAGCCATACATTATATGTATGTTCATTCTCTTGAATATCTTTGATATTGTAAAATTTACAGAATTGGTCTTGTAAATAATTGTACCTTTTGGCACGAATATTTCCTATCAACATATGATGGTTATCATACACGATATGATTTCCTTTGTAAAACTCTACAGAACATCCATGTTTTTTGATATGGTTGAGATTTGGTTTCTGTTTTTCAAAATGAACATTTAAGTGACAGATAGTGGTTGCTCTCATTGTTGAAGTAGAAATGTAGAATGAGAATAAAAAAAGAAAGATGATTCCTTTTAATTTCAATTTTTACGAGTAAAAGATAGAGAAAATCAACTATCGATAGAAAACAATTCAATCCCATTCTCTTCATTCCATTTTTGTAAACAAGCTTCAATATCTGATTGTCTCAGAACTTTCTTATTATTATGTGGTAGTGTTGAGATGGCTTTGTCGAAGCACATCCAATAAGTGGTTGGTCTCCACTTACAAGGACCACACTTATATTCTAAATCTTTAATGAGACATAAGTTTGCACGCTTGTGATGTGTTCTACACATCTTTTCAAGAAGTCGTATATTAATATCATGAATGTTGTCATCCTCTTCTGATCTAGATTTGACAATAAATAGCTTGGTTTTCCAAACTGGGAAATAAGAACATCGATTGACTTTGTTCCACATAGTACATCCAAGTTGTTTCGCACTTTCCAGGTTATAGCCTTCTTTCAAATAGTATTGTACAATATAAGCACTCGCACCATGACATGCTTGATGAGAAGTTATGTTTCTAGCAGAAGTACCCTTACATATCATATGTTTAATCGCACCATCATTACATTGAGGAACAATATCTGTCTTTAAGTCAACCAAGATAGATCCAATAAGTTTCATGATGGTAGGTTGTAGAAAAGTCTTTTCTTTCACTTCATTAATGATTGAATGAGTTGTAGAATCCATCATGTTTGAGTTTATGACAAATGTTTCTTTTAAAGTTTTTTTTTTGATAATCAATTTTTTGTTATATCAGTATAAAAGATGAATGAAAAGAAAATCATTAGTTCTTCTATTGCCATTCTATTTAATTATTTGTTATTTTCCTATATTCAACGGTTAGAAAAGATAGGTTGTGATTGTGGATTAGAAAAACATAGCAATATTGTAAAAAGTTCGATTATCATCAATTATATTATTATTTTTGGAAAATTATTTACAAAATCTGTTCCACCAGTGACAATAGTATTGATCTCTTTATCCGATATTGTTTTTACCATTTACACATTCATCTTCTTATATCGATTAAAGACTGAAAAATGCAAATGTTCAGATAGTACGGTTCGTGATGTATACTATTATTACTATTTGCTTGTTGTCATTTTGATTGCTTTATTAATTTCCCTTCTTTTGGTCTATATCGTTTTTTAAATGCGAGTTTTTAAAAGTCTTTTTTTAATATGTCATAAAAAATAATGACTGAAAGCAGTTGTATAATTATTCACCCACAAAAATTACATAGCTTATTTTTGTACAATGCTTTTGTGGAATATTTTACACAATTATATGATAATGTCCATTTGATTGTGAAGAATGATCCAATGTATTTGTCTTTATATCGTCATAAACCCAAAATCAAATTGAGACCCGTGTCTGTGTTCGATATTGACCCCCTTCGCGACTATATATATAATACCTTACTAACTGAATTAGGACAATGTGATATCTATGGATATGAAGAATTTGATACATTAAGATATCAAGAAAATATTTATTACAACCTTCATTCAAACTTATATCTTAGTTCACTCTTCACATTCAATGATGTCCTCCAAGCCTACAATCTCGATTTTACAAACACTACATTACTTAATGAACATAAGGATGTTGTTAATATTGATCGGAATTTGAACACTGAATCCTATTTAGTATCTAAGGTTCAGAAAATTGCTGCTGTTCCTTACATGGTGATCACCAGTGACGCATTCAAACCATTTGTATATATGAAGGAACTTACAAGCATAAATGTGCATCGATTACTGCCAAATGTTCGCAATTTTTTCAATTTATTACACTTTATTAACAAGGCTGTTTCAGTAGTAGTCTCTAATGATATTCTTGGAATCATGATTTACTATTTACAAACTCATAAAAATATTGAAGGACAATATTTAATTTCTCCCACAAAAAGAGTGTATTTTGACTTGAATGGAAAAAGAAAAGAAGAATTCCCCTTTTTTATTTCTCCTGAATTGTCATCTTGGTCCTTCGAAACGATTACAGGTTATGTAGACAACAATGTCGCAAATGAACCAACCCATTACACATCCATCGATCCATTTACATCATTATTACACATTGATGCATCCGATAGCAACGCCATTGTCATTTCAACAAATAATACCATAGAAAGTATTCGAGATACAGAAGATGGGTTTTTATATCAAAACAAAAATACGCTTACATATACTGAAAACGGAATCAATATGGTGTCTGGTGGGTTGACTTATCCATTACCTAAATATGATCTTACTCTTGGAACAAATCATATTAATATGTCATTATATATGGTTATGAAAGTGATTGGTGGATTTACAAGTTCTAAGAAAACATTATTCTCCTATGGTTTGTTCGATCATGATTTTACACTTTATATTTCATCGAATATGGATCCTAAAATTGGGATTACTATGTTCGATGCTCAAAATGGATTGAATGCTGTACCATACACATCCAATGAGACTATACTCTGCTACGCATCATTAAGTTTACATAATTACAGATTAGTAACACAATTAACACTTTATAATATTAATGATATCACCCAAGTACAAAACAAATATTATGAATATAATCATCATAACCTACCAAATCGTGATGGTAATATAGAAATTGGATTTGAATCAGATATTCATTTATATCATTTTGAATTTGTACGAGGTGTGATGCCTGATGATGATAAGAATATCAAGATCGCTTCCTTGATTGATAAGTGGAAAACAACAGATTCAATTTCTACAAATCCAAATGATGTTGATGTAGATATCTATGATGAATATGGTGTCAATGTAGAGCCTACTTTGGAGACTTATGATTCACAATATACACATAATGGAACACAAATTCATATTTATGATTATAGCACACAAGAAGATAGTATAACGATTGAAGATGGCATTATTGTGAATAAAGATACTATGAGCA
>Ga0222719_10000166_pt1 | contig 65257 bp, 84 predicted proteins | sample C33_34DmetaG_FD_165039 | JGI IMG/M metagenome (GOLD analysis project Ga0222719, IMG submission 165039) | Estuarine water microbial communities from San Francisco Bay, California, United States - C33_34D | ecosystem: Environmental > Aquatic > Marine > Unclassified | place: USA: California...
CTATCATGCTAAAAACGCTTGTACTTTTGAATCTATTTCTGCAGGAGTTGAATGTTTAAGCTTCTCTTGAAATAGTGGACTGAATAACATATCAGCTATACTATCTAAAACTTCTTCATTCTCTATATTTGCTTTATCTTTTCTATCTCTATATTTTTTTACAGCATCTTTTAATTTATCTGCTCCAGGACCGGCTCCTATCTTTCTATAGCTTTTTAAAAATGCAGTCTTAATAGCTTTATCTTCTGACCTACTATCTCTATCCCAGTCTATTCCCGAAGATGCTTTGTTAAATTCCTGCTCTTCTTCATCTGAAATTACTAATGGTTTAAAGAAAGAAGATTTACCTGCTCCAGTTCTATTATTATACTGCTCAAGATAATCCTTTATTCCTGTTGGTCCGTTTTTTGCTGCTGTATTAAATGCATTTATCTCTTTTTCAAATTTACCATCTCTCATATTAACATAGATAGATAAATTACCTTTTAACTTTTTATTAAAATCTCCTATCTTTTGATAAGCATTTCTCCATGTCTCAAAAGTAGATGAAGCAGGTATGTTTCTTTTTCTTTGAAAGTTAGATATATAAGAGATCATTGGGTGAGTGTAGACCATCACCATATAGACATCATACCCTAAACTAAGCATCTTAGATAAGGTCTTATCAAATCTTACTCCAGCTGCTGTTGTATCCCAAACAAAGCTAGACTTATTATCAGCTGCAGCATTAACGTCTTTCTCGACTTGGCTGCTGGCTGCTCCTAGATTGTTGTAGTACGGATGATCCTGATCCTCCACGTACTTGTCCGGGTTGAACTGTTCTAGGCTGTCTAATGATAGTTGGTTTAGAAGGTACGTTTTCCCTGCTCCAGCTCCTCCCGCCATTATTACCGCTTTCGGGCCTCCCGTAGCTTCTAGGATTAGTTCTGATAGTTTTATCATTGTTAAACTTATTTAAATTATTATATTCTCTTATGTTTATATTTTTATTTCCTCTTTTAAGTAAATCAACAGAACGTCTTATCTCTACATCATTATTTTCAGGTCTATTATATACTCTTACATTAGTACTGTTATTATTATTGTAACTCCTTACCTTATTATAGTTTCTTTGAACTATATCGTTATCATTATATTGACTTCCTCTTCTAGTTTTAGCATAAGCTATATTCTGTCTATTCCATATATAAAAGTTACTATAGTACGGGTTCCAACTATTCCATCCCCAGTTTCTAAACCCATAAGGGTCCCAACTATTAAATCCTCTCCATCCATAGTTAAAATTCCAGTCAAACCAGAAGTCGTATCTGTTTACATATAGATCCCATGGTGAATAATTATATCTATATTTGAATAGAAAGTTTCTATTATAAAAAGAATAGTACCATCTAAGATCTTGATCTAATGCAAACTGAGTAAAGTTCCATCTAAATTTGTTATCGTTATTAAACTTTCTATGTAATCCAAATTCACTATCAATCACATCTACATTAATACCTGAAGAGGTCACAAATGCTTTAGGAGTGTGATTAAGAGTAGCAACTTTAAAATAACCACAGCTAGTTAATAAAAATAGTACAAATAAAAATGTTATTCTTTTCATATAAATGGTTTATTATAAATAGTTACACTTTTATAGTAGTAGGGTAACTATTATAAATCGGTTCAGTATTAGGATTCTCTAACTGATATAGCTCATATATGTTTTGAAATAATTTAAAGTTTTTCTCTATATCATCAACCTGAAGTACTTTCCATCCTTTACCTTGCATTACTCCTTTCTGTTTGCTAGGTCCTCTCGATTTTGCTTTAAGCCATATAATCCCAGTTCTTTCTATTTCTACATCTCTACTTTCTTTTAATGCTTTAGCATAAGAAGCTAATTGAAGATCGTATGATTTATGTATACTATTAGAAGTTTTAAGGTCTAATAACCATACCTCTCCGTTAATTTTACAAACAATATCTGCAGTACCAGCATACCTATACTTATCTGACCATACAAATTGTTCTGATGATATTAGTTCTGGTTTATATTCTTTCCAAAACTCTGCAAATTTTAATATCATCTCCCATACTATTTGAGAGTATTTAGCATTACCGTAATCATCCATCCAAGAGATTTCTTCTCCTTCTACTAACTTTTCAGCAGCTTCATGTACTTGAGTACCTTCTTTACCTGCTCGTCTCATAATGAGATCGGCGTTATGCCCAACGTCTTTGAGCCAAGACTCAAAAAACTTATTTTTGGGCATATACTGGAGTATGGTGGTTACGGACGGGTAGTATACTCCTTCGCCTCTCTTATAAACTCTCCTATCTAGAAAGTTAATTTGTTTTAACTCTGGATTGAAATCCAGTCTCTTTTTTTCATTCTGTTTAAGAATGTTCATTCCTTGTTTGATCATAGATCTAATTTATGCACCATTAGACTAGAAAGGTCTAATTCATGTGCTGATTGGATTAATTTTGTAAACGGTATAAAACCCATTTCGGAAGGATCTTTATCCGGTAACTCAATTAAAAAAACTCTCTTACCTTGATTTAAAAATTGTTCTGATATTTTTAACGCTTTACTTCTAGCGTCGGTGTCTAAAGCAATATAAATATCTTTTACATTACTTGTTATAATCTTTTTATATAATGAAGTAGAGATACTCTTTCCCAGTATAGGTATAGCATTTCTACGTATAGCAATAGCATCAAACACTCCTTCACATAGTATTATAGGAGTATCCCAGTTAATTAAATTTTCAAAAAATATTACGTCTTTGGAAGTTTCGGGATTTTTGTATTTAAAATAGTTTCCATCATAGCTTCTCGCAACAAAAAAGTTGAGTTGATTGGATTCAGAATAACTTGGGATAATAACTCTTCCTCCAAATTCTCCAGAAGTGCAATATCCAATCCTATATTTAATAAAATCATTATCGGTAAGTCCTCTTTCATATAAGTATTTTCTTACTAAATTAGCTATAACTGAAGTTGTTGAAGCACTGTATAACGGTTGATACTCTTTAGGTAACTCTACTACTGATATTCCTTTGTAGTTTATTTGAGCTCCTTTAGGTAGGTATTTTAATATTTCGCTAGCTTGTTCTCTAGGAGTTTTCAACTGCCTAAGTAAAGATCTTATTGTTCTACCTTTTGTTTCACACACCCAACACTCCCAGAAGTTCTTACCTTCTTCGGTTGTATGCATATTGATCTCTAGCTTAGGTTTACGGTGATTACAAAAAGGACAATGAAAAGCATAGTTATCTCTAGCTTTTTTATGGCTTTTGCCTAAAATATTTTCAATTGATCCTAAAAGGAAAGTATAGTCCATAAACCAGTCCGTATCTTAACTATAAGATAAGAACTTTAATTCAATTATGCAACTATCTAAGAGATTAATTCGCCGATGGCTTCTTTTACTACTGTTTCCAGAAGTGCTTTATTCTCTATATCCAGATAGTTATCTAACTTATTAGCTATAGTTTCTGCTAAATTAGTTATATCTTTATCAGATAAGTTTAGCTCAGCTCTATGAATAATTTTATTATTCTCTAATATGATTTTTGATAACTTCATACTAATTGTTTTGTTTTATGATCCTTACTATTTCTCCTCTATCATCATCATCTACATGGAACACTTCATAGTCACCTAATTTATGTCCATGATATTTATTACCAAAATCCAATAAATCTTGTTGAGTACCTCTTACATCTATTCTTCTATGCTCACTACCGGGAAACTTTAAATCAAAAGATAAATTAGGAAATTTTTCTGCAAATTTATTTGCAAGATTAATTAGATAAACATCTTCCTTGTCTTCTGATAAAATAATGTTAGATAGCTTCATTTCTTTTAAGTAGTTCTCTTATTATTAAATTCTTCTTTTTTCTAAAAGTATTAGTAGTATACATCTTTTTTAATTCTTCTGTAGATGTTCCAGAAGGAGTGTAGTGTTTCCATTTGTACTTATTAGTCATTCTACCTCTAGAATCTCTTTCGTATTCTTTAGTGCTTGGTTTTAATTTAGCTGGCATTACAAGTACAGTTTTTACAGTTACATTCCATTTTTTTAATTACTTTTACTTTAAGATCACCTGTTCCTTTTATAAGCCGGTGATATGTTTGCTTTGGTATAAATAGTTCGGTTTCGGTAAGGTAGCGAGGAATATCGTTGTCCAATTGAAATTTCCAGTCTGTTTTATGGAGAGCTTGAACTATACGGTCTTCTTTGTCTCTATGCCATACTAATTCAAATGAAGAAGTTTCTTGCGAAAACTTTCTAACTACATAACCTTTTTTCTCTGTTTCAGAGTAAGGTCTACCAGTAACCTGAGAAATTTGATCCACCACCTAATGATTTCCAGTAACGGCCAATATTACATGACCAGTATCCTGCTTTTGTTTTATCTTTTTTCTGTGCACATTTATGACGTGCAGCAAATGATGCTCTTGCACCCTTCTTTTTAAATTTAACTGAAAGCCCAGTATCCCCAAATGAGACCTTTTTGACATTACCTGTCTTAGGGTTTTTAACATAAACGTAGAATTTTTTAGAACCACCTCTTTTAGGTTTATTTAATTGAACCTTTTTACCCTTGTACTCCGCTTCGGGGATGTAGTCCACTGAGGCCTTCAGCATTTCGAATCCATTGTAATCGAAATTTTCGTTATTTATACTAACTGCTTTTCTGAATTTATTCATATTAATGTTACCGCCAATCGACTCTACTAATTCTTTTACTAGTTCAAAATCTATCATTTCGTCTATTGATGCAGCTTCATCTATCTTATTCTCGTCTTCTATCATTTCATCGATTAAACATCCAATCTCAAATATAGCATTATACTTTGGTGACACCATAGGTAAGTCTAAAGGTACTTTCATACCGTTATACTCTGCATATTCTCCTATATCAGTTGTTTCTAATAGTTCTTTATCTTCTTCGTTTAAATCTATATCTTCGTTTCTAAGGGCTTCTCTTGCTTCAGCAAATAAGTTAACAAAGGCATCGCTAGAATAACGGTAGACATGTTCGTGTAATGTTAGACCATTGTCTAAATGGTACTTTAAAGATGGATATCCAACTACTTCTTTAAGTTTAATCATAATTTATTTATTATCGTTACGTTCTTGCCATTCTAAAGATACGGAATCTTTTTCAATCGGACCACCTTTTGCCCATGTTCTGCAGCTTCTAGCTGAATGACATTTGAAGTGATGCATCCAACAGTAACCTAGTCTACCGTCTTCATCAGAGGTAACTCCAGGCATACATTCATCCATTCTAGGTGAAATATCAAATGCTACACAATTACTACAATTAGAGGCTTTAGCTGCTTCTAAAGATGTATTCCAATATTTAGCTATATCTTTCCAGTAACTACCAGGTTTATCTACATTCAATGGTCCATACTGTACATGAGTTGCTTTAATTGAAGCATCTCTATTCTTAGTATTAAGCATTAAATCCTGTGTTGCTACAGGGCAAGATTTATTATTTTCTTTTAAGATTATATCTCTTAACTTCATATATTGAAATCTTTTCTATAAAATTTAGCGAGAATGTTATCATTAATGTATTCATTATGCTCTAACACCTCTTTTATAAATAGGTATTTGCATTCAAAATATGTTAATTGCTTCTTATTCGGTACATAACAGAGTATTTCCCTAGTAAATTCACTCTGTTTACCTTCTTTGATTAATTTTAAGATATCTTTATGAGAACCGTAATAAGTCATCCAATCTGATTCTGTAATGACTTTTTGTTTAAGTGGAACTCTTCCTCCTATACCTTTTGCTCTTCTTTCTTCCCTTAAAGCTTCTAAGGCTCTTTTACCTAATCTTTTATTTCGTTCAAAATATAAAACCTTCTTTCCAATATACTTTTTACCAGAAGGTTGATGTATAGACATATAGATAAAACCATATGTATCTTTAGGCATATCCCCTATGCTCTTTATTTCTTTACCATTAAATTTCCACATTATCCTAAATAAAACCCTGAAATTTGTAACGTATATTTATCTTTCATACCTGCATTTGCTGATAGATGTAAAGGTTTAGATGACCATAAGTAACCCTCTCCTGCTTTCCAATTATCAGATGTTTTCCAAGCATTTAGATCATTTATGTCTTGATACTGTAGCATATGTCCTACTTTCCAATCTTCTAAATAAATGTTTGCTCTTACTTTTAATCTTTTATCATCAGGGAATCTTTTATTAATTTGAAAAAAAGTATCTCTATGCAGAGCGATAGTATTGCCAGGTGGCTGTAAAATAGATGATATAGTTATTACTTCCATGTTTAATTGTTTACCTAACCCGTCAAAATCAACTATAGAGTTATCATACCACAATTGCTGTATGACAGTATTTTCTGAGGTGTAAGTCTCTCCTAAACCATATTCTTTATGAATATCAGTTAGCTCATGTACCTGATGAGATAGGCATGTTCCTTTATGAACAGAGTAATCTTGGTTTGGGGGTAAGAAATAATTTAAGTCGTAATCTATTTTTATTTTTCGTAACATTTTATTATAAATAGTTATTTTTTAATATAATAATCTTCTAAAAGTACTCCATCTAATTTCGTGTTATTTAATATCGAGATAGCATCTTTATAAGTATTTAGAATAGGTTTACCTGCAATATTAAAAGAAGTATTAAGTAACATACCAATGCCAGTTTTCTCTTCCACCATTGATAAAAGTTCGTATAGGAACGGATTTTGCTGAGAAGTAACTGTCTGTATCCTTGCTGTTCCGTCTATATGAGTTATGGATTCTAAAGTTTCCCTATACTCCTCTTTTACTTTTGGGCAAAAAGACATATACCTAGATTCTCCATTAAATTCGAAATACTTACTCACGTCTTTTAATCTTACAACAGGAGCGAAAGGCCTATAATATTCTCTATTCTTAACTTTTTTATTTAAAGTTTCTTTCATTCCTTTAATAACCGGGTAACATACAATACTTCTATTTCCTAGAGCTCTTGGACCTATTTCACATCTTCCTTTTACTATACCGATAATTTTACCAGAGACTATATCATCCACAACCGTATTAATATTTACCTCTGCTTTATAAGTAGAAGCATATTCAGATAAAATATCTCTATCCCAGGCTTCAGGTCCTAAATAGGGACTACTAACTGCTTGAGTTGGCTTAATATGAGATAGCATAAAACCTAATGATAAACCAGAATCGTTAGGATTAGGAGGAATAAATGTTTTTACTTTAGTATTAATGCTAGTATTATTTAAAATATTTAATGCACAACCTCCGGAAATAATAAAGTTATTATTTATTTGTTGAAATATAGTAGAAATATTTCGTTCAAAAATATTTTCAAATACATATTGAGATGTAGCTACTAAGTCTTTTTCTAACTCTCCTGATAGTATATCTGGTAGTTTAAGTTTGAGTTTCAATTCTTTGTAGTTATTGTCTCTATTCTCCTTATCCATGTGATGACCTAAATAAAACTCCTCTAAGGCCTCAACGTAATGTTCTTGCACTTTTCCGTAACCTGCTAGCCCCATTAACTTACCAGCATAGATTAAGTAAGCATCACGCCATTCTTTAGCTTTTCGTATTGAGTTACAATAACGTCCAATTTCAGCATATTTTTCTCCTATATTATAATCAAAATTTTTACCTATAGGTTCTATACCTTTAACTCTATCTGCTTTATAGAAATTATAACATCCGTCATTTCCTCCTCCGTCTACCGTGGCAATTATAGCAGTGTCCAATTCTGATTGATAGAACGCTCCAGCAGCATGTCCGTCTTGATGGTATACTTCTTTCAATTTATTAGCTTTAAAAAATTGAACTATTTTGTTTTTATTTCCTAATTTGGTAGTTAGTGTTCTTGTATCATCTTGATTACAGATTAAATAATCAAACTTATCAGCTCTATATTTAAAATTAAAATATTTTAATATATTCTGTATTGCTTTTAGAGGAAGGTGGGTAGGGTAGTACCACAGTAAACCAGCATTCTTTATATTGGTAAATCTTTCTATCTCTACGACTTCGAGAACTATACCATCTCTAGCTAAAGTAATAGATGCGTTATGACCACAGTATATAGATAAATCAAACATAATTAACTTTTTGATTTTTTATATCTATATTAGCAAACCTTTCATATTCTTCTAGTGTTCTAATATTACCTACTCCGTATTTGCCTAAATCATCTCCCATAATTAACTTCTTTAATCTTTTCATAGCCACTCTATGGTGATTATCAGCTATAGTTTTTTCATTATTATTAAAATGTTTTTTAGGTACTTGAGGATGAGCACGGTGCCACGCTACTATTTGACTAGGAGTATAAAAGTCATATCCAAAAGTATAAGATCTAATTGCTAAAGCAAATTCTTCTCCAGTATAGTAATGCAAAGGATCTTGTTCTACTTCTTGTACCCATTTACCGGCTGTAAATATAAATCCTCCGTATATTAAGGTTATACCTTTAGGTTTAAATTCTATATCAATCTGATTATTATATCCTCCATAATCAGGCCAAAAATCCTTAGAAATAAATTTTATTTTAGGTACCTGTAAAATAGATAAATTTTCTTTTTGTTTAAATTCTAAATCTTTATTTAATTTATCGTCTCTTGTATATGCAGGAGGTAAAAAGGAAAGCAGTGGTTTTTTAATACCCTTACCTAGTAAATTATTATAGTCTTTAATTATTATTTTATCCCAGTCTTGTATAAACCTTGTATGAGAATCTACCTGTAAGGAGTAAGTTTCATAATTATAGTTTAACTGTGCTAATTGTCTAGCCCAACACCCTCCTTTAGATTCTGTATAATGATACTTATCAACTGTAATATTATACTTCTCTACTAAATCGTCTAGACACTTCTCTGATGTTCCTATCTTATCGTCATATTGTAAGCAAACAGAAAAATATAAATTACCTGGGTTATATGATTTATTAATACAATCTAATATTGTATATTTAATTTCGTAATCAAGATAACTTGCTATTGATATGAAAATAGTTTGATTCATCTTCTTAACTTTATTTCAAAATACTTTTCTAAATCTTCTAAACTTCTTTCATAACCTTCTTTAAATAATTCTTCGTTTAATAACTTACTTGAAGAGTCCTTAATTAAATATTCATTATTATGTTCTCTGTAAGGGATATCAGAAGAAGTTTTAAAATTATAATTATGCCATATACAAGCTTCAGAGCATACTTTTAAATTCCATCCTTTTAAAAAACTAATAAATGTTTGAAAATCTTCTTCACCGTTGAATCTAATATTATCTGGTATGTTTACCTCTTTTACCCAATCGCTGTTAGTAAATAAAAATCCTGCTGCTGCCCATTTAGTATCAAATGGTTTATTATCTTTCCATGAATCAAAGTTTTCCGCTACACATCTATTATCAGTTTCAGAATCTTTTACTAAAAACCTTTTAACCTTTAGCGGTGCATTAAATGGTAAATTGAGATAATCTTCTCCTATATCAGGTACATCAAAATTATTAGGGTACGTAGTTAAAATAGCTTTCGGATCATCTAAAGATTTATATTGACTCAGTAATATAAGGTCCCAGTTTCTTTTAAATCTAGTATGAGAATCTACTTGTAAGAAATATTTCTCATCCTGTATTTCTTTTTTAATTTTATTTCTAGCTACAACAACACCTTTTGATTGTTCCTTAGGAGTGTATAATATAGTAAGGTCATTATATTTTAACTCTAAAACCTTATTTAATTGTTCTATAGTATCCTGTAGGTTAACGCACACTACCACTTTACTACTGTCTGAAATATTATTATAAAGGCTTTTTAATGTGTCTATAATTTGACTATCACAGTAACTTGCTATAGAAACAAATATTTTAGAGTTATCATATTCCCATGCATCTCTATACTCTCTTGCCCAATTAGCTATAAATCCTCTATCTACTTTAAAACTAGTTTGATCTTCTTCTTTGAACTGTTCAGTATTCACTATAAAAGTTTTATCTTCTATATCGTTCATCAAACCTCTCATCCTATAAACATAGGAGGATAAAGTTGAAAGTTTATTACCGATAAATTTTATAGCTCTACTACAAATTAACTGTTCAATTATTGGTATCCAATTATTATTAAATTCTAAATGATTAAGTTTAGATTTTAAATCATTATAGAATATAACGTTATAATGCTCTTTTATTAATTTAAAAAACTTTTCATCTTGATGATCTGTGGCAATGTAGAGTGTGCCTTGTTTAGGTATTATATTTTGAATATTAATGAGAAGTTCTTCTGCGGTAATAAACAAGTCTTTGTACTGAAAATCATTTCTTCTTAGATGTAGCGAATAGTAATTCTTATCCCCTAGTAAATTTATAAAAGCCCATCCTATATCGAATATTTCATTTCTATACCTTACTGTTTTATTTATGAGTGTTTTTAAACTATCTTCATGTTTAGTAAAAAAAGTAGAATAAAAATTACCTAGTAGATTTCTATCAAAATATAAGTACCTATCATTTTCACTTATTAAATCTTTAATATTAAGTACCTCTCTCTTTTTTGTAAAACTGGTAGGTGGTTCTAAAGGTTCAAAATTATAAACACAATTATCAGTCTTTATATTTATTTCCTTACATTTACTTTTAATATTATCGAAACTATCAAAGATGTGTTCAATATCTCGAAACTCTTCGTATTTAATAATTTTAATTTGTTTATTACTAAAATCAAAAAAATCATTCAATCCACAGTAATTTTCTAAAAGATAGTAAGAGCTATTTGGAGGTAAGACTAAAGTTCTATTTAATAAAAAAGCTATACATAAAGCTAATTCATACGACATTCTAATATTATTAAACCCTCCAGGCCATTCTTTATAAAGTACGTATCCTTCTTCTCCGTTATAAAACTTGAAAATATTTCCATCATCAATACCTTTATAATATCTAAAATCAGTATTTTTTTGATCTATATTAGATAGAAGAAAAGTATCCAAAGTATTTCTAGCCTTTGATATATCTATTTTCTGCTCTAAGTCAAATGTATGATCTTGTTTAAAGAAGATTTGATTACCTTCTTTATCCTCAATTTTATTAGGGTAGTGAATAATACTGGGAAGAGTTCTACTATCATTGTGTTCCCATACGCTACATATTCCTAACCTATCTAAAAATTTTATATCAATATTATTAGATTTAAAAGCATAATCTAAGCCAAACATTTCTGCTTCCCATTTTTTAGTATTAACTCTATAGTCTATACAAGCCTGTTTATAAGAATCAATAATTTTTTTAAGAGTAAAGAAATTTAAAGCAAAAGGATACATAATTCCTTTTTTACCGGTAGGATAATTATCATTAGGCCTGTTAAAATCTTTCCATCTTTGACCAATTACTTCATTATTAGATAAATTAAAATCTACTGATTGCAAAAATATCATGTCAGGGTCCAAAAAAAGTATTTTATCTGTATCTATTAAATCTAAATTTTCACATAGCCAAGAAATAGATTCGTACTTATTAGGTATTCCGCCCCACCAGTCTTTATTTTTTAATTCCCATTCTTTTGCCCAATCAGGTAGTTCTATAACTTTAGTATTTTTACTAAAATTAAAATCTATTTTTTCGTTTTTATGATTGATATCCTCTGAGAGAAGTATAGTAAGTTGACCTGTTTGGTTTACATTCTCAAAAGATCGTTCTAGATATTCAAGTTGCCATTTTTGGTAAAGGCACTTGCTTGTACTCACTACTACATAGTCCATTATACACTAGTAAGTTTATAGTCATTAAGTTTGTAATGTACGTAAAAGTTACGGTACCAGTTACCTTTAAACTCTTCTTGTCTACCGTGTAAACAGGTAGCAGATTCATATAAAATAATATCTCCTATTTCAGCATATATTTTATGCCACTTCCCGCTATGGTCTTGAAAGTCAAGAGGCCAGTCATTTTTTGCTCCTTTAGTATCTTTACAGTCACAATTAAGATCTTTATCTACTATTATGATACTTGAAACATGATGTGTTTCTAACCTATCGGTATGATTGATAAGCGTAGCACCTTTATTATAGGATCTTATCCCATATAACATAGTTGGTGATAAAGATTCACCTGAGAACTCTTCATGTAGCGGTTTAAGCTGATTATGTATAATTTCTCTTATAGAAGTAAGATTATCAAAACTCATAATCTCTGTTCTATTATCTCCAGGAGTTATTACATTATCTATACCTTCCCACTTTTCTTCTGCTTTGCTATTTTTTAAAAGACTGTAAGCATCCTTTATAATTTGCCATGTATCCTCCGGGCACTTGACTATCTTATATCCTTTTTTAGTTAGTCTAGGAAAATCATCTACACCCGTAAAAGATTTACTATTTAAACTAACAACCTTACCTTTTCCTGTGGATTTACGTTTATCTAATTCTAATTTGAGGCGAGTATCTTCAGAAGGTTTCCATTCATTTTCTCTCCACCATGAAGTTATAATATATTTTTTACCTTCTGTAACAGGTGTGCCTTCGTGCATTGATTGGTGATTAACTTTTCCGTCAATCATATTATCCCATCTCAACGCTCTTCCAGTTTTAGGTTTAAATTTTATACCTAAATTAGTAAAATCCGTCTCTCCTCCTACCATATCTTCATTTAGATAAATCATAAGGGTCTTAACTCTATTACCTGAAAAAAGGCAATGAGTTTTATAAGCCTCGGGGGAAAAATAATCTGTATGAGGTTTAAAATACTCTCCTGGTTGGTATAACTGGCCCTGTAGAGTTTCTCCTCTTTTAATATCTAACCCTACATACTTAGCTATTTTTTCTTTTAATGCTTTAACTTTATCATCCTCTTCTGATAGCTGAGAAGTACTAGAAGTCCTATAATCATTAATCTCAGAAAACTTATCATTAGCAGTAGTAACTGCAGATCTAGAATGTTTTTTATCTATTAAACTAATAAAGTATTCACATTCTTCTTTTGTAAGAAAATTTTCAGCGTATTTAACCATAACTTACTTTAGTATAATATATGAAATTAATATTTAATTTCCAACTTTTACGGTTCCCCAGGTACACCAGGAGGTCCAGGAGGTCCAGGAGGTCCAGGAGGTCCAATACTAGGTGCTGGAGTCGGGGCAGGTGTTGGACTAGGTGTCGGAGCAGGTGTTGGACAATTTGCTGCAGGATTAACTGGTACAGCATCTGTTGTATTAATTCTATATTCAAATAACCTAGATTTAGAACCATCCGATAAATAGAATAGATCACCGTCTCCATAATTTAAACCTATCCATAAACCTTCTACTGTGGTTACATTAGAACTATCGAACGTAGTTGCTCCATATATAAATGTAGTGTTGTTAGTATTACCTGAACAAGCATTACCAGCTGATGTACTATGAGCAAGTGATTGAGTTCCGCTTACTACTGGAGCTGGAGTAGGAGCAGGTGTTGGTGCCGGAGTAGGTGCTGGTGTTACTGGTGCTGGTGTAGGTGCCGGAGTTGGACTAGGTGTAGGACTAGGCGTTGGTGCCGGTGTAGGTGCTGGTGTTGGTGCAACAGGAGCAGGTGTCGGACTAGGAGTAGGTGCCGGAGTAGGAGCAGGTGTTGGACATGCTACTGCTGCTTGTTGTGGAGTTGCACCACTAGAAGCCTTTTTAAATTGTCTAGTATCAGTTCCATCAGATACCCAGAATATAGTATTTGTAGCGTATCCTCCTATTGTTATACTATCTATCGATGTAACACTAGACCCAGCAAATGTTGTATCATCATAAATTATTGTACCGTAAGCTGTATTGTCATCTCCTCCGCTACATGCATCGTCAGCGTCACTAGTTGAGTAGTATAAATCTTCATTACCTGTTACTATAGGAGCTGGAGTAGGAGCAGGTGTTGGTGCCGGAGTAGGAGCAGGTGTTACTGGTGCCGGAGTAGGAGCAGGTGTTGGTGCTGGAGTAGGAGCAGGTGTTGGTGCCGGAGTAGGTGCCGGAGTAGGTGCCGGAGTAGGTGCTGGAGTCGGGGCAACAGGTGCCGGAGTTGGAGCAGGTGTCGGGCTAGGTGTTGGTGCCGGAGTAGGAGCAGGTGTTGGAGCAGGTGTTGGACTAGGAGTAGGACAAGTAACTGATGAAGCTTGTGGTGTACCGTACTGACTAGTTTTAGCAAATTCTCTACTATCTGTACCATCTGATACCCAGAATGTAGTACTGGCTGCATATCCTCCGGTTTTTATACTGTCTATATAAGTTACATTAGCACTAGTAAATGCTGTTGCTCCTGCTATGTAAGTACTATATGCAAGTCCGTCGTCTCCTCCACTACAAGCATCATTTCCAGATGTAGTAGAATAGTATAAAGATTGATTATTATTAACTATAGGGGCTGGAGTAGGAGCAGGTGTTGGAGCTGGTGTTGGAGCTGGTGTTGGAGCTATTGGTGCTGGTGTAGGTGCTGGAGTTGGAGCTCCTAAACCGTAAAATTCATCCATTGAATCAGGAGAGGTCAACCCGAAAGCTAATGATGCAGAAGTAAGATTTAGTTCAGCTTGAGTACTATTTCCTAATTCATCATTAAGATCCTCGAATGATATAGGTCCTGACGACTGTATTGCCATAACTAGTCTTTTAATTTATTCTCTAACTCTTCTACTTTACTTGATAATTCTTTTACTGCTTCAATTAATACTGCTGTTAGTTTATCATATTTAACGCCTAAATACCCTCCGTGCATTTCTCCTACAACTTCAGGAAGTACGTGTTTAACGTCTTGTGCTACAACTCCTATATCATGACCTTTAAATGTATGTACATTTTCATTTCCAGCTTTCCAATCGAAGTATACTCCTCTTAATTTATGAATTTTTTCTAAAGGACTATTAATAATTTTAATATTTTCTTTTAATCTATTATCAGATGAAGCAAATGCTGTAATATTTCCTGTTGCTGTTATCGCACCTCCTACCTCTAACTGTGCACCAGTTGTCGTAACTGGCATCTTAACATATTTAGAAGTAGCTGAGATTACCTGCATACCGCCGGCTGTTATCTCTGAAAATTCTAACGCTGTACCAGCAGCAGCTGAAACCGTTACTGCGGAACATATTGGAGGTCTATAATCAACCGATAAAACGTTAAGTCCTCCTCCACCATTTGAAGCATAAGCTGAGATAACAATACTTTTTATAAAAGTTCTCACACTATAAGATGCTCCTAGCTGTAGAGTTACGCCGTTGAAGTTAATATCTAGATTTCCAGTATCTAGAGTTATAACTTCATCTCCTGATCCTGAGTTACCAAAATTATATAGTTTGGTTTGTATAGTAGAAATAGAACCTTGATAATTTTTACGTAGTTCTGCTCCTACAGTTATACCTACAGTATGAGATACAGATCCATTTCCGTAAGGATCGTAGGGGCTAAATTCTGATTCAATGTAATGTGAAGTTAATTGAGGATTTATAGTAGCAGAAAAAGAAGCATTAACATTATCATAAGCAGATGTTACTGCTGATGATGAAGGAGGTGTAGTATCACTGTTATATAAAGGACCACTAAAGTTAAAAGTAACATATCCTGAAGTAGAGTTACTAAATCCAGTTCCGTTATTTGTATTACTGATAGTTCCTGTCATAGTTAAAGGAGCTCCAGTATTAGTTGCAGATAACGAAGTGTTTCTATTTATTCTAACTCTAGCATCACTACCAGAGTAAATTGTTATAGAGGGTGCATCTCCTGCGACTATTTCTATAGAGTCGTTACCGTCAGAACCAGTAGCAACTAATTCATTTCCTGTAACTGTAAATCCTGCTATAGTACCTCCAGATGCATTAATAGTTCCTTCAATATTAGCATCTGTCGCCAGTACTGAACCATCGGCAGCAACTGCGAATTTAGGATTTGCAGTATTCGGGACTGTTATTGTAGAACCTACGATAGAACCACTTACACTTAATGATGAACCGTCAAACTCTACAAAGTTATTTGCAGTACCTGCTTTAAAACTTCCATCAGCAAACCATTTGTTGTTTGCATTGAGGTATAATCCGTCGTCTGAGCCACTTACATTAGATCCGAAATAAAAATTATTAGCATTTAATTTACCGGATAGATTAATATTACCTGAGAATGTACCGGCTGTTGCTGTTATATTCCCAGTTATGGTTGCACTAGTAGCAGTTAATGCTCCTGCTTTAGTAACCTGGAATTCTGCACTACCTTGTGTAGCATGACCAATCCACATATCTCCATCTGATGCAACTCTAAATATGTCATTTCCTGAACCTATACTTAAACTACCACCAGTAATAGAAGGAGCAGAAAAAGATCCTCCACTTAAGGTCATATTCTCAGCATTTATATTACCAGCAAAGTATCCTTCTGAAGCTGATATTATCCCGTCTACAATTAATTCTGATTCAGATGCATCCCAGGCTAAACCTCCAGTTGATCCACTTAAATAGAAATCTCCATTACTAGCCATGTAAGTTGCCCAGTGGGAGGCTGAATGGAATCCTAAATAATTACTTCCTATATATAGTCCAGGAGTAGAAGAAGGTATTGCAGCCTTTACAACACTACCTGAAACATTAGTAAATGTTCTATTATCTAAATTAGTAACATCAGTAGTTAAGTTATTAATATTACTTGTATTAGTAGAAGCACTTGCGGTAGCTTGATTTGCTGTGCTTTGTGCATCATTTATCGCATCGTAAGTGGCACCTGAGCTAATAACTATAGAACCGGCTATATCGGCATTAGATGCTGTTAAGTTTCCTTCTGCATCTACATTAAAATTACTTCCGATAGCTATGGTACCCCCAGTAATTGCTCCTTTAAACGTCGCTCCACTGTTGTCTATTACAAACTCTGTACTATGTATTGAACCTGCTTTTGCAAAAGTTATACCGCTAGTGGTAAACCCGCTAGTATCTTTTGCAGAACCTGAGCTAAATATGGCATCACTGTCGATATTCCATCCACCAATCGTACCGTCTGTAGCAGTAATAGTACCGTTAATAGTTGCATTAGTAGCTGTTAATGCTCCTGCTGGTGTAACTCTAAAAGGTGCTGATGTAAATGTGGCATGCCCTAGAGAGATACCGTTGTTATTTGCTTTAAATATATTATTTGAAGTAGTTCCAATTTCAATAGTAGAACCAGAAATTAACCCTCTAAATGTAGCATCACCGTCGGAAGCTATTTTAAATTGTTTTGCTCCGATAAACCCTGCTCCTAATGTTATCTGTCCATCTGAAGAAGCAAATGTATCATCGGCAAGTTCTGTACCTCTATAAATGGCGTTTGAGTCGATTGTCCATCCTCCGACTGATCCTTTTGTTTTAACTAAAGTTTCAGGGGCGATATGAACTCTATCAACTATTATTTCGTTGGTACCTGCTCCGGTCCAATTTAGTATAATAGGAGAGGCATAAACAGCTGATTCGGTTGGTGTATAGTAAAATAAGTATTCAGTAAATGAAGTACCTAAACCAATATCATCTAAATCTAATGCAGCTCCATTTGAAGCTGTTGCAAAGGATGAGATTTGTCTTGTATCTTCTACAACACCGTCTTCAGAGCTTCCTGCCTCATTAGATATATGTGTTTTACCGGCTGGTAGCTCACTGTCTAATTCTTGCATTCTAAAATGGAATCCGGAAGAAAGTGTAGTATCTGATTTTACTCTAAGAGAGATTAAATATCTTGCATCAGGGTTAACTTTAAAAGCTGGCCATCCGGCTCCTATGCTATTATCTGTAGAGCTATATATTTTTAACTGAGTTTTAGCAGCATCTGCATAAGAAATATTTGATGTAGTAGAACTTCCATAAACAGCTTTAATGCCTCCTGGTCTACCATCTAAACCTGCAACTGTAAGATCTGGGTTAAAGTTTACTGCTCCAGCTCCTAGTATGTCAGCTTGATTGATTGTATTATCTTCAGTTAAATCTGTTGCACCTACTCTTACTGTACCTTTAAAAAATGCATCACTTCCTGTTACAACAAAACTTGGAGAAAATATACTACCCTGTTTAAAGTCGATAAACATACCATCATCAGAATAAATTTCTGATTCATCTGGTCCGTCATAGTTAGTGGATACTAGCGCATTCGCTGCTATAAGGTTGGTAACGATTGCTTCATTACCTATATAAGTTGTATTATTACTAGAATTTATTGCATCAATTGCAGCCATTGCTCCTAAACTACTACTTAAAGTAGCTACAGAAGCGCTAGACTCTGATTGTAATGAACCGGTTGCTACATCTAAAGCTGCTTGTGCTGTTTCTTCAGCTGCTGCTTGGGCTTGAGAAGCAGATAATGAAGCCGTTAAGGCAGTTTGATCTATACTACCTTCTAATATACTAGAAGAAGCATTTAAATTACTAGTAGCAGTATCGATAGCACTAGAACTTGCTTCTGCTGCTGAACCGCTAAGGTCTGTATGTGATGCTACATTACCTGCTGTTACTGTTATTGAACCTCTAATTGTTAGAGATTCCTCTGAGGCATCCCATTTTAATTGATCCCCTAATGAGAAGTCTCCTGTGTTGTCTAAATAGAAGCCGGTTGAACCACTGTAGTAGTCACCATCTCCTACATATACCTTATTAGATTGGATTTGAACTCCTCCTATATCACCGGCTGTAGCTCTGATTGTTCCTTTGACATCTAGGTTTCCTGCTGCACTATCCCACGCTAAGTAACCTCCTGTAGATCCGGTAAGGAAGAAATTACCGTTATTAGCCATGAAAGTTTTCCATTCATTATCTTTATAGAATCCTAAATTAGTAGAACCTAAATAAAGACCATCAGATGAAGATACAGGTACTTTAACCAATCTACCTCTATCGTTTGTAAATACTCTATCATCTAATAATTGAGTAGTACTAGCAAACGAGCCAGAGTTAGTAGCAATAGATGCAGAAGCATAATCTACTGATTCACTATAAGCATTACTTGCAGATACCGACCCTGTAGCTACTGCATTTACTCTTGCTTCTTCAGCAGCATTAGATCCTGAAGTAACTGCATCTGCTACGTTTGTAGTAGTAGCAGCATTACCTCCAATAACATTAATATCACCTGACACAGTTAATGTACTTCCATCCCAATAGATATATTGCGGTGATGCAACTCCTGTTCCTGTCCCTACTCTAAATTTACCTTCTCCATTAACATATAAACCGGTGTTAGCAGTTTCTGTTATATTAGTAGCTGTTGTACCAATTCTTATCGAACCGCTGTCGAAAGAACTAGAGATAATCATGTTATCGGTTTTTAATCCGAAATCTTCTACTCTTATTTGAAGATTACCATCATCTGCGTTATCTAAAGTTAGGTAGTTATTTTGACCGCCTACTTTAAATGCAGCGTTTGTATACCAGTAGTTATTATTATTAATATGAATACCATCGTTAGACCCTTGAACATCTCTACCAATAGATACTTTTTGTCCTGTTTCTATTCCTCCTTGTACAGTTGCTACATGAAGTATACCTGCTATTGAACCTGTTTGTGCAGTAATAGTTCCTCTAAAGAATCCATTTTCAGTATAAATACCAAATCCTGGTTCATCATCTCCATAAAGGTAAGGTGAAGCTAATCCGCTTAAATCACCTAATCTAGTCTTTAAAGATAGGTCGTAAACTCCTGATCCAGTTCTTTCTACTATATCTATAAACGGAGTATACAAATCATTTGGATTTGCATTGGCTAAAATATACCCAGAAGATACATCTTGTATGTTTGATAAGAACCAAAAATCTATAGCTGAGTTAGTAGTATCGGTTGCTGCGCTTTGAGTTTGAAAAAAGTCTTGGTGTAGCTCGATAGGGAATGTATGTAGGTCTCCGTTTACAGTTGGAGTATCATTTACCTTAAATCTTACCCATTCGTCTGTTCCATCTATAAGAGCAACAATATAACTTTGTTTATCAAATAGTGATAAGAAGCTTCCTCTATCTGTTCCATTGATATCAGTATCGTAAACTTGCAGCGATGTAGAACCTGTTATGTTGGTAGTTATGTGAGTAGAGCCACTTAAGAATTTATACTCACCGTTATCATCAGGAGTCCCGGTAACATTATATTGATAAGGGAATTTATCATTATAGTCAGTACCGGTTGCGAATTTACCAGTTGAGACAAATACTTGACCTTCGTTATAAGGTTTAGCTTCGGAAACTAATCCAGCTAAAAATTCTCTATCTAAATCTATCTTTAACACATCATCCCCCGCATTATGAGGTGCTGGTTGTGTATCGCCAAAGTCTCTAATTACATTTAAAGAAGCTGAAGCGTCTGTACCAGAGCCGGAAATTCCAGTAATCTTCATTCTTTCATCTCCGATTTTAATTACATCTTGTATAATTAAAGATCCCGTACTATCGATAGTTATAGTACCGCTTTCACCTGTTCCTGCAGTTGGCATAGCTATATCAGAGCTAAGAACTGAGATTGAGCTAGATATTGAAGACGGGCCTATTGAACCATATTCTCTTCCTACGTAAAGCTCTCCTGCTAGACCGTCTGGGTCTATAGCTGGATTACCAGATCCTGATATTGAACCTGTAATATATGATAAAGTAGGATCTTCGCTAAATCTTTTAGAACCAGTCACATAAAGGTATTCAACAGAAAAGCCAGTATCATCTACTTTCTTAGCCATTAATATTTCTCCTCTAGCAAAACCACTTGCGTTAGCAACTGACATTGTAGTATCGGTAGCGGACATAGTTACTGAACCGGCTAATACTACACTACCACTTCTTAAAGCTTGTAATGTAGTTCCATTTGATACCATTAATTGTCCACCGACAACGTTAACAGATTCTTTTTCAAATACTGTTGTTCTCAGCGTTCCTCTAACTCTTACATTTTCAAATTCAGCGGAACCATTACCTAGAGTATCTAATCTATATCCTTTTAATCCGCTTACAAAGTCAGAGGATTCTATTCTTCCTGATGAATGTAGTACTAATCCTGTCTCACCTTCTGCATATTGTCCACCGAATCCAGAATTAGGAATAGATCTAATTTGAGTATTAGTAACCTCCCATCCTGCTATTTTATTTCCTTGTTGTCCGAACATTGCAATGGAAGAAGATATATCTGTCCCTTGTCCGTCAAATATTTTTAATCCGTATAAGTCTCCTGCAGCATTAGATATTTCTCCTAGTCTAATTATTTCTGCTGAACCTGTATCGTAAATTTGTATGCGTTGAGTACTAGAATCTATGTCGATAAAATTCGTGTCTAACTTAAATACCTCTGTCTTAATATCAACACCATTGGTTGAATCAAACCTTACGTAGTTAGTATTATCTTTAGTTAGGTCCAGGGTAGGAACTGTGTTGTTCATACCTATAATAATACCTGCAGTAGAGTCCTGGTCAAATGTTGTTTTTGATCCCATACGGATAAAGTTATCCGTTGCACCACCCTGTATTACTACTTTATTAGCTGAACCGATATCTATACGAGATATATCTCCGTACATTACAATATTACCTTCTCCAAGTGACATAGATGCTTGAGTAGAAGATAATTCTATGTTTGTAGCGTCTAATTCAAATCCACTTGTAAGAATATTAACATTGGACCCGTCATACTTAATAAAGTTTGTTGAACCGTTACCGGCATAAAATCTAGGAGTGCCTGAGTTTTCCTGTAGCTGAATACCCTTAGAGGCAAAGGATGCACTGTGGATTGTTATACTACCGTCAGATGAGTCTATTATTAGATCATCTTTAAATATTCTAGATGAGTTAATTTCCCATCCTGCTATTTTACCTCCGGTAAATAATACAGCTGAACCAGTTATATCACCGCTTCCCTGTACTATAAAATTATTAGAGTTAATAAATGTACCAGCATTTGTTGGTGAACCACTTATAAAGATACTAGAAGCAAATGCTCCTCCGGGTCTAGAAACTAAAACATCATCTTTAATTTCAAATCCTCCTATAAGACCGGATGATGCTGTAATAGATCCTTCTAACCTTGCTCCGGAAGCAATAAGTTGTCCACTAGAAGATACGGCATATGTAGAACCAAAATGTTGATAGAAAGGGTATCCCTTACTCTCATCTGGTTCTAAAGTAATATAGTATTCATCTGCTAAAAGTCTAGATGAAACTCCAACTGTTGATCCAGGGGCTTTATTTTTATCGTATAAGGAAGAAGAACGAAAATCTATTACTAATGTACTTCCTGTAATTTGTCCATCTCCAAGAAAAATATCTGCTACACTACCTCCATCAGTAAGGAAGTTACCGAATGCTTCGGAACCTACAGATATATCTTGTTCTTCACCATTAGCCTTATAAAGTACTAATATGTTATTGTTAAGTGAACTTGAGTAATAAAACGATCTAAAATTCGCATCTACCTCTTCATGAGTTAGAGGTTCACCTTTAATATCTCTAAACGTTAAAGCCATCTATTTTCTTTAAATTAAGTTAACTAGGCTCCTGTATACATTATATAAGAAAGAGCAAAGTAAACTGGTATATTGTTAGCAGAACCTATAGTATGTGTATGACTACCATCTGCTGGTGTATTAGCATTTGTTGTTCCATTTCTATAATAAACCCAATCGTTGTCGTTATCTGAATCTCCACTACCTCTATAGTTAGTAGGTCCGACATAATCAGCACCTGTTATAGTTCCTGAAGAACCTTGTCCTGGGTTAGAAGATTCTATGTAATATGAATCTTTATAAGTATGGGTATGTGCAGGTATCTGTCCAGCAGTTAAAGTATGTGCACCTGTAGTGCCTCCATGATCATGAGTATTACTACCTCCTGTACTTCCTGTCTGGTAAGTATTACCTGCTCCTATAATAAACCTATCTGTAAGGTTTGGTGTACCACTAGTACCGTCACATAAATGCCAACCTGCAGGTATAGATGAATCATTACCTGACCACATTATTATTGCTCCAACAGGAACAATTCCTGCTGATCTATATTTAACTTGATTAGATTCTAAGACTAAAACGTCATAACTAATTCCTGCTGTTCCTTGTCCTATATTTGATAATCCAACAGTTCCATCAACGTGTAATCCTCCTGAACCAGAAAGTGCAGAGTTAACATTTAATGAACCTGTAACTGTTGCGCTTCCCCCTATATTTAAATTTCCTGAACCGGTAATACTACCGCTTACAGTTAATGTATGATCAGCTATAAAATTATTATCTGATATAGCTACTGAACCATCTGCTCTGAAAGAAGCTACATTTATATGGTAAGCAGCATCATGACTTCCAGTTGCATATCCACTTAGTATACTAAAGGTATCTTGTGCATTCCCTATACTTCCTGTTTCTGTTTGAATTCCAACAACAACGTGTCCGCCATTTGGTCCTTCTATAAATAAACCTCTAGAATTACCAGGTAAGTTTTGAGTTGTTACATTATTCTCTATTCTAGTATCAGAAGAGTTAAAACTACCGATTAATGATCTGTAAGAATCAGATAAGATATTTCCTACTGCTATACTACCGCTAAAGTTATAATTACCTGCTGAGGTATCTGTAGTATTAAATCCAATATCTCCATTACCTTTTAATCTTAATACTTCATCTGTATTGCTAGTTTTGAAAACTATATCTGAGTTATCGTTATCTATATTGTGTCTAATAATCAGATCGTCACTTCCTTCATCTATAAAGATAGAGGAGGAAATACTTGCACTAATAAGTCTTAATTCTGATTCGTTTAATATTACACTACCGTCATAAACATTAATTCTTTCTCCTGCATTTACAGTTGCAGTACCAATACCTAGGGCATTGAAAGAGCTATCAAAAATAAAATTTGATGAAGCTCCAAAGTTTCCTGAGTTATTAAATTGGACTTGTTTATTAGCACCTGCAACGCCAGAAGTAGATCCTGAAGCATCTAAGGGTATTGATACAGATGAAGGTCCTTGAATAGAGCTCCCTGTATAATGTAATGTAAGTGTACTGTTGGTATTAGATAAAGATGCAGAATAAAAAAATGAACTTAAGTTTACGTCCATTTCATTGTAACTTAGTGCTGCTCCTTTATTTACTCTGAGTGTTATTGCCATGGTTATATATCTAGTTTTACTACAATAGTTGTATCGTTATCAGGCGATTTAGGTACCGGTTGACCAAGCTTCGCTACTGCTATTAACTCATTAGTATCGTTATATAGCCCTACAGTTGTCATATAAGGCTTAAACATACTACCGGTTATTATATCTGCTAAAGATCCACTTGTATCTTTTAATGCAGATGGATTTTGTGTAAAATTATATTCACTTTCTTTAACTCTACAATGGTAGTTATATGTATAAATAGGTTGAGAAGATTTCCAAGACAGACTACCACTAAAGTAATTTCTGTAATAATCTCCTACTGCAGGGTTAGATATAATAACTAGTCCGTGAGAGTAAATAATATTTCCAACTACTCTTTGAGGGAGAGAAGAAGAAAGGATTAAATTTCCGTTTCCATCATCTATAAGGTCTGTGTCATATTGATCTGGTCCGCCAACTATAAACTCTTCTTCAAGTTCATTAACATAATCTCCTTCATTATCTATATAATCTCCGTCATCAAGTATATCGGTAGAGCCGTATAGAGTTTCTACTTCTTCAAAAAAGCTTTCAGAAACAAAGTTACCAGATGCATCAGATGCAGTAAATATATAATTAGATCCAGATCCTTCTATGTCTGGTGATATACGTACACTACCGGGTTTAATGTGTAATCCAAATAAATTTTGAGGAATAGAGATAACGGTAAATTCTGACTGTGCTCTTCTTTGATTTTCGGTATAAGAACTTTGAAGATAATTTTCAAAAACAGATCCAGTCAGCTCTTGAGAGCTAGTAGCTGGTAGACCGTTATGAAATCCTGAGTAATATAGATGGTGAATACTATTATAAACTAATCTAGAGTAGTGTTCGTAATTCGTTCCTAAAAGTCGAACATCACTGCCGCTAGGAAGAAAATCTCCAGACCCAGATATACCTACATATGTTTCAACACCATAGTCATCATGCTGACTTCCACTTACTATAAAGCTTTTATGAGCAGTATAGGTGGTTATAAATGCATCTTGTTTGTTGAATTTTTTGTAAGCGCTCATTCATTAATAGTCAAGTTTGATTCTAACTAGAGCTTCTTTAGTAAAATCTTTTAATAATGGTGAAGATAATTTAGCTACTGCTAATAGATCATTATTTTCGTTATATAGTCCAACTGATGTGATATAGCTCTGCGGGTTATTAACCATTACATCATGTCTCAATTCTCCTGAGCCTGTAATATTAGAAGGGTTAGAAGAGTAATTAAATTCACTGTTTCTAACTCTAACGAATACGTAATTAGAAGAAATAGTTTCTTCAGAATTTAGTTTAAAAGAACTCCCACTTATTATAAGATCAGAAAAGTTTATATTGTTTCTACCGTTTTCAAAAGACGATCCTGTATTGAAAGAAAACTGTGTTAATGTTTCTGCAAATGCAGTAGGGTTTAAAACTAATATACCTACGTCAGGTAAAAACTTTCCGTATGAACCGAATGATGTACTGTATCCTGTACCTCCATCAAAAGAAGAACCGTTTGAACCGCTTATGATTTCATAAACTCTACCAGCATCGTTAAATGTTATAGAACTAACATCATTAGAATTATCAGTTAAATGTATATCGTTTGTACCGTCGTTTAAGGTTAAGTTTAAAGTTCCTGGTAGAATTTTTTCTTTATATCTAGCTCTATCTACTGATATTACAAAAATACCTTTAGTAGAAGGTGAACCTCCAAAGCTAAAATCACTATCTTCGTCTCCTAGTACTAGCGATCTATATTGACCGTAGATAGTAGAAGAAGGTGATTTACCTGCAACGTTACTATTATAATCTGTTGAACCTACACCTGTTGAGTTACCGTATGCTACAGAAAACTGTATAGCTGCAGAAGCAGAAGTTGCATTAGCGGATGGATCTTGATGATATAAATCTAAATAGTAGTCTCCTGATGTACCTGCAACTTGCGTTGATGATGTATGAAATGAAGTTAATTCATAAGTGTCAGTTGACCATACCGTTGATGATATTGAATCAGCACTTACTACTACGTCTTCGTTATCGAATCTTTTGAATGACATATCTTATTAATTGTTTACTTTAGTTACTGTTACAGGAATAGTAATTCTAGCTCCTGAATCTCTACCTATTAATGTAATAGTGGTTTGTAGTTGAGATCTAGAAGAACCGAATAATGTGTTAACTGTAGTAGCACTGAGGTTAATAGTTGTTCCGATTACTGTCTTAGATACATTAGTACCTAAAGTAGTTTGTGTATTTAATCTTTCTGCTTCTGCTGTTTGAATACCAACACCAGAAAACGATGACATAAGTCTTGCGTCTGCTATAGTTGCTGTATACCCACCTGATTCAAATGTTTGTGAAGCACCTAGATAGTTTAAAGTTTGAGGAGTAATCGCAAGAGATGCTCCTTGTTTTAATGTTATAGAAGCATATCCTGCCTCTAATATAGGAAGTTTTGCTGTACCTCTTGGCAGAGTAGCAAGCTTATATTTCATTACCTGAGTCTCATCAGGGAAAGCTTCCAGTAGTGGCATGTTTTCAATAGCTTCGCCATAGTAAGCAGAACCTGAAGGATGAGTTGGATTATAAAGTGTATAATCTATTTCATCATCAGCTAAAGCAAATTGTGTAATTTTAAAAGAGCCATCTCCTCTTGCTAGAAGCTCTCTTCCTTTCTTTGTTAAAATTGCGTCGACTGTTACGACGGAGTTATTTAAGTATCCCATTTGTTCTTATGTTATATTATATAAATATATGAATTTAATCTTTTATATACTACATTCAGTTATACTACCTGATATAAACCCTGTATTATCAACTGTTAGTACATTTCTATTATCTTTTACCCAAATTTTTCTATTGGTTAAAGGTATTACTCTATTTTCTTCTATTTGAAATATTCTACTTCCCGATACAGGGGTATCTGATATTCCGGTAAATAGGAATGTATTTAGATCTCTATCTGATAAAGATTGAGAGCAAATAAAATTATCATCTGAACCTGTTAGGTAAGAAGCTGCTTTAAAAGGTTTTCCTGCTATGGCTGGATCTATTCCACTAAAGTCTTCTGATGTAGTTTCGGTACCTCCGTATCTAGCATTCGTATGTCCTGTATGTGTGTAATTTGAATCGACTACATCTGCTAGGTCTGCTGAACCTGAAATAATAGCATTATAATTTGTAGGTCTTACTGGTGCAATACCACTATCTGCAACAATAGTATTCCCTTCTAGTCTATCTACTTGGAATTTAAATTTAGATGTTCTGTTGATAGAAGCATTACTTATTAACGCATTATATTCGTTATTTCTAAATTGCTCAGGTAAATAAGGGTTAATTATTACAGCACTGTTAGTACTATCCGATACTGTGTTAGCATTTATATCAATCGTATTAAAGTAGTAGTATGTGCTCTTTTTAGAGCCTGCCTCTACTATTAGATTACGAACATCACCGGTATCAACAGGTATTTTTATTTCCTTTAATTCATTTAAAGACAAACTTATATCTTGACCATTACTAGATGTTCTACTAACAACTATAGCTTTAATCTTCTTTACTCCATTTACAGTTCTTTGAAAGACTCTAATTTCTCCTGTTTGAGGCGCTATGTTTTTAAATTGTTCTAAATTAGGCATATCTTATAATTATTGTTGTCCTCCATCAAATCCTGCTTGTTGAATTAACATTGTTCTTGTTATTCCTCCACCTGTAACTGATACAATTGCTGTTCTAGCTTGTATATGTACATTTCCATCTAGAGTAATTAAACTGCTGTCGTTATTAGATCCAGATGCTGTTCCGATACCTACCCAGTTTTCAGTACAAGATACAGACCAATTTACGTTTGAAGTTATAGTTAATGTAAAGGTATCAAAAGTACCATCACTATTTGAATACGAGGTCGGTGAAATAAATAAGTACGCACTAGTATAGGAAACTGTATCTGTAGCAGCTGCGCCAGTATTGTTCGCTAAGTCTCTTAAAGTAACAGAAGCTGTTAGTGTACCTGAGTTAAGTCCGCTAATATCTACTCCTAGTATACTTTGAGAAGCATTGCTACCAATTAGTGCCTGACCTTGTACCTGTGTACCTCCCCCACTTGAATTAATTGTATAGTTAATTACACCACCCGTTGTATTAGAGGTTGTAGGTATGTTAGTTAATGCAAGTGTAGCATTTGTACCTGAAGTGGATATAACTACGCTATGTCCTGCAGGTGCAGTAGCGTCTTTGATGATTGTGTCAAATACATTCGTACCTGGGTTACCTGCTGTATCTTCTAAGGATGCGCTAACCTCTATAGCACCTTCACTAAGGCTACTCATATTAATGTTAATAGATTGAGTAGCAGCATTAGTAATAGTACCTGTTTCTTCTACTTCTATACTACCGTCTGAAGCTGTTACATAATAAGTAGCATTTAGTTCACCGTCATATATGTAAGCAAGTGTGCTACCTACAGTACTAGCGTTGGTATAGGTTCTATTATATCCAATAACGTCTAAGGAATATCCTGTAGGAGCAGTTGTATCAAAAGCTCCACAATTAGATCCTGTTCCAACTGTTCCTTGATGTATTCCTGAACCTGAGATTTGTATTACTATATTAGATCCGTTTACCACTCTCCATTGAGCATTACCGTCTAAAGTGTTAATACCGTTTACATCAGTATATATTATATCACCAACAGCGGGTATAGAACCTGCTCCATCGTGGTAAAATGTTTGATAAACAGGTGTAATACCGCAAGCTAATTCGTCTGTAGATGTTGCTGTATTAGACATTTGAAAAGCTGTAAAGCTAACATTAGATTCTGATACAAATGTTATATCGAACTGTAATGGTGGTTGATTAACTTTCTTAAATATATTAGCTATATTTAATTCTCCTGAACTAACAGTTAAGTTACTTCCGCTTAGCTCTCCGTCATATTTAGGTCTATCGTTGCTAACTATTCTAAATAATGATCCAGACTTGGTAGCTATAGATTCTGAATATGCTGTTGAATATGTTTTAGATCTATCACTAAAGATACCTCCTTCAGATCCAGTCGCTGAGCTTATTTTTATTTCAGCTTCATAACCTTGATCTGGTCTAGTACCTGTAACTGTAGGGGTCTTAGCTTTTGATCTGTTTAAAAAATTAGGTTTAATTATTATACCTGTATCGATAGATGATCTAGCAGGTGTAAAGTCTTTTATCATTTTAAATAAGACATTATCAAAAAACTTTATTAATCTAATAAAATCATTTAATTGGTACTTATTTATACTACCTAAAATTTCATTTGCCTTTCTCTGTAAAGATTCATACTTAGTAGAGTTAAACTCTCTAGGATCTCCTAAATAGTCTCCTATATTAAAATCAGAAGATAAGGTGCTAGTAATATATTCGTTTATAGCATCGGAAGGTGAAAAACCTATCTCTATCCTATGTATATCTTCTGTATATGTTGTTTCAGGTTTCTTAATTGAAGCAAATTGTGATAGAGTACTACCGCTAATTATGCTACCTGAGTTTTCTATTCTTATTTTATCTAATGAGCTAGTAACATTTTTTTCATATCCAACAAACTTTTCTCCTTCTATATCTCCTCCTCCGTAAAGTTTTATATCTAATATATCAGCCGGTATACCAAAACAGTTAATCAATGCTCTCATTCCTCTTTCTGTACCTTTAGATTTAAGTAGTAGAGGTAAATTATGATAAATACGTTTATATATTTCTCCTGTATAATTAGTTATAGCCACAGGTTGTGAACCTTGTACAGCATCTGTTACAGTTACATAGTTATTGATTATTTCTCCTTGACTTCCACTTTGGTATCCTTCTCCGGTAAATAATTTAAATATTTCACTTAAAGAGTTTTCAGAATTATATAACCTTACTCCAAAGTTTTTAAGTACTTCTTCTACTAAGTCTTTAGATATTCCTACGTTAAGTCTATTATCATTATCGTATTTATCAGTTACAGCTTTAGTGTAAATGTATATATTATCAAAATGCTGTCCTAGCATATGTGCGAACAGAAGAGCAGAATCATTATTAGAATCCTCTCTAATAAAAGAAGGAATAGCATTAGATAAAGCACTATAGTTAGTAGAATCAAATGCGGAGGCACTTGCTAATTGATTGTTATACCATGATTGAGCTATATTATTAGAGCTAACATAATTAGTATGAGGTTTAGACGTCGTACTTTTAGGCCAAGAGAAGCTTCCGCTTTCATAAAATAGTTGTTTCTCGTAATGATCAAAGTTATTTACTACTCCTCTTATTAATGATTCATAATAATCTCTACTTCCTGATATACCTGTTAGGTTATATGAGCTATCGTTAATTAAAGATAAGCTATTTTCATAACTGTTTATTAGATCTAGCTTATATTTAAAGTTTCTTAATCTTTCTTCAGCAGAAGAGAATTGTATAAATGAATCATAAGAAGAATAATCTATACTTAACTGTGCTCCTTTATCGTTAAATAAGGAATATGCTTCATAATAGCTGCTAGAAATAGGGTAACTAAATAGCTCATCGTAATTTAGATATTTCGACGGGATAGAGTAGTTAGGATCTGATTCTATATTAAAGTTAGCTTCTCTTAATTTAGGGTATACTACTGGCTCTTCTTCTGTTTCTGAATCTATTTCGTAAAATATAGAATCTGATACTTTATCTACAACAAAGAAGGTATCTTTAACTGTATGAATTTGAGGAAGAGGTTCATATAATTTTATAGCTAAGGCTAAATTACCTTCATACTCTATTACATCTACATTTAATCCTATATATAAATCGTTTTTAAGAAAATTTAATCTAAATTCAGAAAAGAAGTTTTCATCTTCTAAATTAGATTTTATTAAATCTGCTTTATTAACTAATTCTTCATCTTCTAAAGCAGTAGAAATAGCAAGTATTTCTGTTCTATCAGATGATATCTCCTCTATAAAAAACTGAACTCCTTCACTAGTATCTGAGAATAAATCTCTTAGGAAGTGGTATAGAAGCTTAACGTCAGTATTTCCGAAGCCATATAAATCAGCATCTTGTATCGGGTTGATATATAGATTGGATGTACTAGAGTCACCTGGTTCAGGAGAGTCTAAGACTTTTTCTGAGTTATATTCATAGTCAGAGAATAGAAGTGCGTTACCGGGAGAGTAGAAATGTAACTCTACATTATCATTCTCAGTATCAAACAAAGAATTTACCTCATAGCTATCTATAAGCTCCTTGTCTTTATCAGAGAATTTTTCAAACTCCGGTAAGGAATTTGGATTTCTATCTATAATTATATTCTTAACTTCTGCCATGCTTTATATTAATAGCTTTTTAAAGGAATTAATTTAAACCTTAAAGCTTTATTTTTATCTTTTGCTAACGATCTTTTACCTAGTCCTGTATCACTACCTACAAAAACTTCAACTCTCTGCTTTAAAGGTGATTCATTAAACCCTGTTGCAATTGTTTCAAGTTCTAAATCTTTAAATTTAGATCTAGCTCTCTTTAATAAGTCTATCATTTTATTAGTATCTCTCTTATCATCTAATCTTTTCTTCTTTCTTTTATTTCTAGCTCTTGTACTAAGTTGAATAATGTCAGTCATTATTTCGCTATTATCGACAGATATAAACTGTACAACGCTATTGATCTGTTGACGTAGTTTGGCATCTGCTTCAGCTTTTTTAGATACTGCTTCTGCTTTAGCTGATTCTTCTTTGACGGTATCTTGAGATATTTGCTGTGTTTGTAAAGATGCTATTGTTGCGTTAGCAGCTTGCAATTGAGATTCTAAAGAAGAAATCAGGGTTGCATTTTCGAAATCTAATTCTCCTCCACCAGCTGCTTCAGTTTCTAGCTTTAGTATGGTACTATTAGCTGTGAGGAGTTGCTGTCTTAAAGAACTTATCTCTTCTAAAAGAGGTTGAATATCCTCAGTTTCTCTTTCTAGATTATAAACTTCTAAACTTCTTCTAACTATATATTCATGAGAGTTTCTTTCTCCATTTACTGGCATAGTAAAGTATAGTGCTTCATAAAGTCTAAAAAGCTCCTCTACTGTATCTGTGTCTATCACAGGTTCTGGCTGTGTAAACGTAGTAAAGTTTCTTTTAATAACTTTATAAAACTCGTCTTTATTAAAAACGGTTTTTTTAATTTCTACTTTCTTATCCATTTCGTACTACTTTGAATACCTGGTTATTATCTATAACGTTTGTATTCCCGTCAATTGTAGTTTTAATTAATAGTCTATAATATCTTTCTGGCTGTAATCCATCCATATATACGTCAAAGTAATTAGATGTACTATCAGCACTAATTTTAGTAAATGTTGTATCGTAATCTACAATCATTTCTTCTGTATTTTCATCTCGTATACCCCAGTAAGAAGAGGTTGGCAGTAAATAGTTTGTCGTATAAACTGAAGAGGTAGTAAATGTTCTTGTAGGGTATTTCGGTCTAACATGAACTCTAAATCTATTTTTACCTTCATCAGTATACCTATCCTTAGCGTTTCTAATAGTAATAACTGCTTCTGGATCTGTAACTGTATTTAATGAACCGGTAGAGTAACTAAAATCATCCCATTTTAACTCTAAATAAGGAGGGTATGTTGTATTAGTATCTGAGCTATAAAATTTCAGCCTTATAGAAGAAGTTAGATTATTTTCTATAGTATCATCCAGCTTCACTACAAAACCATTATTATCTAATGATTCACTATAATGTAGCTTGATAGTGTTTGTAACGTCTAAATTTAAATCGTGATTCGATGTTTTAGTGTGAGACTGTGATGCTTCTAGGTTATAGTCAACTGAAGCAGTATACCATGCTGTACCTCCTTTTGCTGCATCTAAGAAAGAAGCGGTAACGTAAGTATCGTATGACCCTGTGTTCCATATTTGAGAAACACCTGCTTGAGTATAGTTCCAGCTACATCCTGATTTATTAATTGGTAGATCTCCAAACTTACCTATTCCTTCATCCCAACTTTGTGAGATTGGATATCCGTAAATAGTATAATGTTTTGGAAGCTCATTAGCATAAGCAAGAAACATTTTTAAGCTAGCTGAGAAATCAGTACCGGTTCCTGCTTTATTATTTAATGTATCTTGTATTTCGTCACTACTGAATTGTATCAATGCACGAGAAGTTTGTCCTGCAGTTGATGTAAAATATCCAGCAACTTCTAATATTTCATCTCTACCTAAATTGGCTACCTCTTTTTCAGTGTAGATGAAAGTATCTTTTTCGGGAAAAATTCTATATATTGCCATCTTATAATGTTGTTACTCGTCCTTGAATATCTTGATCTAAAAACTTAACTTCAAATACCATAGGGTCATAAGAAGGGTATACTATATTTCCTTTCGTAGCTCCTTTTATGTCGTATGCGTAATGAGAATAATTACCTCCTACCTTATTAGTAATCTCTAAATTTTGTACAGTCTGTACTCCTTTTACTCTATCTAACGTTGTAGATATTTGAGCAAGATTTATAGGCTCGTTTATAGCCCAATTAGATATATTAAAGACTTCTTTTAATTTATTGGTACAGTTCAATAGTACATCTCTACCGTTATAGTTTGGTCTAGTTAAAATATCAAACTTAATACCTATATTAACTACAAATGCATCTTTTATAGTTACTGCATCTGTTAAGATCATATACTGTGATAAGTATTTTCTTAAATTTTCCTTTAAGTTAGAGGTTGCTAAAGTAAGATTTTTATTTACATCATATGCTAAAACATACATTGATAGAGCTAATGGATTAGAGTCTAATATAGAATCAGATTTATTATTATTAGAAACTAATTGATCTTGAGTTACATGTGCCTTAGCTATAGTACCGAAAGTTGAAGGTAAACTTAACGCTCTAACAGCATAATCCTGGAGTGTTACTGATCTTCCTTGCTCGTTAAATGCTCTAAAAGTATTTTCTCTTATCTCTTCTACAGTGTCTCCGTCTCTACCTCCTGTAGCTGCTCTAGGATTATTAAACGATAATGTACCTTGATAGGTAGTGTCTGAAGCAGTAGAGGTAATTGATGTTTGAGTTTGTATAGTATTAGCAGGTACATTTGCTTCGATTCCTCCTCCTACTAAGTACCTAATAGTTAAAGTTGTACTAGACGGTGCTAAACCATATGATCTTGAATATAAAAAGTTAGAAGGATCATATGCATAGTCTGTTCTAGTAATACCTTGATTTGTACCGGCTCCTACGTTTAAAGGGTCGGGTAAGAAAGTTGAATCGTCATTACCTGATATACCGGCTCCAAATTGTATAGAAAGTTGACCTTGAGAGTTAAACCTAGTAACGAACCTTCTAGGTACTCTCTGTAGAGAGGCTAAATAGGGTACTACATTAGCATCTGATTCTGAGTTAGAAGTTTCTACTACTATAGTATCTTGTCCTAAAAACGGTACTTCGTACCAAGTGTTGTTACTACTATCAGTTATATCTAATACTCCTATGATATTTTCATCTTCAATAGTAATTGTATTAAATTTTTCTGCTGTTGTATATGTTTGAGTAGATGTTTTTATCTCTCCTGAAAAAGCTTTTACTGTTTTCTTTAAAAGGAACTCAGCAGGATTACCGTTTGATAGAGAATTAATAGTTATCTCTGTAGGATCATAAGAGCTAGAGTATGCAAAATCTATTTTTTTATCTACGATAAAATTAACATTACCGGAAGATAATTGAGCATTAGCATTAATAGTAAGTGCCTGTTCAAAGTTTGGTTCGTAGTTAGAACCGGATGCTGCTACTCTTTGAGTAACCTCTATGTCTACTTCTGATACTGTTGTAGTTTTAGGTCTATATCCTAGCATATAAGCCATGTTATATAGGTTGCCTGGGTTTTTAGCGTACTGCAAGAACGTTTCTTGTAGCTGTGTGTCTTGGTAAAATGATAATATATCACCTACATAAGCGGCCATCTCAATAAACATTACCCCTGGGGATGTTGGTGAGAAGTCGTTGTATGTATCAGGAAAGTAGTTTTTTGCAAACTCTGTTAATTGAGTTTTAAAATCACCGAAATCCCTGTTGATATATTTTATCTCTCTTTCTTCTGCCATTACTGTTGAAAGTTAATAATTAGTTCGTCTTCTATATTAGTTTCTGATACTGCATATTTAAGTGCTAACGTTACTGTGTTATTATCTGTATCAGATCCGATTTTTAAATCTGTTAAAATAACTTGAGGAAAATATAAATATAATCCTTCTTTTATTATGCTCTCTAATCTATCTTGTGTATCAGAATTAATTTGTTCAAAAACTACAAATCGTAACTCAGAACCAAAAGCTGGGTCGAAATACTTCTCTCCTTTACCTGTTAAAAAGTAATTAATCATATTAGCTTTTAAAGCTTCTTTAGTTTCATAAGTAGAGTTAAAAACTGCTTTACCTGTAAAAGGTAAGTTAACTCCTATAGCCTTTCTAGGCTGTAGATCTAAAGGATTAATTTTTTTAACTTCGAATGCCATATTATAATGCTCCTACTTTCTTTTTATCTAATTCATTAGATTTTTTTAGAACTGCACCTGCTTTTTTAACAAAGCTTAATTGAGATATATCAATACCTGGTGCTGGTCCTGTCATCCCCATTTGGTTAGCCATAGAGCTAGCAAAATTAGGTCTTGATACCATGTCGGACGATGCGTTAACTACATTTCTGTATTCCTCGTTAGTCATGTTTTCTTTTGTCATCTTTAACATTTCATCTAAAGATGATTTACCTGTTTTAATATCAGGTGTTGTTTGCTTAACTATAGGTTTCTTTTTCTCTATAGGTTTTGATTCACTAATGCTAGGAGCACTAGCTGTCTTAACAGCTTCTGTAAGGATGTCTTGTAACTCCTCCTTAACTGCTGCTCTTACTTCTTCTCGTATGATTTTACGTAATTGATCGAGTTTCATATATATAAATAGTTAGGTTATGGAAGTTGATTTTCAATTCTAAATTTTATTTCATCTATTAGTACTTTTGTTGAGGAGCTAAAAGAGGATTCCCCTTTCAGTACTATAACTCCTGTTATATCTTTAACTGCAGCATATCTTTTTGGTGCAGGTAGGTTAGGTTGTTTATCTTCTAATATTACTATAACGTAATTATTACCGCTTTTTGATCTGTATACCGTGTCTCCTTCTTCTATTACAGGTGGTTGTTCACCTATCAATTTTAAGAATTTATTTCTTTGTTCTGGAGGTAATTTATTAACGCAACCTTCTAAACTAACATCAATAGAATTTAGCTTTTGTTTTACTGGTTGAATAAAAACGGTAGCATTTTGAGTCAATTCTTTAATTGCCGATTGATCTTTCTCTAGCATATCTACAAATTGACAGGATAATGAAAGCAGTTGAGCAAACTTATTAGTTACTTTGACCGGTAATGAAAATATAACTCCTCCAGTTGGTGGTGGAACACCTACAGTAGTTAATATAGCTAGTTGCTCTAATACGGTAACCGTAACCTTTGCAGATTTGATAGGAGGATCTAAACTTTCAGCAGTTTGCTTTATAGGTTCTATCTTGTTTTCAAAATTCTCTATAACTTGTACAAGATTATCTCTTATGGCTAATATCTTTTCTAACTCTTCTACCGGTGGGCAGACGTCTCCGCTTAACTGTTCTGTAATTTTATTTACTTGCTCCATTACTTTACCTATAACAAAAGCTCTTGCTTTTCCTACTTGCTGGGCAATCCATGCGGATAATTGAGATGCTGGTATACTACAGGGCATTATTCAGTAAATACTTTTTTAGATTTTAAATTAGATATACCTCCAGGGTTTAACTGAGATTTAAGGTTATCTTTTATTTGCTTGAGAGCTGAAGAACCTACGTCGATAAGTCCTGGTAGGGGATCTCCTTTAATAGTTTTAGCTTTAGACATACCGGTTGTTATTTCTATTAATACATCTAATACATCAGAGAGGTAAGTTTCCATTCTATGCCCTAATACTACAGGTTGTTTAACTTTAGAACCTGCTACTCTAGCGCCAACTCCTAGAAATATGGCTTCTCCGTCTAAACATATGTACTTGTGAGCGTCAAAATTTAAAGTGTTAGCGTTCAACCCTACTGATTCAGCAGCTGATATAAGAGCACTTTCGTTTTTAGCATTAAAAAATAATCTTCCTCCATTAATTATAACCTGACTGCCTTTATAGTCTTGGGCTGTTGCTGGTTTTTTATCGTAAGTAACTCTTTTAAAGTTAGCCTGAACTAGTTTAGAAGAGTGATCTGAAAGTAAGTATATTGAAGATGCATCCTCGTTTACATCTTCGACTATAGGTGTAAAGCTATTATCTATTAACTTCTGACCGTTACTTATAAGTGTAAGGGGCTTTCCTTGATTAGAATCATCTGTAAATGTATTGCTCTGTGCTTTATATCCACCCATTCTAATGGACTGTCCTTGTCTACCGTCTAATATAATGTCACCGGGGAAAGGTTGAAGTGGATTAATATCAACTCCTTCTTCTATATCTTCTCCTAATTCCAAGGTATCTCCTACAGGGTAACCGCTATGGTTTGGATGATTCCACATAGATACTATAGTAGTGTAGTAGGTTCTAGAGTTATTAGCTGAGCTACGTATTGACGGTGCTGGCGCTTTTAATAGTAGTACTATTTCGTTAACTAGGGGAAGAGTTCTAAATGTAGAGGTTAAAGGGTAAGCTTCTTTAAGAGCCTCTATACCTTTATCTGAATCATCAGTATTGTCAGAAAGCTTAGAATATTTTATTACACCGACTGCTTCTGAACTACCGTACTTAACGTACTCTGGATCTGTATTATCCAGTATTACTTTTTTAACTCTAGCAGGTATAAAAGACCTTAAGTCGGTATTGGTAGTATCACTACTGCCCCTAGCTAAAGGTTGAGTATTTAAATTGTAGTTTGCAGGCATTACTCTTGTTCTTCTTCTGGTTTTTCTATCTCTTCTATTTGATTTTCTATTGCTTCTTGCTCATCTAGTAAGTCTTGAAGATCAGAAAAGTCGAATTCACCTGATTCACCTTTAGCGGCCGCTGTTTCTATACGTTGTATTACCGTCGCTAATTTAATCAAATGTTCATCATTCTTTACTCCTATCTCCATATACTCCTTAATCATAGGTACAATAAGAGTGGCATCTCCTATATTCTCTATAAGAGGTTTTAACTCTCCAATCAATGCTTTTACTTGACCTTTCGTTTCTTTTGAATTGTCATATATCTCGCCAAATAGATCAGATAGAGTTTTACCTTTGAATATTTCTTTGTCTAAACTCATATCTATTTTATTTATAAATAGATTTAAGGTAAGTTATTCTTAATAAATCCTTTTTCGTATAAAGTATTATAGTCTTTATAGAACTCTTGCTTTAATACGTTTACTACTTTAGTTAAATGAGGAGTTTCACAGTCAGTCATTTCTCTAATGTAGATATAAAGAGCTTTCTTTTTAAATATTTCTAAATCGTGTCTGGTTTTAAATACTGTTAAAACAGCGTCAGCTATCTTTTTTTCGCTTTCTTTTATAAAGATATCGTCTAACTTGAGATACATATCTTCTATGAATAGATCTAGAAACTGGCTTAATGTAATACCTACCTCATTATCTAGAGAGAAGTTATTTTTAAAGCTCTGAGGAGCTTCGTCCATTGAACCTATTTGTTTAAGTTTTTTATAATTTTTATTATTATAGTTAATCAACCACCTTTTAACTATAGTACCGTAGTAAGAATATGCTTTAGCTCCATTAGTAGGATCAAATTTATCCATTTTTTCCTCATATAACATTGACACTATTTCATGTTTTAAATCTTCAATCTTGTCAACATCGGTATAGTAGAACTTAAAAGTATGTATAATATTCTCTGCTAGCTTATAGAAAGGGTAGTAAATATGTTCAGTAAAGATGTGGTTTCTGTAGTCCTTGTCGTCTGAAAGGTTATATTTTACTATGTATTCTTCTGTTTCTTTTGTAAAGTAGTTAGCTTTACTCTTCTTTCTTGCCATAATTTTCGGGGAGCATATATCGATTTAAGTCTTTTTGTATAGTTTTAATCTCTTTAAAGAAAAAACCGACCTCGTCATCTGATTGAAAGACCCCTCGTTCATCAAGCTTATTGAGTTTTTTGTTAGATTCTTTTATTATATTTGAAATATTTTGAAGATATTTAGTTTGATCTATAGTTACATCTTCATATTTTTCTACTTTTATCATAAGGTTTCTTACAATATAGGCTAAAAAAAGTATAATGGCAACTAATATTCCGGAAATTATGTAGAAGTATGTGGGATTAATGTCCATTTATAGGTTTTTTAACATATTAGATAGTCCTTGCGATGATTTTACGCTTCGTCCTGTAGAAGAAGTAGTTTTTGGACGTTTAGGCTTAGTAGATCCTCCGTTTCTTTTCCACATATCGTACTCTGCTTTAGAAGCTAAGAAGTCGGCTACATGTAAAATAGAAATAATAGAGGTTTTCTGTCTAGAACTTTCAACGTTACTGAAGAAATACGCTTCATTAGCTTTATCAAACACTCCATCGTGGCATCTTATAGCTAAAAACTCGTTTTTTGATACTTTAACTCCAAATTTCTGAAGTATAAACAAGGATCTATCTGGAATTAACATAAAATCTAGATCAGGATTGTAGGTGTACATCTCTGAAAGCTTATCTTGTCTCCATTTATCCGTTTGAGGTATATAGTTTGGAGATTCTCCGTCACCAATCTTACCTAAATCATGGAAAAGAGCTGAGAATACAAGTTCCTCTTGTGTGTAGTCTATAGTTCCACCCATTTCTTCGTAAAGTTTATGCTGTTTCACGGCATATTTAACGACTCTATTAACGTGATCTACATATCCTCCTGCAAAAGCATTGTGATACCATGTCTTTCCACTAGCAGGTGCCATAACATACGTTTCCTCCATGTGTTTTAACATAGACATCACTGAGTCTTTACGGTCGGTAATGTAATGCTCTATAATATTTAGGTGTTTATTATAGTTTTCTTGTATTTTTTCAGCATTTAGCATATTAGTCTTGAGTTTCAGTGTTAAGTAGTGATACGATTTCAGAGTTTATCTCTTTTATCTTATCTAATTCCTTGTATGAGTTATCTCTCTCGTTTCTTCCTATATGGAAGTTTAGGCCTCTTAGGGAAGAGTCTATTTTTTCTAGCTTCGCTAATATTAAATCTTTATTTCTCATATATATCTATATACTTATATATTAATTATTATTATTTTTTAATTTATATTATATCTTATTAAAATATATTATATTATATAATAATATCTATAAGATAATAAAAATTTACCGGACAAGCAACTATTTTACTATAAAGTTTAGTAAATAGTCCTTAACTATGTAGTTTTCACCGGCATCCCATAGTATTTCTACATTAACATTGATAGTATCCCCTACCATCTGAGGAGTTATAGGGCCAATTAAGCGTTTTCCATATAATTTAGGTGAATCTTTACCGTGTAAGTAGATTCTACCCGGTTGAACTATATAGACATCTTCATATTCTAGCTCTAAAACGGTTTCACTACTAAAATAAGCTTCAACCACCGGTGTCTCATTATACCACCAATACGGATCTGTCGGATCGGCCTCTACTTCTGCATAAAACCTCGGGTAATACTGCTGCGTGAAGTCTAATTCTACGTGATAATACCCATTTGCATCTTTCGGATATGGAACTTTAAACGATGCTTCACAATCTCCATTAGAGCAAACAGAAGGTTTATCGGGTTGAGAGCAGGCGTATGTAAGAATTATTAAAAAGCCTACGGCCGCCGCGCGAAACGCGCGAAGTTGCCACGAAAATTTTTTACTTATCATCTTTACCAGTATAACGTTCTCCTAATCTTTCGATTACAGCTTTCGCTTCATCTACAGTCATCCTAAAGAACTCTCTTTTATTATTAACTCTAAAGGACTCACAGTACCTATGAACTTCTTGTTCTAATTCGATACCATTGTAACAGCCAAAAGCCCAAGCTACCTCGAAGTCTTGTGCGACTCCGGTAGAGGCATTTATCTGCTTTACTCTCTTAGATGGAGCATTCTTAGTATAACCTATCTTAACCATTCCAGGTATAGTGGGGTTGGTAAGTACATATACATATTGTTTAGACGTATCTGGTGTATAAGTGAGTCTATTTGAACGTGCTGTATAGTAAGTAACGTCTTCCCAACCATCTTCTGCGGTATATCTCTCTGATGTACTGGGAGTAATAGTGAAGTATTTAACAGGAGAGTCTGTGAAGTCCTCAGTGGCTTTGATTAAACCTTCAGCTTTTTCTTTAGATATTCTTTGTATCATATATATAACCTTTATTTATACCTTAATATATGAATATTCTATCAAATATCCAACTTATACGGTAGGTTTTCCAATAAAAGTTCTTGATATTCCTTTATAGTAGCACATTTTTCATAGTATTCTATGCTTTCAAAGTAATATTTTAATGATTCTAAAGAGATAAATACACGGTCACTAGCAAAAGATTCACCGATCTTATACATATCTCCTAGTTTATCGAGTTTTATTCTAGTGAGATACTTAAATAAATTACTATAGTATTTGTATTTGATAGTACTTTTAACTTGTTTATACTGTTCTGGATATCTTTTAGTATACATCATATCCATTATATCGTAGTTTTCTAATCCTTTTAATACCATTCCCATTAGTACATAAGGATTATTCAAAGTACCTTCTACCCCGTTTTCCTTATAAACTTGCTCATCCCCTTGTTCGAAGATTGAGAATAAAGTATTTGGATCCATCTTTTGCATATATCATAAATAGTTCGTATATTATAGTATATGACAGAAACACCTATATACGAAAAAATTTGCTAAAAATTTCCCCGGTATTATTAGGTTTTTAAGTAAAAAGTTCATATATTAATTATAATATGAGAGCTGAAGATATATTATATGAAGCAGAGAAGCTAGGACAGAGAGAGAAAGTATTACAAAGGGTAAGTGAATTGCGCACTAGAGTACCCAGTATTAGTACTAATGAGGCATATGATATAGTGTGGAGTACCATAAAAGAAGAGTTAAAGACATAAAAAGAGAGCCTATAAGGCCATTTACATATAAAAACGTTCATTGACATATTAAGATCTATTAAACGCTTCATGGATGAAGGTCATTTCTATTATAAAGATAAAAAGATAGAATATGCATGGGTTGTTGGTATAATAATATATTTTTTCCTTTCAATATACATATATACTAACATACTATAATATATCTATATATATTTATATATAACCTATATCATGAAATCTAGCAGATTTATGCAAACTAGTATGGCAAAATCACGCAGGCTACCAACCCGTTAGGGAACTATACTGTCAGTGTTATATCACCGTTATAGCACCATACAGGCAATCGGCCGGCCGGCTTAAAGAGTTTCCGGAAGGAGATTCAAGACAAACTAATTTCTACTTTAACAACTATATCTTTAACTTACTCGGTATGAGGAAGGATAGAGCAAGTAGGAGGGTAGAAACTACAATACTATATAGGGGGTAGGTGAGTAATAACCATAGAGTATATACCAGCACCTCTACTATATGTACTACTATAAAACCCACAAGGCCTATGACTACAATAGAGGCCATTATATATAATATATCTTTCTTATTAAGCTTCATATGTAGATATTATATTGTTATACTGAGATACATTAGTCAATCTATGCTCTTCTTTTAACACTCCGGCCTTATAATGCCACTCTATACATTGCAATTGGTGTAGGAAGGACATCTTATTTATAACCTTTGAAGGTATAAACTCTGTCATTTGTACGTTTAAATCGTTAACTAAGTCTATTGTATTCATATCTATAACCGTTTTAATTTACCTTAATATAAGAAGAATATCTCGAATAAGCAACTATTTCACTGGTTATTTTTGTTTATATAGAGAGTTTTTTGGAAGGGGGACACACACGACTGATGTTCCTTATACATCCTCCACACACCATCCTATCATCATTCTACACAACCTATATAATTATATAAGTATATCAATATAGCTTTATATGAATATATAAACACTCGATATTATTAATAGGCTTCAATAGTATTAAGGGTTAGTCTCCTATGGATCTATATATGTAAGCTCTTCTCTACGGTATTATCTATTCAATTTAGTATCTATGTGTAGCCTCAGCCGTACACTACCTCTCAGACATTATTCCATATAATCGGCAGTACTACGTAACCCGCTATAGTGGCATAAATTCTTAGGTTGAATAGGGATGGACGGATGAACGTTAGTGAAATCCGCGCGTGACAACTTCGTTGGAGAGAGATCAACCCCCCACCCCCTCAATTCTTTCTTGTACTTATTCAATCTTTGTTTATAATTCATAACCTTATTTAAAATATTTTATATCTTTTAGCCTATAAGCTGGATTACTCCATATACTATAGAAAATAATACTGTCATAGCTAGTGATGCTGCTATTACTTTCATAGTCTCTGCTTCTTTCTTAGGACTTCTTCCTTGATTAGATCTATACTGTCGAGGCTTTACTTCACCCCATTCCTTTGTTCTACCTTGTAGAATATTAACTCTTTTACCTTTATTTTTCATATAACTATATTTAAATTCGCGCGTGGCGCCTTCGGCGGACGAGAGAGAAACGCCCCCTCGCCCTCCTCGCCATCACTAGAATAATTCTAATTGAACTGCTTGATTATCTTTTCTTTCAATCTTATAAGCATCCATAACCTTTCTAGTAGGTTCGAATCTATTATTATCCCAATCCAATAACTCTCCATCCTTAACAGTCAAAGCATGCTTGGCAACCATCACCATAAATGATCCTTTAGGATGAGATTCCATAAAGCTTTTTAACGTTTTCTTTCTCCAAATCTCTTCTCCTTTAAGCTTATATCTATTTTTGATATCAGTTTTACCAAGCTTTGTAATACTAAACTCCTTATTATCAATCTTAAGTCCTTTTCTTTCTGCCTTAGCAAACTTATTAGACATAGTTTGAGAGTTAGTACCTTTCTTAAATTTTCTACCTAACTCATCTTTACAATACTGATGAGCAGATCTATAACTGATTCCTGTAGCAGAAGCAAGACTTCTTACAACACAATCATTACGTTCCGATTTAGCTAGTTCACAATCTGTAGCTGAATAATTTGAATTTACGTTTAAATATCCCATAACCTTTATTTTTAATTTTTTAATTATACCTTAATATATGAATAATATTCCAGAAAAGCAACTATTTGTTATACTCTTTCCCAAGTTAATCCATTGTAGTTAGTAACGAAAGAATCAAGTATATTTTGAACTCTTACCTTAGTTAACTTTCTATCATAGATAGTATCTACATAAGCATCAGTATCATTATCCCATCTTCTACCTTTAGTTTTAACTTCTAAGTCAGCAGACTTACCTGAATATGACATTCTAGTAATCTTAGCTTCAACGATATTACTTACTCCAAAATCAAATCTTTCTTGAATATAAGCAGTTTTATCATCTAATATCTTGATACCAGCTTTAAGATCATCGATAATAATATCATTTCTAAAAGCTTTTCTTTGTTCCTGAATATCTCTAATCTCATTATTAACTTTATTAACAGCCTCCTGAGTCTTGCTGGTAATCTCATTATGATCTTCCCATACTTTATTCATCTCAGCAAGAATATCATCTTTATGATCTTGAATTATCATAGCATACTCACCGGATAATCTAAGTCTCTCATTATTAAAATCTGAGAAGTAATCAGAAGTAGAGTAGGTACTAATACCCATATCAGTAAATTGAGCTTCTTTAGTATCATTATCCCATCTACTATACTCTTGAACTTTAATAGTAGCTACTTCTTTAGTTCTAAAAAACTTCTTAGTAACATAGTCGTCTTTCTCTTCTGACCATACTTCTTTTTCATACTCATCACCTCTAGCAGTAATCTCCATAGATGTTCCATAAGTAGCTTGAAATCTCATATCTTCTAAGCTAGTTTCAATAGAAGAGAAGTACGATTTAAGAACTTCATTTAAAGCTTTAGACTTATTATCACTAGCTTCGTGATTCTTATTTCTTAATTTTTCTAATTTAGCTTCTAGTTTAGACTCTTTAGCTGCAAGAGTTTCGAAAATTGATTTATTGTTCATAACCTTTATTTTATCTTTTTAATTATACTTAAATATAAGAAGAAGATCTCAGACTAGCAACTATTTCCATGTTTATTTTTGGAAAAAGTTACTAAAAGGGGAGAGGTATATCTTTTTCACCTTTAGGTATATACTGAGTATTATCCAGTTTTCTATAATTCATAGAAGCAAAAGGCTGTTCACCTATCTCTTCTATATTAACCGAATCAGTACTTTTAACATTTTCCATAGCTAGTTTAACTTTAGCAGCTTCTTTCTTAGCCATATAATCATTTTCAGCATATACATAAGTATCTACTTTTACAACATATCGTTTCATAACCTTTATTTTAAATTAGTATTATATTCTTTATTGTATTCTTCTACTGTAACCCATTTATCTATTTCGTTACACCATACCATTCCATCTATAATTTTCATAACCTTAATTTTAATATACCTAAATATATGAATAATATCTCGGACTAGCAACTTTAATCACATAAAGTTTCATACTTTTTTTCGTATGTTAAATACAATTCTAAGTATAAAGTTTTACAGGTATCAGTTAAGTAAGAGTTCTGATGCTTGTTTAAGAAGTAATTTAAAAAAGACTTATTATACCTTTTAGCAGCTCTAAGCTGTGGAATATTCTTACAGCTCTCGATAATTTTAATTCCTTTGTTATAAGCTTCGGTAATGACTGGTTCTCTATTTTTCATATTTCTGTTTATAATGTTTATAAAATTTACTTCCTACTCCTAGTGCCACTATTTCACACCCTTCCGGAAGTTTAGTTCCTCTTTTAGTAATTAAATTATCAGGGCATCTAATATCTTTGAACTCTTTAACCCAAACTTTAGAACCTGATTTCTTTCTATATGCTACTGCTATTGGTGTATATTCTCTCATATTACTATTCGGTTACAATCTTAACAAATAGATAAACAAATAAACATCCCAACAACAATAAAGGAATCATACATCCTATAATACCTGGTGTTATTTTTTCTTCTTCTATCTGTGATTTAGTTTTCATATTACTTTTTAATAAATTTCAAACTATAAGTTATATAAAAATACTGTTAATGAAATTGGCCATAAAAAGATATGGAAAAACCTTTCTTTAAAAGTCCATTGCATGTTATAAGGATATTCAAGTTCATTAGTACTAAACCACTCTAACCATCCGGTCCAACAAAGTCCTATTATGATATACCACATAACTTTTCTACTTCTTTAATATGTTTACATCTTTTATGAGCTATATAACCCCAACAGTCACAACTCAACTTACCATGTTTATTCTTTTTAACTGTATAAGTTTTATCCGAACTAGCACTCTCAAAAGTCCATTTTTCCGGTTCAACAAATAACTCTTCAAATGGTTTCTTTTCTACTATGATATCCTCATAAGTAGTTTCAGGATGAACTTCCATCCAAGTAGGGGTATGAATCTTTTTCCCATCCTTGATCATAAAACCTCCTTTGCCAATATTAGAGTAAGGTACTTTATAAAAAAATCTCTGTACCTGTAAGTAAGAAGGAGGATTAGGAATACTTAACGCTCCTTCCGAGTACATTAAAACTTTTTTCTTACCGTTATAAACTTCCCAAAGTGCCATAAATTAATTTTTAAAGTAGTCCCTGTAGGAGTCGAACCTACAACCTCCTGATTCGTAGTCAGGTGCTCTATCCAATTGAGCTAAGAGACTATAAATTTGTATAAGTTACTACTACTGTTCCTAAATTATCAGAAGGAACATAGTAATCAAAATCATTTTCTGAACATATATCAATAACTATATTTCTCATAGCTTTACTATTTCCAGTAATGACTTCTATATCAAAAGAACCTAAGGCTGAAGCTGAAAGTAAAGTCTCTTCTACTTCTTCTTTTGCCATTATATGTGATAACCCATGTAAATCTAAGCTATACATAACCAATTCTTTTCTTCGTTATTAGCAGCAACCTCATATGGATGGTTATCATATCTATACCCCATCTGATAATATCTAGCCATCCATGTAGGAGACTGCAAGTAGTGCTGATATTCGTGAACGATTATTTCAGCTAAATGTTGTTCGTTTTCTACTTTAGGATAGTAAACTACTATAGAGTTAGTAATCCTATCGTATTCTGCATCAGGCATCTGCTCTCCTTCCATTCCTTCTTCTCCAGATAATCTAGCATAAATAGATCTTTCGAATTCTAAATATGGAGAACATTCCTTAAATTTACTCAAGCCGTACTTATCTATACAGTTATCTAAATACTTTTGAGCTAATACTTTTATCTCTTCTAACTGCATATTATCTAATTAAACCTTGAATATCGTTAATCCCCATCGTTTTTCTAACCTTATCGTCACCATAAGCTATCATAGTAATACCTCCAGTTTCGATAATATACTTATCCATACCTTCATACCTAATTAACTTAGCTAATGATTCTTTTACCTTACCAGAAGGAGTTAATCCTTCCATGTAGAAAACGTCGTTTACTTTTAAATCTTTAATCTTTGTCATAACCTTTATTTTTATCTTTTTAATTATACCTTAATATAAGAAGAATATCTCGGGGAGGCAACTTTAACTTGATAAAAGATGTAATGTCCAAGCTATTATTCCATTAAGCTGTAAAAGAACTAAGTTCCATTGTTTTCTTACTGCTGTCTGTACCATAACACATATAAATCCGCAAATATATAAAGGAGGAGAGATAGTCCATTGTGCTGCTACCAGAAAACCAGCTCCCATATAACCTATTCTAGAAGATAATCTTTCGATAGGAGTTAATCTTCTTTCTCTCACCATTAATCTCATAATACCCCTATACCATCTATACTCACATTTACGGCAAGTCTTTTTATACTTTGATTTATAAAACCAATCTGGTCGCTTTTCCTTACATACGTTACACTTTCTCATCTTACTTCCAGAACATTTGTATTGCTAATAATGCAAAGCAAAGTACTAAACTAATAAAAGTTTTAATATTAATACCTTCTTTAAAAAATATACCTACAAATATAGCATAAACTGCTATACCAATAGCAAAACCTATAAATCTAGCAGGCCATAATAGCCCGTTAAAAGACTCAACAGTATTCTTAGTAGCCCAAAGGTAAAAAAAAGAAATAAATAATCCACCCGAGGCTACTAAAAGTTCATTTTTTCTAAATGATTCCCAAAGGAACTGACCGTTTAATTGAAACCAAACGAGTACATGTCCTATTATAAAAAAGAATACACCTAAAAGAAGTTGTTCGGTTTTAGACATTAAAATAAAATTAATTTCTCATCACTATTGATAGCTGAAAATCTTCTAGTTATTAATTTACCTACTGGTCTTTTAGAAACTTTTTCATAAGTATAACCATCTACGATTATATGTTGCCCATCTAATACAGTATCAGCAATTCTAGCATTTATTTTTGTAGTATGGACGTAGTATGTATTTTTCATATTTTAATTTTTAATTTTATCTTCTAACTTTATTTAAATTTGATCCCCATCCTATCCTTCTATCCATAGATGAGATAGTTTTAGCGGTTTCAGGATCTTTTATTACTTCTGTTTCTGCATAAGTAGTCTTTCCGGAAATAATATTTCTAACATACCATCTAGAAGTACTAGAACAATTAACACAAGTCTTAGTACCTGGGAGAGCCTTAACTCTTAATGGGTTAATTTTCTCCTGACATTTAATACAAATCATGATCACATCCTTTTTTATGTTGAAACCATCCTCCACATTTACACTTTATATAGTGAACTGTAGCTAATACCATCGGTGAGCCGGCCATGGCAGTCCAAATGTTTGGATGCCAATGGTCGCCACAAATACCTAATACATGTTTAATAACTTCTATCATACTAATGCTGTTGCTAATTTAAATAATTCTTTATTAACTTTAAGATCTTTTTCAAACGATTTAATCTTTCTAACTTTTCTAACTTTAGCTCCAGTCAAAGCAGCATGAAAGTCTCCTTGAGTAATCTTCTCTTGTATTACGTTAAATACTCTCCATAAATCATCTCCTTTATCAGCCTCTCTTTTAGGTTCTAGGATATCATCGATAGTTTCCTCATCATAATCTAAAGTATCAACTCCAGCTCTAATTAACATAGCATCTAAAGCCATCTTTCTTTTTTCATCTTCAGTTAAAATTCTATTTTTCATATCGTTCATAACCTCAACTCTTTTAGGAAGATCATTAACTGCCTGCTTTACAACGTTTCTAAGCTCTTCAAACGAATAACCTTTGTGCTTAATTTTAAAGTCACTAAACTGCTCATCAGCAACTACTAATCCATTAGAACAAACTAATCTAAAAATACCAACGCTAAATTTAAACGCTTGCATACCGTCATGAGAGTTAGTCAATAAAATTCTAGGATAAGCATCATCACCGTCCTTAGAGGTAATCTTGATATCTGGATTCTGAAAAGCAACCATATGCTTACTAAAGATAGTACCTTCAGCTTTTCTAGATTTTCTTTGAGCTGCCTCTACTGGAAACCAGTTAAGTTTAGCTAAATCGTCAATGATAGTTTCTGTATTAACGAATAAATACTTATTAGTAACGTCAGGATTAGTAGGAGCTTTAGCGAATACTAAAGGAGCCTGAGTGTTAATTTGATCCTTTGTAAGGTAAGAATCTAAACCATTTTGGAAATTCATAAGAATGTCTGCCATAACCTTTATTTTTTTTAAATTATTTATACTATAAATATAAGAATAATAGTTCAGTTACGCAACTATTTTACTATATATTTTCATACTCAATATCATCTATAAACCTAACTATCAAAAACCATTCATTATGTCTCAATACATGATCACAGTGTAGATAATCTCTCCAAGCTTTTAAACCTACCATGTTACCATTAACTTGTTCTACTTTAATTTTTCTAACAAGTTGATACATGATGCCGTTAAATTCTATTATTTGAGTGTTCATTACCAAACTTTAACTGCTTCTAATAGCTTCCATGTATCTATTGCTTCATCAGACATATTTAATTCATGATAATGATCCAAACAGCTAGTTAAAGATACTTCCCATTGAGAAAAAGGAAGAGATATTTCAAAAACTCTATCAAAATCTTCAAAAGTAATTTCAAATAATACAGCAGACTTATGTCCTCCTATCATTGCTTTTTCTATTCCGGAAACTATTTGATTAGTTACCTTAGTAGACTTATTCTTGAAAAGTTGTTCAAACTCTTTTGTACTGTTAAAATGTAGCTTCATACTATTCTCTGCTTTGTGACTGTTCCATCATAGTTTCATAGTAAGGACTATTAACCATTTTTTCATTAAACGTTTTGTATACTGCCTTATTAGTCCCATACATATACAAAGGACCGTCATACTCATAAGTAATAAAAGGAATATTTTCTAAGTCAGTTTGACCTTGCTTAGGTTGATACTCAGGTTTAGAATATCTTCTTTTACTATCAAATGATCTAAACTCTCTAGAAGTTACTCTATACCATTTACCTTTGATTTCGACTTCCAATACTGCCTCAGTAGGAAAATCGTATACTAATTTTTCTAAATGTCCTTTTTTTTCTGCCATAACCTTTATTTCTAGTATCGGGGGAGGGACTCGAACCCTCGACCTCTTTGACCCTTTTGCTTTTTACGATCGATTATTACAAGTAATACTTTACGTTTAAGAATTACTACGCTCCAGGTTAAGTCAAAACGAGCTACCTACTGCTCTACCCCGTTATATTATCTAAATATAAGAAAATACTATCAAATATCCAACTGATACCCATTGAATGTTTTAATGTATTCAGTTAATTTTACTCTGTTTCCATCTTCAAACATTGTACCATTTCTAACCCATTTCTTTACGCTTCCTGGTCCTACTAGATGAGCTGCAGCTAATAATCCAGACTCAGTAACTAATATTCCGTTTACTAACTGTCTATCATATTTTTTTATTTGTCTTTTAAGAACTTTCTTATTAGCTTTAAGAAGTTTGACTATAGCTTCTTCTTGAATGTCTGGAGAGTTTAAGAATTCGGCTCTACTTATATTGTAACCTAATCCTTTAAGAGTACTACTACCAAACTGGTACTTTCCCATATACCCATATTGATTTACTACGTCATATCTATTACTTGATTCTCTATGTCCTAAATCATTTAAAAAACTATCTAGGTTAGGAATCTCATCTATCATAACTGCTTCTATTTCTATTGGAATAGTAACTACCTCTTTAGCTTCTATTTCAGATATCTTTTCTATATTATGGTAAGCCATATAGCCGAACGATGCAAGCATAAAACTAAATAAAACAAATGCAAAGCCCAGAACGAATTCTATGTTTTCTAATTTTTTCATATTTAAGTTTTTGATTAAAATAAATCTAAGAATGATGTGTTGATATTCTTATCTTTTAGTTTCTCATTTCTCTCATGAGTTTTAACTAATTTATCCGCTACTTGTCTTTCGAGCGGCTTTCTTTTTTTCCAAGTGGAAAATTTACCTTTAGGTTGTTTTTTAGACATATATAATTATATAGTTCTATACCTTCTCTTTTTGTTAAGCTGTACCCTAGTAGCATTACCAAGAAACTTCTTTAACTGAACTCTATTATTAAAGTTATCTCTTTCAGAGTTTAGTTGAGTATTACCGTTTTGTTGTTCCATGTTTAAGTTAATAATTAGCTTATAAATAGTTATAAATGTGATATAAATTCATCTCCAGGATTAGAATCTTCTTCGTATAATCCTAGTTCTTTTAAATGTTCAATATGATGTTCATCTAAGTCCCAATCAGGCTCATCATCTTTTGTTCTCACGTAATCTTCCATTGCCTCTGCACGTTTCTCATCTATAGGAGAAGCTGCATAAAGAAAGGAATGATTGTAGCAGAGAAACTCTAAATTTTCTAAGTGCCAATTTTTTTTATTGCCGTCTTTAAAGTTAAGTATAACCGGTATCTTCTGGTCAGTCACTCTTCTTTCAGCAAATCCACACTTAGCACAAACTTCAACTAACTTACCTTCACTCAGTAATCTAGCTTTTATCTTTCTAGGATCAAAATGCTCAATAGGAACCCTTCCTTCTAATAAATCTAAAAGAGGTATTTCTTTATTACCTGAAACAGCAAATTTAGGAATTCCTTCACCTGCTTGATTCATATGAACTTCTAATAAAGTAACTCCATCATCATTCTTATACATTTTAGCGTACTTCTTATAGTGGTTATAAGAGACATGTAAGTACCTTGCAGCTGCTAAGTTTGAACGAGTTACTTTTTGAGCTCGAAGAATATCTTCTTTAGTTAATATTTTAGAGGGTCTTGCCATTAGTAATCTATACCTTCTATACCTTCCATTTCTTTATTAGGATCAAACATATCTTGTTCAGATTCCTTAAAATCTTCACTAAGAACCTTACTTACCTCTTCCTTAACTGATTGAGAAATAGCTGCTTCATCCTTATCTAAATCTAACATTTCAATATGAACTGACTTACCTGTTAATTCAGCTTCCTTCTTTTTAATAGAAATGTATTGATCTTGTTCCATAATTATAATATCATTATAAGTATGATCACCTGTACCTTCAACAGTAGTTACTCCTACTTTAGGTTTAACAGTAGAACAGTTAACACATACGTGGTAACCTAATTCCTTTCTTAATACGGGTAAAACGTCCTCTAGACATGAAGGACAATTAGTCATCTGTAGTTTTTGCATATAATATAACCTTTTTAATTAAACAATACATAAAGATACGAATAAAAGTTCGGGGAGGCAACTTTTAACTATTAAATTTAGTAATTACTTTCCATACATCATTAGATGATTTAAAAGGTACTATCTTCTCTTTTTTATTCATTTTAATAGTAATAGTACCGTCCCATTCCTTATCAGGGTGAAGTTGATATAGGTACATCTGTATTAAATCTAATTGTTCCTTATTAAAGCAAAGTTTAAATAGATTTTCTATAATATTAAAGAATTTATCTTCGTATGCCGTAACGTCAATTCCTATTTCGCTTTGAAGGAAATCTCTTCTATCATCTATTTCCTTTAGAGCATCTATTACTTTTATAAAAATCATTCTATCCATAGATTTTCTATCTAATCCTTTAGTCGCAATTCTATAAGAGATAGGATGAATTGCGAATAAAGTCTTTCTAAGTACTTTAATTGGGTTTTTCATTTGCTCTAACCTAGAGTAAATTATTCGATATCGTCGCTGGGTTCAGAATTAGGATTCTGTTTTGAAAGAGCTTTTCGTATAATCCTATCAAAATATTCTATATAGATAAAAAATCCAATTATAGTTTTGTCTTTAAGATTTCTGTCTCTTTCTACCTTTAATTCATATTCACTTAATCCAGATTCTAATCTAGATTCTAATTCGATTGCGATATCGTTTTGTTCAGTAGAAGAAATTGATCCAAATTTTGTGGGTATAAACTGTACCTTAACACCTTTTTTCTGTGGATCCTCGTTTGTGTCTATTTTAAGTAAAAAAGTATGTCCAGCAAAGTTTATTTTTGCTGCTTCTGATATTACTTGTTTTACTATTTCTTTAAGTTTGTCCATAATTTAAATATACGAAATAATATTGTAGTATACAAATAAATAGCTACCCAAATAACATTTGTTTACTATTAGAAGAACCTTCACTAATAATCTTATGATCTACAATATGTCTGTTCCTACACCATTGCTCAATTGACCATTCAATTCTATCAGTTGTAAGTTCTACTTCTTCTTTAATTCCGTTTGCGTGAGTAAACTCTATAATGTATTTTTTCATAGTTTAAGTAAATCGTTAGTATATGACTTTAATTTTTTTATATTAATAAATAGATTTCCTAATTTGAATTCTCCTACTTCACCATTGTTATCTAGAATTTGTGATAATTGCTGAATAATATTATAGTCTTCCTTAGTAAAAGTTTTTGATTTAATTCTAATAAAAATATCTACCTGTTTAAATGTATTAAACTTATCCTTTAAAGGTACAATTGTATTAGGTTGTTCTTTATTAATATAGTTTTCTAATATTTCGTCTGGAGTATCTGTTAAGTTAATATTATCTGCCCATGGTTCTAAAGCTTCTAAAAGTTCAGGAGTGCATTCATCTATCCATAAACCTATATTGTACTTATTAGGTATTATAGGTTTCATAAGAGAGTCGTGTAATACAAAATGTCCCCATTTACGAATAAAGTTACGTCCGTTCTTAGTAGTAGTCTGTATCCATTCTTGGCTGTTTTTGCCAGCAGCTCCTCCTGAATGTTTATTAAATCTAGATCCTCTAGAAGTAAAGTGGTATACTAATGCATCCCATGGTTGGATGAATTTATACCCATTAAGTTGGAATCGATTAAACAAGTCCGAGTCTTCTTTAGATTGAGGAGCAAATAATTCATCATGTCCTCCTACAGCTAAAAAATCTTCTTTATACATACACCATGGAGCAAAAATACCTTCAGTAGTCTTATCCTCTTTTAATTTATCGCTTCCTTCATACCAAGCATCAATATTAAATTCATCTACTTCTATACCGTAGTTACGAAGAATCTTTTCTGGTCCATCAGGATGTAATGGTGGTTCAACTCTAGTTCCGGAAACTACTTTACCTCTTTCTAAATGCTTAAGAATATTTTTATCGTAATCTCTACATACAACCATATCGGAATGGAAAGCACAAATTATATCTGTACGTGCCATTTCTATTCCTCTATCAAACATACCAACGATTCCTATCCTATCTGGTCCTGGGTTATGAAAAGTAATAAGATCCAAATCATCTTGAGCATCAATCCAATCTTGAGTACCGTCTGTTGAGGCATCATTAAGAACTAATATTTCATGCTTAGTTTCTAAATCTCTAATGGATTTATAAGCTAGTTGTAAAAACTCTAGATTATTTCTAGAGGGTATAACAAATGTAATTTTATTTAAATTCATTTTCTATATAATCTTGAATATTAATAGTTGCTTTCCATCCTAATACTTCTTCAGCAGTAGTATCTGTGTTAAGAGTATTTCTAGCTTCACCAGGTCTAGCCGGTACGTATTTAAAGTCTACTCCTATCATTCTAATTAATTCATTTATAGAATAGTTCTCTCCTCTTCCTAACTCAAACTCATACCCCCAAGCTTTTTGCTCACCTATTTTATAGAGTGCAGAAACTATATCATCTATATGAGTAAAGTCTCTTCTTTGATTACCATCTCCTGTAACTAAAAGAGTTTTATTATCTCTAAAAGCTTTTAACCAAATACCGATAACAGTACAGTACCCTCCTACTTCTAATTGATAGGGACCATAAACGTTATAGAATCTAGCAATAGAGGCTTTTAAACCGTAATGCTTTTGATAAAGTTCTACAATATCCTCTCCTACATCCTTAGAAAAAGTATAAGGGTTTTTAAATCTACCACTATGTTTAGAAGACGATCCTGCGTAAACTATAGGTACGTTATTTTTTGCACACCAATCAATTAAATTTAAACTTCCGTTCGCGTTTGTAGTAAAGTAATCAATTGGATTTTTAAATGAAGGTTGAATCCTAGCAATAGCAGCCATATGAAATACTAGATTTGGTTCTAACCAGGAATAGTCTTTTATGTTTCTAATATCATAATTAAGGTATTCACATCCTTCAATATGATTCTCTTTTAATCCAGTATGGTAGTTATCTATACTAACTACTTGATGACCTTCTCTAAGAAGTCTAATAATTAGATTTGTTCCTACAAATCCTGCTCCTCCTGTAACAATTATTTTCATTTTAATCTTCTGATTTTAGTTTTTTCAAACGTTGTATCGTAGTAGAGAATAGCGTTGCCATATAGCTCTTTCATACGTTTTACTTCTTCAAGATAGTAAATTTCTTGCAGAAAGTCAACTTTATTTAACTCTAATCCTGCATAAGTATAAGGTTCGAAATGTAATGAAGGATGTTTGTTCTCTAAACATTTCTGTTTGTACTTTTCAAAATTAGTTAAATCAAATACCTCTAGGTATAATTCTGATGTCATAAAGAATAGCTCACTACGGTAAGGTAAACTTTTATTGTCGTTGAAAATACCTTCATTATCAAAGCACCACTGTCTAGGAATTCCTCCAACTTTACAATTAGAATTTTTAAAATCTTCAAACATATCTTTCATAAGAGATGGTTGTTCAAATATCATATCTGCATGATAATGTAAAACAAAAGGTTGAGTAATTAAATCCCTTCCAGCTGATGCTAGATATAAGGCACCCATGTGCTTGCCTGGGTTGTTATCCAGCCAATATATTGAAAGGTTAGTCTCTTCTTTTATTTGCTTTATCCTTTCTTTATTTTCATTATTAGTTATGTAATGAAATTTATAAGGTAGCTCTACATCTTTGAATATATGATACTGAGTGATTAACTCTTCTACGTCGTAACAGGTAACTATAACATCTAACATTACTTACCTCTTTCTAATTCGTTTATGTAAGGACTAATAGCATAAGTATCAGCTAACCATCCTATATTTTCTGCTCCATTTAGTTTAGTCTGTTTATACCCATTTAAGTTCACACATATATTAGCCCAAAGTAAATTCCCGCTTGCACCATCGTAAGGATCTGCTAACCATTCAAAACCTTTCATTTCTCTAAAAGTTTTAGCTTTCATAGCCATAAAACTTGCTCTTAAATTTTTACAATATCCCGGTTCGGTAAAAAACTCTTTATTAACTGCAACTTCTTTCCAAGTATACTTGCTCCCAAAAGGGAAAGGTTCATCAGTATTGTTAGGAGTTATAATAGCATCAGGATCTAAATAAAAAGATGGATTACTTCCATTTCCCATTAGCTTATATCCTGAGTTTAATTTATCTATCACTATAGGTAAAAAGTTCCAATCTAAAACTTCAATGTCGTCATGAGTAAAAAAACATATAGTATCGTCATCAGGGTCTAAATCGAAAAACCCGTCTGTATATCCTTTCCATTCTATCCCTACATTTTCATATTCAGCATAGTCAAAATTGTCTTTAATAAATTGAGGAGGTGCTTTTTTACATACAAAGTATACCTTTATATCTATTTCAGGATTACTCTTAATTAATTCTAGCAACCCTTCCTGGTATGATTTAGGATTATAATGCCAGCCAAGTATAATAAACTGAATCTTTAACATAAATCAGAAAAAGTTTTATAGTTTAAAATATGTCCTTGATCCAACAAAGCATTCAAAACTGATCTAAAGTATTGATAGTTTTGCTCATCCCAATTATTTTGATTATACTTACCGGCTATATGAGATTGAAAATATAAATTATTTCCATCTATACTTAATGTAGAAGCATTATGAATAGGATTTTCTCCTTTAAACACCCTTATTGAATTTAACTTTATATTATCGTTCAAGTTACCGTGAATAGCTACATAATCAAAGTATTCAGTTACAGCATCAAAAGCACCTTGAGAAGCAACCCAGCCAGGCATTCTCCATCCCTTAGGTCTATGGTTAACTTTATCCCACTCTTCTAAACTTTGCTCTATCCTATCTTTAGCTGATTTATAATCTAGCTCAATGAATTCACATTCTCGGCAGCTAGGAGAAGGATTTACTCTGTCATGAAAATGACCATGAGCTGCTAACTCAACCCAATCAAACTGCTTCCAGTAATCTATCCAACTCTTATTTTCAGATAAAGAAAATTTACGATGATAATTAGAAGGTATAAACTGTACAAACTTACATCCGAATTCCTGATTTAGTTTTATCAAGTAATCAGTACATTTGTCTTCTTTTACTCCCCATCCTATTTCAGGATGAGTATCGTCGATTGGAATAACTACATCTAAATTCATAGAGTATTAAAAAAATCTGTTAAGTACTTATTTACTGCTTCTTCACTATGATATTTTTTATAATTTAATTGAGCTTTTTCACTGCATTCATTATAAAAGTCTTTATCCTCTTTTAACATATTAACTAATTCTATAGCTGTTTCTAAATCGTTCATTCCAACACAAAGATCAGGATGAATATTTTGTTGAGTATCTAATTCACCATAACCAATACATGGTATACCTAAAAATCCACAATTCATAGCAAACGTACCTGCTGCAATAGTTGGCATTAAATGTATAGCATATTTAAATTCAGCTAGTTTATATACCCAGTCTTTCCATTCCATATAAGGTAAGTGTTTAACTAGTACTTCTTCATTAGGCTGTCTCCTTCCCATAGAAGGTGCCCATATAGGAATACCAAAATGTCTAGCTGCTACAAAACTATCAAATCCTCCATACCATCTTGTAAAATTACCTCCAATAATAACTTTATCTTGCTTTTCAATATTTAATGCTTCTTCAACTAAATCTGTAATCATTAAGGAAGTTATATCACTTACTGGTATTTTAGAGTTTATTCCTTTAAAGTATTTTATATCTGTTTTGTTTTCGGTAAGTATACCATCTACCTTAGATAGTAAGTTATAATGCCATACTTGCTGCTCTACAGTCATATCTTGAAATATCCAACTAGGACCTTCTTGCATAAACATTACTTTTTTAGCTTTTTTTCTAGCTTCACTAACTATATCTATTCCTTCTAATCTATCTCTATCTATACCTGTCTTAGGTATCAATAATACAGCTATATCGTATATTTTATCTATAGAATTAATAGAAAATAAGTTATAATGATCAGCTTGTAGAGTACACATTTGAGCAAACTCTACTCTCATATTAGTATGAGTTCTAGGAACCTTACCATTAAACCCCATTTGAGAAAAAAATACGATTGACTTATCCATGTAAAAAATTATTTAGTTTATCTAAATTCATTCTAGTATCTTTAGGTACATAAGTTGGAGCTGTAATTAATTTACCTTCTGGGTTTAAATCTTTTAAGTTTTTATCTCCTGTACCTACATTATAAACTCCACAGGCATCATTCATTACTAACTCTATAATTAGGTTTGCTATCTTTGATACCTTATCACCAGATGTTCTTACATCCCAAACCTCAGCATGATTAAACTCTTCTGGTTTGTGGAGCTCTCTACAGATAAGATAATCATTATTATTTAACTGTATATACTCATCTGCAAGTAACTTAGTATAGGCATACCAAGTATTATCTGGGAGTGGTAGATCATCCTCTGAAGGAGGAACTAAGTTATTAGCGTAAACATACTCAGTTGAGATATGTACTAGCTTTTTATTTTTTGCGTTACAAAAATCACTGAGCATTGCAGCAAACTTATAATTTACATTCCAGTGAGGTTGCTTATTTTTTGAATAAGAATCAGTATGAGCAATACAGTTAATAATAATATTGTAGTCGTAAGCTAAAGTTATTAGTTCTTTATAATTTTCTATATCTAGGTTACCTAACTTTCTAGAAGCTATAGTCCATCCTGTTTGATTACTTAGTTCTCTTCCAAGAATGCCATCACCTAGAATAAGTACCATTACTTATTAAAAAATACTTTTATTAATCCACATACATGGTCTACATCTTCAATAGTCATACCATGATGAGCTCCTAGTAGGAAACCGTTCTTCATAATAATATCTGAGTTTTTAAACTCTTGAAGGTACTCTCTATAAACTGGATGTCTTGTAACGTTACCGGCAAACGTAACTCTTGTCTGAACATTATTATCTTCTAAGAAAGAAAGTAATTCAAATCTTTTTTCTGTTTGTAGTGGAATTGCTAACCAATTAGGTTTGATACTATCATCTGGTAGGATTAAATCTCCTACTCCATCTAATAGCTCTAAATATCTTTCAAAGTTCTCTCTTCTAATATTAGAAAACTTCTTAAATCTCTCTAACTGAACTAATCCAAATGCAGCGTTCATCTCACAAGCCTTCATATGATAACCTAATACTGAGTATAAGAATTTATGATCGTACGCTATTCCGTCTACTGAATGATTAAATCTGTCATCCATAATTTCCGAGTCGTCTCCTAATCTACCCCAATCTCTATATTGAAGACATTTAGTAACGTGTTTTTCATCGTTATACATAACCATTCCTCCAACACCTCCTGCGGTAATAACGTGTGAAGCATAGAAACTAGTAGTAGCTACATCTGTAACTGGAGTTTTAGTAATAGTATCAGCAGAATCTTCTATTAAGAATATATCTCCTCTACCTTTTTCTTCTAAATAAAGCTTAAGTTTATCCCAGTCTGGTTTATTACCTATTAAGTTAGGAAGCATAATAGCTTTAACATCATCAGTAACAGCTTCTACTACTTGATCTATTTCAGCCTGATAAGTTGTCAACCCAACATCTACAAATACGGGTTCAAATCCTAATTGAATTATAGGAGCAAGTGTAGTAGCAAAAGTACAAGCAGGAGTAATAATTTTAGAACCTTTAGGTAAATCTAAAGCTGCTATTGCTAATAAACAGGCTGATGAGCCAGAGTTAACAAATACTCCGTGTTTCTTTCCAAATCTCTTTGCTATTTCTTTTTCGAATTCAACACTTTTAGGACCTTGTCCTCCAAGCCATCCACTTCGGAGTGCTTCTTCTACAGCTTTAATTTCCTCTTCGCCATAGGATTCAAATTTGTAAGGTGCGTACCAAATTTTCTTCATAACTATAAATTATTTTGTTTAATTATTTCTTTTAATTGCTTACTTGTAAGTGTACCGACTTTATCTTTAACATTAAAAAATATTTCATCTTCTGAAAAGTCAAACCTAGTAACAGTATATAAGTCTCTTTCTATTACAATGCTGCTTTTCTTAGAAGCTTTTAAAGTATCTTCAATAAACTGTTTAAATTGGTTTACTGATAGTTTTAATACTCCATAGGATTCCATAAATACTCCATCTAAGTAAAACCCATCAGAGTTTCCGTTTTTAAAGTAAATAGAAGTAATGTCTTCTTTTGTAGAAATGCTAAGTCCCTCTACTCTATATGATTGAGTATAACATATAGTTGAAAATAGGAAAAAAAGTACAGTTATTTTTTTCATGTTAATGTTTCGTAATATTTATTTTGTTGTTCTTGACGTTTTATATCTTTTGGATGGTATAAAGCTAATCCTTCCTCTTGAGGTAGAGCAGCGTATGTTTTAAATCCTTCTAATTTTTCATGTACTTTATTTACCCATTTTATTTCAGGTTTATTTTTCCATACTCTCCATTGGTAGTCAGGCCAATTAACCCAACCTTTTTCATTTACATTCCATCTCCATTTTTTAATATGCTCATCTGTTAATCCTTCTACTGTATTAACTCTAGGGACTAAATAAACTTCATTATTAGGATTACATTCTAATATAACAGGTAGATTAATAAGTAAAGATTCATTAGGTATTTCATCTGCATCTATTTGGAATATATAATCTCCATTACAATATTCTGTAAGTTTATTCTTCCAATTAGCAAAATGATTATTAAAATCTAATCCTCTCCAAAACTGAATATTAGGATATTTATTTTGTTTAGTAAGCCAACTAGCTATTTCTTCATTTCCATTTTTTTGGTCATAAAGTATTACTACTTCATCTTGTTGTCTTTTATTTTTTCTAAGGAAGTTAACTAATTTTTGAATTTCTATAAATTCATTACAAACAGTAACGGCATAACTTATTTTCATATTGCAAAGAATCCTATATTTTCTAAAGCATCCATAAAATCTTTTTGCTTAAAGTATTTAATATTTTTCATATCCATTTTATGAGTTTGATCAGCTGGGAACTGTTTAACTTTTCTATCCTCTTCAGTAATAGGAATTGATTTTACAGCTGCCCACTGCCATTTTTCTTTACTACTACCGTCTAAAAATACCATACCTTTTTCTGGTAATGTTATTGTAGCGGGAGCCCAAACTCTTTTATCTTTATCTGTATGTAAAAGGTCTTTATATAACTCTGGTGATGTTTCTAATAAATCTGTTACTGCTTTAGAGCCTTCTGTCATTAAAGTAGAAGTTGTAAATCCGCTTCCAAAACATAGCCAAGTTTTTATCTCTTGACCTTCTTGAGTAAATGTTTGCTCATAACAAGCATTACTTCCAAATGGACCTTCTACTAATTGGTCTTGATTATTATCCATAACTATAATTTTTCTAATTTAGGTAATTTTAAATTTGGTATATTAAGCTGTACCTGTTTAGGTAACTCAGGAATATGAGTATCAATTAACTTTCCTAATAACTTAGTCATACTATCAAAGGAAAAGTTTTTAATATTCTGACTTCCTTGTTTCTTTGCTCTAACTAATAAATCTTTATAATTCTTATGTACTACTTTTAATCCTTGATGAGCATCATTTTCGTTAGCTGTAAACCATTTTGATTCTTCTAGTAACATATCTTTCATAACAGCACTGGGATGAAGCTTTTCTAATTTTCCACCAACCATTAAACAAAGTTCTCTATCTAAAAAATCTGTATGCCCAGACCATGCTGAGGCTATAATAGGTTTTTTAATTAATGAAAACTCTAATAACGGTCTACCAAATCCTTCACCTCTTGTTAAGCTAATCATAGATTTAACTTTAGGATGATTATATAGCATATTAATTTCAGCATCATCCATTTCACCGTGTATTAAATATATGTTAGGTAGTGTACCTTTTACTAACTTTCTAATGCTTTCTATCTTTTTAAGTATAGCTTCTCTATCTAATATGGAACTATTAGCAGTTTGAGTTTTTAATATTAAAGCAGGTCTTTTACCTTTAGGTTTATTTTTAAATGTTTCTAAAAACACTCTTATCATTAACCCTACATTTTTTCTATCTTGACCATAATCTCCTTGGAGCCAATGACCTACAAATAGAAAACAAAATGATTCTTTAATATAAGAAAGGTCTAAAGTATTATCTTTTTGAGATATAATTTTATACTTAGATAAATCTGCTCCTTCAAATAAAACCTCTACTGGTTTTTCTAACTTAATTTGTTTCTGTACCTGTCCTGTCTGTTTATTCTCTACTCTAAAAGCAGTAGTCTCAAATACTTTTTTGGAATGTTCTGAAGAAGTTAGTATTAGGTTCATTCTATTACAACCTTCTATCCAAGAAGAATGACACATAGTAGTTTCTATTCCGGCTGTAACGCCAATATTAAACTTACCTACCGGTTGAAATTCGTTTGGGACTGTAACCTGTATCCATATATCTGGTTTACTATTAAGGTTAGGTATTACTCTACTCTTTAGGTCATGTTCATTATGATCTTCTAAATAACCAAATCTAGTATTACCCCATCTTTGAGATAATATTTTTATATCCCATTCACTATCTTTTAACTGTATAAGACTCTTAACAAAGTCTCTAGCTCTAGCTCCGTAACCACTATACGTATCAATAGGACAACTTACTATACATGTATTTTTACTCATAACTAATAAATATATTTATGTTTAACATACTTAAGTTCAGGTTTTTCTATTTTAATAATATCAAATTTAGAACGAGGTTTGAAAGTTTTAAGAGTAGTATCAATTCCGTCAATGATATTATTACACATACTAGAAGCTGACATACCAGACTCCTCAGACGTAACCCATTCTCTTCCTTTTAGTCCTTTTTCTTTTCTTTCTTCAGAAGGCATATTGTAAACTTTCTCTATAGCCTTAGCTATATCTCTAAAATCAGATCTATCATCAAAAATATAAGGAGTAGGAACTGAACCTACTAATGATATATTTGAAGGAAATAAAGGGACTGCCCATTCACCACACTCTTTATAAGTACCCTGGTGATTAGAAGGAAAGTCAGCATCAAAATTTATCCACTCACTCTTCTCATTTACAAATCTCATCTGATCTTGCATACCTCCAGTAACTGTAGCAGATATCATAGTACCAGCCATCATCGATTCAGTAAGAGCTAATCCCCAACCTTCATTAGAAGAAGGAAGAACTGTTAAATCAGCAAGATTATATAACCAGTTCATTTGACTTGTACTTAATTTATCTTTAGAGAAAAAGATATTAACATATTCTGGATCACATAAAGCTTCTTTAGTAGCAATTAAATCTGTTCCGTTTTGATCTATAGGATTAGTATGAAATATTAATGCACATTTCTTAGCTGCATCCTTACCTATCTTATCACAGAATATTCTAAAGGCTAACATTAAGTCACTTGGAGACTTTCTTCTAATATTTCTAGAGTTAAAAAATACTACGTACTCTATCTTTTTACCGTTAAAAATATTTTCTTTAAACTTACTAAACCCTTCATACTGCTCATGCTCTTTAGTAATAGGAAAGAATTGCTCTTTGTTGATACCGTGGGGTACGTATTTAATTACTTTATTTTTAGCTTTCTCTCCTAATACTAACTTATTAATATTAACAGTTTGCTTAGATATCCCCATAAGTAAATCACAAGAGTCATAAAAATCTCTATTGTATAAAGGAGCTGGATAATCGTCCCATATATTTAAATAACATATAGGTATATGATTCCTGATTTCTCTTTCAATATCAAATAACCAAGTCCAATATCTTGGGTCAGTAAATATAAAAATAGCATCTGGTTTCTCTTTTTTAATAAGATTTCTAATAATAGTAGTAGTACCGTATCCATTGTTAGGTATAACCTTAACATTAGAGTCTTCTATACCAGCTTTTTTATTTATATCAGCTGAAAGATCTAATGCCTTACCAGCATCTGGATGTTTAATTGCAGCACCAAGTTGTACCCAATTATAACGGTGAGCAGTTCCTATAACTATTTCTCTAGCCATAGTAGCTATACCAGAATGCATTCTAATATCGTCACAGAGAAGTAGGATTTTTTTTCTATCCTCTCTTTTTAAATAACCATTTTTGTTTTCCATTACGACTTTAATTTAATTGAATTTTGTTTATGGATCTTATCCTTAAAGGTCTTATCAGTAAGATATAAAAAAATTGCACGATCTGCAAGCTTTTTAAAAGAAAAGTTATCTTGAAGGCAAGCCATTTTAAACTCGTCGAAAAGTGGTTGTGTAATTTTAACCGAAGTTAATTTTTCATT
>Ga0222719_10000167_pt1 | contig 64777 bp, 64 predicted proteins | sample C33_34DmetaG_FD_165039 | JGI IMG/M metagenome (GOLD analysis project Ga0222719, IMG submission 165039) | Estuarine water microbial communities from San Francisco Bay, California, United States - C33_34D | ecosystem: Environmental > Aquatic > Marine > Unclassified | place: USA: California...
AACCAATTTTGAGGAATTTTTAGGCATTTTATATTTTTTAAATTTTAGCGTATCAAGATATACGTGAATTTAAAAAATTAAAATAACAACAAAATTACTAAAATTCGTTGATTTGCAGGGGTCTTTTTAATAGTACATTTGGATAAAGGATTTTTGAGGATTAAATTTAAGAGAAAAATTGCGTGTATCACAGATATTCACAAGGTTTTTCTCTTAAATTTGAGACCAAAAAGACAAAGTCCAAATGTGCCATGCTATTAAAGATGAACTTTGGTATTATATTCTAGCCTCTTCTTTATTATCTTGATGACTATTAGCTAAATCTTGTAAGCAAACCACCTCAAAATCACCATTGATTTTTTGTAATTTTTCAAGTGAATTAACAGCACAATTAGCAGCCCGCATTGTTGTAATGTAAAAAATTTGATTCATCAAAATTTCGCGACGCATATTAAAACTTTTTGCAATTGAAGCTGCGTCAGAAGTAGTATTAATTACCAAATTAACTTTTTTGTCTTTGATGAGTTTGATCACATTATAGCCTTTTTCATCTTCTTTAGTAACAGTTGAAATATTTGATAGATTATTTTCTACAAGATATTTGGCGGTGCCGGCAGTTGCATATATTTGACAACCAATTGCTTGCAGTCTTTTAACAATATCAATTAAATTTTGATTTTTATCAGAATTTTTGACCGAAATCAATGCTGACAACACACCCTTTTTAAAGGCTACTTTGTTATTAGCGCCAATTTGTGCTTTAATGAAAGCAAGATCAAAATCTTGATCAATACCCATTACCTCACCAGTAGACTTCATTTCTGGACTTAGTAATATGTCAGTATTTGCAAATCTAGCAAAAGGAAATACTACCTCTTTAACTGAAAAATATTGATTGCTATAATTTTTGGCCTCGAAATTAAAATCACTTAATTTTTTACCAGCCATAATTAACGAAGCAATTTTAGCCACATCAATGCCAGTGGCTTTAGCCACAAAAGGTACGGTTCTTGAAGCTCTTGGGTTAACTTCAATTACAAAAAGCTGGTCATTTTTAAAAGCAAATTGCACGTTCATCAAACCAACAACTCCTATATTTTTAGCTAACTTAATCGTCGCTTCTTCTACTTCTTTGATTTGTTTTTGACTTAAAGAATAAGGAGGCAAAGAACATGCTGAATCACCAGAGTGAATGCCCGCTTCTTCAATATGCTCCATAATGCCAACAATTTTTACCTCACTACCATCGCTTAACGCATCAACATCGATTTCAATGGCATTATCTAAAAATTTATCAACCAAAATTGGTCCGTCTAAAATTAATTTACCATTGATAGCGATATATTTTTCTAGCGAATTCTTGTCATAGATTATCTCCATCGCACGCCCGCCCAAAACATTACTTGGACGAAGTACCACAGGATAGCCTATTTGATTGATCAAGTCTTCTACTTCATCTAGCTTATAACAAATTGAGTTTTTTGGCTGAGTTAAATTAATATCGTTAAGTAATTTTTGAAATCTTTGACGATCTTCTGCTAAATCAATTTTATCAAATGTAGTACCGATTATTGGGATATTGGTTTTATCCAAATGCTTGGCAAGCTTTAAGGCGGTTTGGCCGCCAAATTGTACAATTACGCCTTTTAACTTACCTTTTTCTTGCTCTTTTTTGGCGATATTAATGACATGTTCTGCCGTCATTGGTTCGAAATAAAGGCGATTTGAAGTATCGTAATCGGTTGAAACAGTTTCTGGATTACAATTAATCATGATAGTTTCAAAACCAGCTTCACGCAACGAAAACGCTGCATGAACACAAGCATAGTCAAATTCAATACCTTGGCCAATTCGATTTGGCCCGCCACCAAGAATTATAATTTTTTCTTTATCAGAAACATCAGCTTCGCATTCTGCATCAATTATACCATCACCTTCGTAAGTTGAATACATATAATTGGTAAATGAAGCAAACTCAGCTGAACAAGTATCAACCCTCTTGTAAACCGGCTTAACTTGAAACTTCTGTCTTAAATCAGCAATTTCTTGAGCGGTTTTATTAGTTAATTTGGCCAATCTTTCATCGCTAAAGCCAAGTTTTTTAATGTTTAATAAGGCAATTTTATTGCTTGGCAAACCTTCTTTTTTAATTTTTTCTTCGTTGTCGATAATTTTTTTAATCTCTCTAACAAACCAAGGGTCGTATTTAGTAATATCACAAATTTCTTCGAGACTAACATTATGTCGCAAAGCTTGCGCGATTTTTAGAATTCTGGTTGGCGATAGATGATCTAAGCTTTTTTTGATGATTTCTTGTTTTTTGGCTAGACTTGAATTTTCGTCAATTCCTTCAATAAAAATTTCATCAAAACCATCTAGACCAATTTCCATTGAGGCTAAGCCTTTTTGAATTGATTCTGCAAAACTTCTGCCAATTGCCATGGCTTCACCAACCGAGCGCATAGTGCTCGAAAGTGTTTGATTAGAATCATTAAATTTTTCGAAAGTAAATCTTGGGATTTTAGTGACCACATAATCAATTGTTGGCTCAAAACTTGCCGGAGTAACCTTGGTAATATCATTTTTGATTTCATCTAAACTATAACCAACAGCTAAAAGTGCCGCCACTTTAGCAATCGGAAAACCTGTTGCTTTTGAAGCCAAAGCTGAAGAACGTGAAACTCTTGGATTCATTTCAATTACTACCAAGCGGCCATCTTTTGGATTAACTGCAAATTGTACATTTGAGCCACCAGTTTCAACGCCAATTTCACGAAGCACAGCAATTGAAGCATTGCGCATGATTTGATATTCTTTGTCAGTCAGGGTTAAAGCTGGAGCAACAGTGATACTATCGCCAGTATGAACCCCCATCGGGTCGATATTTTCAATTGAGCAAATTATAATGGCATTATCTTTATTATCACGAATAACTTCCATTTCATACTCCTTCCAGCCGATAATTGATTCATCAATTTGTACTTGATTGGCTGGTGAAATTGACAGACCATAATTAACAATTTCATCAAATTCTGCCTTGGTAGTAGCAATTCCACCACCAGCGCCACCTAAAGTAAAAGAAGGGCGAATAATCGCTGGCAAACCAACTTCTTTTAGCGCTTGATGCGCTTCTTCTAATGATTTGACAATGGTATTTTTTGGAACTTCAAGACCAATTTTCTTCATGGCTTTGTTAAAAAGATCGCGATTTTCAGCTTTTTCAATAGCCTTAGCATCAGCGCCAATCATTTTAACACCATATTTTTCAAGAATTCCTTGTTGCTGTAAATCCAAAGCGCAATTTAGTGCAGTTTGGCCACCAACGGTTGGTAAAATTGCATCAGGTCTTTCTTTGGCAATAATTTTAGCGACTGCTTCAACGGTAATTGGCTCGATATAAGTTCGATCTGCAGTTTTTTTGTCGGTCATTATTGTCGCCGGATTGGAATTGACGAGAATAATTTTGTAGCCTTCATTTTTTAAAGCTTTACAGGCTTGAGTTCCAGAATAGTCAAATTCGCAGGCTTGGCCGATTACAATTGGCCCTGCGCCAATAATTAAAATCGATTTTATATCAGTTGCTTTAGGCACTTTGATCTTGAATTAGTTTAATAAATTGATTGAATAAATAGCGACTATCGTGAGGTCCAGGTGAGCTTTCTGGGTGATATTGCACCGAAAATGCTGGAGCATTTTTAAGCCTAATTCCTTGAATTGTATTGTCGAACAGTGAGCGATGAGTTATCTCGACATCATTTGCAATATTTTGATCATCAACACAAAAGCCATGATTTTGACTGGTTATTTCAACAATATTTTTTTGATAATTTTTTACAGGGTGATTAGCACCACGATGCCCTTGATGCATTTTAATTGTTTTTAAGCCGCAAGCCAAAGCTAAAAGTTGATGACCTAGACATATGCCAAAAGTAGGGATTTTGTTTGTGATTAATTTTTTAATAGTTGGTAAAGCTTTTTTAGAAGTTGCCAGTGGATCTCCAGGACCATTAGAAAGCAAAACCCCATCTGGACTTAATTTTTGCAAATCTTCAAAACTGATATTAGCAGGAACTACAGAGATATTAAGATCAAAATATTTAAGACAGTTTAAGATATTGGCTTTAACACCATAATCAATAACCACCACATGATTTGTTGCTGTTTTTGATTCTTTAAAATTATATTTTTTATCAGTAGTTGCTTGGCTTGCTAAATCTTGACCAGCGAGAGTTGGCAGGTCTTTAATTTGTAAAATTAAAGAATCAGTGTCAATTTCTTGTCCTTTTTTAGCATTAAAAATTATAGCATTTTGTGCGCCATTAATTCTGATATGTTTAGTAAGTCTTCTGGTGTCAATATTACAAATTCCAACTAGATTATTTTTTTTAAGCCAATCATTTAAATTTATTTGGCTACGAAAATTGGAGCTTTGAGTGATATCTTGACTAATTATAAGTCCATTGCACTCGACCTGATTTGATTCGATATCTTCATCGTTGCAGCCAACATTGCCAATATGCGGAAAAGTAAAAGTGATTAATTGCCCCTTGTAAGATGGATCAGTGAGAATTTCTTGATAGCCGGTAATTGAAGTATTAAAGCAGATTTCGCCAATTGCCTGACCAAAATTGCCAATTGCTTTGCCAAAAAAGAAACTTCCGTCACTTAGGCACAAAACAGAATTTAGATCATCATTAGCTACGAACTTCATAAATTAAGTTAAGAAGAGGATTTTAATAAGAATTTATTAAAACTCGAGGTTACAAACCTTTATTAAATTTAGCAACACTCTTATTATTATATCTTGTAAGAAAATTTATTTTATTGTGTTTTTCCTAAAATTTGTTATGGTATAACTTTGCTTTTAACATATTTATAAAATTATGCACAATTTACTAAAAATTTCATTAATAGGCTTTGCTTCTCTTGCCTCTGGCAAAATTTTTACCAAAGAAGATGAAAAGCAAAGCTACAAAAATGCTTTGGTTGATTGCTTTGGTCGAGAAATTTAACCAAGGCAGTCGGGAAGCTTGATATTGCCACCTTTTATCAAAAAAAAGTGGTGAATGGTCATTTAAAATTGATGGATGCAAAGAAGAAACAATAGAAAAAAATGATTTTCTTAAAAAGGTATCTAATTATCCCACCAGCTCACCTAAAAAAGATTCTAGAATTGGTTTCTTGGATAGTTGTAGGATTTTTCTTATTAAAAAAGAGAGCGCTAATATAGAATTATAGATGAATTTTAGTATAATTTGTTGGATAGTATTTCAAGAAATTTAAAGGTAGGAGTTGATTTATATCGCAATATTTTTCATTAATTTTAACAATGCCATCCTTACAAAAACTGCTAATTCTGCTTGAAAGAAATATTTTGCTCTTGAATCTTTATCAACCTCAACATCTATTTCCTCTAAACGCGGTAGCGGATGCAAAATTATTAAATCATTTCTGGCTTTTTTTAGCAAATTTTTATCAATTTTATATTTGCCATTTACATTTATGTACTCGGCCTCACTTGCAAATCTTTCTTTTTGGGTGCGCACCACATACAAAACATCGAAATTAGCAATCTCATTTTCAAGATTGGTAACTTCTTTCAAAGAAACGCCATTATTAATTAATTTTTCTTTATGAGACTCCTTAAGCTTAGCCATCTCTTGCGAAATTAGAGTAAATTCATTATTATCAAAAAGTGATAAAAGCTTAATTAAAGAATAGGCAGTGCGACTATATTTCAAATCACCAACCAAACCAATTTTGAGATTATTAAGACGATTTTTGGTTTGTTTAATAGTGTAAAGATCGGTTAATGACTGAGTTGGATGCTCATTTGCGCCGTCACCGCCATTAATTACTGGAATTGAAGAATATTTAGCAAATTTAGAAGCGCTATCCATTTCTGGATGCCTAATTACTACTAGATCGGAGTATTTGCTAAAAACTCGACCCATATCTTCGAGCGATTCGCCTTTTTTTATAGAAGAAAAAGCACCCTGCTCAAGTGAAATAATTTTACCATTTAACTTTTGCATGGCTGATTCAAAGGAGAAGCGAGTGCGAGTGCTTGGCTCAAAAAAAAGAGTAGCCAAAATATAATCTTGGCAATCATTAAGAGACCGTGTACCAGATTCAAATTGATTTTGATATTTCTGTGCTAAGTCAAAAATTAGAGAAATATCATCTTTCGATACTTGGTTAGAACTTAAAAGATGGTCAAAAGATAATTTTTGCTGCATTGATTATTTATTTCAAATCTGTAGCGACTCTAACTTTGATCATTTTATCTGGATTAGTAACTTCGCCATTACCGCCTGAACCTTTTTTGATTTTATCAACAAATTCCATACCCTTGGTAACTCGACCCCAAACTGTATATTGATTATCTAAGAATGTTGAATCATCAGTAACAATAAAAAATTGACTATTAGCGCTATTTGGATTTTGAGCACGCGCCATTGAAACTGCACCTCTGGTATGTGGCTCAGAATTAAATTCTGCTGGCAAATCTGGTAAATTACTGCCACCTCGACCAGTGCCGGTTGGATCACCAGTTTGTGCCATAAAACCAGTTATAACTCGATGAAAAACAATGCCATCATAGAATTTCTGCTTGGCTAAAGTTTTGATGCGCTCAACATGTTTTGGAGCTATATCTGGAAGCATTTGAATTTCAACACGACCGTCCTTTAAATCAATATAAAGAGTATTTTCTAAATTGTTATTTTGTGCCATGGCTTGTGTAAAAGTTAAGAAAATTGATGTTATTAAGATAATTATTTTTTTCATAAATTCTTATTAATTCAAATTAAAAGAAAAGTGTAAATGATAAATTTATTCAAAGATTTTAATTCCAATTGAAATATTTTTATCATCAATCTCATTTTCAAAAACAAATTCATTATTTAGATCTTGTGAAGTTGTTTCAATTTTTTCAGCTAAAACTTGCTTAGAGATATAATCACCAAATTCTTTAATAACTTCACAAATTTTATTATCTGTGGTTTGAATAGAAAGCACAATACGATCAGAAATATCAAGATCGGCCTCTTTACGATTCTGCTGAACTACTCTTATAATATCACGAGCTAGTCCTTCATATTCAAGATCATCGGTAATTTCAATATCAAGAGAAATAAGATATTCGTTGTTGCTTAATGGTGCAATTGCATTTTTAGAATCATCATTATTTTTTGGTAAAATTTTTAACTCAAATTCATCTTGCTCTAAAATAATATCAGCAATTTTTATCTTATTATCAGTTGTTTTTTGCCAATTATTTTCTTTAGTTGCTTGCAAAATTTCTTTCATTTTTGAGCTATATTTGGCACCGATTTTTTTGAAGTTTATTTGTAATTTAAATTCAGCAATTTGCGATAAATCATTGCTAATTTCGATATTTTTAACATTAACTTCATCAGCAATAATATCTTTGAAAGCTAAAACATCCTGAGAATTTTTGCCGATAATGGTTAATTTTTTAAGAGGCAACCTAACGCGAAGATTTTTTTGATCACGAATTGAAAGAGCGGTTGAGCAGATGTCGCGCACTAAATCCATATTTTGCTCCAGACTGCAATCTTCCTTGATAAATGACACATCCGGAAAGTCTTGCAAATGTATTGAGTTTTTATTTTTGGTCATCGTTAATTTAATTGCCCTATTATAAATGCTTCTTCACCATTTTCTTTGAATTTTTGTAAAATCTCATCACAATCTTGTTTAGCAGCTACTGCAATCATGCCAATTCCGCAATTAAAGGTACGAATCATTTCGCTTTCAGCGATATTTCCCTCTTTTTGTAAAAATTTAAATATTTCGGGCCTTTCAAAGCTGGCTAGATCAATTTTAATTTTGAGATTTTTGTCAATAACTCTTTGCAAATTTTCATAAAGACCGCCACCTGTTATGTGAGCTAAGGCTTTAACTTTGCCAGTACTGATTGTTTGCAGGCAAGATTTAACATAAATTTTAGTTGGCTCAAGTAAAACTTCTACAAGTTTTTGGCCATTAAAATTGAAATTAAAATCAATGTTTTTTTTAGCCAAAATATGTCTAACTAGTGAAAAGCCGTTAGAGTGGATACCGCTTGATTTCAAGCCAATTAAGACATCACTAGAATTTGTTTGTTTTGGTAGAATTTCATCTCTTTCAACACAACCAACAGCAAAACCAGCTAAGTCATAGTCGTCATTACTGTAAATTCCAGGCATTTCTGCGGTTTCACCACCAACCAATGCACAACCAGCTAATTTACAACCGTCAGCAATTCCTTTTATTACTTGTTGAGCTAATTTAGTGTCAAGTTTTGAACAAGCAAAGTAATCAAGAAAGAATAATGGTTCAGCGCCTTGCACCACTAAATCATTAACCGACATAGCTACCAAATCAATACCGATGGTATCGTGCTTGTTTTCAGCAAGAGCAATTTTTAATTTAGTACCAACGCCATCAGTTGCTGATACTAAAATTGGATCTTTGAAATTGCATTTTTTTAGATCAAAAAGAGAACCAAAACCTCCTAATTCAGAATTTGCACCAATTCTTGATGTTGCCTTAGCTAGTGGCTTAATCATATCAACCAGCTTATTACCAGCATCTATATCAACTCCGGCAGATTTATAATTTAGGGATTCGTTATTTGACATTTTTCTTGTTACTTGTAATTCAGTAAATAAGTTATTACTAACCACTTATAACTTATATAATTATAGTTGGTGGTTACTACTATAATTTTGCTAAATTTGATTTACAATAATAGTTTCTTCGATGACAAGTTCAATTACTACTAAGTTAGGTTATTTTTTATGCAACTTACTAATTTTTTTATTCATTACCACCTTGCAAGCTCATGCCAAAAAGAGCGATAGTAAATATCATGTTCAGGGTGTTATTGCTAACGCTGTAGCAGATGATCCTTTCCAAGCACGCAAAGTAGCTATTGCCGACGCGAGAAGGCGCGCTTTTAAAATCATGCTACAAAATCTTGAGATTAAAGCTAACGCTGATGAACTTTTTGATGATCAAGAAATTTCAGACACAATCAGATCTCAACAAGTTGAAGGTGAAAGAATAGCTGGAAATGAATATTTTGCTTCGCTAAATATTATCTTTGATCAAGATTTTATTGATCACGCAATTTTGCAAAAAAATCTTAAAGATTTCGAACAAAATAAAAAAGCTGAAAATTATTTAATACTACCCGCCAAAAAAGTTGATAATCAGATCTATTTTTGGAGTGAAGCCAATAATTGGAAAACTGCAATTATAAATAATTTACAAAATAGTCGAAGTAAAATTTATAAAACAGTTGAGCCTTCAATAGACAACCTAACTTTGCTTGATGAAGCAATATTTATTGAACCAAAATTTCAAGATATTGCTGAAATTGCTAATAGATATGATGCAGACTCAGCTTATAGCTTGATATTTTCTTATAACAAAATTAAGCATGAAGCTTATGTCGATATTACTTATTTACAAAATATTCATCGCAAAAGAATCAGATTGAACTTTGTGAATGCTAATGCTCTAGAAGAAAATGAGTTACTTGATATTGTTGCCAAAAAGACAATTCAATATCTCAATCAACAAGATCATAAAATTGACTTTGCTGACGATGGTAAAAAATATATTGGCATACCAATCACTAGCTTAGGTCATTGGTTGATGATTAAAAATAAGCTTGAATCAGCTACATTTCTAAACGGTTTAGAGATCAAAACAATTTCTCGTGACTTTGTGGTTATAGCTGCTTTTTATGATAAAAATCAAGCCTTAATGGAAAGTGACTTTTTATCTATTGGACTAATAGTTAACAGAAAATCATTTAACTATTTCAGCGCCATAACCATGAATTAATTAATAAAAATAAAGGCTAATGACAGTCAAAGATAGATTCCTTTTAAGTATATTTTGCTTAACAATTTTTTTTGCGCTGATATATAACATAAGATCTATTTTAACACCTTTTGTGGTTTCGGTAATTTTGGCTTACTTTTTAAACCCCCCAGTTGATTATCTTCATAAAAAGCATAATGTTTGTCGCTCTATTTCAACCTTGCTAATCATAACGCTATTCATTACCTTTAACATACTACTTTTTTCATATATAACACCAATAATTTATACACAGTTTATTGATTTTATCAACACGATCCCGTCATATATTAAAGTTTTATATTACGATATCTATCCAGAAATCATTGCCAAACTTGAGAGATCTGGAATAGATGTTGATCAAAAAATCCACGATTTATTTTCTGAAGGTAATGCATTTTCAGCATTTGATATTTCAAAAAATATTTTAAATGGAGCTATAACCTCTTCTTTCTCACTGATAAACATGCTATCATTAATCTTTATATCGCCAATTTTAGTTTTTTACTTTTTGAAGGATTGGGATGTAATTGTTAATAATATTTCAGATCACTTACCCAAAAAATCAGCCTCAACTATCAAGCAAGTCATCTTTGACATTGATAGAACTTTATCAAAATATATAAGAGGTCAAGCCAATGTATGTCTTTTACTTGGCATATTTTATGCTGTCGCTCTTAATTATAGTGGTCTTAATTTTGGTTTCTTAATTGGCTTTTTAACTGGAATTTTTTCCTTTATTCCATATTTTGGAGTTTTAATCGGTATAGCGATAGGGTTGGTGGTAGCTCTTTTTCAATGGGGATTAGATTTAACAAATTTATCAACAATAGTCATAATTTTTGCAGTAGGCCAATTTATTGAAGGAAACTTTGTTGCACCCAAACTTATTGGCGATAAAATTGGTATTCATCCAGCTTGGATAATATTTGGACTATTCTTCTTTGGAGTTATTTTTGGATTTTTTGGAATTCTAATTGCTGTACCTCTAACAGCAATATGCAGCGTTTTAATTAAGTTTTTTGCCGCTAAATATAGGGAGAAGTACACAAAGTAACAAAAATAAACAGACTGCCAAAATTATACATTTATGCTTTATTTTTTGGTCTAAAGTAGGGGTCTTAAAATGGAAATAGCGTCATTAACCTCGCAATCTTCATCGAAAATGCTAAAATGTAAATCTTCATTGATTTGCACCTGAAGGTAGTCAGCAAAGCCATTAAAGTTAGTTCTCATTGTTTTTGAGTATGATCCAAGCTGATAGATCTCAATATAATCCCCTGTCTTGATATTTTTTGGCAGGTAAAAAGGCCCTTTCATAAAATCTATTGAATCACATGTTGGACCAAAAAAGCTAAAGGAATCCATTTCACTTTCAAGCTTAGACTTATTATTAACTCTTATTGCACGGCAAGGATATGTAAATTCTGGAGTTCCGGCATCAAAAAGACCGCCATAAGTACCATCATTAATATATAGATTATTATCTTTTCTTAGTTCGACTTTAACTAACAATGAGGTTGATTCAGTAACTAAAGCCCTACCTGGTTCGCACCAAATTTCACAATCCTTATCAAGATTTATTGAATTTATGCTATCGATAATTTCTTCAAAGTAATTCACTAATTTTGGAGGACGAAAAGTTGGATAAATCGAAGGAAAGCCACCTCCAATGTCTAAAACATCTATTTTAACCGATGAAGTTTTGATGCAATCGCTTGCTATCATAATAGCTTTGCGGTATTCAATTGGATCCATACATTGTGAGCCTACATGAAAACAAATACCAAGCTTTTTTGCAAAATTTCGACTTTTTCTAATTAATCCAATACTGTGTGATGGTAAGATGCCAAACTTTGTTGAGAGCTCAATGGCAGCATTTGACCTTGGAATCGCCAATCTAACATGTAGATTTAAATCTTTGGCATTTTTAGTAGCACTAACAATCTTATTTAATTCTTCCGAGCTATCCAAAGAGAAATCTCTGACACCATATTCAAAATAGGCCTTGCTAATGGCTTGTATAGATTTGACTGGATGCATAAAATACATTTTAACATCATCACCAAATAATTGACTGATCAACTTAACTTCATTAAGAGAAGCGACGTCAAATTCTTTTATGCCATTAGAAAATAGCAATTTTAAAGTTTCTTGATCTGGATTGCTTTTTACAGAATATAAAATCCTTGATTTATGGTAGTTGAAGCGAAAATTCTGCTTAAAAAAACTTGTGGCTTTTTTGACAGATTGGGGTCTAAAAAAATAAACTGGAAGTTCTGGAGCGTTTTTAGTAGCAAATTCTTGAATAGAATCTTTGCTAGAGCTTGCAACATTTGCTGGCAAATAATTGTGAAGATAGGTAACTTTTGAAGTTACAACTTCACTAATTGATTTTGACTTTTGGTACATTTCTTACAAAGCATGACTTACAAAATTACTAAGAAATCAACTGAATTTAGCTAATTGCTAAAATTACTTAAAATTTTTATAAACTTCAGTAACGATATTAAGTTGAACCAATATTTGAAGCCATAGCATTTCCAACTAAGCCTGTTATTTAAGCTCAGTTGGAAATACTACAACAATTTTTTATAAAAAAGACAAATTAAAATATCAGGCCTTTTTAAATTGTAAATAAAATAATTGGTAAATATTGTTTTTACCTAAAATTTATTATTCAATCGTTGCAGATTTATTAATCTTCAACAAATCATACCTATTTTTTAAGTACATGCAAGATATTTTTACTTAAAAGCAAAAATACTTTGTACGTATTCTATATAAAAATTGTATTGAAAGTCAAATAATTAATGATCTTTTTCAAAACTGATAACATATTTAAATTACCTAAAAACTTTTGGCTAGCAGTTTTCTTTGCAACCTTTTTGCTATATTTTTCACAAAATTCCTTTTCAAAAGAGTCATTTTTAATTGCGGATTTAAAGAGCAATAGCGATCAATTAAGTTCTAATGGTATTTTGATTTCTGGTAATAGCAGGGTTGATAGTAGTTCAATTTTGTCCTTGATTGATGAACAAGCAATTATTAAAAGAGAAGATAATTCATTTAAAACCGCCCTTAAAAATCTCTACGCTTCCGGTTTGTTTGTCAATATTGAGATTGTTGATCATATTAGTTATGTAGAAATTAAAGTTATAGAAAATCCTCTGGTTTTGGATATAAAAATTGTTGGCAACAAAAAAATCGATGACGATGCCTTAAAAAATGAACTTTCACTGCGCAAAAGAGAGATTTTTAGCAAATATAAGCTAGAAAGTGATCTTAAGAGAATTAATGAAATTTATCTTAAATCTGGTCGTTTTTTAACAAAAATTGACCCCAAATTAATTCAAAAAGAACAAAATAGAGTCGAGGTTATCTTTGATATCAAGGAAGGTAAGAGAGCTAAAATTAATCAAATCAGCTTTTTTGGCAATAAAGCTTTTTCAGACAATGACTTAAAGGATGAGCTTTCAACCAAACAAACTAAATGGCATAAATTTCTTTCATCCTCTGACATTTATGATTCAGATCGTATAGAGTATGACAAAGAAAGACTAAGAAGATTCTATAATAGTCGTGGTTATGCAGACTTTGCTACTATCTCGGCCGTTGCTCAAATAAATCAAAAAAAAGATAGGTTTGATATTAACTTTTTAGTTGAGGAAGGTATAAAATATAATTTTGGAGATGTTAGGATTGTTAATGAAATTAAAAACTTTAAAAGAGCTAACTTACTAGAAAAAGAAATTGTTGTTAAGAAGGGTAAAATTTATGATTTCAATAAAGTTGAAACTACTATAGATAACATGGTTGATATTTTAAACCAAAATTCATACGCCTTTGCTGAAATTGAACCAAAATTAATCAGAGATAAGCAAGCAAAAACAATCAACATTGAGCTAATTATTAAGGAAACTCCAAATATTTATATTAGAGATATTATTACTATTGGTAATGACAGAACTCTTACGAAGGTTATTTTGCGTGAGCTTCGTATAAAAGAAGGGGATCCTTTTAATATAAATAAAATAAACAGATCCAAGCAATTATTACAAAATCTAGGATTTTTTGAAAAGGTTGAATTTGATACTAAACAAGTACCAGACTCAAACCAAATTGATTTAGTGATTGAAGTCAAAGAGAAGAAAACTGGGGAAATGAACCTTGGAATTGGCTATTCGACCGTTGATCGCCTGACTACAAATGCTGGAATCAGAGAAAGAAATCTTTTTGGAACCGGTAGAGATTTATCATTAAATGTTCAAAAATCTTATTCACGACTTTCTTCCGATATTAGCTACACTAAACCTTATTTTTTAGATTATCCTTTAGATGCCGGTTTTGATATTTTTAACTATCAACTTGATAAAAGAAACTCGCTATCATACGACCAAAATTCTAAAGGCTTTACAGTTAGAATAGGTTATAATATTAGTGAATTTCTTCGTCACAACCTAAGTTATTCATTAAATGAACAAGATGTTAGCAATATTAGTGATTCTGCATCTTTGAGCATTAAAAACCTTGAGGGTAATTTCTTAAGCTCGAAAATTAGGAATAATTTTTTCTACGACAAAAGAGATAACGCCTTCAAAACAACTTCTGGCTATTATATCTCCCTAAGTCAGGAGTATAGTGGACTTGGTGGAGATATTAAAAATAATAAATATGAAGGTTCTGCTGCTTTTTATCAGCCAGTAGTCAATAATGATTTTATTTTTAAATTGTCAGCCCAGGGAGGTTTTATTGACGGTATTAGCCAAGATGTTAGAAGTAATTATGGATTTTTCTTAGGCGGCAATAATTTTAGAGGTTTTCAATATGCAGGACTTGGTCCAAGAGCAAAAGTTGGAAATAGCTTTACTAATGGCGACATAGTAGGAGGCAATATTTATTACATCGGCACTGCTGAATTTCAATTCCCGCTTGGACTTCCTAAGGAGTTTGGTATTAATGGTATTTTATTTTCAGATAATGGTACAGTAAAGGGGGTGGATCATATTAATCGCTTAAATAATGAAATTGCTGACAGCGGCTCTATTAGGTCTTCATATGGTTTGAGTATAGCTTGGTCTTCTCCAATGGGGCCAATAAGACTTGACTTTTCAAGAATTGCGAAAAAAGAATATTATGACCAAACCCAAAATTTTAGATTCAGCTTTGGAACTAGTTTTTAATCAATATTATTAACAAATGTTAGTAATTTTAATTAAATTTGCTAATTTAAAAGTTGTTTAGTGTTATAATTTTGTATAAATTAGTTATAAAATAGGACTTTGACCCATTTTTGATTTAAGTTAGCTAAATAGAAAATTTATGATTAGAGTCTTTCATTTACCAGATTACGAGCAGCAAAAAGCTACCACACTCACCGAGATTACTGATCTTGAGAATGCAATTTGGATTGACCTGCAAGAGCCGTCTACAGCTGAAATTGTAGAGGTTGAAAAGTTTTTTAATATTAAATTTCCAACGAGGCAGCAGCAAGAAGAAATTGAAATCTCTTCTCGTTATCTTGAAGATTCAGGCATCATAAAAATTAACTCTACTTTCTTAAACATCATTCCAAGAAGTGGTAAGCTTGAAGAACATGACTTCTCTTTTATGGTAACAAGCAAAAGACTTTTTACCCTAAGATATTGCGAAAGCAGAGTTATGGTTGAAACTGTGAAAAAAATTAAACAATTTCCAGCTATTTTTAACAATCCTTCTAGACTTTTTATCAGTATTTTAGAGTCTAGAATTGATTTTGATGCTGACTTGATCGAATCAGTCTCAAGATATATCTCTGAAATTAATAAAAATCTTAGCTACAGTAAAAATCTCGATGAAGAAACAATCCATAGAATTAGCAGATGTCAGCAGCTTACCATGTCTTTAAGAGAGGGCTTATTTGATAAACAAAGAGTTATAACATCATTACATCGCAATGAAGATCTTATGACTGAAAATTATAATCGTCTACGAACTATGATTAAAGATATTAATTCATTAATCGAACACACTAATTTTAATTTTACTCGTCTTGAATACCTACAAAACAGCTTTCTTGGATTAATTAACATCGAACAAAATAAGGCAATTAAGCTTTTCACGGTTGCTTCGTTGACCTTTATGCCACCTACTCTAATTGCTAGTGCCTATGGTATGAATTTTAAATTTATGCCTGAACTTAATTTTGCTTTTGGCTACCCGATAGCCATTGGCTTAATGGCGCTTTCTTCATTAATTACAATTATTGTTTTTAAGAGAAAAAAGTGGCTTTAATATTTTCTATAGCAATTATCCTATTTATTTATAGCAAATCCCATCTATAATTCTATATAACTACTTCGTCCTTTTAGTCAAAAATTATTAAAAAATTTATCCATGTATATCAAGATACAAGGCTAAATTTTTTAATAATTTTTCCCATAAAAATACTTTTTATCTATATAGAATTATAGATGGGATTTGGTATTAGTTAGTTAGCCATTTAGATAAAATATTTTTGAGAATAAAATTGTGAAAAATGCAAGCTATGTTCAAACAGCTTGAGGAAGATTTAATCAATTTAAAAAGTTAGCAATCTTTTAAATCATTAATTAGCAATTATTTTTTCATTTAACAAAAAGAGGAAGTTAAAATCTAACCAATATCTACCAATTTTGAAGAGAGAAATGACATCATTAGTTAAGCAATATATTAAGCTGTCTTAACTTTTTTGCTCTTGTTTTCTGTAAGTTTTTTTGGTTCTTTGGTAATTTTTACAGTATCGAGCTCACCTTTTTTTATTAGCTTCTTTTTAATTTTTCCTCTTAGCTTTTGTGCTAGGGGTGATAATTTTGCAAATCTAAAATTAACCAAAAATGCGTCAATATTACCATATTTATTGATAGTACGCAAGGTTGAAGTTGCAACTTTTAACTTTACAGCAACTCCCAAGACATCACTTTGGAAAGCTATCTCTTTCAAGTTAGGTAAAAATCTTCTGCGAGTTTTACGATTTGAATGCGAAACATTGTTGCCAGTGGCAACACCTACATTAAGTAAATCACATTTGTTAGACATATCTTGTTAAATTTATAATAATTAGCTCTATTAAAATCTGCTAATAAATTGCAAAAAAATTTTTAAGCGTTACTCGATTTAGCGGGCAAATTTTAAGAAATATTTCAATATCTAAATAAGAGCAGATATAAGCTTAAAGCCCTAATCTGTTAAAAACTCTAACAATTAGAAGAAAATATAAATTATTTTTTACTCCTTATTAAGTATATTGTTATTTAAGATCTTGTAAAATGCGTACAATTTAAGCACTGCTGAATCAAAAAGAAATTATAAAATAAGGAATTAATTTCTACAATATTTTTTTATGAGTTTTTTAATTTTATTAGCCATATTTTAAAGCATCCTTAATACCAAATGCTAAAAAGATTTAGTGAAGGCGGTATTTGTAAAAAGACAATTAGTTTAGAAGGTATCATTTAAATTTAGACTCTCTTATAAATATTAGTTAGTTAATTGACTTGAACAACTATCAGCATTTAACTTGCTACCTCCTGCTAGAGCCTGAACAACTGTAGGCGCTCCAAATATGGCAGCAACTCCTGCAGCCACACCTATCATCAAACCCCAAGAGACCTTGCCGGTAAAAAAGCCAATGCCAACAGAAATAATAGCAAAAGCGGCAAAGGCTCTACCACCAGTCCCTGTGACCATGCGCAAAAGATTGCAAATAGATACTTCAAATGCATTGCCTGCTGCTTGATCATAATTAGTATTAGAAGTATTTCTGCAAAAATTTCCTTTATTGCGCCGAGCGTTAGTCCATATACATGTTTCTTCATCTCTTGCGGTCATACTTTGAGCAAGTGTATTGCAGCTGTTCTTTGTTCTTTTTGCAGAGCAGTTAAGGGCAGCTTGAGAATCATGAAATGGAATTATTAGAAGAATTACAAAACAAAGGTGCAAGATTGAAAAGTTTCTTACTATCACGACGATATTTTTATTAATAATAGGTAGACAGCAACAAAGTATAAGTCGATGACTAGCTTTCTAGAATAAAATATAGTTTAGCAAACGAGTAATTTACCAAAAAAATAATTAAAGGATTATTGAAGTCAAAAAATGATAACTAATTAAAAGTAAACGTGCTGGATGTCTAATAATCCAGCACGTGTAGAACTAAATTATAAATCGTCAACAGTTCCTTTACAACTATCAGCATCTAGTTTGCTACCTCCTGCTAGAGCCTGAACGATTGTAGGAGCTCCAAATATCGCGGCTATACCTGCGGCTACACCAATCATTAAACCCCAAGATACCTTACCAGTGAAAAAACCTATGCCAACTGAGATAATTGCAAATGCAGCAAATGCTTTTCCACCAGTGCCAGTTACCAAATTTAGCAAGTTGCACAAAGTTGTTTCAAAAGCATTTTTCATTACTTTACAGTTAGCATCTAGAGTTCCTTTCCCATCGAAAGCACATGTAATATCTCCATTTCCAGTACATGATAATGGAGAGGAAGTATAGGTACATCCTGTATCAGCAGCAAAAGATTTTGTAGTAGCTAGCACTAAAAATAGACACGTAGCAAGAGATGATAAGAAAAGAGAATTAATTATTTTATATATTTTAACTGGCATTTTGTGTAATTTAAAATTTTAAAAAAAGATACTTATGATTTATAAGCAACCAAATTTACTAAACTTTTTTATTAATAAATCTTAATAAAAACATCTTTTTTTATACAGTAAAAAAAATAAAAGACAATAGAATATATTATATATATCATAATATTATAACAAAATTCATCTCTAGTGCACATTTGGAATTTGCCTTTTTTTGTCTAGAATTTAGAAGAAAACCTTTTGCATATCTTTATTCGCGCAATTTTTCTCTTAAAGTTGATCCTCAAAATCCTTTATCCAACTGCGCCCAAAGGTGAATTTTGGCATTAGTTAGGTGGCAAATTGAATATTTTTAACTCTGTTTCAAGTTTAATTTTTGATGTTAATTTTACCCTATCTTGAACCATCTTAATAAGATCAACTATATCTTGACCAGTAGCATTTCCAGTGTTAATTAAAAAATTGCAATGTTTTGTCGAGATTTGGGCATCACCAACTTTTAGGCCACGGCAACCCGCCTCATCAATTAATTGCCAAGCTTTTTTATCAGAGTTTGCTGGATTTTTAAAGGTGCTACCACCAGTTTTGGCTCTAATTGGCTGAGATTCTTCGCGTTTTTGATTAAATTCGGCAATTTTTTTAGCAATTTCTGATTGACAATTTTTGGCACATTTAAACTTGGCTGAAATAAAAATTAGCTCTTGGCCTCTTTCTCTTACTAAATTGCTACCACGATAAAAAAAACCGAAATCTTGATTAGAAAATTGATGAAGATTGCCATTTAAGTCAATAGCAGTGGCACTAATTAAAAAATCTTTGATTTTTGATCCATAGCAACCAGCATTCATAGCAACTGCACCGCCAATTGAACCTGGTATGCCAGTTAAAAATTCTAGGTTAGATAAGGAATTTTCTAATAAAAAATTAGTAACATTTTTACATAAATTGGCACCGCCAACATTTAAAATATCATCTTCAACAATTTCTAAACCAGCAAAACTAGCAGGTAGCTTTATGATAACACCTTTGACCAACTCATTTTGAAAAACTATATTTGAAGTAGCGCCAATAATTTTTATTAAATCTTTTTTATGAAAATTTTTTAGAAAATTAATTATATCATCTTGATCTTTTGGTTTAAAAATCACTTCTGCAGTAGTTTTGGTGTCAAACCAGTTTTTGATTAGCGAATTGTAACGATAAGAGCCACTAACTTTGGGTAAAATATTTACTAAATCTGACATAATTTTATAATTATTGATTCTCGCCCTTCAAGAGTGGCTTTTTTTTGATATTTAGTTTTATGCCAATAATCTGGAAATTCTAGCCAATCATTTTGTGTTTGCGCTTCCCAAGCAAATTTATTACTTTTTAAAATATTTGACAAGATCCATGTTTTGTAATCATCGTGATCTGTAGCAATTACCAATGGTGAGTCATTTATTTTGTTATGGGCTGTTTTTAGTAATAGAGGATGCAAAATATTATCCAAGAATTCTTGGTTAATTAAGCGCCTCTTGTGATGTTTTAACTTTGGCCAAGGATCAGGAAATAAGATAAAAATTTGGTTAAAAATTTCACAATTAGGCGAATTTTTTAGCAAATCTTTTGCCAAAAACCTAAAATCATTATTTAATAGCAATATGTTTTGTAGTGGATCATTCTCTAATTTGCTTAAAATATTGATCATACCGTTAAGATGAGGTTCGCAGCCGATATAGAGATTTTGCGGATTATTTTTGGCCATTTTGAATAAAAAGCCACCATAGCCAAAGCCTATTTCCAAAATTATTTGTGAAAATCTTTGTAAAAAACTTTTATCCAAAAGTTTTGTGACATCTAAATGATATGTTGGATAAAAATTTAGTAACAGTTCGTTTTTATGGCTAGATAATTTTCGAGATTTTATTCGGCCAAAGCTCCTAATCAGTCTTTTCTCTACAAGCATCTTAGAGTAGTTTTAAATTAATTTATGGCATCTTGAGTGGATTGAGTTGCCAATCTTTTTTGTCTATAGCACTTACAAACTTAGCTTGACAGTCTTTTAATTAGGTTAGATTATTGATTTTATCTAATCTAATTTGGTGCCGGCCTTTCTCAAAATTAGTTTTTAAGAATGCTTGGCATATTTTTAGGGATTGTTGATTATTTAAAAATCTGGCACCTAGGCATAAAACATTTGCGTCATTATGTAAGCGAGATAGCTTTGCTACTTCTTCATCAAAGCAAAGTGCAGCACGAATATTTTTAAATCTATTTGCTGCAATTGATACGCCAATTCCACTACCGCAAATTAAAATTCCAAAGTCTTTGTTGGGATTTATTTTTTTACATAAAATTTTTGCATAATCAGGATAGTCAACTGAAATTTCAGCTGAATTACAGCCCAAATCAATAATTTCAAAATTTTTTGCGAGCGATTCTTTTAAGAATGATTTAAGATCAAATCCTGCATGATCTGAAGCAATATAGATTTTGTTGATTGGCTTAATTGTCACTTAATTTTGGTAAGTTATATATATTTCTTGGATAATCACACTCCACTTCTTTTAAAAGCTTGGAATTTGTTGAGAGACACACCCCGACCCTCTAAAAACTCTGAGTTTACTGATATTTACACCCCACCCCTGCGGGGCACCACTCTAAAAGAGGGGAATGTTTAACGCTAAACCCAGCAATTAACTAAAATTCAGGTAGATATCACAACTAAATACTCAACTAAATATCATTTATATTAAAAATTAAAATAAGCTAAACAAATAGAGTAAATTAAGAATTTTAACAAAGAAAATTTTCTTTTAAGTTTGTTTCTTGAGTTTGATGTAGACTAATACCTCGAACTCAAGAAACAAAGAATAAAAGGAAAATTTCGCAGTTAAAATTAACGTTTGCGGTAAGTCTTGCCTTTACGAGCCTTCTTAAGTCCGTATTTCTTTCTCTCAACAACTCTAGAATCTCTAGTCAAGAAACCTTGTGTTCTTAATACTGGTCTAATTTCTGGATCAAAAGCTGCAAGCGCTTTGCTAATTCCATGAGCTAGCGCACCAGCTTGACCACCAAGACCACCACCGCATAAGGTAGCAACAACATCAAATTTATCTTCAAATTTTGTTGCAACAAATGGCTCTTTAGAGACATTGAAGAGAATTTCGCGACCAAAATAACCCCTAGCCTCTTTGCCATTCACAGTAATTTTGCCATTACCTTTTTTAATCCAAACTCTGGCAATAGCGTTTTTTCTTTTGCCGGTTCCATATGCTCTACCAAGAGAGTCAATTTTTGGCTTTTCTTCGTTTTTAATCGATGATAACTGATTTGATAACTGTTCTTGAATTTGTGACATATTAGTTATTGGTTATTGAATTTTTTCTGTTCATCTTGGCAATGTCTAAAACTTTTGGAGTTTGACCTTGGTGCTTATGTTCAGTGCCTTTATAAATATGAAGTTTAGTCATAATATCTCTTTGAAGAGGTCCACGAGACATCATTCTTGAAACTGCAGCCTCTAAAACTCTTTCTGGAAAATTACCTTCAATTATTTGACGTGCAGTACGATCTTTGATACCTCCTGGATATCCTGTGTGCCAGTAATATTTTTTGTTAGCAAATTTTTTGCCCGTAAGAGCAATTTTATCAGCATTGATAACAACCACATGATCACCACAGTCAAGATTTGGTGTAAAAGTAGGCTTGTGCTTGCCACGCAAAATATTGGCAATTATAGAAGCTACCCTGCCAAGAACTAAACCTTGAGCATCAATCAACCACCAATCTTTTTTTACTTCGCTTGGTTTGCAAGTATAAGTTTTATTCATCGAAAAATTTCTAAAGTATTTATTAAATGCGAGGCAACTAACTATACCAAAGCTTAAATCTATTGATCTTTTAATCAAAATATTTTTGAGAAAAAATTGATGTTTCGGTAAGTCTTTTTATTAAAGGCACTAAAGACTTTGAGAAATATTAATTTTTACCAAAATGATAAAAGATTTAAGTTTTGGTACAAAGCTACACTCCAAAATTTTATAAAATGGACGCGTGAGTTTAGAAATGCATTAAATATTGTCAACAAGATTCTTTAAAAAGCCAAAGAAGAATAGCTTTTTGGGCATGAAGACGATTTTCAGCTTCATCGAAAATTACAGATTGCTTTGAATCAATAACTTGTGCGCTAACCTCAAACCCGCGGTATGCCGGCAAACAATGGCTAAAAATTGCATCTTTTTTAGCTAAAGCCATAATCTCATTATTAACCTGATATGGTAGCATTTTATTTATTTTTTGCATCTTAAGATTTTCATCATCTAGTGATTTGTCTCCCATTGAAAACCAAGTATCTGTGATTAATATATCAGCGTTTTTAGCAGCTCGTTTTGGATCTTGAATAATGTTTATTTTTGCACCAGACTTTTGAGCTTTAATTATCTCATCTTTACAAAAATCATCGTCGCTATGACTACAAATTACAAGCTCAAATTCAAAGAATTTGGCAATATGAATATATGAGTTTAAAACGTTATTTTGTTCACCAAACCAAACAATTTTTTTATCATTTATATTATCAAAATTTTCTTTGAAGGTAACAATAGAGGCAATTATCTGACAAGGATGTGAAAAATTAGACAAGGCATTAATAACAGGCACTTTTGCATATTTGGCTAAATCCAAAATTGTTTGATGAGAATTGGCGCGAATGACAATAGCGTCAACATAACGCGATAGAACTTGAGAAGTATCAGATATGATCTCGCCCTTGCTAATCTGCATATCATTAGCATTCATGATAATTGAGCTACCTCCAAGCTGATTGATACCAACTTCAAAAGAAACACGAGTTCTAGTTGAACTCTTCTCAAAAATAACTGCAATATTCTTGCCTAAAAGCTGTTTATTGCTATTTTTATCTTGCTTTTTGAGCGAAATTGATAAATCAACAATATAATCAATATCTTTTTTTGTTAATTGATCTAAATCAATGAAATGCCTAGTCATTTTCATAAAAAAACTTTAAAAAGGGCAAAGCTTTATTGTTATTATCTTGATTTGTCAAGAAAATGCTTTGATTATTATTTGCCAAGATTGTCGAGAAACTTATAAAATTGAAAATGATTATTTTTATTGCCAGCGGTGGTACTGGTGGACATATAATGCCAGCAAAATCAGTTGCAAACGAGCTTAGCAAGGAAAATGATGTTTTTATATTAGGAGATCAAAATTGTTTAAATTATTTTAAAAATAATCAGAATTTCAGAAGGTGCAAAATCACATCATCTCAGATTAAAAAATCTCCTTTAGAAATTATTAAATTTTTGACAAAAGTTCTTTTAGGATTTAGCAAATCATTATTATTAATTCTTGCAAAAAAGCCAAAATATGTAATTTGTTTTGGTGGATATGCCACTTTCCCAATTGCTCTGGCAACTATTTTTTCACCCGCTAAATTAATTATTCATGAACAAAATGCTCATTTAGGAAAAGTTAATCGCATTTTCGCTAAATATGCCAATAAAATTGCCATAAGTTTTCCAAAAACTAGTGGTCTTGATAGCAAATATTTAAATAAAGTTTTTTTGACTGGAAATCCAATTAGGCAAGAAATCATAAGTTTGAATGATTTAGAATATAAGCTACCTTCTAAAGAAGTCAAAAAAGTTAAAGCAAAAGATAGAATGGGTTACAGGGTAATACTTCATTCTGATTTTAAAAATGTCCAAAATGTTAGTAGAGAGCCTTTTATTATAAGCGTCATTGGTGGATCGGGTGGAGCAAAAATATTTAGCGAAATTTTACCTAAAGCTTTTTTTAACTTAAGCGATGCGCTTAAAGAAAATTTGTTTATCTTTCAACAATGTCGCAAAGATTTAGTGAAATCTACTTTCGAAAATTATAAACTTTACAACTTAAGCGTGACTGTAAATCATTTTTTTGAGGATATGGCAAGTTTGATTGCAGATTCTCACCTTGTCATAGCAAGATCGGGATCCTCTACTATTTTTGAATTATCTGCAGCTAAAAGACCAATGATATTAATACCATTTGCTAAGTCAGCAGATGATCATCAATTAAAAAACGCTCAATTTTTTGCTAAACACAAAGCAGCAGAGGTTATAGAAGAAAAAGATTTTACAGTTAATAATTTGACTAGATTATTGTCTGAGCTAATATTAAATGACAAAAAACTATATGAGTTATCTAGCAATAGTGCCAAAATTGCAGACTTAGCAGCCAGCAAAAAAATATGTGAATTAATTACAAAATAAAATGTTAGAAAATCCGATATATTTTTCAAAAAATACACTTAGCTATAAATCTTCAAAATCTATAGCAGCGCAAGATAGCTATCGAAGAAAAAGTTTTTATAGCGGATTATTTTTGTTATTATTTTTTTTGCTTTTAATGTTTTTGAATTTTTTGAGTGATTTGAGCGTACATAAAATTAAAACTTCAGAAATTATACAACGTTTTTCAGAAATAGATTTAGTAAATTATAAGCCTTAAGTATATAATGCCTTTTGACAAGATTGTACAAAATACAAGATTTATTACCGGCTATATTGTTATGGTTGCCAATTTTTTAACCTTAGCTATAATTTATCTTGGCAAGGTAATAAAATCTCGTAGCTTTAAGGTGAGCTTGATAGCTTTTATAATATTGGTTAGCTTAGCAGTTGCTGTGCCTATGATGTTAGATAACTCTTTACTAAAATTTAAAATTGAACAAAAAGTTAGCGAAATTAGCAAAAGCAATTTTTCAATTAATGGTAAATTAGAAATTAAATTTATTCCTTATCCAGTTATTATTGCCAATGATGTGGTAATGAGAAACTTTAAACAAGAAGATCCAGAACATGAAATAGTCAAATATTTTAATTTTTATGCAAATTCAGTAACTTCAAAAATTCCTCTTTTTGGCATATCTTCTCAAAGCTTTACTTCTGAAATAATAATTAACGATGCTGTTTTAGAATCATATCAAGATGATTTATATAAAAAAAATAACGATAGTCTTTTTTCTCAGAAATTGAAGCAAAATAAAATAGAGTTAACTGATGTTGAAAATATTAATATGGGCCAAGGTATTAGTGGTAAAATTTTTAGCATAGATAGAATAAGCGCCGATGAATTTAACATTCTAAACATTCCTAAAATTACTTTTATTAATGGCAGTTTTATAAGATATGATGGTCTTCTTAGGGAAAAAAAGATCGATTCTATTAATGGCTTCATCAAGTTGAATTATAGCACAATAAAGCCTGAGATAGAGTTTGTTAGCAATAAGATAAAAAGTAAAATTGTTGGATTAGTTAATATTGGCAATAATTATGAAAAAATATCTTATTTAGAAATATTATCTCCCGCAATTTTAGCAAGATTAGAAGGCAATTTTATTGAACCTCCAAAAAATATTTACGATAGCACCTTTAACGGTAAATTATTTGCAGACATATCTGAGCTAAAATCTTTTTATGGCAGCTACATTAATAATTATGATATAGTATTTAATAAACTGGGTTACAATTCTAGAGATATAAAAATTAGTGCAGATATCACCAATATTACAAAAGAATTAAGTATTGATAATATATTGATTAATTCATCAATAATTAATGGCGAGGGTCAAGCTAGTTTGAATTTAAGTAGAAAAATTCCCATAATGGACTTATCTTTAAATCTAAAAAATCTTGATCTCGATAGTATATGGTCGGGTGAGGCTTTAACCTTAGAAAAACTTCAAAGCTATATCAAATATTTTCCAAATAAGACAAAGGTTGATGAAGCCTCTAGCAAAGTAAAAGAAGGAGATGAAAAAGAAAATATTCTGACTGAACAAATGTTGGCAAAAGACAATCAAAATTCACAATTAATTACCACAGAAAATCGCACCATTTACGATAATAAACAAGAAGATGATCTAATAAATGAGAATGAAAAATTAGATATTGAGCATATTTCTAACAATATAAAAAATATTGATTTTACAGCCGAGATTAAAGTTGATAACATAAAATATCTAAATGGTGAAATAAAAGATGGAGATGTATATATTACAATATCCAAGGGTGGTCAAATCATGATTTTGCCTCTAATTTTTAAAACACCTGGTGGCGGACTTTTTAGAGTTAGCGGAGTTTTTAACAATAATAGTGAAGTTCCTAAATTTGTTGGCAAAATTGACACTAAGGGTGAAAGCTTAAAAGATGTTTTTCGATGGTTTAATTTTTCTGCACAAAATCTAAAGCTTGATAAGCTTGAAAAATATTCAATATACTCAGATGTTCTACTGCTGCCAACTACTACAATATTTAATAATTTTTATTTAAATCTTAATGATGGCTCTAGTGAATTTTTAGGTAATATAAAAATTGTACGCGATAAATCAAAATCTCGCAATATTGCTTTAGATCTTTATGGCACATATTTCAATGTTGATGATTTCTTTTTAACCTCTGGACGGAATGTTTATTTATCTCCTGGCTCATTTCTAAAAAAGGTATTATGGCTCAATAATATTACCTCTAGAAATAATCTAAAACTAAAGTTTGATAGGCTAATTTATAAAGGAGAAACTTTCAACAATCAATCAATTGCCCTAAGAATTGGCAAGGGTTATTTTGAGGTTTCGGACATGAAATTAAATTCAATTAATACTACTCTTGAAGCAAATTTAATTTTAGACATTAGCAGCGATACTCCTAAGTTTAGTGCCAGAATTTTTGCTGACAAGTTCACCTATGATTCCACAACCAATAATATAGAGATTGATAGCAGCTTTAATCAAGACGTAGATCTCAAACCTAGAGATTTTTTTGATCAACTATTTGCTCTTCCGTCGTTAAAAGGTTTTGATGGTATAGTAAATATTTATCTTAAAAAAGTTTTAATTGATAAGGCAAAATTAGATGAGGTTAAAATATATGGCGAACTTAGAGACGGATCTATCAAAAATTCTGAGATTAATTGTAAATTTCTTGATGGCAATCTCAAATATGATGGCTTAATTAATGTTGGCTCTCTCAAGGTATTAAGCGGCACATTGACGGCAACAAATGTTGATCTTGGCGCGACTCTGTTAACATTGACTAACCAAAACAATATTTCTGCCAAAGGTAATTTAAGCGCCGCTTTCAATGCTTCAGCTGCCAAAAAAGAAGAGTTTTTTAGAAAGCTTTCTGCTAAGATTATTTTTGCAGCAAAACCAGTTGAAATTAAAAATTATGGATTAAGCGATCTTATAAAAGAAATGTTTGTTGCTAGTATTAAGAAAAATAAAATTGATAATCCAGAGTCAATTATTGGCAGTCAGGGTGCAATAACAAAATTTAGTGAGGCTAGTGGTAGCATAGATATAATTGATGAAAATAATGCTAGCTATCGCGTTGATTTAAAAGCTCCAGCACTTAATAGTATTTTTAGCGGCTCATTTAGTATTAAAGATAATCAAGCAAACGGCTTATTAAATTCTCTATTTCTAACTGGCAATAGAAAAAAGCAAATTCCAATTAATGTAGCAACCAGCATTATATATAAAGATAATAATATCACACAGATTACTAATCTTGATCAGGTAAGACAATATTTTGGATTAAAAACTATACACACCACTCCAAAGTTAGATGATCAAGATAATAAACAAGATTCTAAAGAATTGATTGATTTTTCCAAAGATTTTGAAAGTCAGCAAAAAAATGATGAGGGGCAAAGTGATGAAAAATAGCAAAATAGCTAACTTGATTGCCAAAAAAGATAAACAAAAAATTATTTGTTTGACAGCTTATAGCTATTCAATAGCTAAAATTTTGGATAAATATTGTGATCTTATTTTAGTTGGCGACTCATTAGGAATGACAGTTTATGGTATGAAAGATACTATAGATGTAACAATTGAAATGATGATAAATCATGCCAAAGCTGTTAAAAATGCGGTTAAGAATGCTTTGGTAGTTGTTGATTTGCCATTTGGTACTTATGAAAATTGCAAAGATCAAGCCCTATCTAATGCTCAGAAAGTTATCCAAGAAACAAATTGCGATGCAGTGAAAATTGAGATTGATCAAAAAATATTGCCAACCTTGCAACATTTGGTACAAAACAACATTGCTGTTGTTGGTCACGTTGGACTACTGCCACAACATGTTCGCAAAATTGGAAGCTATAAATATCAAGGAACAAAAGCTGATTCAGCTAATGAAATATTAGCTATTTCTAAAGAAATAGCTAACCTTGGCGCTTTTGCTTTAGTGATTGAAGCGGTACCGGTGGATCTTGCTGATAAAATTACACAATCAATTAATATCCCTACAATTGGGATTGGCGCGTCGTTAAATTGTAGCGGACAAATTCTAGTTACCGACGATTTACTAGGGTTAAATGAGGAATTTCAGCCCAAATTCGTAAAAAAATATGAAGAATTAGCCAAAAAAATTCATGAAGCCGTCAATTGCTATAAATCAGACGTGATAAATCAAAAATTCCCTGAAACGAAGAACTTATACTACAGCATTTAAAATGGTATCAATATAATGTCCAACTGCCAAAATAGGTATAATTAAAAGGCCTATAAAAGCATCAAATAGAGTTTTTGTTACCAACTTAATATCAATTTCAGCGATTTTTCTGGATTTATATAAGCTAAAATTAGGGATAAAAAGTGGTGTACTATTTTTATAGTGGGTATATTTTTCACCAAAAATCTCTTCTAAATATCGCTCCTCATTTTTCATCATTGGATAAAAGCAGATTAAAAAGAAGGTTAGAGCAAGAATGATTAGTTCTATCCTAAAAGTCATCATTGACCCACCAAGAACCATGATGAAAGAAAAAAAGTAAAGCGGATTACGAACCACTGAATATATTTCAGTTGAAACTACTTCATTATTTTTTTTACCTGCAATTGTTATCGAAGAAAAAACTCTACCAATTACACCAATAAACAAAAGAATGCATGCAAAACCTTGTATTAAGTCTGCCATAGAATGTTTAACTTGAAAAACTGGCTGAGTGAAAAACCAAAAATATAGTAAAATTACAGTAAAAATAATTAATAAATATTTACGATAATAATTAAAAAAGCCCTGCTTTTTTCTTGATCCCATATTGCATTTAAAATCAGTTTTTTAAATTTTAGTTAGATTTTGAAATTAGAACAACAAAATAAAAAGGTCAAAATAAATAAGCCATGTGTTGCAAATTGCTACTAAACCACACGCCAAGCAGACTCATCAGAAAATAATTTTCTAAGAAGTTGATTGTTAATAGTGTGACCCGGTTTAAAAGCGTTGAAATGTCCAACAATAAAATAGCCAGACAAGTACATGTCGCCAATAAAATCTAAAACCTTATGTTTGACTAACTCATCTTTATAGCGCAAACCTTCTTCATTAATTATTGATCCATCTTCATTTAAAACGATAGCATTTTTTAATGATCCACCCCTGGCCAAACCTAATTTATGCATATGATCGATTTCATTTTTAAAGCAAAAAGTACGGGCGCAACAAATATCAGTTTTAAAAGAGCTTGAGATTGCTGTATAAGAAAATTTTTGCTTGCCAACTCCTTTAAAATCAACTTCCAAATTTAGAGAAAATTCTTTGGCTGGCAAAACCTCAATAAATTTTCCATCCTCTTCATAGCGCACTTTTTTAAGAATCTCAATTTCTCGACGATCATCTTTTTGACTAACTATGCCAGCGCATTCTATTAAAAAAACAAAAGGCTCTGAGCTGCCGTCCATAATTGGCACTTCACCACCATCAATTTCAATGAGTAAATTATCAATCCCGCAACCCCAAATTGCCGCCATTAAATGCTCAACGGTTGACACTTCAACGCCAGACTCATTTCTGATAACTGTACCTAAATTGGTAGCACTAACATTTAAGTAGTTAGCGGCTATTTCATTATTTTTATCTTTAACATCAACTCGACGAAAGATAATGCCGCTATTATCTTTAGCTGGAATTAGTGTAATGTTAATCTTTTTACCACAATGTAAACCCACTCCACTACAGCTAATTTTACTAGTTATAGTTTTTTGCAATATGTTATGAGACATTTTTTTTAAATATTATTTTTCCCATGGGTATTTTTTATTAATTTTACCCTCTTTTACATCAATATGACAAATTAAATCATAAATTGTACTTTTTCTTTGATTAAAATATTGCGATTGAACCCAAGCCACAAATAAAATCGTCAAGATAATATTAGTAATACTTCCAGTTAAGGCCCCTATTAAAGAGACATCAAAACTTGCCATATAGGCAAAAATATATGCTGCATAAATGAACGGTAAAATTGATAAAAAATAGTATAACATAGCTCGTTTAAAGCTCATTGCTAAACCATTAGATTTAATAGCTATAATCCCAACCACTCTTTTACCAATTGTTGCTTGCCAAGATGAAGAGTGTAAATAGGCATAGTAAATTGCTCCAACCAAAACAACCGTTATGTAAAAGATTATCAAAGCAAAAAATAATTCGTGATCTCTAAAAAACTGGATATGAGATAACTCGCTTTGCATAAAAGGTGTGCCAAATTTTTGAGTAAAATCTTGTTCAAATTTAACAATTAGACTTTTGATCCACAACTCACCAATCAAAGCTGTGAAAAAAAAGCGAATTATAATTACAATAAAAATATCAACACCCAAAGCGGTTAGTCTTTGCGTTGAATTTGCAAAGTTTTGAGACTTGTTTTGTTTAGTGTTCGTAGCCATATTTAGAAAAGTTCAATTTTTTACTCTTGGATTGATTTTCATAAATAGTCACCAAATTATCACAATTTGATTTTTTTATAATTTTACCAATATATGAAATTTTTAAATTTAATTGCTCTTGTAGCAACATAACTTTTTCAAAGTTTTCTTCTGATGCACTAAATAGCAACTCATAATCATCACCTTGATTGATTAAATTTTGTGCTAGTGAGTAATCAAGTTTTTTAGTAATAAAATTTGGCACCTTATCAAGATAAATTTCTGCCGATAAATTAGAAGCTCTGCAAATTTGATTAAGGTCAGCCAGCAACCCGTCAGAAATATCTATGGCACATTTTGATAAATTATTGACGATTAATTCTTGCCCTAAATCAATCCGTGGCGTTGGAAAATAATGACGATCTAAAAGATATTTTTGCCGCTCTTCATTAAAGTTAAATTGCTTAACAAACTCTGTTTTTTGTAATAAATTTAGTCCTAAAAAAGCATCGCCAATTGAACCAGAAACAAAAATTAAATCATCTTCTTGAGCATTTTTTCTTGATAAAATTTTATCTTTTTTAGCAATTCCAAAAATTGTTAGTGAAAAAAATAAAGGATTTGTATCTTTTTTAAGTGAAATTGTATCGCCACCAATTAAAGAAATATCAAATAATTTTTGAGCATCTCTCAGTCCTAAAACAAAATCTTGGATAAATTTTTGATCATTAGTTTTACTAAAACCAAGCATATAGTAAAGTGGCTTAGCGCCAGAAGAAGCAATATCAGAAAGGTTAGCACGCAAAAGTTTGCTAGCAATTTTATATCCACCATCATTTCTGTAAAAATGCACATCTTCACAAATCATATCTTTGCTGATTACTAATTCCTTGTCTTTTTCTAGGATAATTTTAGCAACATCGCCTTCTAAATCTTGAGAAATAACAGAATTTTTGACAAGTGGCTTGAATAATTGATTAATTAGTTCAAATTCTTTCATGATAATTAATTTAATGATTTATATAAGATAATGATTAATGATAAATTTTTAAGCAATATAGAAAGTGAGTTAAAGACTCTTAAAAAAGAAGGTCTTTATAAAAGTGAATATGAAATAACTAGCCAACAGAGCGCTGATATTGAGATTTTTCACCAAGATCAACAAAAAAAAGTGATTAATTTTTGTGCCAATAATTATTTGGGACTGGCCAATGATCGTGAATTAATTGAAATTGGCAAAAGAGCACTTGATGATTATGGCTTAGGCACAGCTTCAGTGCGTTTTATTTGTGGCACGCAAGATCTTCACAAAAGATTCGAAGAAAGGATAGCCAGCTTTTTGGGCTATGAAGATGTCATCACTTTTTCTTCATGCTTTGCGGCTAATAATGGCATTTTCGCTGCTTTGTTTGATGAAAATGATGCAATAATTTCGGCTGATTTAAATCATGCAAGCTTGATTGATGGTATTAGACTATGCAAAGCTAAGCGCTTTTTTTATAAATTTGATGATATGGCGCAACTTGAGCAAAAATTGCAAGAAGCACAAAATTGTCAAAATAGAGTTATTGTAACTGATGGCGTTTTTTCAATGGATGGCGATATTGCTAAATTAGATCAAATTTGCGAATTAGCCCAAAAATATAACTCGTTACTATTAGTTGATGATTGTCATGCCACTGGTTTTATTGGCGCTAACGGTCGCGGTACTGCAGAATATTTTGAAGTTGAAGGCAAAATCGATATTTTAACTTCAACTTTAGGCAAGGCGCTGGGTGGTACTGCCGGTGGCTTTATAGCTTCTAAAAAATCAATTATTGACAAGCTTAGAAACAAGGCTAGACCTTATCTTTTTTCAAATAATATTTCGCCGGTTACTGCTTTAACTGGGATTGAAATAATTGATCGTATAGAAAAATCTAAAGATTTAATTGAAAAACTAACTAACAATACTCAGTATTTTAGAAAAAAAATGCTTGAGGCAGGCTTTGATCTTAGGGATCCAAATGCAATTCATCCTGTGGTACCAGTCATGCTTGGCGACGCTAAATTAGCTAGTCATTTTGCTACAAAAATGATTGAAGAACAAGGAATTTATGTAATTGCTTTTTCTTTTCCGGTAGTTCCCAAAAATGAAGCTAGAATTAGAGTTCAAATTTCAGCAGCCCATAATCAAGAACATTTAGATAAATGTATCGAGGCTTTTAAAAAAGTTGGGAAGGAGTTAGGAACCATCTAAACTTGCCAAGGCAAGTTTAAGAAGCACGTAATCATTTTACTTGAAAGCGGTTTCAAGTAAAATGATAAGTTTTTATTTTAATCAATTAACTTTTTTATTCATGCAAAAACAAAATAAACTAAACAGAGCATTCTCATTAATCGAGATTTCAATTGTTGTTTTAATAATTGGGCTTTTAGTTGCAGGGGTAATAAAAGGAAAAGAACTTTATGTTAAGACTAAATTGGCTTCAGCAAGATCTTTAACCTCTTCTTCAGGCATAAATGCTATTCCAAATTTAAAAGTTTGGTATGAAACAACATCAGCTTCATCTTTTAATACTGCATCTGGTCAGCCAGTAAGCGAAGGACAAGCTATAGCTTCATGGAATGATAATAAAATATCTTTAAATTCTGATAAAATTAACGTTACTCAATCTAATAGCACTTTTCAGCCAATTTATGTTGAAAATGGTATTGGTGGTTTGCCCAGCTTAAGGTTTGATGGTGCTGATGATAGATTATTTATTGCCAATGCTCCTATCAAAAAAGGTGATGATACCTACACTATGGTAGCCGTATGGCAAGCAACTGACTCGTCAGTACCAATAGTTGGGAGAGCAGTTATATCCGAAGATAATAAGAAGTCTAGTGAAGCAGCGATTCTCTTTATTAGGAATTCAAGCACTATAGCATTTGGTGGTCGCAATAATGCTTTTGATGTAAATATAGGGTCAATTACAAATCAAAATATTACACAAATGATTATAAATAATAATCAAGCTGATAATGTTTCAATTTATCATAATTCTAATAATGCAACCAAAGGGACTAATAATATTGGTCTAGCGAATAAAGATTTACTTAATATTTGTGGTGTCAATTTTTATGTTGGAGCAACTCATGGTGGACAATACTTTAAAGGCCTTATTTCTGAGGTGATGATTTTTGATCGCGATCTAAAAGCGAGTGAAGTTGCTAAAATTAATTCATACCTTAGCCAGAAATACGGAATTAAAATAAATTAATGATTGATTTCGAACTAGCCAATTATGCAGTAAATGAAAATAAATCTCGTGGCCGACGCTTTAAAGAAAGCTACGATGATTCAAAGCATCGTTCGGTTTTTGGTCGAGATCGTGATAGAATTATTAATTCCTCGGCATTTCGTCGTTTGCAATATAAAACACAAGTTTTTGTTAATCATCAAGGTGATCACTATCGCACGCGCTTAACTCACTCATTAGAAGTTGGACAAATTTCGCGCTGGATTGCTGGCGCCTTAAAGGCCAATAAAGATTTAGCAGAAATTGTATCATTGGCGCATGATTTAGGTCATCCGCCTTTTGGTCATGCTGGTGAAGATGCGCTTAACTTGAAAATGAAAAATTATGGCGGGTTTGCCCATAATGCTCATACTTTAAAAGTTATTACTAAAATTGAAACGCGCTTTATTGAATTTGAAGGCTTAAATTTATCTTGGGAAATGCTGGAAGGGGTGGTAAAACATAATGGCCCAGTGGTTGATAACAGAAAAACTGACAAATATATTCACGATTATAACAAATCATATGATCTTGATTTAGCTAGATATTCTTCACTTGAGGCACAAATTTCAGCAATTTCTGACGATATTGCTTATAATAATCATGATTTAGAAGATGGACTTCGTGCTAATCTGTTTGAAGTAAAAAATCTATTTGATTTGCCTTTAATTGGCAAAATATATCAAGATATTTTGAGAAAATATCCAAATATTAGGCACGAATTATTGGTTGGTGAAGCCAAAAAGCAAATTACTTTAGCCATGGTGGTTGATGTAATTTCTACCACGCAACATAATTTGGAAAAACATAAAATTAATAGCGAGGAAGATGTAAGAAAGTCAAAAAAACAGCTAGTAGAATTTAGTTATGAGATGGAAAAAACTCATAAGATCATCAAAAAATTCTTACTGCAAAATATGTATCGCCATTCGACTGTTAATCGAATGACGGCTCAAGCCAATAAGATCATTGGCCAGCTTTTTGATTTTTATATGAACTATCCAAACTGCATGCCAAAGGAACAGTTGGCAATAGATCCAACAACTTTAAAGGAAAAAGATTTGGCAATTTTTGTTTCAGATTATATTGCCGGTATGACAGATCGCTTTGCGATTAAGGAGTATAAAAATATCTAAATTTACTACGCAAATTTAGGAAAATATGAAATTATTTTAATTAATCTTGCTTTGCAAGTTTAGGAAAAGCGTAATTATTTTTGTGAAAGCGGTTCCACAAAAATAATAAGTTTATTTTATATTATTTGATTAATTTTTCTTAAATCATGAAAAACATCCTACCTTATAACAAAATTTTACCAAAAATTGCTAATTCAGCTTTTTTAGCGCACACCGCTATTGTTGCTGGCGATGTTGAAATTGGTGAAAATTCGGGAATTTGGTATGGTTGCGTGATTCGTGGTGACGTAACTAAAATTACCATTGGTAAAAATACCAATATCCAAGATAATACCATAATTCATGGCACCAGAGCAAATCATGCACAAAATAAAACTGGTGATAAAGGTGCGCCAGTTTTTATTGGCAATAATGTGACAATTGGACACAATGCCATAATTCACGCCTGCACCGTTCGTAGCAACAGTTTTATTGGGATGGGTTCAATTATTATGGATTTGGCCATAGTTGAAGAATTTGGCATGCTGGCGGCGGGCGCAGTTTTGACTCCAGGAAAAGTAGTTAAATCAAAACAAATTTGGGCAGGAAGCCCGGCAAAATATTTTCGTGATTTAAATCAACAAGAAATTGATTATATAAAAATATCGGCCGATAATTATGCGCAACTAGCAGTAGAATATAAAAATAATAATTAACTTGTCTTTTTTTACAAACTTACAAATTAATCAAATTGCAAATATTGCTTTACAAGCTGGCGAAATTGCTAAAGAATTTTTTTACCAAAAAAATTTTATCGTTAATACAAAACCAGATCAAAGCAAAGTTACTTCGGCTGATATTGAGGTTAGTAACTTTATTTATAAATCCCTTGGAAATAGCTTTCCTAAAATCCCAACAATTTGTGAAGAGCAAAATAATGCCCAATTTAGTAAGGAAGCTTTTTTTTTGATAGATCCGATTGATGGTACTTCTGGCTACATTAAAAATAGCGATCAATTTTCAATTAATATTGCCTTGGTCAAAAATCAGAAACCGATTTTTGGCTTGATTTACGCACCTATTTTTGAGGGCGGGAAGTTATTCTTGAGCTCCGCTGATGATAATCTTTTAAAATATCATGATTTATTAAGAAAAACAGAAAAGATTGTCAAAGAAGATATCGAGATTAGTAATTTTAAGCCAGATGTTATAAAAAAAATTGATACAAAGGTAAGCTCTTTGAGAATTATAACCAGCAAGAGATCTCATGATAGTGATTTAATAAAATTTGTGAAACAATTTTATCCGCAAAATATTAATAATTATTCCTTAGTCAAAAGGTCATCAGCTATTAAATTCTTTGATATTTTAGAAAATAAGGCTGATATTTATATTCATTTCAATCAAACGATGGAATGGGATACTGCTGCAGGTCATGCTTTAATTAAGTTGATTAATATTTCAGCAAAAAAAATATCAATAATAGATGATGATTTTATAATTGGTAATGATTTAGATTATGGAAAATTAGACTATTTAAATTCAAGCTTTGTGATTTTTTAATATTAATTTATGGTTAAAAAATTTGTAGCCAATTGTGACTTTAATGGCCAAAAATATCCGATTACACTATATGTTGGCAATCCTGCAAAAGGTTCGCATCCTTTAGGATTTCAAAGTAAATGGTTAGCCAAAAATAGATCCGGCAAAATTCCAGAAGATATCATGGATGCATTCAGCAGAATTGCTGAGATTGCAGAAAAGCATCGAGTTGCTTTTGAGGAATTGTGTTCATATGTAATTAATGAACTTAATGAGAGCGATAGTTTTATTAGCGATTTTAGCCAAGCTTCAGAATTTTCTAATAATGGCATCGATTATGCAAAAGATGTTAATGATCAATCTTGGAAAAAAAACGACGAATATGATGATGAGGATTATGATGAAGATGATGAAGATGATGGAGATGATCGCTTCACTAAAAAGTCAGAAAATGAATCAGAAGAAACAAAATTTGTGGACCAGCTAAGTAATGATTTATTAGAGGCGCAAGAGGAAGATAATGATCTAGATCAGGAAGAGGAGGAAGTGATTGAAATTGATCCTGATAATCATGAAAAAATTTATCTTGATAAAAATTACGGCAAGAAACCAAAAAAATTCAAAGAAGCCCCTATTGCTGACGATGGTTTACAGCCAGCACTAAAAAGTCAAAGAAATGATAAAAGATTTAACCCATTTGCCAAAAGCGCCGAACAAAAAGACTCGCCAAGAAAAGATTCTGGCTTAGAAAATGTTGCAACCAATAGCTTTTCTTTTTACAAAGGTAGTCAAAGCAATGAAAAGCCAAAAGATATTAAAACAAGCAAAGTCGAACCGGTAGCTAAAAGTACCACAACAATTGACCGTAACTAACGACATGTTTTCTACAAAAATAAGGGATTTTATTTTAACAAATCGCATGACTCGTCGCATCATGCTGTTAACTAATAATAAAATTATTCCTACCGCCCTAAAGCTTACGATTATTATTTTAATTTTTTTAGCATCTTTATTTACAACTTTATTTTTTACATATCCTAAATTTAGTACAGCGATTTATAGCAAAATATCTAACAAATTTTTGCAAGTTAATCAACTTAGCCAAGAAAAATTTCATGAAATTAAAATATCTGGCAACCAGAAAGTGAGTGATTTTAAGATAATTGAGATAATTAGAAAATGTGAAGTAGAAAATAAAAATAGCCAAAACAGCTATTCTATTATTCATGATATGATTGATAAGATTATCGACGAACTACCATGGATTGTTAATATTAAAATTAATCGTAATTTACCGAACATTTTAAATATTCAGGTTGAAGAATTTAGTCCTTTTGCCGTTTGGCACAATGATAATAACAAGTTCTTAATCGATAAATCTGGTAATATTATTGAATTCCAAGAAGATGCTGACACCGAAAAATTAATTGAGCTTTCTGGGCTAAATGCAAATATTCATGCCAAATCACTATTTAATTTACTAACGATTGACTCAAGCTTTAGCAAAAAAGTTTTTTCGGCAACTTGGGTTGGAAACAGAAGATGGGATGTTAGGTTACAAGATGGAGTAATTGTCAAGCTACCCGAAGAAAATATTTCATATGCTTGGAAAAAGATTGTGGATATATATTCGATACCTGGTTCTGATATTAGGCTTGAGATAGTAGATTTAAGAGTAAATGATAAGATTTTTTTAAAATATAAACAGAAATAATACTCGCTAATACCAAATCCTATCTTAAAATGCCAATTTTCGTTTAAGAAAAGAGATCAAAATTCAAAGATTTAGGCACATTAACAAAGGTTATTTAATTTGTGAAAATAGTATTAGTATCTTATGTCAAATTGTAAATTATATCTTCAGTTATAACAAAATCTAGCTTCTGATCAAACTGATTTGTTTCGATTTCTCTATCAATATATTGAAAATAATATGCCAAACCAATTGCTATAATTTTTTTCTTGGATCTTAAATTTTTTATTGCTTTATCATAAAAACCCTTGCCCATTCCGATTCTATTTAGATTTGCGTCAAATGCAATTAGGGGAACGATTAGGATATCTGGATCAATAAATTTATATGTTTTTGGCTCTAGAATTTCAACAAACTCTTCATTACGCACAAATTTTACATCATTTTGATAGAGTCCAAATTTTATATTTTTCTGATCGATAACTGGATAACAAAATTTATAATTTTTTCTCTTCAAAAATTCAGCAATTAGCGAGGTGTCTACTTCATTAAATGCTGAATTATATAGCGAAAAAACCGGATTAGAAACTTCCAGCAATTGCAAAAAATAATCAAAATTTTTTAGGAAGCTATTTTGTATAGCATAAGAATTAGTACTAACATAGTCTGAACTCAGATTTAATCTCGTCTTTTTTATGAACTTTCTAATGCTAATTTTATTCATTGACTAACGATTTTAACTCAAGATCAAATACACCAAAAGCTTCCATCTATAATTCTATATAGATACAAAGTATTTTTATGGGAAAATTATTATAAAAAACGCAGATGTATTTGATATACTTCAAGTTTTTTATAATAGGTTTTAGGCCAAAAGATAAAGCCAAAAAGTCAATTATAAAACTAAAATAGTATTATTTATATTCGATGTTTAGACAAGTCCTTAGTCTATTTTTTAAGTTTAAATAGCTGCCTTGATTCATAACTTGTAGAATTTCTTTTGCTTTTGAAAGTAAATTTTTTGTCGCTAATTGGAGCGCTTGGCACATATATTATTTTGGTTTTCGGAATCTTGTTTTCGGTAACTTTAGCAATTTCTGGCGTTAAAGAATATTTAATATTTTGAGCATCTTTATTTTCTTCTTGAGATTTTGAGTACTTAAAATTTTGAACTTTTTGCTCTTCGTCTTCAATTTTTAAATACCTAAAATTCTGAATTTTACTATTCTCTTCTTTAATTTTAGAGTCTTTAAAATTAGATGACTTATTATCTTCTTCCTTGGTTTTGATATAGTTAAAATTCTTTATTTTAGTGTCTTTATTCTCAGGAATATCATTGTTGATTTTTTTCAAACTATAAACTTCTGCCAAATTATTTGATTGTGAATCGTCTTTGGTCATTTTATTTAGCCTATCAATTTGATTTTCAATAAAATCTTGTAGCTCGGATTTGTTTTTATTTTGGGCAATTGTAAAAGATTTTGAAAGCTCATTTTTTAAGGCTGTCTTACTTATGTACTTATTATAAAAGGAATTTTGAACAATATCGCGAAAGCAATCAAAACAGCCGGATCTTGCGGCTAACAAAATTGCAGAATCGCTATTATCATTAACTTTTTCAATTCTTGCCCCTGCCTCAAGAAGTTCTTTGGTTATTTTTGAAAAAGAAAAGCTTGCAGAGCGCATTAATGGAGTCCAGCCTTCATTATCTTGGATATTAACATCAGCACTATTATTGATTAAATGCTGCACTATTGATAAATTACCCATTCTAGCAGCAATATGAAGAGCCGTTGCACCACCGTCATTTTGTTTATTGATTATAGCCCTACCTGAATTACTAAAAAACTTAACACCTTTCAAATCTTGATCAACTACCGCTTGCATCAAAGGGGTGATATTTGCCACCAAATCACTATCAGCCCTTGCATTTGCATGCATAATGCTAAATAAAATTGTAACAAAAATTAATAAAAACCTCATATCAGGATTGTAAGTTAGGTATTCTAAGATGTTGAATCAACATAGCTTCAATATTTTATATTTAAGATCCCTCACAAATCAGCTAATTTTGCAGAGAGATTCGATCAATAAGACCCCTGCAAATCATCGAATAGGCTTTGATCAATTTAAGGATAAAATTCCTTAAAATCATCAATATAACCGACACAAATGACGCAGAATTTACAAAGTAATTTCGAATAATTTGCAACTTACTACAAAAATTAAAAAATATTTGTAAATTAAGTTACCCAAATTCGTTGATTTACACAAGCCTCATTTTAGAATTTTTTTCTAGATTCTATGATTGTTTTTGCAAAACAACTTTTTATTTCAATAATTATTTTATGAAGATGAGATAAATGTCTTTGAAAATAATAGACTTAAGACAAAAATAATCGATGAACTTACCACCACCGAAGGTCCAGATGGGGTGTCAAGTTTAAATGATATTAAAATCCCAATAACTAACGATAAAATAGCAATAATTACTGAAATTACAACCATAGATTCTGGTGATTTTGCGATTTGCCTAGCTGAAGCGGCTGGTATTATTAGCATAGATGTAACCAGCAGCAAACCAACAACCCTAATTGAAATCACTACGAAAATTGCCATCAATGCCATCAAGAGAAGCTGCAACTTAAATGTTTTAATTTTTTCTGACTTAGCCAGATCTTCATTAATTGTCATTAAAATTAATGAATTCCAATTAAGAAAAATTAATAATAAAACTATTAAGCCGCCGCCATAAATCCAGTAGATTTCATTTACCATCACCGTTAAAATATCTCCAAAAAGATAGCTATGTAAATTAAAGCGTATTTCTAGTAGGCTGATTACAACCATACCAATTGAAAGGGCTGAATGCGACAAAATACCAAGCAAGGTATCGGTAGCAAGAATTCTTTTTTGCTGCAAAAAAACCAAAACTAGTGCGAAAATTAAGCAAACCAATAAAATCCCAATATTTGCTCCGATTGAACATATCAAGCCAAGAGCTATACCAAGCAAAGAGCTATGTGCTAGAGAGTCTCCAAAGTAAGCCATATTGCGCCACACCACAAAACAACCCATAACACCTGCGATTATTGCTATACCAATTCCAGCAAATAAAGCACTAACTAATATTGATTCAAGCATGATGATGATGGTGTTGATGGTTATAAATTGCTATCATTTTAGCCATATCATCGCCAAATAACGTTACAAACTCTGGATCTTTAGCAACAATATTTGGCTCACCTGAGCAGCAAATATGACCAAATAAGCAGATTACTTTTTTAGTATTTGCCATTACCAAATGCAAATCATGCGACACCATTAAAATAGTTAATTGTCTTTTTTTATAGATATCTTGTAGCAGCTTATAAAAATTTAACTGACCAGAGATATCAAGATTTTGAGCCGGTTCATCAAGCACAAGAAGCTCAGGATTAACTAGTAAACTCCTTGCCAAGAGCACCCTTCTAAACTCACCGCCAGATAAAACATAAAGGGGTTTTTGTAAAATATTGCATATCTTAGTTTCTTTAGAAACTTCTAAAATATCATTATCAGTAGCCTTATTGGCGAGATTTAAGAATCTTTTGACATTCATTGGCATCACGTTGCTGAGCTTTAGACTCTGAGGAACGTAACCAATTTTTAAATCTTGCTGCCTAGAAACACTGCCTTTATTAACTTTTTCTAAGCCGAGTAAACATTTAAGCAATGTTGACTTTCCTGCGCCATTTGGTCCAACTATAGTAGTAAAGTCACCTCTTTCTACAGTTAAAGAAACATTATGTAAAATCGCTCTATTTTGACGGATAAAACTAATTTTTTTGGCAACAATTAATGACATTATCTATGGTAAACCAATTTTTTTATGAGTTTGCAAAGAAAGAATATAGCCATTTTCTAGGCATAATTTAATTGCTAGATCTAAATTTTCTTTATTTTTTGTTTGATCATATTCGTCCATTGGCTGCAAATAAATTGGAATATTCAATTTATTTTGATCAATTTTTGCAATTTGATTATAAGGCTCTCTTTTTGATATTATAAATTTAAAAGCATCAATTTTTGGCAACAAATCTTCTCTTATTGGATAATATTTTTGTTTGGAAATTTTAGGCGAACAGATTATTTGTACCTCTTTTGGTAAATCACGAAAAATAGTACCATTAGTTTCGATTTGCACTTTAAGATCAATATTTTGTAATTCTTGACATAGTTTTGTTATTGGTTGTCGCATTGGCTCTCCACCTGTAATAACTGCCAATCTAATTTTAGGATTTTTTTGTAAAATATTTTGAATTTGCAACAAAATATCTTTCAAAGACATTTCTTGATATGAATCAAATTCAGTATCACAAAAATCACACGCCAAATTACATCCTCCAAGCCTAATGAAGATTGCTGGCGTGCCAACATTTGGCCCCTCGCCCTGCAAAGTTAGAAAAATTTCTTGAACTTGCAGATAATCTCCGTCATGAATTTCAGCTTTAAGAATTTTATTTTTTCCAAACATTATAGCACTTCAGCAAAACTAATTGATCTAATTTTTTCTTGTTGTTGCAGAATCATACTTCCCAGATCGTCAATATCGCTGAATATGCCAACTATTTTTTTGTCATCAATAGTTAACTCAATTTCTTGACCAACCTTATAAGCTTTTTTAAGCCATAATTTTCTAAAATTGGCAAAGCCAAAATCTTGCCAAGAATTATAAAATAACTTAAACTTATCGAGTAGCCTTTCCAAAAATTGAATTTTATTAATTTCTAACGATAAATCTTTTAAATTTGTTGCTGGAAAAATTGTTGAAGATGGACTTTTGGCCAAATTAACACCCATACCAATTACTACAAAATGCAGTTGATCATTTTTAATTGAATTTTCTATTAAAATTCCCGCAACTTTTTTACTATCTAACAACAAATCATTGGGCCATTTGTAAGAAATTTCTACCTCTTTATTTAAAGAACTTGCTAGCTCTTCAATAATTTCGCCAAGAGCTAAAACAGCCAAAATTGACAATTGTGAAATTTCAATAATCTTAACCTTTGGCTTCAAAAGAAGTGAAAATTGCAAATTTTCATTGTAAGACTGCCATTTTCTATTTTTTCTACCACGTCCCTGATTTTGAATATCAGCAATAGCGACCTCAAATTCATGAGCTAAATTTAATCTTCCCTGATTTAAAAGATAAGAATTAGTGCTGTCTATCTCGGCAAAATACTTAATATTGAAATTTTTATATTGATATTCTTTCAACATTATCTGGTAAATACCCATTCATTTTCACTAGAAACTTTTTCATCAAACTTATAATCGGCCTGATTAAATTTTTTTAAATCCTGAGTTTTTATTATTTTATTTTTTATAGCAAAATTTGCCATCATCCCTCTGGCTCTTTTGGCATTGATACCAATAATTTTTAAAGAGCCGTTTTTTTTCTCCTTAAACACAATGTCAATTATCTTATTTTTAATTTGCTGACGATTAACTACCGAAAAATATTCGTTGGAAGCAAGATTAACAATGTCTAGATTGATTTTATTAAGAGTTTGCACTATTTCATCTTGCCAGAATTGGTATAAATCTTTGATATTTTTTTGTTGAAAAAATTTATTGTTAGCAAAGTTGGTTCCCATTTCTAATCGGTATGGCTGAATTAAGTCTAAAGGTCTCAATAAACCATAAAGTCCTGATAGAATCAAAATATGCTCTTGAGCAAATTGAAATTCATCATCACCAAATTCTTTAGTTTTAATATTATTATAAACATCGCCATTAAAGGCAAGAATAGCCTGTCTTGAATTAGTAGAATTATAATCGTTGACAAAAGATTGAAATCGTGCGAAGTTTAATTGTGATAATTTTTCACTGATACCAAATATTTCTTGAAGATCTGTAGCTGACAAATTTTTTAAGATTTGCACTAAATTATAGGCCTTTTCTTTAAAAAGAGGAGTTGAGCTTGGCGTATAATTTGTTTGAGAATCAAAATCTAGTGATTTTGCAGGTGATAATAGTAATATCATGCTTGCTTTTAAATTTGCTAATAAGTTATATTAATCGTACACTTTATAATTAATAATACAACCTAGATTAAACAATGTCACAAGAATTACCATTAATGAGAAAGGCTACTGCAGTTTGGTTGGTTGAAAATACCTCTCTGACTTTCAGGCAAATTGCTAATTTTTGTGGCCTTCATGAACTTGAAGTACAGGGCATCGCTGATGGAGATGTCGCCTCTAATGTTGTTGGCCAAAACCCAATCATTTCTGGGCAAATTACTAAAGAAGAAATTGCAAAATGCGAAGCAGATCCCGAGGCTCATTTACATATCATAAAATCGGCGTTTAGCAGAAATAAAGGAAAAGTTTCTAAATATACTCCAATTGCTCGTCGTCAAGACAAGCCTGATGGTATAGCTTTTTTACTAAAATATTATCCAGAAATTACCAATGCTCAAATCAAAAAATTAATTGGTACCACTGATAAAATGATTGATTCAATCAGAGAAAGAACTCATTGGAACATTCAAGAAATTAAGCCAAGAGATGTTGTTTTACTTGGCTTATGTAGTCAATCTAGATTTAATGAGGTTATAGCTTCAATTAAAGAAGCAAACCTAGAGCAACAACAGTAAATTTTATTGAATATGTTAGGTTTAAGTGAAAGTTTAAAAGTTGGTGATTACGCTCCCAACTTTGTTGCAGATTCAATCCAAGGAAGGATAAAACTATCAGATCTAAAAGGAAAAAATATAGTTTTATATTTTTACCCAAAAGATGATACTCCAGGTTGCACTATTGAAGCTCAAGATTTTAATAACAGACTCAAAGAATTTGCAAAGCACGACTGCATTATAATCGGGGTCTCTAAAGATAACACTAATTCACATAAAAAATTCATTGAAAAATACAGTTTAAAATTTGACTTGTTAGCTGATATATCTACAGAAATTTGTCAAAGCTATAATGTTTTGAAAGAAAAATCAATGTTTGGAAAAAAATACTTAGGCATTGATCGTAGCACATTCTTAATTGACAAAATTGGCAAAATAACCAAAATATGGACCACAGTTAAAGTAAAAGGCCATGTTGATGAAGTTTTATCTGAATTAAAAAAAATCTAAATAAGCATTTTGAAGATTTAGCCAAATCATAATTTTGATTTGTATTTAGTGCTTGATTTTTGCTATTTTGTACTTACTATACTTTGTCCTTTTAGTTATTAATTTTTCTTTCTTTATCAATGTCAGTTGTTTTTGAAGCTCGAGAGAGAGCTGAGTTTGGTAGCAGAGCTACAAAAAATTTAAGAAAATCTGGTAATATTCCAGCCATTATTTATAACAAATCCAAAAATTTAGATCTTGTTATTGATGCAAATTCATTTGAAAAGGAATATTTCAAAGGAAATTTACCGGCAACTGTAGTAGAGATAGAGCTAGGTAACAAGAAATTAAGGGCTATAGCTCATGATATCACTCTTGATCCAGTAACTGACAAGCCTATTCATGTTGATTTTATTAGCTGTGATAGCGCTGATAATATTCGTGCCAAGCCAAAATTTAAGTTTGAAGGCAGAGAAAAATCTCCTGGTTTAAAAAGAGGTGGCTTCCTAAATGTTGCTCTTAGAAGAGTTGATGTTTTGTGTTCAAGTAAATCAACTATACCAACAGAAATAACTGTAGATGTTGGCTCTCTTCATATTTCTGATAAGGTTAGGGCAAGTGATATTAAATTGCCTGAAGGAGTTAAATTCTCTAGCAAAAATAACTTCTTAATTTGCAGTATTACTGGTAGAGGTAAGTCAACCACTGGAGATAGTTCTGAAAGCACAGAAGCAAATCCTTCAGAAGAGTCAAAGGGCAAAGAATAATTTTGTAATTTTTTGATTTTTCGCTTATTTTCTTGCACCTTTATTGACTAGATTTCTTGCATAACCATAAAATTTTGAGGAATTTGTAGGGAGATTTGATCAATTAAAATAGTCTTAACGAGGAACTGCTAACTAAACATAGAGATTAATAAATCTTTATTAAAAAGCAGTAATAAACTGGCTTCTATCATATCAACTGCTTTACTAAATCTACATGTTCTTCTATTAGACCTAGCTAAACATCTTCTAATGACTGAATTTTTACTTTCAGCCAAGCAAGTTTCACTTTTTGATGCGATGTGGTGTTGGGCAATTTTATATTTTTTGTAGACCGAATATTCATCGGTGCATAAATGTCTGATATTGTATCTTTCTTCTAACCTCATAGCTAATTTTAGGTAGGTGATAAAGCTTCTATCACCTATTTCAGAGTCAACAACTTTAAGTCTTTTCCTATCAGTAGCAATCCATATGAAGGTATATTCTCCATTGATGAGTCTTTTTGTTTCTTTATCCCTTCTTGGTTTTTTTTAATCCAAGTAACAAGCTCATCTATTTCCATAACAGCAATATCTTCTTTAACATCAATATTATCAGCTGCCTCAAATAACTTTCTTTTGATTATTTTGGCAAATTTCCTAACCCATTGAATCACTAAAACATTACTAACATTCTCAAGTCTTTCAATAGATCTAATTCCAACACCCTCTAAATACATCCTAATAACTTTAAATCTCTTCTCATCATCGTATTTCTCTCTTCTATCACCAGCAGTAAATGTTTTGTTACATTCCTTGCATTTATACCTTTGTTTACCTGACATAAAGCCATTTTTAACAAACCCACCATTACCGCAGTGCTTGCAAACCATTTTGGACATATCAATTATCATTAAAAGTTAATAAATTGGCTGATGCCAATATTTATTTTATCATTGGATAATTTAATGTCTATGTTTAATTAGCAGTTCCCTTAACGACTATTTTAATCATCAAATCGGCTAAAATTTTTTGGAATTTTAGCGTATTTTGATGTACGTGAATTTCAAAAATTTTTAATAACGAAAAAATTACCAAAATTTGGCAGTTATGCAAGAAGTCTATTGTTATTATCCTAGGAAAATATTTGGAAAACTTAAAAAAATCTTTAGAATGCGTTGTTGTTAATTCTAAGATCTGAATTTTTATACAAATCAACATTTAATACTAGACCAAATCCAATCATCATAGAAGCCATTATAGTTCCCCCATATGAAATAAAAGGCAGTGGAGCACCAACAACAGGAATTAAACCCATTACCATGCCAATATTAATAAACATATGAATTAAAAAAATATTGGCAATGCCCATTACCAATAACTTTCCATATTGATGCTTTGTTTTTAGAGCTATAGCAAAGCAAATTGCCCCGACTATTAAATATGTTGCTATAGTTAAAAAACTGCCAATAAATCCGACTTCTTCTGCTAACATTGTAAAAATAAAGTCGGTTTGTTTTTCTGGTAAGAAATTTAATTGGCCTTGCGTGCCATTAAGATAACCTTTACCAAAAAGACCTCCTGAACCTATTGCTATCTTTGATTGTATAATATTATAACCACTGCCCAAGGGGTCTTTGTCTGGATCAATAAAGGTTAATACTCGTTGCTTTTGGTAATCATATAGCAAGAAGTGCCAAGCAAAGGGAATTGAAATTAAAATTAGAATGCCAGATGAAATAAATATCCAGGCTCTAGCTCCAGCCATAAATAATACCGAAACTCCTACAAATGCAAGAATGGCTGCCGTTCCTAAATCTGGCTGTTTAAATATAAGTACTGCAGGTACTGCTATTAATAAAATAGGCATAATTATAACCCTGATTTTGCCAATATTTTCAACTTCAACATTATAAAAATATCTGGCTAATGCAAAAACTGTACATACTTTCATAATTTCTGAAGGCTGCACTGTTATTGAACCAATTTTAAACCACCTAGTTGCTCCCATAGCGTTATGTCCAACAACCGCAACAATTACAACCAAAAACAGAGCCAAACCGTATAAAATATAGGCATATCTGAACCAAACTTTAATGTCTGTTATGGCAATAAAAATCATAATTGGAAAGAATATTGCAAAAAAACCCATTTGCCTGATCATCCAAGGTCTTATAGAACCTCCTCCAGCTGAATAAAGCATCAAAAAACCAATGAATGCTAAAATAATTATTAGAGAAACCATCAGCCAATTTAGGTTTTCGATTCTTTGTGAAAGACTATTTTTATTTTGATCAATAATCATATAAGAATACTAGATAATGATTGCTCTAACTTGCCATATTTAAATTCAAAACCACTCTCGAGTAGCGTTTGGGGGTAGACTCTTTGCCCCGATAATAAAAGCTCTTGGCCCATTTGTCCAAATAAAATTTTTACCACAAATTCTGGCATATTAAAAAAACAAGGTCGATTTAATATTTTAGCTAGTATTGTAGTAAATTCAGAGTTAGTTACGCAATTAGGTGAAGTTAAATTAACAGCTCCACAAATTTTTTCATTATTAATAATAAAAATGATTGCTTCAACCGCATCTTTAATGTCAATCCAACTCATATATTGGCTAGCTGAGCCTATTTTTCCACCCAATCCTAGCTTAAATGGTGTTATCATTTTTTTTAAAGCACCACCACTTTTCCCCAAAACTATCCCAGTTCTAATTTTTACCAATCTTACTTTTTTATTTACTAATTCAGCTTGCCTTTCCCAATCTTGGCAAATTTTTTGCGAAAAGAGATTTACATTGTAAGCAGTTTTTGAATCTTCATTAAATTTTAACCGACTAGATATTCCATAATAGCCTATTGCTGAGCCACTTATAAATAAAGATGGTTTATTTGTAGATTCATTAATTTTCTTAACCAATTTTTTGGTTAAATTAATTCTGCTATCATAAATTTTTTTCTTACTTTGCAATGTCCAGTATTTCGATATTGGCTCACCTGCTATATTTATCACTACATCATAAAGAAATTCTTTTTGATCTAAATCATTAATATAGATAATTTTATCATTATTTTGCAGTGACTTTCTAGTTAAGATGGTTAATTTATGCTTACTAGCAATGAGCTTTTTGCATAATTCACTACCAATAAAACCAGTGCCTCCAGTCAATAAAATTTGCATTATTGATATACTTAATTTGCTATTAAAATCACTAAAATGAAAGAAATCATAGAAAATAAACTAAAAACTATTTTTCAACCAAATTATTTAAAAGTTATTAATAATTCCCACCTGCATAAAGGTCACCATGGGGATAATGGTACTGGCGAAACTCATTTTAAAATTGAAATATCGGCTAAAGAATTAACAAATAAAAATAAGATAGCTGCTCATCGACAAATAAACAATATCTTAAGAGAAGAGTTTGCAAAAGGATTGCATGCCCTAGAAATTAAAATCATCTATTATAGATAAGTCTATTAAGATTTAGACTTTTATAAGGTAAATTTTGGCTATAAATTCAAGTTAAAACCTTGAAGTATATCCAATACTTCTGCGGTTCTAACTTAAATTTCTATCTCAAAATTTTCTCATATAAAATGTCTAGATCTTAACTGACTTATCTATAATTGCGACTCTTGAGAGACTCAATGATAATAATCAAATTTTTGAGAGCAACCTACAAAAAATTAATAGTCCTGCAAAAAGCTTTTTAATAATTTTGCTCTTTTTGGATGCTGTAATTTTTTTAACGCCTTAGCTTCAATTTGACGAATACGCTCTCTGGTAACAGAAAATTGTTTACCAACTTCTTCCAAAGTGTGATCTGTAACCATACCTATTCCAAAACGCATCCTTAGAACCCTTTCTTCTCTAGGTGTTAACGAAGAAAGCATTTGTGTAGCCAGCTCTTTTAGCTTTGAATAAGAAGTGGCGTCAAATGGCTGAACAGCGGTTTTATCTTCGATAAAATCTCCTAAGATACTTTCTTCATCATCGCCTGAAATTGGTGAATCTAGGCTGACTGGATCTTTTGACGTCCTTAAAACCTTTCTTACCTTTTCAACTGGCATTAAAAGCTTATCAGCAATTTCTTGAGCATCTGGAGTTCTGCCAAGCTCCTGAGTTAATTGACGCGAAGTTTTAACGATTTTGTTGATAGTTTCTACCATGTGAATTGGAATCCTGATGGTGCGCGATTGATCAGCAATTGCCCTAGTAATAGCCTGTCTAATCCACCAAGTAGCATATGTTGAAAATTTATAACCACGGCGATATTCAAACTTATCAACGGCTCGCATTAAGCCAATATTGCCTTCTTGAATAAGATCAAGAAACTGTAATCCACGATTTGTATATTTTTTAGCAATTGAAACTACTAGTCGCAAGTTAGCTTCTATCATCTCTTTTTTAGCCCTAGATTCATCTTCTTGGCTTTTATGAACTTTTTTAATTAAGTCTTTAAAATCAGCAATATTAAGGCCCATTACTTTGGTAAATTTGATAATTTTTATCAAAAAATCCTTAATTACTTGTTCTTTTTCGCCTACAAATTTTTGCCATTTTGGATCTGAGGTTTTTTTGAGGTTATTTAACCAAATTTCACCATTTTCAACACCCTCATAATTTTTAAGGAATTCAGCCTTAGTTATACCATATTGCTGTGATAATTTTAGTAATTCAACCTCAGTAGCAATTAACTTTTGCTGTAACTCATAAAGCTGATCGACTAATGCTTTAATCAGGGTATCATTGAAACTTACCTCTGAAACAAGCTCGCGGAAATTGTTTTTAGCTTTATTAATTTCATCATCAACTTTAATTTCATCAGGAGTTTTGCTCTCTGATTTATCAATTATGTTTTGACAAATTTGGGCTATTCTTTGAAACAAATCCAACATCTTTGGCATTAAAATTCGTTCCATCGAGACGAAAGAAACCACGCTTTCATCAATCTCTTCTAATTCTTCATCATCAAACAATGAATCATCATCATTTGATTCAACATCTTGATCTGAGAAAAATTCAGCAAAATCATCATTGCCAGCATTACCTTCGGGTTCTTCACTGCGCATCATTTCTTCTAGCTCGGAATTATAGGTTTCATCAATTCTGATTATATCGCGCAATAAAATTGTCCCATTTGATAAACCATTATACCACTCAATAAAATGACGCAAAATAATCGGACTATTATATAGCTGTTCGATTGTCTCGTTGCGACCTTCTTCGATTCTCATTGCAATCGATACCTCATCATCTCGGGTAAGCAATTTTACAATGCTCATCGACTTTAGGTAGGTTTTGACTGAATCTTCGCTTCTTTTTTGGCTTTTTTCTTCATCTTTAGCTTGTAGATCATCTTCTAAGATTTTATCGATATCTTCTTCCTTTTCGATAATTTTTATCTTAAATTCAGTTATGGTATCAAGAATTTGATCAAGCTTACTTGGCGCAATTTCCGTTTCAATATTGTCACTAATTTGTTCATGAGTAAGATAGCCCTGAACTTTTCCTAAGGAGAGTAACTTTTTCAAACTATCTGCAATATCTTCAGGAAAATTCGCCACCGCCTCAGCTTTTCTCTTAATCGCAGACCTAACCCCTTGAATTAAATTAAACTTCTCATTTAGAATATCATTTTGGGTAATATTATTAGCAGATTTTTTCTTGTTTGTCGTCTTTTTTACACTAATTTCCTCGCTTTTTTTAGAAGTTTTAGTGGCAACCGTTTTCTTTTTTGTTGTCGTAGATTTAGAAGTGTTAGTTTTTTTGTTATCTTTAGCCATTTATTTATAGGATATAATTTAAAGAAGCTCTTGCTCTAAATTTAAAATTTTTTGTTCGATAGAATTTTTGTAATCAAAAATCTCTTTAATTTTTTGATCTGAAATTGCACTATGGTGAGTTTTGATGGCATCAGCCTCAATTAAGCAGCTTTGATATTGTTGCTCTAATTTTATTAATAACTCTTTAAATAGCAAAACTTTAAATCTAGCCTGATAAAAATCATCAAGCTCTATTTCAGATAAAGTATTTTTGATATCTATTAGATGACAACTGTAATCTAATTTTTCAAGTTCTGCAAGAACTTTATTTTGATTAGTATCATTTTGCAAATCAATTATTTCAATTATGCTATCTTTAATTGCAGTTAGGTTTTCATTGCAAAATCTTAATTCTCTTATGTCAAAATCGTCATCTTGGTAATTTGCTAAACCATTATCTTTGATAATGTAGCATATAATATTTTTAGCCATAACGTCAGCCAAATTTAGCTTGGTTTCTTTTTTATTATTTTTAACTTTACTGGTAATTGGGCCGTTATTTTTGCCATTATTTCTACCAAATCTATATATCCAATCTTTAAAATATTGTAAAAAATACTTTTTGCTTAAACTGTCTTTTATCAATTCAGCCTTAGTATTTAAATAACTCTCTAATTTAGCTTTGCTCTCTGGAGAAATTTGCTTGCTTTGATCTAAGGCCAAATCATTAATCGCAAAATCAATCATCACTTGTGACATTGGAGCTGATTGAGCCAAAAATTTTTCAAATTCTTTGGCACCATTTTTGTTAATAAAATCATCGGGATCCATGCCATCTGACAAAAAAGCAAATCCAATATTTTTTTGGCTTGAAATAATTGGCAGGGCTATTTCTAAAGCTCTTTTGGCAGCCATAATTCCGGCATTATCGCCATCTAAACACATTATTATTTTGTCAGTTATGGCAAAAAGCTGCGATAAATGGCTATCGCTTAAAGCAGTCCCAAGTCCAGCTACCACATTTTCAACACCATTACTACTTAATTTTATAACATCCATATAGCCTTCGACCACTACTGCGCAAGATTTTTTAAAAATAGCATTTCTTGCTTCAGCAAAATTATACAAAATATGCTTTTTTTTAAAAAATTCTGTTTCAGCTGAATTAAGGTATTTTGGCAAAGAATCATCAATAATTCTACCTCCAAAGGCAATAACTCGCTTTTTTTTGTCAAGAATTGGAAAAATAATGCGATTTCTTTGCTTGTCGTAAAGATTGCCGCGATCATTTTTAGAAACGACTCCAGTTTTTAGTATTTCTTGCTCTGAATAACTTTTACTTTTTAAGAAATTTATTAATGAATCATAAGAATTTGGAGCAAAACCTAAGCGAAATTTTTTGGCAATTTTGGCATTTAAACCTCTTTTTTTGAGATAATTTCTAATTTCGCTTGAAGATTCCAGGTAAAGATTTTTCTCAAAAAAATGACAAATTTCTTCTAAAATTTGATATTGTTGATCAATTTGTGACTTTTCTTCTTGAGTTTTTTCATATTTAACTTGAGGCACAGCAATTGAAAAATCACTAGCCAAACTCAAAACTGCCTCTTTAAAATCAAGGCCTTGTTTATTCATAACAAAAGTTATGATATCGCCATGAGCGCCACAACCAAAGCAATGATAAAAACCCTTTTGATCATTAACTGTAAAAGATGGGGTTTTTTCATTGTGAAACGGGCATAATCCACTATATTCTTTACCCTGTTTTTTTAACTTAACAATTTTGCCAACAACTTGCGAAGTTAAAATTTGTGATCGCAAATTATCTGGAAAATCTTTTGAAAAATTCATTGCGATTATCTAGTTAGTCTTTTTTATCATAAATTATGATCTCATCTTCATCACCATAACCTAGGTTTTTTCTAACTTGCTCGTCAAGCAAATCAAGGTCTAAAGATTCTGGACGCATTTTTTTAACTCTTTCTTCTTTTGATTTGCGAATATTTGATAGAGTATTTTCTATAACTTTTTTTTGTTCAATTTCTTTTTGTAGGCGCATTAAATCTTGCAAACCTTTTTCACCATATATTGCAAAAAACACAAAATAGCAAGTGAGAAAAATTGCCACAAAAGATCCAATAAAGCCAAATTTAGTAATCTGATATTTTTTAACAAAAAGATAAATTGGATTCATTGCAGCATGCGAGATTTATTATGTTATAAAAGACCTTTGCAACCTTCTAATTTTGAGTAATTTTTAGGGAGATTTGATCAAGAAACATGACCTAAACGGTCAATTTTATCATCAAATCGGCAATTATTTTTTAAATTTTAGCGTATCTTGGTATATTAGATTTAAAAAGATGTTTTAAATCAAATCTTTTACCACTTTTATAATATCGTTAGTTTTTGGCAGAGCTAATTTTTCAAGATTAACCGCATATGGCAAAGGTGCATCAACAGAAGCTAGTTTTTTAACTGGGGCATCAAGATAATCAAAAGCTTCTTCCATTAAAATTGAGGCAATTTCACTGCCAATTGAAGCAAAAGGAAAGCCCTCTTCCACAGTTACGCAACGCGAAGTTTTAATAACTGACTCAACAATAGTTTGACGATCAATTGGTCTGATGGTTCTTAAATCTATAACTTCAGCACTAATTCCCTGCTTGGCCAGTTCTTCGGCTGCTTCAAGAGCGTATTTTACAGTCAGTGAAAAAGCAATAATAGTGACGTCTTCACCTTCTTTTAAGATTTTGGCTTTGCCAATTTCAACTAGATGATCATTGGCATATTCTTCTTCAAAAGACATGCCGTAAGTGATTTCATTTTCCAAGAAAATTACTGGATTTGGATCACGAATTGCTGATTTTAACAAACCTTTGCAGTCAGCCGCGCTATAAGGAGCGATAACTTTTAAACCCGGAATCGATCCATACCAAGCAGCGTAGCATTGAGAATGCTGCGCCGCAACTCTGGCGGCGGCGCCGTTAGGTCCACGAAACACAATCGGGCATTTAACTTGACCACCCGACATATAGCAAGTTTTAGCCGCCGAATTAACAATTTGATCAATTGCTTGCATAGCAAAGTTAAAAGTCATGAACTCAACAATTGGCTTTAAGCCTGCAAAAGCAGCGCCAACACCAATTCCAGCAAAACCATGCTCGGTGATTGGAGTATCGATCACTCTTTTTGCACCAAATTCATCAAGCATACCTTGAGTAACTTTGTAAGCACCATTATATTCAGCAACCTCTTCACCCATGATAAAGACCCTTTCCTCGCGGCGCATTTCTTCTGACATCGCCTCACATAAAGCTTCTCTAACTGTTAATTTTCTTAAAGTCATATTTATTTGAATTAATTATAAATATCAGTCATTAATTCTGACTCATCTGGTTCAGGACTATTTTTGGCAAATTCAACAACTTCATTTACTTGTGACTTAACTTCATCATCAACTTTTTTAATTTCTTCATCTTTAATTGAAGCAGTTTTAGACATATAATTTTTAAGGTTTATAAGTGGATCTTGCTCTTTTTTTCTTTCTAACTCATCTTTGCTACGGTATTTTGCCGGATCAGACATTGAATGACCTCGATAGCGGTAAGTATCCATCTCTACTATTACTGGGCCTTTGCCATTTCTAACATCTTCGATAATTTGTTTGGTTCCTTGAATAACTTCAACAACATCCATGCCATTTATTTTATAACCCGGAATATCAAAGCCCAAGCCCCTTTTATGTAACTCAAGGTTAGCTGAAGAGCGAGCAACCGAAGTACCCATGGCATATTTATTGTTTTCGATAATAAAAATAATTGGTAAATTCCATAATTTAGCCATATTGTAGGCTTCATAGACTTGACCCTGATGTGCTGCTCCATCGCCGTAATAGCAAAAAGTTACTGCCTTATTGCCAAGATATTTATCAGCAAAAGCAAGCCCTGCACCAATTGGCACCGATGCACCAACAATACCATGACCGCCAAAGAAATTACGCTCAATATCAAACAAATGCATTGAACCACCCTTGCCTTTTGAAGAGCCCGTACTTCTTCCCAAAAGTTCAGCCATGATAGCTTTTGGATCCGAACCTGTAACAATCATATGACCATGATCGCGGTAAGTAGTAATCACTCTATCGCCTTGTTGCATATTGGCCTTCATACCAACCGCAACAGCTTCTTGACCAATATAAAGATGGCAAAAACCTCCTATAAGACCCATACCATAAAGCTGGCCAGCCTTTTCTTCAAAGCGACGAATTAAAAGCATGTCATGATAAAAGCTCAGTAACTGTTTGCTGTCAAATTTCATAGATGATGATTTATCTGTTGTAGTCTTAAGTGCTGTTAACAAAGGTTTTTATTTTAAATTTAAAGAATTTTTAAAAAATTTTAAGTTAACTTATATTTTATCAATAGCGCAAACAACCCATCTTTTACAGCGCATTGTAAACACTAATTTTAGTGCAAAATATTGATGATAGCAAATTAAAAGTCAATTTTATCACACAAAACACTAAGTTCTAAGTATGATGATAAGAAGCTTTTAACCTTTAAAACTAGAAATGATATTAAAAAGAGTTCCTTGGAAAGCTGAGATAGCTGAATCACCAAATTGTAAAATACTAAAAGCGAAGGCAAATGAAACAATCCATAAATAGGAATATTTAAAAATATTTTGTAGTAAACTTCTATTATTTTTAATAAAAGAGCCGTTGATATCTTTTAAATTTTTCTTAACCATCAACAATTTTTCTTCGGCGGTAAGCCGCCTTCTTGATGAACGCATCTTTACTTTATCAACTTTTACACTATATCCAACAGTATCTGCTTTGCCTGAATTTTTTTTTAAAAGAGATGTTAAGGCTTGTATATTATCTTGACTGAAAGTTTTGATCATCAAATATAAAAACTATTTACTAATTTAACCTTAAAGATGAATTTTAGTATAAATTAAGATTGCACCAAGAAGATTAATAAATATTACTGTTTAATTTGACAAGAAATTATGACTTTTGTAAGTAAAAAAACTGCGATTATCCTATTTAATTTAGGAGGACCTGATAAAATTGAATCAGTTAAACCATTTCTTTTTAACTTATTTAATGATAAAGCAATAATTGGCTTGCCAAATCCGCTCAGATTCTTGCTAGCAAAGCTAATATCAAATAAAAGAAGTAAAACTGCCAAAGAAATATACAATCATATAGGAGGTAAATCTCCTTTGCTAGAAATAACAAATGAACAATCATACAATTTAGAAAGAGAGCTTTCTTTTGAAGGAGATTTTAAAACTTTTGTGGTTATGCGCTATTGGCACCCATTTTCCTTTGAAGTGATCAAAAATGCTATAAAATATAATCCAGATAATATAATTTTACTGCCACTCTACCCTCAATTTTCAAGCTCAACTTCAAAATCATCACTCGATGACTTTAAAAAAGTGATTAGTAAGTACAAAAGTAGCTTTAAAGAAAATTTAAACATCAGAACAATTTGTTGTTATCCAAATGATTTAGAATTTTGCAAATCGCATGCAACCTTAATAAAAAAAGTCGTTGCCAAATACAAACATTTAGATCAGTTACGCTTCTTATTTTCGGCGCATGGTTTACCACAAAAGTTAATTGAAAAGGGCGATCCTTATGTTTTTCAAGTTCAAACCACTACTGATTTAGTGGTTAATAATTTGGCTGAATTATTAAATATATCTAAGACTGAGATTTCAAAAAAAATTGATTACAAAGTTTGTTATCAATCAAAAGTTGGTCCCCTTAAGTGGACTTCACCAAGTTTAGAACAAGAATTAAGAAGAGCAGCTATTGACAATAAAATACCCGTTATTACGCCAATTGCCTTTGTTTCTGATCATTCAGAAACTTTAGTTGAACTAGATATTGAATATAAAGAATTGGCTGAAAAATTAGGCATAAAAAAATATCTGCGCACCCAATCTTTAAACTCAAACGCTATATTTATAGAGTCTCTGAAGCAAATTTGCTTAAATGCCAAAAAAAATTTTGATGAAAATCTAGAGCCTTATTTTTGTTCTAAATCGCAAAAAAGAATTTGCCCAAAAAAGTTTAAATATTGCCCAAATCAAAACCTTTAAAACGCCAATTTGCGTTTAAAGATTTGCAGCGAATCTTTTTACAATCCGTAATCTTTAACTAAAAGCTCGGCGATTTGCACAGCATTTAAAGCTGCGCCTTTGCGTAAATTATCAGCCACCACCCACATTGAAAGACCATTTTTAAGCGAATTATCTTTACGAATTCTTGAAACAAAAACTGGATCTTGGGTTGAGCATTCGATTGGAGTAACAAACTTCATTTCTTCCGGTCGATCAATCACCAAAATGCCGTCGCTCTCTTCTAAAGCTTCTTTAGCTTCTTCAACCGATATTTTATCTTCAAATTCTATATTAATTGCTTCGGAATGGCAATTAAATACAGGAACTCTGACACAGGTAACCTCAACTTCAATATTTGGATCAAGAATTTTCTTGGTTTCAACTTTCATTTTCCACTCTTCTTTGGTATAACCATCATCCATAAAGACATCTATTTGCGGAATCACATTGAAAGCAATTCTTTTGCTAAATTTTTTTGGTTCCATCATTTCATTGTGATAGATTTTTTTGGTAGAGTTGTATAACTCATCCATTGCTTCCTTACCACCTCCGGAAACGGCTTGGTAGGTAGAAACAACCACTCTTTTAATTTTAGCAATCTCATGAAGCGGTTTTAGAGCAACAACCATCTGGATTGTGGAGCAATTTGGATTAGCAATGATGTTTGATTTAGCGTAATCTTTTAAAGCTTGTGGATTAACTTCTGGCACAATTAATGGCACATTATCATGCATACGAAAATGTGAAGTATTATCAACAACAACACAGCCCGCTTTTGCGGCTCTTGGAGCATGAATTGCTGAAACTGAACCACCCGGAGAAAAAAGGCCAATTTTAGTATCTTTAAAATCATAATGATCCAAAACTTGTACCGTTAATTCTTTGTCGCCATAAGAAACCTTTTTGCCAGCTGAATTTTGCGAAGCCAAAGCCACGACTTCTGAAGCTGGGAAATTTCTTTCAGCTAAAATATTCAATATTTCACGCCCTACATTGCCAGTTGCTCCGGCAACTGCTATTTTTCTACCTGTCATTTATGATTTTTAAAAAAGAGTTAAATTTTCAAAAGATGATTTTAAAATAAAAAGAGAATTTAGCAACGCCCAAATTTTTAAAACTAGTCAAGTTTTTTGAATCCTATTGCTAAGCGACCTACCCTAAAGCCAAATTTAGTCATATCCGAAACATTAACTAAAGATTTTTCATCAACTAAAAATAGCCAATCTTTAACTTTTATGTCATATTTTTTACCATCAACTGGTACAGTAATTATGTAATTCATTTTAACAGCATTACCATATTGTTGACCATTTGAAATACCAACAATGTCATGAGCTGATCCAGTAAAATTATGATCATCAATCATTTTTAAAGTCCAAGTGCGATCATCAGTTTTGCCATCTGAAAACTCAAAATGTTCAACTAAAGTGCCCTCATTTCTTTTCCAAGATCCCGTTATATCAACGGTAAAGGTTTTGATAACTTTGCCACTGCGATCTTGTAAAATACCGTAAGCTTCTAATTTACCATTAAAATATTGACGAATATCTAACTTTGGTTGGTTTTTGGAGTAGATCTTCGGGTCGTGCGAGCAATTTGTTAAGAACATAATAGAAATAATTGAGATTAAAAAAGAAAAGCGAAATTTCATATAAATTAGGAATTTGTTTTAATCAAAATTGATATTATGCCAAACTTCATCTTTAATGGTACATTTGGATAAAGAATTTTAGACCAAAATGACAAAGTCCAAATGTACCATTAAAGATGAAGTTTGGCATTATTAACATCAGCGCTATTTTAATAATGAGCAAGATTTTTTACAACCATTTTTCATTGGGCAAGATCCACAGCTACCACCCTTTTTGATAAAAGATTTATAAAAAAGCCAACATGCAAAGCTTAAAACTAGAGCCATTAAAGCAAAATCTATAACACCCATAAGCCAATATTATAAGTTAAAAATGAAAGCAACCATGCCACCACAAAACCAATAATCGTTGCTAAACCAAACCATTTCCAGCTTCCAAATTCTTGTTTCATTGCTATTCCTGTAACCACGCAAGGCATGTAAAGTAAGGTAAAAACCATAAAGCTAAAAGCAGATAATGGTGTAAAAAATAACTGTAATTTTTCTTTTAATGAGCTATTTGATTCATCTTCTTCTAGTGAAATACTAACTATTGAAATAGTTGACAAAACATTTGTTATTGAGTTTACAAAGGCTAGGCTTAGATTTTTTGCCTGCACAGATAAATCTTGAAAAATATCATTCTCTAGATCTTCTTGCGAATCTATCTCGCTTGCGTAAATTTGCCCCATAGTACCAATTATAATTTCTTTGGCAACAATACCCGTAATTAAAGATGATGCACTTTGCCAATCGCCAAAACCTAGCGGCTTAAAAATTGGAGCCACAATTTGGCCAGCTTGTCCTAAATATGAGTTTTTTTTATCTTCAACACCCCATGGCAAGTTTAGCAAGAACCAAACAAAAATTGAAACCGCCAAGATATAAGTTCCTGCCTTAATAAGAAAATGTTTACCTTTTTCCCAAGTATGTATCATTAAGCTTTTGAAGGAAGGAAGGCGATATGGTGGCAATTCCATCACAAATAAAGGTGCCTCTTGCTTAAAAATCGTTTTTTGAAGAATTACCGAAACTATGGCAGCTATTATAATTCCTAAAATATATAATGACCAAATAACCAAAGACGGGTTTTGAGCAAAAAATGCAGAAGTAAATAAAATGTAAACTGGTAATCTAGCGCCACACGACATAAATGGGATGACCATTGATGTTGCAACTCTATCTTTAAATGATTCTAGGGTTCTTGTTGCATAAATTGCTGGAACATTACATCCAAAGCCAATTAGTAAAGGCACGAATGATTTTCCATGCAGCCCAAAAGAGCGCATTATACGGTCGGTTATAAATGCAACTCTTGCCATATAGCCGCTAGATTCGATAAATGTTATAAAAAACATCATTGTAAATATTACCGGTGTAAATACTAATACAAAACCAACACCACCAATTATACCATCCACCAAAAGTGAATTAAACCATTGCGGACTATTTATAAAATTTAACCCTAGACTTGCCCATTTTGCTAAAAATGATCCAAAAAAACCATCTAAAAAGTCAATAAACGGATTGGCTATGTCAAAAGTTAATTTAAATATTAGCCACATAGTCATTAAGAATATGGGAAGCGATAAGTATCTATTTAGTAATATTTGATCTATCTTTCGACTTATGTCCCAATCATTTTTTTCTTTAACCTTAGTTATTTGCATCGCAAATCCTCTTGCTAGAGAGTGCCTAGCTTCGCTTATATATTCTTCTAAATCTTGGTTGTGAAATTCTTTAAGATGGGCTGTAATATCATCAATTTTCAGCTCACTTAAATCCTTTTGCTCAATAAAATCAGCACTTCCTTCAAGTATTTTTAGCTTGATAAATTTTTGACTTAAATTGAACTTTTTAAATATTTTTTTTCCTGAAATTGTGAGGCCATCTAAAACCCTATCCAAATCTTGTCCATATGAAATATCTTTTGGTTTTTTGTCTTGCCTAATACTGATTATTTTGTTCAGTAATTCATTTATACCTTCTTTTTTTGTGGCTACAGTTGAAGTGGCTTGAACATTTAGCAACTTGCTTACGATGTTTAAATCAACTTCAATACCTTTTGTTTTTGCCTCATCATAGATGTTAAATACTATAATAATAGGAACTCCCAACTCAAGAAGTTGAATTGTAAGATAAAAGCTCCTTTCGATATTGGTTGAATCTATAACATTTAGAATCGCGTCATATTGCTCATTTATCAAAAAATCACGAGCTATTTTTTCTTCAATACTGTATGGAGAAAGACTATATATTCCAGGTAAGTCGACTAGGTTTATTTCTTTGTTTTTAAAATTAAGCTTTGCTTCTTTTTTTTCTACGGTAACGCCTGACCAATTGCCTACTTTTAACCTTGAACCTGCAATATTATTAATTAAGGTTGATTTACCTGAGTTTGGATTGCCAACAACTGCAATCTTAATTGGACTAGTCATTTTTAATTTTGATTAGATCTGCTTCCTTTTTTCTGATTGATATTTCATAGTTTTTAATCGATATCTTTATTGGATCACCAAAAATTGACTTTTTTAAAATGGTGATTTTTTGACCAGACACAAATCCCATATCCCGAAGTCTTTGCTTTAACTTTTTATCACAATTTTCAACAATATTATCAACTAAAGCTGATTGACCAATCTTTAAATCAGCAATTTTTATCGTCATATTGACTTTACGAAAATTGAATTTGCAATTTCTTTTGAAATACCAAAAGTTGAGTTATTGATTTTGAGAAGCATAAGTCCTGAAAAATTGCAATTCATCATCTCAACAATTACACCCTTAACTAAACCTATATTGGCAACATGTTTAAGAATTTTTTGGTCTATCTCAATTTCATTTCCAATTTTTATCACTCTTGCAATGGCACCTTCTCTTAGAAAATTTAAGTTTGTTGTTGACATCTAGTTATTTTTAAAAGTTAAATAATAATGATAATCATTATCATATATTTATTTTAAATAATCAAGTTTTTTTCAGCAATAATGCCCAATATATTGCAAATAATATCTACCCTATTTTTATTTTTTTTGAGCTTTTCCTTCAATTGCTTTGCAGTTGAAGAATTGTCAAATAAAGAAAAATATCAAAACTATCAGCGATTTGAAAATGATTTACATTCAATTGTTGATAGTTTTAGAGGTCTAAGTATTTCTGGCCAGACAACTATAATATATCAATCCTCGAGCCTTAAACTTAAATCTGGTAGTTTAAAAGACACCTCTGGAAACAATCTTTCTGAAAGTGAGCTACAAAAATATAATCATAAGGATGGATCAGGCAGTTTTTCAGCTGATATAATTCTTGAAAAAAGATTTGATAAAAACAGCTTGTTACATTTTGACGTTCAGTTTGCAAATGGCCAAGGTGTTGATGTCAATCTTCAAGGTGGATCCATGGTTAATAATGATATTATGGAAAATCCACAAGCGCACAACGAAGTATATTTAGCCAAAGGGTTATTTCAAAAAAAAATTTATTTGCCAGAAGATTATAATATAACTTTTAATATAGGTAAATTTGGTGTTAATGATTTTTTTGATGTAGGTGATGAAAATTCTGATCAATCTACTCAATTTTTAAATCAAGCTGTTGCTAATAATGGTGCATTTGATTATGTGCAAGATTTGGAAGGGCATGGATACACTTATGGCTTTAGATCAGCTATTTCAAATGATTTAATTGGTTTTGATTTTGGTTTTTTTTCTTCTGATAGTTATTTAGATAATATAAACAAAAGACACTCGCTAATTGCTGCAATTACTTTGTCACCTACTCTTTTAAAAAATCTGCAATCAACTTATCAACTTTATGCTTTTTCAAATCGTGGGGAGTATGGCTCTTTTGATGGTAATGGTAATTTTATGACCAAGAATGAAGATATTGATGGTGATGGTATAGCTGATAACATCAATACTGCAGATAATAAAGATTCTAAGAACAAGAATGGTTTTGGCATTAGTCTAACTCAGCCAGTATCAGATAGAATTAATATTTTTGCAAAGTTTGGTATGCAAGATAATGATCGAGATGTTAGACATTCTAATGATCAAGATCAAAGTTTTATGCTTGGGGGCAACTTTGATGGCAAAATTTGGCTTAGAACTCAAGATCAAGTTGGACTAGCTTATGCGCAAGCAAAATTAACTGGAAATCACCGCAAGGCCCATGAAAAGGGCTATAGAAGTTTTTTTGATCGTGAAAATGGTATTGGTCAAGGAAATTATAGAGATGAATATGTATTTGAGTCCTACTATCGTCTATCTACTTCAAAATCTTCTAGCATTAGTCTAGATTATCAAAGAATTTTTAACTTTAATTATAGTAAATTAATCGGCGATGTAGATTTCTTTGCCTTAAGATTTAATGCGTCTTTTTGATAGCATCTCTAATAGCGGCAATCTTGGGTATTTATTTTTTTGCCCGAATAGTTATCCAATTATACCCAATTTATTACTTATTCCATGGGAGTTTGCTAATAATTTTTGTTAGCAAGCAAAAACCAGTCAGTCCTGAAAATATCAAGCCAATAGAGCAAACTAATGCAATTAGTAAGTA